>Ga0213875_10001053_pt1 | contig 19406 bp, 13 predicted proteins | sample BarmaccomBMRX_R8_FD_160105 | JGI IMG/M metagenome (GOLD analysis project Ga0213875, IMG submission 160105) | Root-associated microbial communities from Barbacenia macrantha in rupestrian grasslands, the National Park of Serra do Cipo, Brazil - RX_R8 | ecosystem: Host-associated > Plants > Roots... | reverse complement strand
ACCCGACCCCTACACCACAGCTTGCGCATGCCCTTCACGATCTTCCGCACAGGCCGCGGCTCCGCACCTGACGGCGCCGCCTCGTCCCGTGCCGCCTCGTCCCGTGCCGCCTCGTCCCGTGCCGCCTCGTCCCGTGCCGCCGCCCCGGTGCTTCCGGGCGCCGGGCGGGTGAGCAGGGCCGCCCGGTCCGTGGCGCGCCGGCAGGCCGGCCAGCTCACCCTGGTACGCCGCCGGGCCCAGCCGGCCGCCGCGTACATCATCAGGCTCACCGCGACCGCGACCTTCGCGTACCTGCTGGCGCTGCTGCTGCCGGGCAGCACGTCGCGGCCGGTGCTCGCACCGCTCACCGCGCTGCTCGTGGTCCAGGCCAGCTTGTTCCAGACGATCCGCAGCGCGATCCGGCGGGTCGTCAGCGTGACCGCCGGCGTGCTCGTCGCGGTCGCGCTCGCGGCGACGGTGGGCTTCACCTGGTGGCTGCTGGCGCTGCTGATCGTGGTGACCCTCGTCCTCGGCTACGTGCTGCGCCTGGGCGAGGAGATCGTCGAGGTGCCGATCAGCGCGATGCTCATCTTCTCCGTCGGCTCGAACTCGGCCGCCACCGGGCGGATCGTCGACACGCTGGTCGGCGCCGGCGCCGGTCTGCTCGCCGGCTTCGTCTACGCGCCGCTGCGCGTGCAGCCCGCCCGGGAGGCGGTCGGCGACCTCGCCAGCCAGCTGGCACGGCTGCTGGAGCGGATGGCCGGCGATCTCGCCGAGGTGCCGGGCACCGCCACGGTGACCGGGTGGCTGGAGCAGGCCCGCGCGCTGCGCGGCGAGATCGAGCGGGTCGGCGACGCGCTGCGGCAGGCCGAGGACAGCGTCCGGCTCAACCCGCGCAGCCTGCGCCTGCCCGAGGCCGAGATCTCGCTGCGCAGCGGCCTGGAGACCCTTGAGCACGCGGCGCTGATCATCCGCGTGCTCGCCCGCTCGGTGATCGACAGCTCGCGGATCGACAGCGAGGCCAGCCCGGTGCAGGACCCGGAGACCAGGACCCGGCTCGCCGCGGTGCTCACCCAGCTCGGGGAGGCGGTGCGCGCGTACGGGCGGGTCGTGCAGACGCTGCCGGGCGGCAGCGAGCCGCTGGAGGCGGAACTCGAGAACCACCTGGCAGAGGCGCACCGGCACCAGGACCGGCTCGCCGACCTGCTGCGTCCCGGCGAGGGCAACAGCGAGTGGCCGCTGCGCGGCGAGATCCTCGCCCACGTGGACCGCCTGCGCACGGAGCTCCGCCTGGACCCCTCGGCCCAGGCGAGTTCCCGCCCCCGCCGGCTGCCCGCCTACCGGCCACGCCGGCCCGACCGCCAGGCCCGTCAGCGGGACCGCCGGGGCCGTCAGCGGGACCGCCAGGCCGGCCAGCGAGATCGCCAGGCCCGTCAGCGGGACCGCCAGGCCCGTCAGCGGGACCGTCAGGCCGGCCAGCGGGACCGCGAGAGCCGTCAGCGGGACCGTCAGGCCCGTCAGCGCGACCGCCGGGGCGAACCGCGCGGCGCCCACCCCGCCTGCGGGGCCGCAGGCTCCACCGGCTGACGTAACCGGCGTGCAACCGCGGGTGGGGCATGATGAGGTCAGGGATCCCGTGACGAAGCGGAGCGGCCATGCGTGTGCTGGTGGTCGAGGACGACGCTGAGCTCGCCGAGGCGATCGGTATCGGGCTGCGCCTGGAGGGGATGGCTGCCGACGTCGCGCTCGACGGCGAGCAGGCGCTGGAGCGCGCCCGTTTCATCGGCTATGACGTCATCGTCCTGGACCGGGACCTGCCCGGCGTGCACGGCGACGACGTGTGCGCGGAGCTCGTCGCGGCCGGCAGCCGCAGCCGGGTGCTCATGCTCACCGCCGCGGGGACGATCGAGGACAGGGTGGACGGCCTCGGCCGTGGCGCCGACGACTACCTGCCGAAGCCGTTCGCCTTCGCCGAGCTGGTCGCCCGGGTGCGGGCGCTGTCCCGGCGGGCGCAGCCCGCTCTGCCCCCGGTCCTGCGGCACGCGGGCATAGCACTCGACCCGGCCAGGCGGACGGCGACCAGGGACGGCAGGAACCTGTACCTCGCTCCCAAGGAGTTCGGGGTTCTCGAGCTGCTGCTCACGGCCCAGGGCCGGGTGGTCTCCGCCGAGGAGCTGCTCGAGCGGGCGTGGGACGAGATGGCCGACCCGTTCAGCACGATCGTGAAGGTGACCGTCAGCAGGCTGCGCCGCAAGCTGGGCGACCCGCCGGTCATCGAGACCGTCGCCCAGGCGGGCTACCGGATCGCGGATGACGTCCCGGTGCAAGAGCGCGGCACCCGGCCGCCGGTCCCGTAACGGCGCCGGCCCCTCCGGGCCCTGCCCGGGTGAATTCTCAGCGGCACGATCCATCTGCGGGCCCCTCATTTCCACCATCCGATCCCTTCCAAGCACGTTATGGAAACGCAGGGTCCCATATGACACCCTAATTTCCATCACGCCGTCGGCAGCTCCCCTTTCGCGGAAACCGCGGGTCGAATACAGGCCTCTAGCTCAAATCCCGGGACGGTAACTAACCTCATCCATCGCTATCCGCCCCCGCACGCCCATACGTAACACCCCTACCGCAGCCAGCCCCCGCCAGCCAGCTCCCGCCCGGGGCCGAATGCGCCAGCGGCCCCACTGGCCGGGGCCGAATGCGCCAGCGGCCCCACCACTGGCCGCGCCGAATGCGCCGGCGCCCCCACTGGCCGGGGCCGAATGCGCCAGCGGCTCCGCCGCCATCGTGAACCCGGGCCGTGGCCATCCAGAAATACGCGCCCGAGCCGAGTACGGCACCGAAATCGCCATTGCCATCACGGGGTCGGCGGATGATCACGGAAACTCAGGGGTGTGCGGGCCGCCACACGAAGCGCCGGCTACGCGCCGGCCTCGACGGCGCCGAGCTGGGTGCTGGCGCGCAGGCGGCGCTCGGCGTCCGGGTCGGCGCCCAGGTGGTCCAGGCCCATCAGGGCGGCGCCGGCCACCGGCGGTACGTCGACGAAATGCGGCCTCGAGCCTGGCGCGGCGGCGGCCAGGCGCCGCTCGATCGCCGCCGTCAGCAGCGGGTGACGCGCCGTGAGCAGGCCACCGCCGAGCACCACGGGGGTGCCCGGGCCGGTCAGGCCGAGCCGCCGCATGGCGGTGAGCGCCATCGTGCACACCTCCTCCGCCAGCCGCTCCAGCAGGTCCCGCGCCACCTTGTCACCCGCCGAAGCGCTCTCGAACAGCACGGTCGTCAGGCCGAGCAGCTCGCTGTCGGCGATCTGCCTGAGATGGACGGCGATGGCGACGTCCCGGACCGTCGGCAGGCCGAAGTACGCGGCCGTCGCCGGGCGCAGCGCGGTATCCGGGCCCCGCCCGTCCTCGGCGCGCATCGACCACCACATGACCTCCTGGCCGAGGAAGTCACCGCCGCCCCAGTCGCCGGTGAGCGGGCCCAGCGCGAGGAACCGGGTGGTGCGGCCGTCCGGCGCGACGCCCACGCAGTTGATGCCCGCGCCGCACGTGACCGCGACGCCCCACGGCGGCTGCCCGCCGGCCGGGGTGAGCCCCGCCCGCAGCACGGCGAACGTGTCGTTGGCCACCACGGAGGTCAGCGACCAGCCCTGCCGCTGCAGCGCCACGGCCAGCTGCTCCTCCTCCTCGGGCAGGTCGGCGCCGGCCAGGCAGCTCGAGGTGTGCCGGGCGACGAGCCCGGCGCCGTCGGCGTCCCCGCCGGGCAGGATGTCGTGCCCAGCCTGGGCCGCGACCTTGCGGACCATCTCGCCGAGCATCCGCATGGCACCCTCGACGCCGTAGTCCTCCTGGCTGGCGCCCGGCCCGCGGATCGAGGCCAGCAGCGTGCCGTCCCCGGCGACGAGCGCGACATCGGTCTTGCTGTTCCCGCCGTCGATGGCCAGCACGGCCGGCAGCGGGGAACCGAAGCGGGCGTCAGCCAAGGCCGGCCGCCCCGGAGCCAGGGGAAGCGGAGCCGCCCGCCCCCAGCGCGAAGGCGAGCAGCGACACCGCCGTGTAGTCGTCCGCGGGCTCCACCGACGGCCAGGAGACCACGTTGTCCTCGTACGCCGCCGCCGGTGAGTTGAACGCCGAGTACGACCCGGCGCTGCACGCCCGCATCCCCGCGACGGCGGGGAGCCCGCTGAAGTTGGCCGGGTTGCCCGGCCCGTCGGTGGCGGCGCCGAGCTGGATGTTCCCGTGCCCGGTCAGCGAGCCGGCCAGGTTCGCGATCTCGCTCTGCATACAGCGCGGGTACACCGAGCCCGCGCCGACCACGAACGAGGACCCCCACGCGTTGCCGCCGAGCGCGAAGTTGAGCTGTTGCTGCGCGAACGCCTGGTACCGGGCGCTCCCGCCGTACGCGCGGTACAGCGCGCCGGTCACCCACAGCCCGAACGCGTGCGGCGCCGCGTCGGAGGCGCCGAGCCGCGCGCCGGCGCCGAACGGGTCACCGGCGGCCAGGGCCTCGCCGGTCCGTAGCTGGGCGCCCAGGTCGTTCACGAGCACCCGCGGCGAGATCACCGGGGCGGCCTGGTGGCCGTGCCGCGGCGCCTGCCGAACAGCGCGCAGCAGCTCGGCCTCGGCGACCGCGCCGGTGTCGTACAGGTTCAGCGTGTCGCCGCCGGCCGGGTGCCCCTGGGCGATGTACGCGCGCGCCCAGCGCGCCGCGGCCGACAGGTCCGAGCGCAGCCGCCCCCGGCCCACGCCCAGCCGCTCGTCGGCGAGCGCGATCTCCGCCGCCCCCCAGAGCATGTCGCTCTTCCACTCGCTGCCCGGGTAGTAGTCGTGCGGGTACGTGGTGAGGATCTGCCCGACGCCCGCCGTCCTGGCGTCCGCGTAGACCGAGCGCGCCAGCGACAGCAGGCGCAGCCCCGCGGGACCGCGCCCGGCGAGCTGCGCGCCGAGCGCGAAGTCGGCGGCGTACCGCCCGGCGAAGTCCGGGTCCACCGGTCTGCCCGGCGCGGCGGCCTCGAAGACCGGCCGGTACTTGACGTAGTACGCGCTCGGGCCGGGGTTGCCGCCGCGGCTGACGTTCAGCCGGTCCTCCCGCTGCGGCAGGAACCAGAAGTTGTAGTCACCCTGGATCGTGTTCGACGCGTTGCCGTTGCCGATGCCCACCTGCATGTACAGCACGCGGGCGGCCGGATTCCACAGCTTCGTGATCCACCGCAGCCCGAACTGCGCCTCCGGCCGCAGCGTGGGGTACCCGCGCGGGTTGTCGCGCGCCGCGATCAGCAGCAGCGCGTCGGCGTAGCTCACCGTGTAGCCGAACTTCTCGTAGCCGCCGCCGGCGTCGAACCAGCCGCCGGACACGTTCACCGGCCCGCCGATCCGCCGGAAGCTGCCCAGCAGGTTGTCGTTGCTGTCGTACTTCGGCGCCGCGTACACCTGCGCGCGCGCGTCGGTGAGGTTGGCGGGCTCCCGGTCCAGGACGGAGTGCACCACGTCGGCGCCGTCCCGTTCGGAGGTGAAGAAACGCACGGCGTTGTCAACAAGCCGCCCGTAAAGCGCCCCTCCCGGCGCGACGCGGAACGGCGGCGACACCGCCGCGCCCACGTGCACCCGGTACGTGCCGGCGCGGCGCAGCGCCGCGAAGTTCAGCTCGTACACCGCGCGGTACCGCGAGTTCCACCCACCGAGGTCATCCCGCGACACGCCGCGGAACACGGTTCGCCGCCCGGCCGTGACCGTGAACCGCACACCGGCGACCCGCCCCGGCAGCATGGCGAACGCCACCTTCGCCGCCCCGGGCGCGTACCCCACCTGATCGACCCGCACGACCGGCACGACGGCCGGTCTGCCCGCGCTCGCGGTCGCTGCGGCAGCGGACACCGCGGGCAGATCGCTGCCGCCGCGCGCGGGCGATGCCCCGGCCACGGCCGGGATGGCGAGCGTGCCCAGGGCCGCGCATGCCGCGGCCGTTACCGCCATGATGCGGTGCCTCATCACAACTCCTCAGGCCCAGGAAAGGAACTGCGCGTTCTCAGCGAGCAGCCGCTCGGTCATCGCCTCGGCGAGCGAGTACTGCCCGATCAGCGGGTGCGCGAGCAGCGCGGCGGCCACCCGCCGCCGGCCGCCGCGCAGCGCCGCGTCGAGCGCCAGCTCCTCGTAGGCGGACACGTGCGCGACCAGCCCGCGCTGCAGCGGCCCGAGCGGCGCGACCGGCTCCGGCACCGGCCCGTCGCGGCCGATCCGCGCCGGCACCTCGATCACCGCGTCGTCGCCGAGGAACGGGAGCGTGCCGTTGTTGCGCAGGTTGACCACCTGGACGTCCCGCCCGTCGCCGAGCAGCGACGACAGCAGCGCGACCGCGGCCTCGGAGTAGAACGCCCCGCCCCGGTGCGACAGCAGCTCGGGCTTGTGGTCCAGCGCCGGGTCCGCGTACATCCGCAGCAGCTCGCGCTCGATGCCGGCCACCTCCGCCGCCCGCGTCGGCTGCTCCCGCTGCTCGCCGGCGACGGCATCATGCTCGTAGAAATAGCGCAGGTAGTACGACGGTACAGCGCCAAGGTCATACAGAACGGACGGTGGCAGTCCCACCCGCTCGGCGATTTCCTCGCCGTGGTCGCCGAGCAGCTCGGGCAGCCGGTCCTTCCCGTCCACGTACACCGCCCGCTCCCAGGTGAGGTGGTTCAGGCCAGCGTGGTCGAGCGATACCTGCCCGGGGTCCGCGCCGAGCAGCGACGCGAAGCGGCGCTGGAAGCCGATCGCGACGTTGCACAGCCCGACCGCGCGGTGCCCCGCGTCCAGCAGCGCCCGGGTCACGATGCCGACCGGGTTGGTGAAGTCGATGACCCAGGCGTCGCTCGCGGCGCGCTGGCGCGCCCGCCGCGCTACCTCGAGGACGACCGGCACGGTCCGCAGCGCCTTCGCCAGCCCGCCCGCCCCCGTGGTCTCCTGGCCGATGCGGCCGTACTCCAGCGGCCAGGTCTCGTCCCGGTCGCGCGCCGCCTGGCCGCCGACCCGCAGCTGGATCAGCACCGCGCCGGCGCCGTCGGCGCCGTCGTCGAGGCTGGTCGTCCACCGGACCCGCGCCGGGTGCCCCTGGGCGCGCATGATGCGCGCCGACAGCGGGCCGACCGCCGCGAGCCGCGCCTCGTCCCGGTCGACGAGAACAAGCTCGGTCACCCCGTGCGCGAGCCTGCCGAGCCCGTCGGCGAGCTCGGGCGTGTAGGTCGACCCGCCGCCGATCACCGTGAGCTTCATGCGGAGAACGCCTTTACTTCCGCGCCCGACTGGGCGACATGACAGGCCGCCGCGTGGCTCTGCTTTCCTGATCCGGGGGGCGCCCCCCCGGGGCCCCCCGCCAAGTCCTCGAGCACGGGGTCGACGTGCTCGCACACCTCGATGGCGAGCGGGCAGCGCCAGCGGAACCGGCAGCCGGGGGTGGGGTCGATGACCTTGGGCGGCTCGCCGCGGTCGGTCTCGGCCTCGACGTTCAGCGGCGCGCGCGGGTCCGGCACCGCGGACAGCAGCAGCTGGGTGTAGGGGTGCCTGGGCGCGCTCAGCACCTCCTCGATCGGCCCGGACTCGGCGATCTGGCCGGCGTACATCACGATGAGCCGGTCCGCGACGTACCGCGCGCTGGCGATGTCGTGCGTGATGTAGAGGATGGACACGCCCTCCTCGTCGCGCAGCTTCGCCATCAGGTTGAGCAGGCCGATCCGGATGGAGACGTCGAGCATGGAGACGGGCTCGTCGGCCAGGATCAGCTTCGGCCGGGTGACCAGCGCCTGGGCGAAGCCGACCCGCTGCCGCTGGCCGCCGCTGAGCTCGTAGGGATAGCGCTGCAGCATGTCGGCGCCGAGCCCGACGACCTCGAACACCCGGGCCGCCTCGTCGTCGCGCTGCTTCGCCGACAGCTCGGGGCGGTGCAGCTTCAGGTTCCGCATCACCCCGTGCGAGACGCGGAACACCGGGTTCATCGAGGCGAACGGGTCCTGGAAGACCATCGGCACCTGGCCGCTGTAGCGCAGCCGGTCCCCCCGGGACCGTATCGACGAAAGCGGCCTGCCCTCGTAGGCGATCTTCCCGGCCGTCGGCTTGTAGACCCGCGCGAGCAGCCGGGCGATCGTGGACTTGCCGCTGCCGCTCTCGCCGGCCAGCGCCACGATCTCGCGCTGCCCGATGGCGAAGTTCACGTCGTCCACGGCGTGCAGCGTGGCCCGGGCCAGCGCCCCGCCGATCTTGAAATGCCTGGTCAGGTGCTCCGCCCGGAGCAGCTCACCGCTCTGGAGTTCAGGCATCGGCCACACTCTTGTCCGCGGTGGCCTTTTCCGCGGTCCGCGCCTCCGCGGCGCCGGTCCGCACCGGGCGGTCGTCGTACAGCAGGCAGCGGACCAGCGTTCCGTTCACGTCGTAGAGCTCCGGCACTTGTTCTTTGCACCTGTCCATGACTTGCGGGCACCGGGGGTGGAACCGGCATCCGTTCGGTATGACTGCGAGGTTGGGCGGGCTCCCGGGGATGCCCTTGAGCGGGACCCTTGGCCCGCGGATCGAGGGGAAGGCCTCCAGCAGACCCTGCGTGTACGGGTGCCGTGGCGCGTCGAAGACGGCGCGGGTGGGGCCGAGCTCGGACACCTGGCCGGCGTACATCACCATCAGCCGGTCGGAGAAATGGCTGACCAGCGACATGTCGTGGGTGACGAAGATGACCGCGAAGCCGTACTGCTCCTGGAGCTCCTTGATCTGCACCATCAGCGACCGCTGCGCCACCACGTCAAGCGCGGACGTGGGCTCGTCCATGATCACCAGCTCCGGCGTGAACAGCATCGCCATCGCGATCATGGCGCGCTGCCGCATCCCGCCGGAAAGCTGGTGCGGGTAACTGCGCAGGTGCGCCGGGTCGATGCCGACCATGCGCAGCACCTCGGCGGACCTGGACCGGATGTCCGCCCTGGACGGCTTGCCGTGCGCGCGGAGCACGTCGGCGAACTGTGCGCCGATCGACTTGACCGGGTTCAGCGCGTTCATCGCGCTCTGCATGACCACGGATACGTCCCGCCAGCGGATGGCGGAAAGCTGCTTGTCGGTCATGGTCACCAGGTTCATGCCCGCGAAGCTGACGCTGCCGGCCGTGACCAGGGCGGGCGGGGCGAGCAGGTGCGCGATGGCGAACAGCAGCGTGGACTTGCCGCAGCCGGACTCGCCGACGATGCCGAGGAACTCGCCGTTGCCGACGGCGAACGACACGTCGTCGACCGCCCGCACGCTGCCGCGGTCCAGCACGTATTCGACGGACAGGCCGCTGACCCCGAGCACGCGCTCAGGCACTGGCGGATTGGACACGCTTGCTCCGTATCTTCCGTACCGGCCGCAGGGCCGGGTTCCCGATCTCGTCGAACGCGTAGTTGAGCAGGGCGAACGCGGTGCCGAGCACCGCGATGCAGGCCCCGGGAACGATGGCCTGCAGGTAGTAGCCGGCCTGCAGCGCCTCGTTGTTCTGCGCCCAGTAGAGCATCGTGCCCCAGCTCGTCGCGTTCGGGTCGCCGAGCCCGATGAACTGCAGGCTGGAGGCGAACAGGATGGCGTACAGCGCGTTGGTGAGGAACGCCGCCAGCAGCAGCGAGATCATCGTGGGCAGGATCTCGACGGTGATGATGTAGAGCGCGCGCTCGCCGCGGACCCGCGCCGCCTCGAGGAAGTCCCGGCCGCGCAGGCTCAGCGCCTGCGAACGGAGCTGGCGTGCGGTGTACGACCAGCCGGTCAGCGCGAGCACCGTGATCAGCACCGGCGTGCCCGAGCTGTGCACGTAGGCGGCGATGACGATGAGCAGCGGGAACAGCGGGATCACCAGCAGCACGTCGGTGAACAGGTTCAGCACGCCGTCCCAGGCCCCGCCCAGGTAGGCGGCGGTGACGCCGACGATCGCGGCGATCGCGGTGGCCGCCAGCCCGGCCCCGAACGCGATGATCAGCACCTGCCGGGTTCCCCACACGGCCTGCGCGAACATGTCCTGCCCGAGGCCGGTGGTGCCGAGCAGGTGCGCCGAGCTCGGTCCCAGGTTCTTCGGGTAGATCTCGGCGGCCGGGTTGTCGTGCGCGATGACACCCGGAAACAGCGCGAGCAGGCAGAACAGCAGCAGCAGCACCCCGCCGGCGGCGGCCTTGCGGTTGCGCCCGACGGCCCGCCAGATCCGCCGGGCGGCCTGTCCGGCCGCCGAGTGCCCGGCCTGGACGGTGACGGTGGTGGCGGCCATGGCTTACCTCGCCGTCCTCGTCCGCGGGTCGAATACCGCCGTCGCGATGTCGGCGAGCAGGATCGCCACCAGCACCGCCACGGTGATGAGCAGGAACAGCGCCTGCATCAGCGGGTAGTCCTCGTTCTGCACTGCCTGCAGCAGCATGTAGCCGACGCCCGGGTAGTTGAAGACGTACTCGATGAGGATCGCCCCGCCGACCACGAACCCCAGCGACATCGCGAAGCCGGTGAGGTTCGGCAGGATGGCGTTGCGCGCCGCGTAGTCGAGCATGATCCGGCGGCCCGGCAGTCCCTTGGCCCGCGCCATCCGGACGTAATCCTCGGCCAGCGTGGTGACCATGTTGTTGCGCATGGTCAGCACCCACGTCCCGATGGTCGTGATCAGCAGCGCCAGCCCGGGCAGCACGGCGTGCTGGAGCACGTTGCCGAGGTACGCGCCGTTCCACCCCGGCGTCGCGGCGATGTCCGCGCCGCCCGACCAGGGCAGCCAGTGCAGCTTCAGGCCGAAGATCATGATGAACATCATCCCGACCCAGAAGTAGGGGATCGCGGAGGTGATCACCAGCACCGGCGGCGCGACGCTGTCCAGCAGCCCGCCGCGCCGCCACGCGGCGACGATCCCCACCCCGGTGCCGAGCAGGAAAGCCAGGATCGTGGTGATGCCCACCAGGCCCAGCGTCCAGAAGATCGCTGAGCGCACCACCTGGCTGACCGGCGACGGGAAGAAGAACAGCGACGTGCCGAAGTTGCCGCTGAAGATGTCGCCGAGGTAGTGCACATACTGCGCCAGGAGGGACTCGTGCGTGTTCACGCCGAAGATCGTTTCCAGCGCGACCAGCGCCTGCCCGCTCAGCCGCCCGCGGAACTTGGCCATCATCGCGATGGCCGGGTTTCCCGGCATCATGCGCGGCAGGAAGAAGTTCAGCGTGACCGCCGCCCAGAGGGTGAGCAGGAAGAACCCCGCCCGGCGCAGTACGAATCGCATCTGTGCTCTCTACCTTTTCCTTTTCCTCTACCTCTGCTTTTCCTCTACCTCTGCTTTTCCCCTTGCCTTTGGCGGGGCCTTACTTGGGCGCGAGGTGCAGCAGCAGCTGGCCCGCGTCCGGGTACAGGTACTCGCCGGGCAGCGCGTACGGGTTGCTCTGCGTCACCCAGCCGGTGAAGCTGCCCGTGTTGTACTGGTACCAGGCGACCTCCTGGGTCATCGGGATGAACGGCACGTCGTTCAGCACGACCTGCTGCAGCTGGTCCATGATGTGGTGCTGCGTCGCGGGGTCGGTCGTGGTGGCGTACTGGTTGAGCAGCGCGTCGGTCGCCGGGTTGATGTACCGCTCCCAGTTGGTGGACGCGTTCTTCCCGATCGGCGCGGAGTTCGCCGAGTACAGCCACTGCCGGAACTCGTAGTACGGCGTCGGCCCGCCGGTCTGGTTGTTGTAGGCGAGCTGGTAGCTGCCGGCGTACAGCCGGGCCAGGAAATCGTTCTGCGCGAGGTTCTGCGGCGTGATCTGGATACCGACCGCCTTCAGGTCGGACTGGATGACCGACATCCCCGCGACCCAGTCCGAGTAGCCGCCGATGTTGATGACGCTGAAGGACAGCCGCTGGCCGCCCTTGGCGAAGATCCCGTCGCTGCCCTTCGTGTAGCCGGCTCTGGTCAGGATCTGCTCGGCCTTGGCCGGGTTGTACGTGTAGTTGTACTGGCCGGCGGCCTGGCCGTTCATCCAGCTGGAGAACGTCGGGGTCACGATGGCGTTCTGGTTGGCCGGCGGTTCCTCACCGTACTCGCCGATCTGCGACACCTTGTTCCGGTCGATGGCGTACGCCATCGCCTGCCGCACCGCCACGTTGTTCAGACCCGGAACGGTCAGGTTCGGGATCAGCGACACGTTCGCGATCGGCGCGAACCAGTAGTGGTTGTCCGGGGACTTCGACGCGTAGACGTTCTGGATGTTCGGGATGAACTGGCTGCCCCACTGCGCCTGGCCGGTCGCCAGGTAGGTGTTGGCGGGGTCGTTGGAGGTGAACGCCGGGTAGAGGACCTTCGCGATCTTCGGCTCGCCGGGCTGCCAGTAGTGCGGGTTGGCGACGTAGGTGATGTTCTGCGGCGTGCACGGCTTGACCATGAAGGCACCGGTCGCCACCGGGCTGGAGTCGGCGTAGGTCACCGGGTTCGCGAGCTTGGACCAGATGTGCTCGGGGACGATGGGGACCTGGTCGCCGATGTAGTAGAAGTACGGCACGGACGGAGCCTTGAACGTCATCACGACCTGGCTGGCGCCGGACTGCGTGACGCTGGACAGCACCGACCAGACGCTGTTGATGTCGAGCGCGGAGAACTTCTTCATCAGGTTGAACGTGAACACGACGTCGGCCGCGGTCATCGGCGTGCCGTCGTTGAACTTCACGCCGTTGCGGATGGTGAACGTGAGCGTCTTGTTGTTGTTGCCCCAGGCCCAGGCCGTGGCGAGCCAGGGTGTGGTCTTCCCGCTCTGCAGGGTGTTGATGAACACCAGCGGCTCGTACACCTGGCCCATGGTGACGCCGGTGTTCAGGACGCTCGGGAGGAATGGGTTGAAGCTGCAGTTCCACTGCGTGCCCTGGGCGTTCGAGATGACCAGAGTGCCGCTTGGACCCTTGGCGCTTCCCGTGCCCGACGATGGTGAGCTTGATCCGCACGCGGCCAGCGTGGCGGCGAGCAGTCCCGAGGCGAGGACTGCTCCGGCTCTGGTTGTTCTTTTCATGACGGCGGTGGTCCTTACCGGGATGCGTTGAACTTAGTTAGTGCAGTATCCTAACTATTGGCGCCGGTCACAAGAGTATCGTCCAGACTGGTACCGAAATGTGGCCGGCAAGGTGACTGACACCTGGGAGGCGGCAGTGACAGTGGTGCCCGCCGATGCGGCGACGGCCAGCGGGCCGGCCGCGGGACACGCGGCAGGACAGGCGGCCGCGCCGTCCGCCGTCCCCAACGGGCAGGCGGCGCGGCCGCCGCTGATCAGGGCCATGAACGAGCAGCTGCTGCTGGAGCACATCCGGCTTTCCGGCCCGTGTTCCCGTGCCGATCTGGCCCGTGTCTCCGGCCTGTCCAAGCCGACGGTGTCGCTCGCGCTGGCGAACCTCGAGCGCGCGGCCCTGGTCCGGGAGGCGGGCCAGCGGACGGGCGTGCCCGGCCGTTCGGCGCTGCTGTACGAGATCCGGCCGGACGCGGGCTTCGTGCTCGGCCTCGACATCGGGCACCAGTTCCTGCGCGGCGCGCTCGCCGACCTGTCCGGCGAGATCCGGGTGCGGTCATCGCGCAAGGCGGCCGCGTCGAGCGTGCCCGGCCGCGTCGCCGAGCTCGTCCGGCTCGCGGACGACATCTGCGCCGAGGCCGGCATCCCGCGCTCCAGGGTCACCCAGACGGTGATCGGCAGCCCCGGCGTCTACGACCCGCGGCGCGACGCCATGGCGCTGACCGGCGGGATGCCGGGCTGGAACAGGCCAGCCGCGCTGGCCGGCCTGCGCGAGGCGTTCGGCCCGGCGCTCGCGGTGGAGAACGACGTGGACGCCGAGGCGCTCGCGGAGCGTGCGCACGGCTACGGCCAGGAGGCGGACAGCTTCGCGTTCGTGCACGTCGGCACCGGCATCGGCATGGGCCTGGTGATCGGCGGCAAGCTGCACCGCGGCGCGCACGGGGTGGCCGGCGAGATCGCGTTCCTGCCGCTGGCCGACGACCACGAGGTGGATCGCGGCGAGGTACGGCGCAGGGGCGTCCTGGAGATGGTGGCCGCGGCCTCGGGTGTGGTCCGCGCCGCCCGGCGGGCCGGCCTGCGCGGCCCCGTCTCCGCCCGCCGCGTCTTCGAGGCCGCGGCCCGCGGAGACGCCCGCGCCTCCGCGGTCGTGGCCGAGGAGGCGCGCCTGGTGGCCGCCGCGATCTGCTGCGTGATCGCCGTCGCCGACCCCGAGCTGATCGTCCTCGGCGGCGGCATAGGCCAGGCCCCCGGCTTCGCCGAGGCGGTCACGAACTGTTTGCGCCCCGTCGCCCCCGCCCTGCCCGAGGTCAAGGTCAGCGCGCTCGGCACCGACGCCGTCGTGGACGGCTGCCTGGCCGAGGGCGCCGGCCTAGCCTGGCTGCAACTGACCAAAACCTCGCTGGGCGCCTAACGGCGCCCACCCCCACCCCCGCCTCTTCGGTGCCCCCGGCCACATCCCGCACGCCTACGGCGCCGCACCGACCTCTCCCGCCGCACAGCCCCACGGCCCGCACCGCCGCACCGGCGTGCACTCTGGCACCAGCGTGCGCCGCCGCACCGGCCGTGCGCCGACCTCAGCCCACCTTCGGTGGGCTGGCTCATGATCACGGAATTCTTGGTGTCGTATTCGGCCCTTCGTTTCCGCGACCCAGAAATGACGGGCGGGATGCTGGAAACTAAGTGCCTTATAAGGCCCCCCTAGCATGTATCTCTGGTTGGTCACGGTCCGGGCTCCCGGCGGCAGCGGGGCCGTTGGCGCATTTGGCCCCGTCCAGTGGGGCCGTTGGCGCATTTGGCCCCGCGCAGGGGCCGGCTGTCGGCAGCGGGGGTGTTACCTGTGGGCATGGAGGGCGGATAGCGATCGATGAGGTTGGTTACCGGCCCGGAATTTGAGCGGGAGCGCCTTATCAGGCTCCCCGTTTCCACGACAGGTCAGCGGCGCGCAGAGTGGCTCCCCGGATTTCGGCGAGAAGCTGGTGACCAGCTCGCCCGGCGGCACGCCGATCCTGGCGACGCTCCGGCCGGACGGCGTGAGCTCGTCGAGGAAGATCTTCGAGGTGACGCCGAAGCTGCCGTCCACCGTGTCGTTGTTGAAGACCCCCGGGTAGTCGCCGTTCGCCATCGCGATCACGCACCCGGACGTGCACCCGGGAGGCAGACGGTTTCCGGCCACCAGGCAGGGGTCGCTGGTGAAGTCGTTGCCGCTGACCAGCGGGTTACCGGGCACCAGGCCGCGGTCGCGGTCTCCGCCGCCCGGCCGCGCCACGGCGGCGGCGTCAGCCCGGGGCGTCGCACGGATGACGACTGTCCCGCGGCCGAGCCGTAACCTCACCATCCCCGTGGGAACCGTTGGGATACCCGGGTCGTTAACGATGTCATGACGCACGTCGCGGACACGTACCTGGCGCACCGGGGCCGTGACGCCGCGGGACCGTGCGGCAGGACGCGCCCCTTCAGTCGCACCGGCCGCTCGCAGCAGGTTCACCTGCGCGAAATAAAATGTTACGGGGAATTAAGAATTACCCACTAAGCTCCGATCCCCCGCTGTGACGCGTGGGCCAGAAGATGTGACGCATAAGCAGAAACCAAACGGGGACGGAGGGCGTTACATAGACATGAGTGTCTGGGAATGGTTCGAGCGCCGCTCATTTCACCACAAGGATTTCCGGGAGCTAGCCGGGCATGCCGGTAAGCGGCCCGCCGTCACCCTGGTTCTTCCCGCGCGCAATGTCGCGGAGACCATTGGGCCGATCCTCGATACCGTGGCCCGGGTGCACGCCCGGACCGGCGTGCCCGATCAGGTGGTGGTGGTCGACGCGGACTCACCCGACGGCACGGCGGGTATCGCCAGGGCGCGCGGCGCCGAGGTTTACTCGGAGAATGAGCTGTTGCCCGATTACGGGCCGGCCCAGGGCAAGGGCGACGCGATGTGGCGCAGCCTTTCCGTGGCTACCGGCGATATCGTCATGTTCGCCGACGCGGACACCACGGACTTTGGTGAGCATTTCATCTACGGCACGGTCGGCCCAATGCTCGCCGATCCGGCGATCCAGTTCTGCAAGGCGGCATACCGGCGGCCGTTCACCCAGCAGGAGAAATCCATAGCTGACGGCGGCGGCCGGGTGACGGAGCTGACGGCGAAGCCGCTGCTCAATCTTTTCTATCCCGAGCTCGCGGGATTCGTGCAGCCGCTGGCCGGGGAATTCGCGGTCCGTCGCGACCTGCTCGTCACGCTGCCGTTCTTCACCGGGTACGGGGTGGAGATCGGCCTGCTGATCGACGTCCTTTCCGAGGTGGGCCTGGCCGCGATGGCCCAGGCCGACCTCGGCGCGCGGCAGAACCGCCACCAGCCGCTGCGCGACCTGACCAGGATGAGCTCGGTCGTCCTGCGCACGATGGCGAAACGGGTTCCGATGCCGGAGCGTGACCTTCCCGCCGCCGAGGCGCCGGGCCTGTGGGCGCTGAGCCGCCCGGAGATCTACCTGCACGCCGTCGCCACCGAAGGCGGCCTTCGCCTCGACGAGTACCTCAACGAGCTCATCGAGCGCCCGGCCTATGCGAAGCTCTCCGCCCCCGACGACACCGGCACCCTCATCCCCAACGGCCTCTGGTAACCCCCGAGCACTCGCCCTGCCCGCGCCCGCGCGCCCGCCATTCCGTCATCGCCCATGATCGTGGGTCAAAAGGCCCCGATAGGGGTGCAATTTGACCCGTGATCATGAGGGAGCCTGGGCCGCAAGCTCGCTTACGAGGGTGTGCGGTTCCCGGAGCCCGGACCCACCGGCGTCCGGGAGCGCGGTCGCGCGCTCCCGGACCGCAGCCGGGCGCTCCGGGAGCGCAGCCGCGCCACGGGGGAGAGCCGCCCGGTGCCGGCGTCCCAGGAGCCCCAGCGCAGCTTGGGGGCCGGCAGCTTCGGCGGGTCGAGGAAGGCGGGCTCGGCGTCGAAGTCCAGCGCGGACAGCGGCGCAACGGCGGCCGCGTCGCGCCGGGTGAGCGGCGGAAGGTTCCACTTCTCCTCGATGAGCCGCAGCACCGAGGTGTGGTCGAACACCTCGTGGAGAACGTGATCCGGCCGGGAGTACGGTGAGACGATCACGGCGGGGACCCGGAACCCGTACCTGTCGTAGGCGCGATGGCCGGTGTCCACGTCCTTGATCTGCTGCAGGTAGGAGCCGGCGACCGGCTTCATGCACGCCTGCACCCAGCGTGGCGCGTCCAGCAGCGGGTTGTGCGCGGGTACGTCGTCCGGCGTGACGGCGGCGGGCGGCGGCACGTGATCGTAGTAGCCGCCGTGCTCGTCGTACAGCCAGATCAGCAGCGTGTGCGGCCATCCCTTGCCGTGCATGACCCGGTTGATCACCTCGGCGGCGAAACTCTCGCCGTGGGAGATGTCCTGCGGGTTCTCCTCGGAGTACAGGTCGAAGTCCGGGTCGATGATCGTGACCGAGGGAAGCCTGCCCGCGTCGGCGTCCGCGAAGAACCGCTGCGTCGTGCGCAGGTGCAGACGGGACCTGGCGAACCCCAGCGGGTACACGTCGGCCGTGAACGCCTTGTTCCCGCGGATCGCGCTGGCCACCGAGGGAAACCAGCGCCCGACGCCCGCCAGCCGCCGGAAACCGCTGAGGAAACGGTGGCCGAGCAGGCGCCTGAGCAGCACCAGCGCGGGGCGGACGTTGTGATAGTTGACCCACGAGATGCCGTTCTTGCTCAGCACGTCGAAGATCGTGCCGGCTTCCGGGTAGTCGATGAGGTCCCACGGATAGTCGTCCATCAGCCCGTGCGCGGTACCGGAGATCAGGAACCTGCGGTTGGGGAACGTGGGGCCGAGACAGGAGCAGAACCAGCGGTCGGCGAGCGGGAACGTGCGGGCGAGCCCGTAGTAGAACGGCAGGTCGTCTTCGGTCCAGTAACCCATGGGGATCGCCGGGTCGCTGCCCGGCTCGAGCGTGGCCTGGCTACGGGGGAACCCGTCGCAGGCGCCGTCGGCGTACTGGATATGCGCCGCGTGCCAGCTCTGCCTCGGGTCGTCCTTGACCTGCGAGGTGGAGGCGAGATGGTGGGCGGGAACCCGCTGCCCGTTTGGAAGCTCATTGAAGGCCAGCGGTTCACCGCCGGGACCTGGCGGCAGGCCCTCGCCCCGTCCGGTGAGCATGCCGAGATAGTTGTCGTAAGAGTGGTTCTCCATCATCAGGATGACGATGTGCCGGATCTGCGGCAGCAGATCGGTGCCCTCGGGCAGGTCAGGCCGCGGCCGGTCGCCCGGCCCCGCAACCAGGGCGCGCCGCCTGATCTCCCGTCGTTCCAGCCTGTCCCACATGTAACCACCACCTCGCCGGTAATCATCGCATCCGCCTGTGGCCGATATCCCTCGGGGCGCGGAAAAGCCAAGGAAGCGGAAGAAGCCTAGAACAAGCGAACCGCCCCGCGCGGGCATGCGGGGCGGTTCGCGTTCCGGGAGTGGTCAGATGTTCGCGCAGAGCAGCGGCCGGAAGAGGATGGTCGGCTTGCCGTTCTGCAGGATGTTGCTGCTGTTGCCCTGATGGAGGTTGAGGTACCAGCCGCCGTTGAGCGTCACCGACGTCACGCCGGTGACCGTGCGGGTCTCGTGGCCGATGGTGCCGCGGCCGTTGGCGGTGAAGTCCATCAGCATGTACTGCACGCCGCCCTGGCTCTGGCAGCTGCCGAGGTGGATGTGCGCGGCGTGCGCCCCGGGGGTGAGCCCGGTCGCGTCCACCGTCACGCTGATCGTCTGCGTGGCCGGGTCGACGACGATCGTCGCCCGCCCCGCCAGGGAACCGTGCGCGCCGGCCTCGATCGCGTGCAGCGGGTACCTGGCGCCGCCGCCCAGCGGTGACGTCTGCGCGATCGGGTCGGTGCCCGCCCCGGCGTTCAGGATGACGACCCGGCTGCCGCTCGGGACGCTGCTGACAGGCGCCGTGGCTGAGGCCCGGCCGGTGCCGTCCGCGGTCAGCGTGCCGAGGACGGCCACCGCGCTGCCTTTCGTGAGCTCCACGGCGTGCGCGGAGCCGGGGGTGAGCCCGGACACGCTGAGCCGCGCGTTACCGTGGCCTACCGTCAGCGCGCCGGCCGGCATCGGGCTGAGGTTCAGGTGCACCACGGTGCGGCGCGCCGGGGCGGCCAGGAAACCGTCGACGTTGCCGGCGCCGTCGGTGTAGAAGCCGACCAGGCCGCCTTCGTCGTTGACGCCGTTGATCGTGGTGGTGCCGGCGCCGTTGGGGTCGTCGACGGTGGTGAAGCCGTGTCCGGCCCGCCAGGTGAAGCCGTGCGTCTGCGCGGCGTTGCCGGTGCCGACGGTGTAGGCGCCGACGACCTCACCGGAGTCGTTGATGCCGAACGCCTGGGTCATCGAAGCGCCCGGCACGGCGAGGGTGATGAACGTGCCGGTGTGCGTCTGCTCGAACGCGTCAACCTGGGTGGCGGTCTTGTTGTAGAAGCC
>Ga0213875_10001052_pt1 | contig 19410 bp, 22 predicted proteins | sample BarmaccomBMRX_R8_FD_160105 | JGI IMG/M metagenome (GOLD analysis project Ga0213875, IMG submission 160105) | Root-associated microbial communities from Barbacenia macrantha in rupestrian grasslands, the National Park of Serra do Cipo, Brazil - RX_R8 | ecosystem: Host-associated > Plants > Roots... | reverse complement strand
TTACGTGAGCAACTCCGCGCCGCACTGGACTGGAAGTCGTTTAGTGCTGCTCTCGAGGAGGCCGGAGCCACTGCGGAAGTAACGCGTCTCAGGCAGCTGGTGGCGAAGTTTGCTGATCACTGCGCGGCGCGGTACGCCTACAATGAGATTTTAGGTCAACGTGTGCCGAAGTTTCTCTATTTTGACGAATATTACCAGATGACGGGTCACGAGAACGTCCAGGCATTCCTCGGCAGACTGAACGCGAAGAAGTTGCTGCCAAGCGACTATCCACTGCTGGGGCTTATCAATCTGGCTAGGTTGGACATCAATGACCTACTGAACGCGAAGCGAACCCTAGAGCTAACCAACATGCTTGAAGGAGCCGGCAATCAACTGTCGAGGCAAATCCTCCGCTATTGGTCGCAGAACAAGCATCTCCAGATGAAGTTTGACGTCCGAGAGGCAAAACCTGAAGACCCGCCCCACATGCGCCAGGGCGTAAATATCTGGGGTAAAATATATGATTCGGTGCACTGGGCCACCACAGAACTCGGCTCGCGTTCCCGTGGGTTTGTGTGGTTCTTTTCGTTCCTTGCCTGGTATGAGGATGTGAAACGGTCGCGGGAAAACGTCGTCCTCTTGCTCGATGAGCCAGGCCTATCTCTTCACGGAAAGGCGCAAGCCGATTTGCTTCGATATTTTGAGGAACAGCTTAAGCCGCATCATCAAGTGATCTACACCACACACTCGCCCTTCATGGTTGACCCTCACCATTTTGATCGGGTCCGTATCGTCCAAGACAAAGGCATCGACGCGTCAGAGGAGTTGCCCCGAGAGAAGGATGGCACAAAAGTTCTGACGGAGGTCTTTGATGCATCGAACGATAGCCTATTTCCTCTTCAAGGTGCTTTGGGATACGAAATCCATCAGACGCTGTTTGTGGGTCCCAACTGCTTGGTCGTGGAAGGCCCCGAGGACATGCTTTTTCTCCAGAGCATGAGCAGCATCATCGAACGCGAAGGTGGTAATGGTCTGGATCCGCGATGGACGATCACACCGGTTGGCGGGAGCGGGAAGGTCCCAACCTTCGTCGCTCTGCTCGCGCCACAGACAGGCCTGCGTATCGCAACACTGTTGGATATACAAGCCAGCGATCGGCAGACGGTCGAAGGTCTGTATAAGAGAAGGCTCCTCCAGCGAAAGCGCATGCTGACATATGCCGAATTCACGCAGACGGCCGAGGCCGACGTGGCTGACATGTTTGAGCGGGATTTCTACCTGTTACTCGTCAACGCCGAATATGCTAACGTCCTTCAACGTCCGATTTCAGCCCCTGACCTTGACGCACGGATACCAAGGGTCATCCGTGCGATAGAAGCCGTGCTAAGTAGAGAGCCTCTGAAAAAGGGCAGCTTTGGGCATTTCAGGCCGGCGCGATATTTCGCGGAACATCTGGCTGATTTGGGTCCAAAGGTATCTGCTACAACCAAAGGCCGGTTTGCCCAGGCGTTTGAGAAGCTGGACGCCATGCTTGCTTGAAGAGAGCACATTCACACTCTGATCCTCTCAACCTCGTCGAGGCTGAGTTCTTCGCGCCGGCGGTCGTAGAGTTGCGTCGTGCGCGTGCTGGCGTGGTTGGCCATCTGCGCCGCCTTCTCAAGCGTGCCGCCGTTCTTGAGATATGTGGTGATCGCGGTGCCCCGGAGGCTGTGATTACCGATCTTGGTCGCGATGCCGGCTGCAACGCGCCGGCGCGCAGTCATCTGATATGCCTCTGCCTGCTGTAGCCGGGTCCGTGTCAGCGGCCGCCCCTTACTGCGGCTGATCGTGCGGAACAGTGGGCCGCGAGGATCTCCGACAACGTCCGCGCCTTCGATGTAGGCGGTGAGATAGGTCTCAAGGTTGTGGTGGCACGGCATCGCGTGTGCCTTGCCACCCTTCTCGCGCAAACGCACCCAAAGCCGGCGCTGCTGCGTGTAGACATCCTCGACATTCATACTGAGCACAGCGCCAATGCGCGCGAAGCTATAAACCATGGTCGCGATCAGCGCCCGATCGCGCAGGCCGGCGATCGTCGTCACCGCGATGCTGTCGAGCAGCGCTCGCGCTTCTTCGGCCGACAGCACCGGTGTTTTGCCTTCCTTCACGGTATGCGAAGGGCCGCGCACGGATGCTGCCGGGTTCGCCGGCACAATCTGGCCGATTACCAGCCAGTCGAACAGGTGACGGATGCCGGCGAGCTGTTGCTTGACGGTCGGCGCGGATACGGCGCGCGTTTGCATCTCGATCCAACTGGCGACGTGAAGCGGTTGCACGGCCGCGATCGATGTCACCTGGTTCTCCTCGCACCAGGTGAGGAAGTCCGCTACAGCGCGGCCGTATGCCCGGCGCGTGTGCGGGTTTCTGATCTGCGCCGCGAAGAATTCCAGAAACCGCGTGCGCGCCGTACCGCCAGCCGCGGCGACCATCGCCGGCACCAGAGTGTGTCCGCCGCCGGCGACGATCTCGGCGTGGCGATTGGCACGCTTTACGAGAGCCATGATTTACCGGGATTCTTAGGCACGATTCCTTTTAGAACCACCGGCCCAAAGTGAGCGAACTGTTCTACGGGGTCCGCCTTCGCAGCCTGCCAGACCCGCATGAGCGTCGGCAGGTCACACTGCTCTATGACAGGATCGTGCGCCAGATTCGCCCGGGGACTTCGCTCGCTGACTGGCGCAAGTGCACTCCGCGCTTCCACGCTCGCGAGCGTGTAGCATCCCGAAAATATGGCCGCGAAAGCCTGCACCAAATGAACACGCTCCCAGCGGTCGGGATCGCGCTTTTCCACTTCGATCTGATGCAGTACCGCTGCCATGTCTGCGAGGGCGGTATCTTTCTCGACTTGCCGGTGATGCATCTGGTCGGCATTGGCGGGTTCCATCGGGCACTCCGACTAGGGGCTTAGCCTTCCTTCTATCCCATTATCTATATATGATAAAGGACATTATCATAGATAAAGATTTTCAGGCAGCGACCGGGAGTGAGAGGTGGCACTCACGCCGACAACAGCAAATAGACCTGAGCTGGGCAGATTTCTGAAGTGGCTGGCTAGCCGCTTATACCTTGCATCGCGGACGATGCGCCGGTGAGTGCTTTGGCTTCGCAGGTGGTCGGGCTTGATCGGGACCATGCTTGGGCAACCCGGAATCATCTACGGTGACGATAGGCACGGGTCCGGCAGTCATCCTGCCAATGGCATAGCCACCGATCCCGACTAAGATCACCCCCGTGACAAGGAGTGCTGCCGCCAAATTCCGAAGAAGGTGGCGACTGGTCACCCAGCACTTCAGAAGAGTGCGGGTTTTTCGGAGAACCAGGGTGACGATGGCCACCAAGGCCAGCGTAGAGAGGATCTCCAATCCGAGATAGAGATAAACACCGGCCTGCTGCAGCGCATCCAGATGATCGAAGCGATCCACGAAGCACTGCGCCGTGCCGCACCCCTTGAAGACGCTTTCCAGGACCTCATAGTAGTAACACGATTCGTGCATTAATCCGTAGGTGCCCACAACCCCGACAGTAGCAGTAGCTTTTCCGACCGACATCCCTGCCTCCGGCGAACCGAGCGACAGACGGCATAAAGTAATTCCGGCGCACCACCGTCAATCTGTTCTACAAGGTCATCTGGTGGTAATGAGGTGTGTAAGACACATATTGCCAGGTTACTTGGATATGTAGAGATAATTCTTAGTATTATTGTAGTGGATGGTGAATTATTCCTCGTCCTCTATGAGGATTTACAATTCCATAGAATTCCATAGAATCTCCCTTGACACGTAAGCTGCGCTGGGAGGAGTTCGGTTGAATTGATCACCTACACATCCGCGGCATATTTCGTTCGCCGTGCCACCCGCGGCTTCCAGGAGCGCCCTGCTCCCCTCGTGTGTCCGGTGCCCGACATTGATATCGATGGTTGCTTTGAGCGCACCTTGTTTCTGGTTCCGGAATTCCTCCAAATCCACAATGGACATTCCAACATTCGCAAGGAGCTGAACCAGCTTGCATCGAAGGTGGCGCGGGACTCGGCGTATATCCTGAATATCCAGAATGCCTACAAGACGTTCTGGAGCGCTTCCGATGGCGTCACCATGCGCGCCGCGATCCTGCCCTACATCGCTTTTGATCTAGCGTTCTGCATAGCTCATGGCCTACCGAACCCGCACCTAAAGGCAGTTCCTCCTTCTGGGAAAGCACGCAAACTGGCCGAGGCGATCACTACGTATTGCAGCAACGGCCCACCAGCCATCATCCCCTCGATGTATTACATGGCGGAGGAACTTGTGGACCAGCTCTCCACAGAGCTGGCTGGTGGTAATCTGGATCGGCTCTCTGAGAGGATCGCTCTCCATGCCAATGCTGAACAGGCCATTAGAGTACGCGGAGCTGTGACGCCTGCTGCCGTTGGGATCCTGCTCAGAGCCATTAAATCGGGAGGCGTAGCACAGAATAATGTTGGCAGAACTAGTTTTAAGGTGACCCACCGAGCGGCATCAATAATCGCTGCGGGTATTAAGGGGGAGGCGGAGGCACAATCTGCCGGAAGGCAGCAGCGTACACTTAACTGCTTGCAAAACTTAGAACCCGATCTGACGACTCTGTTCGTGACGGATCCAAACTCGGGACGGCGGAACGGGCAGGCTGTGAGTGCCCTGCCTATCGCGGCGGGCAATCTCATCTAAGGCTAATGTCCGAACGCGGCGCCACTCCGACATGTCCCGACCAAAGGAATAACCGATCGATTTGATGGCGCGTTCTAACTTTGCGAGCTGAGAGTTCGGCATGCATAAGGCTGCTTGAAAGAATTGGCGGTCTCTTTCAATTATATGGGCGAGATAGTACAAGCCATTATTGGCAAATTTTCGAGCACAGTACTGTATAGAGAATTTGTCTGATATTAAATCGCAACATGAGTAATAACTCAATATTCTGAACTCTAAATGTCGCTTAGGAATATTTTGGTCTACCCAATATAATATTTCCGAATCCATCATCAGATTGCTTCGCTCAGCTAAAGCTGAGCGATATTGCGATTCCCGATAACTTAATGAAGGAGGGTTCATTACGGCCTCACTTCTGTTCTCTAATGTCAAAGAGATCAGCGATTATTTGTCGGTCGTGAGGTCTGGTCTTCATATATCTTTCAATAATTCTAGAGCACAGGCCCGACACCGTCTCGTGACTTTCTTCCGCGATTCGGGCGATCCTTTCCTTTGTCGTAGAATCTAACGTCATGCTTACCCGAGATGCTGTGCCGCCTGCTTTAGCGAGGCGGCGGCGACGTCTCGGTCCGGCGTTTGGCGGATCAGACATACAGCGACTCGATATGCAGCTTAATGCTGCACTAGGCAGCACTAAGCTGCCCCATTTGTCAACTGGCTTCTGGTAAATGGTCATCTGAACCCTTTCGTGCTGCCCAAGAGCTGCTGGAGGCCAGACGCGGGGCAGAGCATGTAGGGTTGGACGCGCGGAATATCCATCCGGCGTTGCGTTACTCGATCTTCGGCTCGGCTTAGGGGCGGGGCAGAAGGGCCCAGCATCGCTCGCGCGGCGCTTGCCCCACCATCACGTGTACCGGATGAGTCGGATTTTCCTGACGTTCACTGGGAAACAGAGCCATGCCGAGCAGTGACGGGTATGACGGTCTACGCCAGATGAGCCAGGCGATCAGCGACGGGATCGCACAGCACATCAATGCACCGCCGCAGCGCAAGAATCAAAACCGTGCGGAATGGGGTGCCGGCCTGCTCGCAGGTGGCGCCTACGTTGCCTGGACAGCCGCGCGGGTCGAGCACGCCGGCCCGATCGCGCTGGTACAGTTCTACATCCGCTCACTGCAACAGTCATTTGATGCAAGCTGGCCGTTCTATGCCTGGGGCGCGGTCATGCTGTTCGCGCTGCTGTGGGTCGTCGTGGGCGTGCGTGGCTCGCGCGCACCGCGCGACATCATGATGGCGTTTTGGGCGCTGTTCCGGATCGTGTTCGCCGGCGTCGCCCTGTGGTGCGGCTGGTATTTCGACGGCTATCCCCTGGTGAATTGGTGCCTCATGGGCATTTACATCATGGTCGCCAGCTCGTCGGCGATGCTGCTGTATCTCACGCTGCGCGGAACGGGCAGCGGCGCGGTGCAGCTCGTGCAACGACAGATCGCGCGACAATCGAGGATCTTCCGCATTGGCCGACGGCGCGTGTTTTAGGCGGCCAGGCACGCCGTGTTTGGCTTCGGCCCTATGACCGGCGTCCCGCTTGGCTACGAGTGGGACATGCGGCGGGGCCGTTACGGCAAGGCGGTAACTTTCGAAGGCCGCCGCGCGCCGCATCTGCTCGTCATCGGTCCCAATGGGTCGGGGAAGGGCACCCGCCTCCTGATCCCCGCGCTGCTCCAGATGGCCGGCCGCTCGATCGTGGTGATCGATCCCAAGGGCGAGCTGGCGGCCGTCACCGCCGCTTGGCGGCGTACCCTCGGCGATGTCGTGGTACTCAATCCGTTCGGCCTGCATGTCGGGCAATATCCGGATCTTGCTAGCGCCGGATTCAACCCGCTCGCCTCGCTCGATGAGAATGCGCCGACCTTTTACGATGACGCCAAGGGCCTGGCCGAGGCCTTAATCACCGTCGAAGGCGATCCGCAACGGCATTTCCCCGAAAGCGCGCGTGGACTGATCACCGGCGCGATCATGTGGGAGCGCCGGCTGAACGCCGACCAAGCCTCGCTCAAGCACGTCCGCATGATGCTGACCGAACGGGAGGAATGGAGTGATGCCGGGGACGGCAAGCGTCACCTGGTGCGTGGCCTGCGCCGCACAGCTGAGTTGATGTGCGAGGCCGCCAAGCAATTCCCCGATCAGGGCGGCTGGCAGATTGCCAGCCTTGCCGCCCGCTTTGTCGACGAATTCAGCAACGAGACACGCGGCATCCAATCGACCCTCGACACGCAAACCGGCTGGATATTGTCGGAACCGCTCGCCAGCGATCTTGAACGCAACGGCATCGATTTCCGGCGGTTGAAACAAAAGCCCAGCACCGTCTACGTCATCCTGCCCGGTGAGCGTCTGCGCGAGCACGCGATCTGGCTACGCCTGGTCATCGCCTGGGCGCTGCGCGGTCTCTACTCGCCCGGCGGCGTGCCAGTGCTGTTCATTATGGATGAATTTGCCCAGCTCGGGCGGCTTGGTCCGATCGAGGATGCCCTCGGCCAGGGGCGCGGCTACGGCATCGCGTTGCTACCCGTGCTGCAGGATATCAACCAGCTCCGCGATCTCTATAAGGAGCGCGCCGAAACCTTCGCCGGCATGTCGGGTGCCGTGTTCGGATTTCCGCCGAACGACATGAACACGGCCAAGTGGATGAGCGAGCGCTCGGGCGAGGAAACCATCGTTGGAATGAGCGCCGGTGAGAGTGATGCCGGCGACGGGCCGCGCGTGAACTATCATCCGCAAATCCGCCCGCGCTACACGCCGGCTGATCTGTTCAACCTGCCGGAAGGCCACGGCCTGGTCTGGGCGGCCGGTTCGGCAGAGCCGCAGCCGATCTATGCGCCGCCCTATTGGGACATCGCCCGCTGCCGCAAGCGCGCGCGGCAGAATCCCTATCATCCGTAGGTTTTGTTCTTGAGACGTATCGCGAATTCCCGCTAGGTTTGGCTGCGAAAGGAAATTCGCCATGGCAACAGGCAAAAAGGCGGCTTCAGCCGCTAGCAAGGTACTACGGAGCCGCAAAGCCGGCGCGGCTGCCAAACGGGCGGCAGCTTCCGACTTGGCCCAAACACCGCGGAAGCCGCGGAAATCCGGGCGGAAGTAGTCCAATGCAGGGACTCGATCCCGGTGAACAATGGGATGCACTCGTCGCCGATTGGCAGGTCAAGCATAACGCGGTGCAAAGCTTCCCCCTGTTCGAGCGCGGATGGATGCAGCTCGACCGATCGGCCGAGTTCGAGAAGCTACGCGGAGCTGAGCGGGAAGCTCGTCGCAAGATGAATGCTTTCATTGCGGCGAACACTTAACTGACGCGGCGCGGGCTGGCTTTGAAAGTCGGCGGTTCATAGAGACCACGCGTCGTCGGCTTTGAGCCTCTACCGCTGCCCTGCGTCGTGCATGCGCAAGTGCTGCTCTACGCTCCCGTCTGAGCGCGGCGAGGATCGCGGTCCGTTCGTGTCGTGGCGCGCGTCGCCTGGCTTGCTGCATCGCGGCGGCAAACTCCCGCATGATCTCGGCCACTTCAGCAGAGGCCTTGCCGTGCAGCTCGTCGGCAATCCCGTCGAGCAGGCCGAGCGCATTATTCGCGACACTGGGCCGCCTTCCCTCCGTTACCGGTGCAGGCAGCCATCGAGTCGCCTCTCGTGAATATCCGCGCCATGCCTGCCTGAGGCGATCGGCGCGGGGCTTGCGGTATCTGAGCCGTGGCGCTGCCCCTGCGCCCGGCAGGTCATCGCGTTCGGCCGTCCTCCTCGCGCTTGCGGTAGTCGCGTGCGGCCTGGTCGCGGGTTTCCTGCTCGCGCCCCCGCTGCTTGCTGCGGGCCTCGTCGGTGATGCCCGATTGCCGCTGCGCGATTTCCGCCACATGCGCGCGGAAGGCGTCGGCACGGTCTTGTTCCGCCGCTGCGCGCGCGTTCTGCTTTGCCTGCTCCGGTGTCGGCGGCTTCGGCGGCGAGAACAGGCCTTCGAGGAAAGACAGTGCGCGGCCAATCCCTCGAAGTGTGCCGCGCACCACGGATGCCGCCGGATCGGCTGGCGAGCGAACATCCTTCGCCCGCGGCCGGCGCGCCGGTTTGGCCGCTGCCACGGCTGCCGATGCAATAGCAGGCGCGGCGGCCCTTTCCGCCGTCGCCCTGCCCTGCCCCGCCCGTGTTTCTCTCTCTGGTTTCCGCGCCGGAGCCGTCGCAGGTTCGGCGCTGCGCTCTTGCCGCGCAAGTTGCCGGCCCTGTTGCAGGGCGCGAGCCTGCGCCACGTCCGGCACCCGACTGCTGTCGAGGTCGGCCAGGCGGGCGCGTACGTCGGCGGCCCGTGCGCCCTCGATGCGCCGTGCCAGGCTGTGCACCTCACCATGCCGGTCGACGATGACGAAGTCCCGACGGTCGCCGCGCGCCAGCACATAGCCGTGCTGTTCGAGTGCCGCCGCGAACGATTTGCCGCTGTCGGTTGCGCGCCAGAGGGCGGTGATTTCCGCCCGCATGGTCTGCGGGTCGACGCCGCTGCGCTGCGCCTGCTGCATCTCGCCATGCGAAGGAGTGCGATCGGGCCGTATGATCCGCTCGCCGTTCGGGCCGTCGCGTTCCACATGCACGCCCTGCACGCGCACATGCCCGAAGTCCCGCTCGAGCGCGCGCGCCACCAGTTCGTGCGTCCGAAAATTATGATCACAGCGGATCGCCCGCATATGCTCGAGATCGGCGCGGCTCCATACCACGTGACAGTGCACCCGCCGGTCACCGCCCCGCCCGTGTTTCTCATGCTCGACCACGACGCGTGGCTGCCCCGTCAGCCCGAGCGCTGCCTCCAGCCGATCGATCGCCTGCGCTCGCTGCTCCGGCGTCAGCCGCTCATGCGCCGGCACATTGATCGAGGCGTGATAGAGCGTCCGCGTCGTCCTAAGCCCTGCCCCGAACGCGTCCATTTCCCGCAGCGCGCCGGCCAGGTCGAGCGCGGCCACGCCGCGCAGTTGCAGGATCTCCACCCGCTCATTGGTGTCCCGCCGTTGCAAATGCTTCGCCAGATCGGCCGGGCCGCCGCGCGCGTTGCCCTTGATCACCATCAGGCAGTGTCTCGGCCGAGCGCGCGCATCACCTCGTCGCGGATTGCCCGCACTTGGCTGGCGATCGCCGTGATCTGCGCCTCGGTCGGCAGCTTGCCGCTGGCATTCGCCACATGGGCGAGCTGGTTGAGATTTCCCCCCGTGTTGCCGAGCAACCCGAGTACGCGCGCCAGCTCCGCTTGTTGCGCCAGCGGTTGCCGGCGCGCGCGTGCGCCGGCGCTGCCCACGGCGAGGCTACGCAGGTAGGCACCCGCCGCAAGTCCTTTCTGTGCCGCTGCGGCGTTGATCGTGGCGAGCTCGGTGTCGTTGCAGCGGACGTGCACCCACTTGCCGCGCGCGTTCGCCACGCGACGCTTGCCGTGGCGTTTGGGCGTTCCTGCGATATCCGCTGGTACCGTTCCGCTCATCACCGGCTTCCTTCGGGGGTGCACGGGGGCCATTGCCCCCTGCCAAGCAACATGGATCGCGGGCCTTTTAACGGCCGCCCTGGCGGCCGTGGCCCGTGATACATGTTATGGCTTGCAACACGCAAGATTTTCCCGACTTTTCCGGCTCTATCCCTGCCCGCTTAACCAGCGCCCCACCGCAAGCCGATTCGTGCTGAGTGAGTCACTGTGCCGCGCCGCCACTTGGCCAAGCACTGGATATTCCGACACCGCGCCAGGATGATACGTGCAAAGGTGGGAGCCGAGGGGATGCTCTATCTGCGCCGGATCGCAGCACTGCTGCTGTTTGTCGGGGGGGCCTGGTGCGGAAAGACGGCCTTCATCATAGCACTGCTGCCTTTCCACCCAGAGACGTGGAGCAGCATGCAACCCGTGGCCGCGTGGATGCTCCTTCCCTTCTTTGCTCTGCTCTGGGCCGCCGCGGGCTTCGGCCTAATCTGGTTGGGCGGCCGATGGTGGGGCATTCGCCAACGCAGTTATCGCCTCCGCCCTTTCCCCGAAATCTGTATGAGTGTCTACGTGCTCGGGCTCGGTGCGCTGCTTGTGGTCGGCCTTTTCGAAGAGCTGACCGATGGTCCTCTGAGGGGCAGCGAGGCACAGTACAGCGTGCTCGCCGGAATCGTGGTCGTGTCCGTCCTCCGCCGAGACGACATGTTCGGCATCGGCCGGCTGTGGAAGCGCGTCTGATGCTGACGCCGCCTTCGGTCACCATACCGCCCATGTTTGCCGAGTGCTGGGGCTTCGCGCCCCCGCACCCCGCGGGAGGGAAATTCTCGGTCGTTCTAAGCCTTTGAATTGGCCAGCAGTCCGCGCTTTATGGTGCAATTTCCTGCACCATAACCTGGAGCTCACCCGGAACGGCCTGCGTCTCGCCCAGGCGACGATTGGCAACCGCCTGATAGTCGGCATCGAGCTCGATCCCGAGCCACGCTCGGCCCAGCATCTTGGCCGCCAGCAGTGACGACCCAGAACCGGCGAACGGATCAAGCACCAGGCCGCCCGGTGTCGAGAAATTATCGATCAGCGGCAGCAGCATGGTGATGGGCTTTTGCGACGGATGAAGGCGATTGCCGGTGTAGTCCGTCCATTCGATCACATCGCCGAACGGATGCCTTGGCTCCGGCGGATCTCCCTTCGCCAGCAGGTAAGCGCCTTCGTGCTGGTAGCGAAGAAACCGCGTGGCCGAAGTGTAGCGCTTGGGAAACGCCAGGTGCCCGACCGGCCGAAATCCTGCTGCGTTCCAGGCGGCGGCGAATTTGTCGATATGCGCCCAGCCGTAAAAGCACACGCAGAAACTGTCCGGCTTGAGCACGCGGTGGAGATCGGCAAAACCTGGCCGCAGCCACTTGAAGCGATCATTGGGAATAGTGCGCCCTTTGCGATCGCAGTAGCGGCTGACATAGGGCGGATCGGTCAACACGAAATCGACGCTCTGCGCCGGCAGCCCAGGCAGAATGTCGAGACAATCGCCGTGCAGGATCGTGTTGCGCGGCGTGGCGGTGAACGGCAGCGACGTGGCGCATGCCGTGTCGGATTGAGCTTCGAGAAAAGTGGCGATGTCGGTTGTCATGGCTGAAATCTCCTATGGCTGAAAGGAAAGCCCCGCCGGAGGATTCCGACGGGGCTGGTGGCCTACGCGGCCGGTTGCTCCTTGCGTTTGCGGCAGACGATCCGGCCGGTGACGGTCACCCCGGCGGGGATAATCACGTCGAAGCCGCTGCCGTCGCTGTGCGACCAGACGGTGCCGATTTCGAACCACTGCGCTTTCTTGTCGCTGCCTTCCTTCGGGTCGATGACGACGTAGGCGGTGTGGGTTGGCTTGTTGCTCATGATGTTTCTCCTTCGCTATGAGGCCGCCACAACGGGGCCTCGATGCGACCCGTTCACGGCGCGGTGCCTTGCGCGCGGAGGGGCGAGACGCGGGAGGGGGATCACCCGTTTTGCAGGGCGCGCAGCGACCGAAAAACGGGGATACCCGCGTCGAGGGCTTTAGCCCTTGCCCCGCAGCCGCGAGGTGCGCCGTAGGGTTCGCGGATCGAGGCTTATGGTTGGATGTAGCGGCCGGCGAAGGTGATGCTCAGAAGCGGACAACCCCTGCCCTGCGTCGAGCGCCAGTGCCAGCACGAACGCGATGCTGCATCTGGAGGCCCGGGCCGGAGTCGAACCGGCTCCATGGCGGTTTTGCAGACCGCAGCGTTCCCACTTCGCCACCGGGCCGGCACCAGACAACACGGCTATGTCAAGTTGACAGCAAATAGGCAACTCGGCAATCAGGCAATAGGCTGCTTTCCATGCTTGCGGAACAGGTCGTTGAGAGCTTCGGTCAAAAGGGCCTCGACCCCGCCATGATCGACGGCCAGCAATTTGAGCTGCCGGTGCGCCTCGGTACTGAGAGTGACGGTCGCCTTCTTCTTCCCGGCGCGAGTGGCCGCATAGAAGCCTTTTTTGGGCTGCGGCGGTTCCTTTGATTCGGAGGTCGCGGGGCGCTTCGACGCTGGTGGGGCTGCGTCAGGCGTTTCAGCCACAGCCCGCATGCTCTCGGCCAGACTTGGACGTTTATTCAAGATTGCCTCCTTGCCACCTTGCCGTGGTGCTGGCTTGCCTTATTGCCAGCAATACGGCAGTTAGGCAACATCCTTTAATTTGCCGCAAAGCCACTGATAAAGCTGGCTTATTTCCTCGGTCGCCTTGCCCTTAGGGTCAAACTCGTGGGCAGTTTTTCCGACTGTGAGGGCATGCGCGAAGGCGGCACGCTGCTGAACTGCGACCGGCGCAACGTCGAGGCCATGCACGGCAACGGCAGCGCGCGCATCAGAAAGCACGTTCGGCGCATTGGGCGGCATGGCGTTGAGCACGACGGATCCCTGTTTGCCGGCGAGCTTCACGATGCGTGCTGTGGCACCAATTGCGCGCAAATCCAGAATTCCAGGGCGGCAAGGAATGAGCACGAAATCGGCGGCCTCAGCAGCGGCAAGCGCCACGTCGCCTGAGTGGGGGGCACTGTCGATCAGGGCAAGGTCGGCCGCTGCGCTGCGCGCCGCTTCCAGGGCCTGCGCAAGCCTGGCGGCGGGAATCGAAACAACAACCGGGGTTTCAGCCGCGCGGCTATCCTTCCAGCCCGCTGCGCTAGCTTGCGGGTCTATATCGATTACCGCGGCCACCTTTCCGGCCTGTTCGGCGGCGACGGCTAGGTGCAGTGCCAGGGTGGTTTTTCCGCTGCCGCCTTTCTGGCTCAAAACCGCGATTGTCCGCATGGGCGATCCTTGCCGGGTTGCCGCTTTGCCAGCAATTGGGCAAGACGGGTTGCCAGCAACCTATCCAGATTCGGCGATTTTTGAAAGACTTAAGTTGCCGGTTTGCCTAGTTGCCAGCAAGACGGCTTGCCTTATTGCCCACCGATAAGCTGATATTTCCCACCTAAACCGCTGTAAATGCTCGCCAACTTGCACGGCCGGTGGCCTCATGAATGAGGCCGGCCTCCTGCATCTGGCGCAGAAGGCCGAGCGCGGCTTGCGGCGTGACGCGCAGGGTTTTGGCGAGGCTGGCGGATGTTACGACGGGCGCGCGCAGCACCGCCTCGAAGGCGGTTGGCAGTCTGGAGCGTGCTGTCGACGCACGGAGGGTCTGACCTCTGTCCGCTACCGCCAGCAGGCGATCGAGATCGGCAAGGGCCGCCATGGCGGCGGCCGAGATGCATTCCAGAAACCCCGCCATCCAGGCGATACCGACGCGTGGCGCGAGGCGGTTGAGCTGCGCCTCCGGGGCCAGCCAAAAGGGAAGGGAGATGGCCCGGCCGAAGCCGTTCGCGCGCCATAGGCAGGCGGCGAGAAAAATGCCGTCGAGCGTAAGCGGCTCTTTCACCTCGGCGCGGTTCATCCAGGCGCGTACGGCAAGGCCGGCGCGGATCAGCGCCGGTCCTTTTTGCCGAAAAGTGCTATCCGCAAGCCATTCGGCGATGTCGGCATCGCTGCCGGAATGCCCGAGAAAGACGAGCAATTCGCGCATCGAGGCGCTGTCGGCGAGCGGACGCCAGCTATGTGTTTCGGCTAGCCGCCGCCATTGCCGGGCCATGCGCAGAGCCTGACCGACGGCAAGATCCGAGGGCGCGATTTCAAATGTGTAACCCTGCGCGGTCGTCGCCGGCAGTTCCGCCGCCAGGCGGTCGGCAAATGCAGCCGGCCCATAAGCGCCGGTAAGACCGGCATCACGCAAGGCGAGATCGCGCGGATGAATGGGAAACCGGGCCCAGGCCAGCCAGCCGGCGGCTTCGCGCATGGCCAGCCGTGCCCTCAGGCCTTCGCCAATGGCAGGCGGCGCGGCCTCCGTGCGAGCATCAAGGCGTGTGACGGCGTGCTGGGCGCGGGCAAGGGGAGCAAGCAGCGGATGTGTGTAATCGGGTGCGGCGGCGGCTTGTCGGCGTGAGGGTGCGCCGGGTGGTGCGTCCTCGTTTTCGGTCTCCCAGACCGGGCGAAACCAGAGAGCCTCGTCGTCTTCACCGTCACCTGACATGATTTCGGCCGATCCGCATAAGATATTGGAATCGGCTAGAATATACAGCGTTTTGAAAGATACTGCTCGTTTTTCTTTAGTATGCCGTGGTTCTTTGTTCGAAGCTGAAGGCACGGGGAAACGAGGCGCGGCGGCTATGCCCAGCAGCGGGGAGTGTTTTTTCGGGACTTTGCTATCCCGATATCGGCGAGCGGCAAGAAGGCTGCCGCGCTCTAATGAGTTCTACCAGCCGTTCGTAGCCCTCGGCGACGGTGACGCAAGCATCTCGCTCGCGTCCCTCTGGCAGGCTGGCGGCCCTGTCGCGCCATTCTTTGGCCCGCTCCTTGTATCGTTCGGGATCCCAGTCCTCTGGCATCAATAGCCTCTATTCCTGACGTTTCAGGTGTGCTCATTCCAGCAGCTGGGGATGCGATCACATCGCAACGTTTCGACGAACTGAGCCGCCCCGATCGCCGTTCCTGCCCCTATGAACGCTCGGGAATTGCGCCAAAGGGCGATGCATTATCGGCGAGTTGCTGACTTGGTCACCGACGAAGCATTGATAGCGGCTTTGCTCGAGCTGGCGGCGAAGTACGGTTCCCTAGCTGATAGAATCGAGGAAACTGAACCGACCCCTGGGGCTGCAGAGCAATCGTCGCAGCAGTGTCCGCTCGATCAATAGATGGGAGCGGATCGAGGCTGTTTCGAGGCGAAAGTGTTACCCTTTGAAACCAGCTATGAGCACTTTTATTGCGTTACGGATGCGAAAAGTGCCTCGCGTTCTTTGTTCGGAGCCGAAATGCGCCGTTCTTCGTCCCGTCGCCTGCGATCCGCAGCCCCGTAGCGCGCGGAAGGGGTCAAGGCCCGAAGCCCGAAGGGGCTTCGCCGAAGCGCAGCGAAGGCGGGCGGCCTTGATGCTTGAGCACGCGCAGGGATGCTCAAGCGCGGGAGGGACAGTCTATTCCGAGCGAGCCACCTGGGGTGATCGGGCATCGTCGGCCGGAATCGACGCTTCGGCAATTGCTTTGAGCGTAGCCGCATCGAGGTCTTCGACCTTGCGGGCGACACGGCCCTTGATCAGCACCTCGAACAAGGCGGCGGACATGAGAACGGTGCGCGGGCGGCCGCGCTTGGTGATGATGACGGGTGCATGCTGGGCGGCATCCTGGTAGTGCCCGACATTCTGCTGGAATGCGGTTGAGGTGACGTGCATGCTGGCTCCGTTATCCGTTTTTTATCCAAACTAGATTAAGGGCTTAGCCCTTACCCCTTGACAGATGGTGACACATTTGCCACCATAGGGGCCGGTGATACGAAACACGCGCCCAATCCAATGGATGAAAGCGGCACGGCGGGACTTCGAGGACTTTCCGCAGGGCGCGCGTGATAACTTGCTCGATGCACTGACCGCGGTCGCTGACGGCGGGCATCCGTCGATCGCTAAGCCACTCACTGGCCTCGGCTCCGGTGTGATGGAGCTGGCCTTGCGTCACCGCGGCGACGCCTTCCGGGTGGTGTATGCGCTGCAAATCGGCGCGGAAATTTGGGTGGTTCACGCTTTCCAGAAGAAATCGAAGTCGGGAATCGCCACGCCAAAGCAGGAAATCGATCTGGTGAGGGAGCGTCTCAAGCGGCTGAGGGAGATATTGCGATGAGCGATAAAGCAACTGAAACCGTGGCCGGCAGCGGTAATGTGTTCCGGGACTTTGGCTATCCCGACGCGGACGTGCGGCAAGCCAAGGCGCTGATGGGCACGCAGATCATGAAGATTTTGGACGAAGAGGGGCTCTCAACTCGCCAAGCTGAAACCCGCACGGGAGTATCGCACAGCGAGTTCTCGCGCATCCGGCAGGCCAAATTCAGCCGCTTCACCATTGACCGGCTGATGGCGATCCTTGCGCGGCTTGGTCAGGAGGTGGAGCTATCTGTCCGCGTCCATCCACGCGGAAAGCGCGATGCAAATGCCGACGCGCCACATCCTTCGCTCTGAGGCCGGCGGAATGACTAAGGTGGGTTATGAGTAAGTCGAAGCAGTATCGCAGTCCGATCATGGCAGCGGTCCACGAGACGGCCGAAGACCTGAGCGCGGCTGGCCTGATGGACAAGTGCACCATGCGCAAGTTCGATGAGGCGTGCCTGACGCCGGTGCGGAAATCCGCGCTTTGCGCGAGACAGAAGAAGCCGGTCAGGCGGTGTTTGCCCGCCGTCTGAACGTAACCCCGGGCCTAATCAGGCAATGGGTGCGGCGAGAAGCATCCCCAAGGGCCTCGCACAAGCTGTTGGCACTTGTCGCCCGGAACGGGCTTGCGACCGTTGCGTGATTCTAAGACCTCAATGCATCACACGACGGCCATCGCGTTTGCCCCATTTCTCGTCGCGCAGCCGCCAGAGGGTCTTGGCAAGGAACAGCTCGCCGCGCTCGAATTTTTTCACCATGCCGGCGAAATACCCGCCGGGCGAGCTGGTGAAGTGGCCCGCGCAGCGCGTCGAAACCAGGGCCAGGGCGACGGCGGCATAGACCTCGCCCATGGCAGCACAGGCGCTGCGCCAGAGATATTTGCTGATGCCGAGCTCGCCGCGCAGCCAATCGGCGGCGGTGACAATGGCATCCCAGCCGGGATCACGGCCGGCCAAGACGTATTGCTCCAGCCGCGGCGCCAGTTCGAGCAGCTGCTGCGGTGTCAGCCCAAGCCGTTCGGGAAACAGCCTGTCCCGTAGTGGAGGGGAGGGAACCCCATTGTCGGGCTTCGGGACCGCTGACCCGGTCGAGCTACGTTCCTCGCTGGCAATTACAGTATCGAGTATTCGATAATCAGATGGGTTTGTAGTTGTATTGCGGGGGCCGTTTTCGGACCCCGTGGGGTTCGTTTCCACAGGTCCAGATGCATCGCGAAGCCATTGCTCGGCGTCGGTTTTGCGCCTTTCCACAGCCTTAACGACAAGCGCCATGTCCTCCGATCGCTCGACCTGGCGGGCTGACGCCAGCAGATCGGCCGTCTCGGCCTCCAGGCGCGGCCAGGCGTTGGGCACAGCATCGAGTACAGCCAAAGCCTCGCCGGCCTGCCGGATCGACCGCCGGGCGATGGTCAGGCGCTTGCGCAAGGATCGCATCTGCTCGCGCTCGACCTTGGCCGCGGCGGCGATGCGCACGAATTCGTCGTAGCGCAGCGCAAGCGGGGAGAGATCAAAGCCGTAGGCTTCGAGGATCCGGCCCTGGGCGTCGCGTCGGCCATAGCGCTTGCCTTGCTCATTGTCGCGGATGACAAAAATGCCGGCCTCGAACAGCGTGCGGTTGAGGTGCTTCACCCGGGTGGGCGACAGACCCAGGAATTCCGCCTGGCGCCGTGCGGACGGCCAGGCGATCGGCCGGCTACCTTCTTCCCAATCCTGGTTTTGCGTCTGCTTCACCAGCCAGGCCATCAGTTTGAACGCATGCGCCGGCAGGCCGAGGTAGGGTTCGGCCTCCTGAAACGCTGCCAAAAACCGCAGCGGCTTGGCCGTGCCGCGTGGCACGCCTTTGAACTGATCCGCCTGGTCGCGTGCGGCCAGCATGGTGAGTGAAATCCGGCGCGCGCCGGTTATCTGATTCGGCGGTGGCACAGGGGTAGACATAGGCATGAGCTGCTCCTCTCGGGTTGCAGCCCGGCAATCGAGGCCCGGAAATAAGGGTGAGCGCACCCGTGGCAACAAAGGGGTTGCAATTTCGGCGCTCGGTGGTAGTGTTGATTTGCGAGATCACACCACCACCATCACCAATTCAGAGCCCGGCCCTGCCGGGCTTTGTGTTGTGTGGGGTTCTAATTCTCCGACACGTTGACGATGTGGCGCGCGCGACTCCGAATCACTCGCGCCATCTCGCATCCTGAACGCTTCCGTGATTCGCGTCGAGAATATCGTGCAACTGTCTGCAACGACTCGTTTTTGCCCGTCACGCGTCAAGCGCGTGACGGGCTGCGAAAGGCGCGGCCTCTCGCGCTCTCCGGGGATATTTGGATCAAGGAATTTATCGATGCGGCGCCGCGCAAACCCTGCTACGCTATATGCTGCCACAGCCGGGGACGGCGATGACCGTCAAGAAAATGGCCTTGCCGTGATGACACGGTGGGCCCCCCCTCATAGGGCAATAGGCCGCTGACAGTGAAGCTGACTCGTTTCAGCGTGTCGGAATTTCGAAGCGTGTGGGAGTCCGGTCCCATCGCTGTCGCAGATATCACTTGCCTGGTAGGCAAGAACGAAGCGGGGAAAACGGCCCTCCTGAAGGCCCTCTATCGGCTAAATCCTCTGGTCGATGACGACAGCAATTTCAATGTAACTGACGACTACCCCCGGAAAGAAGTGTCTAACTACGAGCACGAGGTTGAGACGAACCAGAAAGCCCCTACCGCGCCTGTTGAGGCAACTTTTGAACTCGAAGAACTTGATGTTGAAGCCGTCATCGCGGTGTTCGGCAGAGATGCGATAATCTCACGGAGTCTCATTCTCTTCAAAGATTACGACAACAAACGCCGTTTTCAGTTTGTCTTGAACGAGCAGGCTGCCAGGATGTTTTTGGCCAACAGTGCTGATCTGACCGACGCGTTACGTGAGCAACTCCGCGCCGCACTGGACTGGAAGTCGTTTAGTGCTGCTCTCGAGGAGGCCGGAGCCACTGCGGAAGTAACGCGTCTCAGGCAGCTGGTGGCGAAGTTTGCTGATCACTGCGCGG
>Ga0213875_10001051_pt1 | contig 19422 bp, 16 predicted proteins | sample BarmaccomBMRX_R8_FD_160105 | JGI IMG/M metagenome (GOLD analysis project Ga0213875, IMG submission 160105) | Root-associated microbial communities from Barbacenia macrantha in rupestrian grasslands, the National Park of Serra do Cipo, Brazil - RX_R8 | ecosystem: Host-associated > Plants > Roots... | reverse complement strand
TGAACAGGATCATGGCGACGACGACCATGAGGACGAGGGCGATGATGAACGGCATGATGACCGGTCTCCTTGGAGGTGGGCGGTGCGTTGTTCGCACTTCCAAGGCTGCCGCCAGCACTGGCTCGCGTCGATCCGGAACACCCCCGATTTCACCCTGATGCGCACCCCCGGAAGCATCAGGAACATCCCTGACTCAGAGGATGAAGGGGATCAGCATCTTGGTGGACTGCTTGTAGCGGGGATAGGTGCCGGGGAAGGTCCGGGCCATGTGCCGCTCTTCCATGACGGCGCTGTAGACGAAGTACGCGCCGAGCAGGACCACGGCGACCAGCCAGTAGACGCTGATCGCGATCGCGCTGCCGACCATGGCGAGGATGATGCCGGTGTAGATGGGATGGCGGACGGTCCGGTACGGGCCGGTGGTCACGAGCTCGGGATCGGTTTTCTCGGTCATCGGCATGCCCCAGTTCCGGCCGAGATAGACCCTGGCCCAGACGGCGAGCGCCAGCCCAAGCACGAAGATGGCCAGGCCGATGGCCTGCAGCCACAGCTCGCTGACGGCGTGCCCGCGCAGGACCCGCACCCGCGCGAGGAGCAGGACAGCGAGCACGATGATCACGCGGATGCCCGCGAAGCGGCCCCAGCTCGTTCGGCCGGTCTTGACGCCGATCGAAGCCGCGAGCCAGCCGATCCAGAAGATTGCCCAGCCGCCAAGGATGACGTAGTCGATGACGTGCATCAGCAGAACCCCCTGACGTTCCGGATCTGTGTTGATCCGGCAGGTGTGCTTAGAAGGGCAGGACGGCGACCTCGTACTGCTGACAGCGCGAATCCCGGGTTACCAGAGTCAGGCCTTCGCAGCGCGCCTGCGCGACCAGCATCCGGTCGAATGGGTCCCGGTGGATCGGCGGAAGGCGGCCGGCCGCCATCGTGTGGGTGAAGTCGACGGGCAACTCCCGGAATCCGCAGTCGCGTACCCGCTCGGGCAGGGCTGCCGGTGCGGTGATTTTCCCCAGCGCCTGCTTGAGGGCGATCTCCCAGATCGTCGCCGCGCTGACGCGGACATCCTGCTCGCGATCGAGCCGGTCCTTGATCTCATCGGGCAGCTCGGCATCGTCGGAGTCCCAGTCCGGTGCCAGCTCGAGCTGACCGCGCAGCGACCGGCGGCCGTGCCGCCGGACCCGGCCGGGCAGCGGAACCACCTGGGCGACCGGATGGCCGGCCCGGCTAATGACGATCTCCTCGCCTTGCTCGACCCGCTCGATGATCCGGGACAAATGAGTCTTGGCCTCATGGATGCTGAACCTAGTTCACTGAATCGCCGGTCGCTAGCGATCAGGCGGGCAGGCATAATCCGGCTGGTCATGGATACGTGACCGGGTATGGACGATCAGAGCGAGCACCCCGAGGAAGCAGTGTCCGAGCCCATCGCCACGGGGCTGGCCCCGCCGGAGGAGCTGGAAACCGACGAGGTCCCCGATTCGCTGGTCTCGGAGTTCTCGTCCCTGACGACGCCGTACTGCTGGGTCATCACCGAGGACGCGGTCGCCGGTTACGACGGGGCCGAGCCGTCCACGGTCGGCAAGTCCGGGCCCGACCAGGCCGTCGCGCAGGACATGGCCGAGGCCCTGACCGCCGGGCGGTTCTTCCGGCTGGTGGACGGTCAGGGCCACCAGCTCGCCATCGGGCGGCTGTACGACCCGAGCGGTGAGAACGAGCTCGCGCCGCTGGAGGACTTCGGACGGCAGCACCTGGGCGCGCTGAACATCGAGTTCCGGTTCGAGGGCGACTGGCAGGCGGCCTGAGCGTTGGAGGTCAGGCCGCTTCGCTGCGGGCCGTGTCGCCGTGATCGGCCCGGGCGGGCAGGCGGGCGAAGTCCTTGGGCCGGAACTTCCCGGTGTGCAGCTGTCGCTCGATCTGCTCCAGGCTCCGGCCGGTCAGCTCGGGCATCCGGCGCCAGACGAACACCCACGCGGCCACGTTGAACGCGGCGTACAGCCACATGGTCGGCCCGGCGCCGATGCCGTTGATGATCGACAGCAGCGTCAGGGTGATCAGCAGGTTGGTGGCCCACAGGGTCATGGCCTGCGCGCTCGTCCCGGCGCCGCGGACCGCCAGCGGGTAGATCTCCGAGCCGGTCAGCCAGCCCATCAGCTGCAGGCCGCCGGCGTTGAAGAACATGAAGACGATGAGGCAGGCGATGATGAGCGGCGTGTCGTTGCGGCCGCTGTGACCGGTGGCGAACAAGATCCCGAGCGCGGCGAGCGCGGCGGCCGCGCCGGGGATCATGACCAGCGTGAGCCGGCGGCGGCCGACGCGGTCCACGATGGACAGGCCGACCAGCATCATCACCAGGTAGGTGGCACCCAGGCCCACGCTGACCAGCAGGGCGTCGTGCGTGGAGAACCCGTTGTTGGTGAGGATCGTCGGCGAGTAATAGATGATCATCTCGATGCCGCTCAGCTGCGTGAACACGGCGATCCCGCAGCCGACCAGCAGCGCCGGACGCACCCAGTGCTGGCGCAGGCCGCGCCAGCCCCGCTCGCTGAGCCGGGCTTCCTGCTCGCGCTCGTTCAGTTCCTCGATGTCGGTGATCTCGGCGTCGATGTCGGCTCCCTCGGCGCGCATCCGCCGCAGCGTGTCGCCGGCCGCCTCGCGGTCGCCGTTCTTGACCAGCCAGCGCGGGCTTTCCGGCAGGCGCAGCATGAGCAGGAACATCAGCGCGGCCGGCGCGGCCGCGACGCCGATGTCGACCCGCCAGGAGATGCTCGAGGTGGCGCCGATGATCGTCGAGATCAGGATGCCGGTGCCGATCCCGACCTGGAAGGTGAGCACGAGGCGGCCACGGTGCCGCGCGGGCGCCAGCTCGGCGACATACATCGGAACGGTCTGGGTGGCACCGCCGACGGCGAAGCCGAGGACCACCCGCCCGGCGACGAGCAGCCAGGGGCTGGGAGCGAACGCGGCGCCCAGGGCTCCGACCACGAAGACGCAGGCCAGGATCTGCACGGTCAGGTGACGCCCGCGGCGTTCGGATAGGCGGCTGCCGGTGAACGCCCCCAGGACGGCGCCGAGCAGGATCGCGGAGGCGACGATCTGCTGCATCTCGCTGCCGATGCCGAAGTCCTTTTTGATCTGCAGGAGCGCGCCGGAGATGATCCCGGTGTCGTAGCCGTACAGCAGCGAGGAGATCGCGGACACGGCCGCGGCCATCAGCACCAGGCCGGTGACCTTGTCACCGGCGTCCGGAGGCTGGTCCGCCGCGCTGGGCCCGGTCTCCACTGCACTGTGCTGCCTGCGGTCCATCAGCGCTTGCTGCCCAGCGCCGACCGGCGCAAACGGGAGGGCGGAGCGTCCCGGGGCCGGCGCGGCCGGCTGGCCGGCCGCTGCGTCAGCAGGAAGAACCCGATGCTGGCGAACCATCCGGACGTCAGCAGGATCCGCACGCGCTCGGCGGTGCCGATGCTGGCGCCCACCAGCAGCAGGACGATGTCGGCGAGCCCGCAGCTGGCCATGGCGATGCCCAGGGCGACCTGCAGCCGCCCCCAGAACGGCCAGCGGCCGGCGAGCACCAGCCCGAGGACGGCGGCGCCGGCCGCGCTGCCGGCAAAGCCCAGCAGCCCGGAGTCGGTGTGCAGCACGAGCAGCTGGCGGAGCAGGCCGACCGCGGTGTGCTCGGCCTGCGCGCAGCTGGCGCTGACGCTGGGATCACACTGCATGCTGGCGGCCGGGTCGAGGAGCGAGCCGATGCCGGTGAGGGCGAGCAGGGCGACGCCCGCCTTCGCCCAGCGGCGCCCCGCGACCAGCGGCCACACCGCCCAGGCGGCGACGAGGATGCCGAGGCCGGCGACCACGTCCGAGGTGCGGTACAGCCACGCGAACGGCTGGCCCGGGTCCTCGAGCTCGCTGACGAAGCCATTGGCGGCCGGGGAGCCGGGATCCAGCCACGGGCTCAGCAGGAACGAGCTGTAGCAGAGGGCGGCGATGATCGCCGCGGCACCGCCGATGAGGGTACGCGCGCGACCCGGCCGGCCGCTCATCGGCGTAGCTCCACGTACAGCGCGCCGGCGGGCGCGAGCGTCACGCCGGCCCGGGGCCGCAGGTTCCCGCCGACAAAACGGAGGCCGGTACCGGCCAGGACCTGCAGCACGGTGCCGAGGACGAGGCGGGCGAACGAGCGGCCCAGACAGGTACGCTCGCCCGCGGCGAACGGGATGAAGCCCCAGGCGGGGACCTGGTCACCGAACCGCTCGGGCCGGAAGGTCAGCGGGTCGCCCCAGAGCCGCCGGTCACGGTGGGTGAGATACGGGCTGTACAGGACCAGGGTTCCACGAGAGATCTTGTAACCCTCGAACTGGACGTCCGCGGCACAGCGGCGGCTGCCCACCCACCCGGCCGGGTAGAGCCGCAGCACCTCGTTGATCACGGACGACCGGTGCTCCGCAGCCAGATACCGCGGCTGCCGGGCCACGTGCGCCAGCAGCCAGGCCAGCGTGTGCGCGGTGGTGTCGTAACCGGCGCTCACCGCGACCCGCAGCTCGTCCACCCCGTCGGGCAGCCCGCGGAACGCCGCGGCCAGCGTCCCGGCGGGCGCCTGTTCGATGCAGTGCCGCAGGGCCCGGTTCATGCGGCGGAACAGCACCGGCCGGCGCAGGAACGGAGCGGGCAGCGCCCGGTCGAGCGGGCGCAGGAACCGGGCCAGCAGCGCCGGCTCGACGGTCCCGCCGAGCAGCGTCGCGGCGAGGATGTCCCGCATGAGCGCCGACGACCAGGCCACCGTGTCGAAGGGGCCGGCCGGCAGGCGGCGCGCGATCACCTCCTCCAGCTGACCGGACAGCGACCCGAGGGAACCGCGCGCGAAGGCCGGGTTGAGGGCACGCCGCCGTCGCTGGTGATCCGGGAAGTCCAGCTGGACCACCCCGGCGTTCAGGTACGGCGACAGCGCGCTCATACTGCCGCGGCTGCGGAACGTCTTGACGTCCTGCAGCACGAACCGGTTCCAGTCGGGGGAATACCCGAGCACCGCCCGGCGCCACAATTGCATCCCGAAGACCGGGCCGAGCTGGGCGCCTTCCTCGATCAGCCCGATCGGGTCACACCCCCAGCGGCTGACATGCCCTACCCCCCACGCGGTCCGTGGCCTCGGCAGAGCTGCCTCAGAGCGGGCCAGCTGTGGCTGTGCCAGCTCGGTCCGGGCCAGCTCGGTCCGGGCCAGCCCGGGGTGGGCCGCGTCGGCTGACCCGCTCATGAGCAGACCCGTCCTTTCCACCGCCGGTTCGGCCGCAGGGCGGCCACGACGACGGGAATCGCCGCCACCGGGGATAGCGGCGTGAGCGCCGCCTGCCACGCCGCCCCGCGCCGGGTCTTCAGCTCGACCCCGAGCCGTTCCGCGACGCCCAGCGCGAGCGGCAGCATCCACTCCCGCCGCCGGGGCGCCAGGGCCGCGGGCAGCGTGTACACCAGGAGATGCCACACCGCCGCGAGCACGAGCCGGGCCGGTGAGCCGCCGGTCACCGGCAGCAGCCCGCGGGACAACCCGGTCACGACGTCCCGGTAGCTGCCGTACATGCGGGTGGCGACCAGCGGGCCGCCGAGAGCCAGGCCCAGCTGAAGACCGAGCGCCCGGGCCCGCCGGGCCATCGCCACGTCCTCGGTGACGTGGCCGCGGACCGCGGCGAAACCGCCGAGCTGCTGGTAGGCCTCCCGGGTGAACACGAGCAGCGACCCGTTCGGCGTTGCGGCCCGGGGGACGTCCGCGGACAGCAGGCCGAACGGCAGGAAGCACAGCAGCACGTCGTCGATCAGCGGCGTGATCAGGTGCTCGCCGAGGCTCGCGGTGATCTGCCGCGGGAACACCGAGAAGACCGCGGCGCGCTGGGCCCGCATCTCGCCGAGCATCGCGTCGATGGCGCCGTCGGCCAGCAGCACGTCGGCGTCGCAGAAGGCGAGCAAGGATCCTGACGCCTGCGCCGCCAGCTGATGGCAGGCCCAGTTCTTGCCGACCCAGCCCGCCGGGGCCGGGACCCCGCGGTGCACCCGGGCGTGCGCATGACCAGCCAGCAGCCGGCGGGCGACCTGCCCGGTGCCGTCGTCGGACTCGTCGTCCAGCACGATCAGCTCATCGACGCCCTGCGCCAGCATCGCGGGCACGGACGCGGCGATCCTCGCGGCTTCGTTGCGCATCGGGACGAGCAGCGATACCGCCGGCCGGCCCGCGGGCGTCCCGGCGGGCGCGTCGGCGGGCGCCCCGGCGGGCGTGCGGTCCGGGGCTGGACGGTGCCCGAGCACCGGGAACCGGGCCAGGTTGAGGACCAGGACGCCGAGCTTGACCAGCAGGAAACCGGTGATCAGCCGGTGGAGCATGTTCACCGGCGGACCAGTTCCGTCCAGTGCGCGATGCGTTCATCCCAGCTCGTTCGGCCGCTGATGACACACCGGAAGCCGGGCAGCGGCTCCCGCGGGCTGGCCTGGAGCAGGGCCGCGTCGAGCCCGCTCAGGCGCGCGGACAGCGCGGCACTCAGGTCGGCCGGGGTCACCTCGGGCGCGATGTCCACGAACGCTTCCGGGTACTGGTGCCCGCGGCTCGTCACCCGGACGGCGACCGGGACGACGGCCGCCGGGGCCCTGTCCCCCAGCCACGCCGCCCCCCGCGCCAGCGCGCGCAGCGGGCCCGGCGGGTACAGCTCGCCTTCCGGGAAGACGACCAGGATCCTGCCGTCGCGGAGTATCTGCAGGGCCTGCCGGGGCCGGCCGGCGGAGATGACGCCCAAGGACCGCAGAAATGCGAACGCGTCGAGGTTGTTCCCCGCCATGAGCAGCGCCGCCTGCCGGTCCCACTCCCGCAGCAGCGCCGCCGCGATGAACCCGTCCCACCAGCTGTGATGATTGGCCGCCCAGATCGCGGCGGAGACCGGCACTTCCCCCCGGACCCACACCCCACGCAGCCCGCGGCGGACCAGCTGAGTCAGGCCGAAGGCCAGCATCTGGCCCGCGGTAAGCACTCGCGGCCCGGCGGCGGGGCGGCAGAAGCAAAAACCACGGTTCGCTGCTTCCACCGCTCCGTGATCCGAAACCTGGATCTGCCTGGGTTGAGCCGGCGCTGAGGGCGGCCTGATTGTCTCGGGCGGGCCTGATCGTTTCGCGCGGGTCAGGCTGCTGCTAGCTTCACAGGCATGACTGCGGTGGCGCTGGCGGTTTCCCGGATGCGGTCAGCGCTGATGTGGCGCGCGGTAGACGGTGAGCTGGTGGCGGGGGAAGTGCGCGCGCGGCTGCGCCCGGATAACCGCTGGTTCGTGTACTTCGACGCCTGGCGGGCCGACGCCTATCCGCCGCTGGCCGATGCCGTCGCCCGCGATCTTGGCCGTGACCTCCACGTCACCCTGGAGGATGCGGAGTACGACGCGCTGGAGGCCTGCGAGACGGCCGGATTCACCGTACAGCGGCGGGAGAGCTACTACCGGATCCCGGTCGATCCGCTGGTGACCGGGCTGGCGGGGGCCGCGCTGCCGGCTGGGTTCGGCGTCCTGCCGGCCGCCGATGCGGACATCACCCGGCTGCGGCTGCTGGATGATGCGCTCCGCCAGGACGTGCCCGGCTGCGAGGGCTGGCGCTGGGATGCCGAGGAGTTCCGGGCCGAGACGTTCGGCCGGTTCTTTGATGCTGCCACCTATCTGGTCGCGGTCGACCGGGTCAGCGGAGAGTACGCCGGGCTAGTGCGGATCTGGCGCAACCGCGGTGGCCCGCGGCTGGGCCTGGTCGCGGTGCTCCGCCCGTACCGGCGGCGCGGCGTGGCCCGGGCCCTGCTCGGCCAGGCGTTCGCCGTGCTCGCCGGCCGGGGGGACGCGAGCGTGACCGGCGAGGCCGACGACACGAACGCCGCGGCCGTCTCGCTGCTGACCGCGCTCGGCGCCCGGCGGTACGGCGGCAGCGTGGAGCTGATCCGGGTGCAGCCGGGCCAGTAGGCGATGGGGCGGGTCTGATCCGAAGATATGCCGGCTGACCGGAATAGGGCTCCGGCTAACACTGCGGGATCGGCGGGCTGAAGGAGCCCGTCGTTCCTGGCGTGTCGATATAGAAGTCGGCAGCGTAGTCACCTTGTGCCGTCTTGTCCCACACGTCGCTCGAACTGCCATCGGTCCCGGAGACGGATTCGCCTCGCGTCTGGCAGACGATGTTGACGGCGTCGCCGTCCACGAGGGTGCGAGTGACGGAATAGCTCGTGTATCCGGGACCCGAGTGGAGCTTCAGGCCGCACGCCCCGTTAGCGCAGGTGTGGTACACGGCATAGGGGTAGGTCTTCGGCGCCGCTGCGGCGGGACTGGAGGCGGCTGCCGCGGCAGGGGTCGAACCGGTGCCCGACCCGGAACCCGAGACAGGGGTCGAACCGGAACCCGAAGCAGGGGTCGATCCGGTCCCCGAACCGGAACCCGAGGCAGGAGCCGAACCGGTCCCCGAGCCGGATCCCGAGGCAGGGCCCGCACCACCCGCCGAGGCCGGGCTGGCACCGGTGGCCGCCTTCCTGCCGGTGACGGCGGCATTGTCAGCGCCGCCGCTGGGGCCACTGGCAGCGGCGGCCGAGACGCTGCCGTCGGCAAGAGCGGGCTGGCTGCCGGTCACGGTGACGGTGGCAGAAGCCTGCGCGGCGCCGATCTGCGCGCTCACATTGGTCGTGCCTGGCCCAATCCCGATTACTTTGCCGGTCGGGTCGACGGTGGCAACGGCGGGGTTCGCGCTGTTCCACGCCGCCGCCGACACGATGCTCCGCGGGGCGGCGTTGCCGTTGCTGAGCACCCCACTGACCACGAGTTCGGCGGTCGCGGTGACGTGCAGGCGGAGCGTCTGCGGCTCGATCGTCAGCGATCTGAGCCCGATCGTGGTCACGCCCAGGCCGAGCCGGCTCTGGAGATTTGTGAGCGCGGTCGCCCAGCCCAGCAGCCTGGTTCTGGTCGCCCCGGCGGAGGGGACCTGTGCCTGGTAGCCGACGGAGACAGCGCCCTGGGCAGGCAGCGACAGGTTCCACTGCACGACCGGGTCGGCCTGCACGATCTTGCCTGGATCCGGGGAGAAGCGGACAGCGCGCAGAGTCGGCGCGATCTGCTCAGGTATCGCTTCCTCAAACGGTGCCTGCAGTGCCTTGCCTGTCGCGCTGGTCGCGGTGACGGTCTCGGTCAGCAGCGAGCCATTCCTGCCGCCGAGCGCCCAGCGTCGCACTACCAGCAGGCCATTGCGGTACTGCTGCGGCGCAAAGGTGTACGACACCGTCTGCTGCCCGGCGCGCACCGCGGGCTGGTGGGAGCGGACGAGCGCGACTCCTGCTGCAGCGGCCAGGACAACCAGCGCCGCCGGAAGAGCGATGACCGACGCGCGCGGCCGCCAGCGTGACCGGCTGAGCCGGCTGGGCGCCGCGGCACTGCTCCCGGGCAGCGGACTCGCCGAGCCGGCGTCATCGCCGCGATCCCGCCGCCGCACGATTGTTCTCGGCCTGTCCGGGCTTGCCCCGCCGCCGGCTGGCGCCGGGGGCGGCGGCCACGTTCCTGGCCCTGGCGGGGCCATCAGCGGCAATGGCTCCAGCCCCGCCAGCGACCCGGTCAGGAGAGCGAGCGACTCTGCGGCCTGCAGCGCCGAGGCCGGGCGAGTTTCCGGCTCCTTGGCGAGCAGCGCCTCGAGCTGTGCCCACAGCGGGGCCGGAATTCCCGGGATCGGCGGCGGCGGCTGCTCCACGTGACGGCGCAGCACCGCGAGCGGATGGCCGCCGGCAAACGGTGTCCGGCCAGCCAGCAACTCGTACAGCACAACACCGGCGGAATACAGATCCGCAGACGGCCCGGCACTGTCATGGTCGGCTACCTCCGGAGCCATGTACTCCGGGGTGCCGATTATGCTGCTCAGCTTGGTCAGGGACGCGCCATAGGACAACCGGGCAACACCGAAATCGGTAAGCCGGACCTCCGGCTGCCCGTGGGTGCTGTCCAGCAGGATGTTCTCCGGCTTCACGTCCCGGTGCACGATGCCCGCCGCGTGCACGGCAGCCAGCCCGTGCAAGAGCTGACACACCAGCTCTGCGGCCTGCGCGGGCGGCAGCGTCTGCTGCCCGTGCAGAAACTGACGCAGATCCGGTCCTCGTACCAGCTCCATCACTATCGCCAGGGTGTCGCCCTCTGCCACCAGGTCGACCACCCGGACCACGTGGGGATGGTCGATCGACGTCAGGATCGACCGCTCCTGGAAGAACCGGGCCACGACTTCCGGATCCGAAATCAGCTCCGGCTTCAGGATCTTCACCGCCACCACGGCGCGGGATTCCCGCACCGTGCCCCGGAAGACCTGCCCCATGGCACCGCGGCCGAGCAGATCGTGCAGTACATACCTGCTGCCAAGCGGTCGATCCATTATCCAACCCCCCACCGGCGCGAGGTATGCGCCAACGCTTTCTTCGCGGTCCGGGCGCTCCGTCAGCACGCGGCCGTCACCGGGCAGGACATCGACTTCCACCAGGTGTACATGGCTTGGTGGTCCGAGCCTTCGGCGATCATTCCAACTTGGTTGCCGACGACCCAGACAATACGAAGAAGGTTGCCGCCGACGATGCCGCAGCCGATTTGCCCGGCCACCGAACCACTGCGGGACCAGGTGCCGACATAGCTGCCATCAGCGCAGCTGCCGGAGTTCTTGAAGCCGGTCGTATGGCTCTGGAGCCACGCGGAGGCATCCCCGGAAGGAAAGGTTTCGGCCAGCGGGCGCAACGCAAGTCCCGTGCCGGCATATGAGCAGTTGATCGCGGTGACGGTGTCGCCGCTTTCCAGATCGGGCCGACCGGTGCAGTCGTAGAACATGGCGGGGTTCAGTTTGCCCGCCAGCTGCTGTTCGGCGGCGCTGAGCGCGGGGGCGCCCGTGCCGGAGGACTGCGACCCCCCGCTCGCGGTCTTGCCGGTTCCAGCTGACCCGGTACTGCCGCCCCCTGACCTCGTAGAGCCCGACGTCCCACCGCCGGACCCGCTGGAGCCGGACAGCCCTCCACCGGACCCGCTGGAGCCCGACAGCCCTCCGCCGGACCCCGTGGCGCCGGAGGATCCCCCACCCGACACGGTGGAGCCGGACAGCCCTCCACCGGACGCGGCGGAGCCCGGCGCCGCCGTCCGGGTACCCGTCGGCCGCGCCGACGCGGCGGCAGCGGCCGGGGACATGGTTCCCTTCATGGCTGCGGTCGCCCGCTGGCCGGCCTTCGGGCCCAGCGCGGCCGGCCGGTGGGTCGCGGCCATCGCGACCGTCGTCACCAGGCCGAGGACGGCGATGACCGCGATCGCCAGCACGGCCACCCGGGCCTGCCGCTTGCGCTGCGACGGCGCGGTCAGCTGGGCGACCAGGCCGGCCGGCAGACCTTCCTGCGCTCCGGGCCCGCCTGATGCGGCCAGCTCGCCGCGGTCACGGTGGCGCAGCACGGTGCCGCCTGGTGCGGGCCCGGCATGAGCCTGCGGGCCGGCCTGGCCCGGCGTGGCCGCGGTGTGGGCCGGAGCCCAGGACTCGGGGCCGGCCCACGGGGCCAGGGCTGGCCGCGAGGCGAGCGAGAACTCAAGCGGGGCGAGCACGGCGCAGGCCTCCGCGGCCGAGGAAGGGCGGGAGGCGGGGTCCTTGGCCAGCATCCACGCGATCCGGTCCCACAGCTCGGGCGGCACACCCGGTATGACGGGCGGAGCCTGGTCCGCCTGGCGCCGCAGCACCGCGACCGGGTGCCCGCCCGCGAACGGCGTCCGCCCGCACAGCATCTCGTACAGCACGACGCCCGCCGAGTAGACGTCGGCCGCGGGGGTGGCCCGGTTGTGCTCCGCCAGCTCGGGCGCCATGTACTCCGGCGTGCCGATCAGGCCGCTCAGCTTGGTCAGCGAGGCGCCGTAGGAGAGCCGGGCCACGCCGAAGTCGGTCAGCTTGAGCCGCGGCCGTCCGCTCGAGGTGTCGAACAGCACGTTTTCCGGCTTGATGTCGCGATGGACGATGCCCGCCGCGTGCACGGCGGCCGCACCTCGCAGCAGCTGGCCCGTGTAGTGCACCGCTTCCGCGGGCGGTACCGTACCCCGGGCTCGCAGCTGCCGCCTCAGGTCGGAACCCTGCACCAGCTCCATGACGATCCCCAGCGTGTCACCTTCGACGACCAGGTCGAAGACCCGCACCACGTTCGGATCGGCGATCGACATCAAGATGGTGCGCTCCTGCACGAACCGGGTCACGACCTCCGGATCGGACACGAGTTCTGGCCGCAGCACCTTGATGGCCACCGGCTCGCCGGCCGGCCGGGTGTACCCGGCGAACACCTGGCCCATGGCGCCGCGGCCAAGGGCTTCCTGCAGGATGTACTTGCTACCAAGCGGCTTCGCCATATTCTCCCCCTGCTCCTGCAGTTGCCCGGTCAGCTTCCAGCCAGGCCCCGTCCGGCGGGCCATCCGGCCACACGGGAACCTGCACGGCGGTGATCCGGCCGTGGTGGACCAGCGCTCCGCGCAGTGACACGCCTGGCGCGAACATGGAGGCAGGCAAGCGCGCGCCGAGCACGCTGCCGTCCGTGCTGCTGGCCGGCGCCAGCACCAGCCCGCATTTGGTTTTCGCCAGCTCCGGGACCAGGCCGCGCAGCCCGAAGGAACCGTCCGCCGCGGCCGCGGCAATGAGACGGTGGCGGCTGTCCCTGATCCGGCGGTAGCGCGCGGTCAGCTCGTTCCCGAGCGGCGTATCGGTCAGCAACTCGGCGTCGTCGACCACGATCACCGCCTCGGTGACCCCGGCCAGCGCGGCCGTAAGGGAGTCCACCGCAGCCGCGTCGCTGGTGATGAGGTGCAGCATGGGATCCACGCGACCGGTCAGGGCCGAACGACGCGGGGTGACCAGCACTAGCGATGTCCCGGTCCGGCCCAGCGAGGCGGCCTGGACGGCCAGCGCCGTGCTCCGGCCCGAGCCCGGCGGGCCGATGACGAGCAGGCCCGGTGTCTCGACCCGGATCTGCCCGAGTTCGTCGCCGCCCACCCCGACCAGGAGGCCGGGGCCGCCACCTGGCAGGTCGAGCACCTCCGTGATCGAGATCGACAACGGCAGCGGGTCGACCCGGAACGGGCGGTCCGTACCCCTGGCGGCCCGGCGGGCCAGGTCGCGCAGCGCCTGATTCTCGGCTGCTCCCTGAGCCTGGGCAGATAGCAAGGCCACCTGCAGCAGGTCCCCGCCGGGCAGGTGGAATCCGCGCCCGTTCGGCATATCCCGGGGGATCGCCCGGCTGTGCAGGCCGGCCAGGGAGAAATCGGTGCGGTCGGCCATCCGCAGCGCCAGCTTCTGCTCCACCAGCCCGCCGAGGCGCCCGGTCAGCAGCGTGCGGTCACCGGTCACCACCACCCGGATCCCGGCCGCCAGCCCGTCCCGGATCAGCCGCTGCAGCTCGCCGAGCAGACGGCCGCCGTCGATGTGCTCCAGCGCGGTCAGGAACGCGTCGTACCGGTCCACGAAGACCAGGAGGAACGGCGGCCGCCGGCCCGAGGACTGGGCGGCACGGTATTCCGCCAGGTCACCATGGCCGCCAGCGGCCAGCATCCGGGTGCGCGCGCCGAGCTCGGCGGTCAGCCGGCCGAGCAGCCGCTCCATCCGGTCGGGCTCGCCCGCCGTCACGACCGCACCGCAGTGCGGGAGCGCGGCCAGCGCCGCCAGAGCGCCGCCGCCGTCCAGCACGTACAGGTGCGCCTCGTCCGGATCCACCTGGGCAGCCAGCGCGCCGGCCAGGGTCCGCAGCACGGCGCTGCGGCCCGACTGGGGCGCCCCGGCGACCAGCAGGTGACCACCGCGGACGATATCGAGGACGGCTGGGATCTGCCGCTGCTCGTGCGGCCGGTCCAGCAGCCCATAGCGCAGCCGCAGCGGGTCCTGCTCCGGCTGCCACCGGGCGGCCAGGTCGGACGCGGTGAGTACCGCGGGCAGCGGCGGCGACCACGGCGATCGCTGACCGGCCGGCTCCTCATGCGCCGCGGCCCTGATCGCATCGACCAGGACGGACAGGTCGGTCACCTCGTCACCGGCCCGGTCCGGAAGACCCGGGCCGGCGTCTCCGCGTCCGCTCACCTGCTGCGGATGCCCTAGATCGGCCCAGTCCAGCGGGACCACCACCGGCGCCTGAGCCTGCCGGGCACCGGGACGCCGGCCGCCGACGCGGGCGGACTGGAAGGCCACGGGACGGCCCTCACCCAGCCACGCGTACGCCCGCCCCGCGCTTCCCTCGGGGGGAATGCGGGCGGCGTCGACCGTGTCGATCACGTCCCGGCTGTCCTCTGGTGACGCGACCCGGAGCGCAATCCGCAGGTTGATGTTGCTGCGCAGGTCTGCGGTGACCACGCCCGCGGGACGCTGGGTGGCGAGCACCAGGTGGATGCCCAGGGACCGGCCCTGCCGGCCGATGTCGATCAGTGCCGCCAGCTGTTCCGGCAGCTTCTCCGACATGACCGCGAATTCGTCCACGACGATGACCAGGCGCGGCAGCGGGTCGCTGCCCGGCATGCCGGGCAGCGCGTCCCAGTACCGCTGGATGTTGGTCTTGTCCGCCCGGTGCAGGATCGCCTTGCGCCGCTGCAGCTCCGCGCGCAGCGAGATCAGGGCCCGCTCGACCAGGAACTCATCCAGGTCGCTGAGCATCCCGGCGGTGTGCGGCAGGGTCCGGAACGCACGGAACGCGGCGCCGCCCTTGTAGTCGATCAGCACGAAGTTCATCGCATCGGGCCGGTTGGCCACGGCGAGCGAGCTGACCAGGGTCTGCAGGAGCTCGCTTTTGCCCGACCCGGTGGTGCCCGCCACCAGCAGGTGCGGGCCCTGGGCCAGGTCCAGCACGAACGGCCCGTCGTCGCGCAGGCCGAGCAGCGCCTGGGTGGTCCGGCCACCCGCCGTCCAGCGCGCCTGGATCTGCCCCCGGTCGGGCGGCTCGAGGCCGGCCGCGTCGAGGAACCGCACCGAGGCCGGCAGCGAGCCCGCGGCGGTGCGGCCGCCGACGTCGGCAATAGGGGCCAGCGCCCGCGCGGCCGTCTCGCACACGCCGGATGCCACGACGTCGGCCACGATGCCCTCGTGCTCCTCGCCCGGCCGCAGCAGCGTGGCGGCGACCGACCCGTTGTCGTCGGCCAGCTGGACGACAGCCTGGCGGCACTCGGTGGGCAGCTGCGCCGCGGATTCGTCCAGGCACAGGAAGTACAGACCCGCGGCTGGCGCTTCGCGCAGCAAGGCGCCCATGTCGAAGGACATCCGCAGCTGGTAGGAGCCATCCAGCACGACGATGTCGGTGGTCTCCGGGCGGGCCAGCCTGCGTCCGGCGACGGTCCCGGGCCTGCGGCCTTCCAGGACCGCGTTCAGCTCGGCGAGCCGCTGCCTGATGCTGCCGGCGTCGTTTCCCAGCCGGACCAAGCCGGGGTGCGTGTCCGGCTGCCTGGCGTGCGGTAGCCAGCGCAGCCAGTCCCAGTCGGCCTCGGTACCCAAGGTGGTCAGCACGGTGATCGTGACGTCACGCGGGCTGTGCAGCACGGCCGCGGACAGCAGCATGGCCCGCGCCAGCGCCCGGGTGTCGGCCGCCCGGCCGGTGATGCCGGCCGCCCCGCACTCGGGCAGGGACAGCGCGACGGGAGCGTCCCGCAGCGGCATCTCCCCGCCCTGGTCGCCGGTGGCCCAGCGGACCGTGCCGGTGCCGAGGCGCAGGGCCAGGAAGTCGTCGTCGCCCGTCTGCCGCTCCCACAGCCTGCGGCTGGGCGCGGTGGCGATGAACAGCAGGGACGCGGGATCGGGGTGGACGTGGCGCCGGTAGCCCAGCTCCGCCCGGCCGGCCGTCGCCAGCTCCGCCTGGACCTGCTCGTGACGCTGCTTGAAGTCGGCTACCCGCTGCCGGTAGCCGCTGTTGCCGCGGCGTCGTTCGGTCACCACGTTGCCGAGCATCATGACCGGCGACAGGGCGACGAACGCCAGGTAGTCCAGCTGTCGCATCAGTACGGCCATCAGCACCCCGGCCAGCACCGGCAGCACGAGCGCCAGTACGGGAAATGCGGCCTTCTGCGGCTCTGGCGGAGGCTCGGGCAGCACGACGCGGGGCGCCCTGGGTCGCTCCAGCAGCCGGGGCGACCGGCTGTAGCGCCAGCGTCCTTCCGGGCTGTCGGATAGTGCCGCGTCCCGCTCCGGCGCTCGGGTCACGGTGAGCGCGGTACGGCCGACCCAGATCAGCTCGCCCGGCGCCACCTCCCGTTCGCCGCGGTCCACGGTCAGCGGCTCCCCGGCGATCACGGTTCCGTTGGTAGACCCGGCGTCCGCCACGGTCACCCGGCCGCCGGAGGACCGGATCCGCAGGTGATGGCCCGACACCTCGTCGTCCCCGAGCTCCAGCGGCGCCGAACGGCCCACAATGCCGTCATCCGGCACCTCGCAGCTAGCCCCGGCGGCCGCCCCGGACGCGACGAGCAGCGCCAGGCGGCCCGGTGGCGCCACCGGCACCGGCGGCCGGACGGGCGCGCTGCTGACGACGGCGCCGTCCCGCACCCCGGCGGCGCCCAGCGTGGCCTCGGCGGGCACCGGCGCTCCGTTGACGAACAGACGGCCTTCGGTCCGGAAGAGCTCGCGCAGGGTGGTCTGCGCAGGGGCGGCCAGCAGGAGCTGACGAGAGGCCTGCGCTGCGCGCCAGGTGACCGCCAGTCTCGTCATGGCCGATCTTCCGCGGCTTCGAACCGCAGCGTGCAGGCCATCTGGTGAAACAGCTGCTGCAGCTCACGGCCCAGTCCGAGGGCCGGGGTAGAAAAGGTGAGCACGGCCACGTCGCCGGTCCCCGGGAGCTGCGTGACGTACTGGACGACGAGTGAGACCAGCCGTTCCGCACGGCCGGGGATCGGCTGCTCCCGCAGCCGCTCGATCCGGGCGGTCCGGCCCGCGGGCAAGTCGAAGCAGACCACCTGGCCGTCGCCCGCCATGCGCTCGGCCATCCGCTCGGCGTCCAGGCCCTCCGCCGGGTGCACGCTGGCGACCACGGTGGCGGGCAGTGGCCCGCCGGGAACCTCGAGCGCGGTGGTGTAGGCGCACAGCACGTCCAGCGAGGCGCACGCGGCCACCAGGCTCTGGGCCATCCGTACCACGGCGTCCCGCGGCAGGCCGGGCCGGGCGGCCAGGATCTGGTCGGTCAGGACGTCCACATCGGCACGCTCCCGGGGCACCCGCAGCGGGAACCAGTCCCCAGGCGTGGCGAAGGCCAGTCCGACGCTCAGCTGCTCGCTGCTTGTCGCGGTCATGACACCACGCTTTCTGTCTCGAGGCCCTCGATATCCCGCACCGCTCGCGCGACGTACCGCGCTGCTCCGGCGACGTAGGGCTCCGCGGTCATGGTGTCGTTGAGCCGGTCCGCGGTCCACCCAATGCGGGCAATCGTCACTGCGGCCGGACCGCTATAGGTCTTCGCAGCGGGGAAGACGTATTCGTCTTTAACGTTGCTGACAAGCGCTTGCCCGAAGCTGCGCGGGCCGGTCGGCGCGCGCGGCAGATCGTCTTCGATGGTGTCTTTGATGCCCGACGGGGTGAACGTTCGCTGGAACCCGGTTTCCCACAGGTTCTGACCGGACTTCACAGCATCGGCGCCGTCGTCCAGGTCCTCAGCTGCCGTCCCGGCCTTGGCAGCGTCCGCCCCGGCCTTGGCCACCATGCCGACGCCGGTGAGCGCGAAGCCGACCGTAGCGAGACTAGCCTGCATGACCGACGCGCCATTTTCGTGGTGCTTCAGCGCCACCCAGTCCGCCAGCGCTGCGGCTCCCCCGAAGGCAAAGGAGGCCAGCCCGGCGACAACGTCGACGCCAGGGATAGGAAGCAGAGCCACTATGCCCAGTACCGTCGCCACATCCCCGAGCACCTGTCCCCACTGCTCTGCGTCGAGATGCTCAGCGTCCTGCCACAACCGGGTGACGAGATGGATGCTGCCTTCCACCATGGCCACGGTCCCGAACAGTTCGAGTCTGCCGGCTTCCGTCTCGAGCTTGACCAGGTCCTCGGCGAGCTTGACCGCTTCCTTGCCGGAATGAACCAGCGGATCGACCACGTCACGCTCGACGTCGCGCTCGATCTCGCCGAACAGGCTCTTGCCGGCCGCCTTGGGCTCGGCTGCCTTGATGTGCCTGGTACACATGGCGGCCAGCGCGGTTAGCTCGTCGAGCAGCCGGTTCAGCTGGCCACCCAGCGCGGAGACGGCGTCGCTGGCGTCCGCCAGCCTGGCATCCCAGCCGGTACTGGCCGGATCCTGGCCGTTCGTGATCGCCTGGGACCGGGCGTTCCGCACTGCCGACAGCGTGCCCTCAGCGTCTTCGGCCTGATAGGACAGCGAGGTCAGGGAGTTGACCACCGGCTCGAGTTCCCCGGCGTACTGCTGCAGCGCCGACGCCACGCCCTCGTAGGCGTCGCGCACGTCCCCGAGCTCGGCGGGCAGCTGGCCGACAGACCGGCCGAATTCGTCGGCGGCCAGACCAGTCCAGTCTTCCCACGCGTCCGGCTTGCTCAGCGCCTGCACCGTGGTTTCCAGATCGGCCAGCTGCCCGCCTTGCTGCTGGAACTCGGCGGCCAGAGCCGTCACGCTGGCCGGATCGGGCAGGACGACCGGGGTTCCCAGGATCACCACCTGACGGGGCATCAGAGCTTCCCGCCCAGCGAGGTAATGCCTTGCTGCGCCGCGGTGCCGATTTTCTCCTCGGTGCTCCGATAGGACGTGCTGGCGCTGGCCAGCCGCTGCTGCAGTGCGCTGACGTTCCCGTCAATGACGTTCAGCCCGTCGGACCAGGCCTGGTTGAACGCCTTCAGCGCGTTCCAGACGTCGCCAGCCGGACTGAGATCTGACGGCGCGTAGGCGTCGACAGCCACGGTGAGTCCCTGCATCCCATCCTCGAGACTGGAAATCCGCTGACTCAGCGCATCAAGGCCGTCGGGATCCGCGGTGAAATAGACCTCACTCAATTACCGCTCCAAGGTCAGCCAGACCTGGCAGCGCAAGCCCGGGCATCGTGCTGGTCAGCTGTGCATGGATTGCTGAATCTGCTGCTCGGTGGAGGCGTATGCGCTCGCCGCGTTGGCCAGCAGCTTCGAGATGCCGTCGAGCGCCTGGCGGAGATTGGCGGCCGAGGTATTCCACTCCTGGTAAAGATCTTTGAATGACGTGGAAGCGGCACCCTGCCAGTCACTGTCGACCAAGTCCTGTACCAGGTTGTGCATCGTGTGCAGCTGAGTGTCGATTTCTTGCGATCCGGTGCTGAGCTGCGACGACGCATTCGCCAGGTCTTCCGATGTGACCTTGATCAATGCCATTTGATGCTCCTTATGCTGTTCGTGCTCTTCATTTCTGGCAGCAAAGTAAGTCTGACGGTTCGAACATTGCCCAATTCCGTCCCGCGCGGTTTAGCGCAGATTCGA
>Ga0213875_10001050_pt1 | contig 19430 bp, 15 predicted proteins | sample BarmaccomBMRX_R8_FD_160105 | JGI IMG/M metagenome (GOLD analysis project Ga0213875, IMG submission 160105) | Root-associated microbial communities from Barbacenia macrantha in rupestrian grasslands, the National Park of Serra do Cipo, Brazil - RX_R8 | ecosystem: Host-associated > Plants > Roots... | reverse complement strand
ATCGTAACAGCACTCCGCTGACTAGTCTCTATCTTCTATTCTCGATCCGCAACTCTCTTTTGTGCCCTTTGTGCCTTCTCTGTGTCCTTTGTGTTGAAAAGAAAAGTGCGGGCTTACGCCTTATCTAAATCATTCAACTCCGGCACATTGCGCCAACTGTGTTCGGCGACAAAGCCCAGGACTTCTTCGGCGTGTTGCGTGTTATAAAGACTGTCTTTTGGCTCTAATCGTTCGGCATCCTGGGCTACGCTAGGATAGTGCTGGCGCACGAGGCCGCGGATGTCATAAGGCGTGTAGGAATCACGGGCGGCCAGAATCACGACATGGTTGCCTGCGGTTGGTTTCTCCACAGCGAGGCGGAAGGCCCGCGCACAGTCGCGGATTTCGATGTAAGTCCACAGATCGCCAGCACGCCAATGGTGGCTATTTTCCAGACGCCGCCGCTGCCATCTCTGCGCATCGGCGTGCTTGCTGTCGAATGACACTACGGTGCTAATGCGAATGCAAACGGTCGTCATGCCTGTTCTGCGAGTATAAGTGGCGGCGGTTTGTTCATTGCATAGTTTGGAAAGGCCATATAAATCCTGTGGCAAAGTCGGGTGCGCTTCATCCATTGGAAGATATTGCGGGTCGAATGGATGCTGCGCGAAGACAATGCCAAAGGTGCAACAAGTCGAGGCAAGAGCAACTTTCTTAATGCCATGCGCTTCAGCAGCGGCCAGCACGTACTGGGTGCCAGTGACATTGGTTTGAAAAATAATATCGTCCAGGCTACCTGGGTGGGGAATGGCCGCTAAATGGGCAATCATGTCGCAGCCTTCGGCAGCACGCAGGAGCGCGTAACGGTCAGTCAGGTCCGCGTATACTACTTCGGCGCGGTCACGTATATCTTCGGGTGGCGGCATCTTATCGAAGGCCCGCACTTCATAGCCATGATCCAGAAATTCTCTGGCCGTGACAGAGCCAACTCGTCCGCCGGTGCCAGTGACTAAAACTCGCATATTGATAATCCTTCTGTAACTGTCAACTTATCAGCCTCCCCGCCTATCATTCCGAGCGTAACGAAACGCAGTGGAGTACAGTCGAGGAATCTTAATAGTTGAGACAAGATTTCTCGACTTCGCTGCGCTCCGCTCGAAATGACAGACGGTGGAGGGACACATTAAAGCCGCACTAAAGCGAAAACTTTAATGCGGCTTTAGAAGCCGGGCCTGTAAAAGACCCGGCAGGAAGGCGGTCGAGCCGCCAACCGTCCTCACGGACGGCACATCTAAACAGTAAATCCTCTGGCGTCCAAAGGACGCTTGGCTTTAGCCTCCCCGCCGGGTCTTTTACAGGCCCGGCTTCAATTACTTAGCAGTATAAACAAAGCCAGTGAGGTCGGCTTTCTTCTTCAACACGCCTACCTGGAAAGCAATATCGGCAAAACGCTGGAGATTTTTCGGATCAGGGTCAGTGGTGTATTTGATGGTGGCAAAGGCGGCTTTAGCCACTGCCGGATCAAGTGTCTTCTTGCTGACGGCGCTCCACGCGGCTAAAACATCGGCATCGCCTTTGGTGCGGTCTTTATTAAGTGCATCGGTAATGGCCTGGTGCGCGGCGACGAACTTTTTGATGAAATCCGGGTGGGCATCGGCAAACTTCTTGGTGGTGTAGATGGAGCCTGCTGAATAGTTTCCATTATCCAAGATTTGCTTCCAATCAATCAGCGGACGGCCATTGCCCTTGGCGGCAACCTGTGAGGGCCACGGAGCCGGGGCGGCCACTCCCGCGATTTGGCCACCCTGGAGTGTAGCCGCCTGCTCACCTGGAGCCACCTGGACAATGCGGACATCGGTATCAGGTTTAAGCCCCGCTTGCAGCAGGTTATAGCGCACCATTGCATCCACGGTGGAACCGACTTGATTCACGCCGACCGCTTTGCCTTTCAAATCTTTGATGGTTTTCACCGGGCCGCTTTTGCTGACCATGAGTTCTGTGCCGCCATTGGCGGCATTGGCCAGTAACACAATATCGCCACTTTTAGCATACGCTTTTAAAGCCGGATACGGGCCACTGGCTCCAATATCAATCACTCCCGACCGCAAAGCCTCAATCACCCCGGAGCCAGCTTCATATAAGGTACTGCCGAAAGTGACACCCGGCACTTGTTTCGCGTATTCTCCCTTTTGCAACCCCACCAACGGCTGCGGCAATACAATAGTGGGTGTATAGCCGATGGTGACACTTTTAACGTCTCCCCCAGCCGCTGTGCCATTGGTAGAGGAATTGGCTGCGGTGGTGTCCGTTGACGTGGAGTTAGTGTTCTGTCCATTGCTACCACACCCGGCTAACAACATTGAGGTTAATGCGATTGAACTCCACAGTAAACGTTTCTTGATACTGATGCTTCCGTACATTTATGCTCCTTGAAATAAGTATTGCGGTTACAAATGCACGCTTAAGAACGGACGCCTGTTAAGCCCCATAGCGTCTGTAAGCGGCGTTGGATGGGAGAAAACAGCAACTCTTGCACAACTAACCCAATAACTATAATCACGATGATCGTCGCCACCACACCGTCGGCATCCCCGTTTTCGCGGTCACGTTGTAGCAAAAAGCCTAACCCGCCGCTATTGACAATCAGTTCGGCAGCCATAAGCGAGCGCCAGGCGAATGACCAGCCGACTTTCAGGCCCGTCACAATGCCAGGTAATGCGGCAGGCAGTAAAACAGAAAAATAAAGACGGGTCCCCGTTGTGCCAAGCGTGCGACCCGCGCGGGCCAGCAAAGGCGGCACATTGCGGATGCCATCGGCGACTGTGACAATCGTGGCAAACAACGACCCCATAACCGTGACAAAAAGGATCGGTGCCGTAATGCTCAAACGGCCAAACCAGAGTAGGGCAAGGGGAATCCAGCAAATGGAAGGGAGGGATTGCAGAGAAACGGCTAACCAGCCCACTGTTTTTTCCATTAAGGCCGAGCGAGCGACTAACAAGCCGACCGGAAACCCAATCACGGTCGCAATTAAATAGCCTTCAATTAAACGCGCAATGCTCGCATAGATAGCCGGTATATACTCCTTCTGGAAGAGGGCTGCACCCAAATTATGGGGCATTGGTTCGCCAGGCACTGGTTGGTAATTGCCAGTGAGATAAGAAAAGCCAAATTTATCCCACAACCATTGCCCTACCTCAAGTGGTGAGGGAAAAAGCGCCCCCCTGGAAGTATCGCCAGGTCGTGTTACCACCCAATAATGCACGACTTGCCAGAACACGAGCAACAACACAATAAAGAGGATGCGCACCAGTAGATCGCTCTCCAGTGGGCGCTGTGACACTCGTTTTTTCGAGATAGTCGCGGCGGCTCCGTTGGTCAAATGAGATTGGGCCACTCTTACCTCGCTCTCCCGACAGTGGCCCGGTCAGGTTTAATTCGCTCGTCGGCACCGATTTCAGTACCATTCTGATCGTATTCGGCGGCTTCGACTTTAGCGACTTCATCACGGAGCGTATTTTGAATCCGCGATATGGTCTCAGCGACCAGGGTTTCAGTCGTGCGGCGGGGATAGTCCAATTCTTCGAGATTGAACTCACGCTTAATGCGTCCCGGTCGGGCCGTGAAAACTACGACACGCGTGCCTAATGTCACTGCTTCGCGCACGTTATGCGTCACAAAAACGATGGTCTTGCGTGTCTCGCGCCAGATATTCTCTAACTCAATGTGTAAATGATCGCGGGTCTGAGCATCAAGGGCAGCAAATGGCTCATCCATCAGCAAAACTTGGGGGTCTACCGCTAAAGCGCGTGCTAAGGCAACGCGCTGGCGCATTCCACCACTGAGTTCATGTGGCTGGGCATCGCCAAATTGTGCCAGATGCACCATCTTCAGGAAGCGTTCGGCTATGGCCTGTTGCTCGGTGGCAGGCAGTTTGAGGTTCTTGAGGCCAAAGGCTACATTATCACGCGCATTCAGCCAGGGGAAAAGGGCTGGTTCCTGGAACATCATCACCCGCGCAATAGAAGGGCCACTCACTGTTTCGTCGTCCACCATAACGCGCCCGGTGGTTGGAGTGTCAAAGCCTGCCAGCATATTGCACAACGTAGATTTGCCGCAACCCGATGGCCCGACCAGACAGACAAATTCGCCTTCCTGGATGTTCAGGTTAATGCCATCTAAAGCTGTCACCGCCCCGGAACGGCCTTTGTAAATTTTGCGAACGTTATCGAACTGAATCTGCATAGTGAAACAACTAATGTAATTCCTACCAAAAAGGTAGACTTTACCAAGGGCATTCTAAAATACTGTTGCTTAACTGTCAAGCTGCGCTGATCTTAGCACGAGGCAATAAATGCTTTTAGCAGGAAGACAGGGAGTAAGGAAAGTAGGAAGAAGAAATAGAGAAAGAGGGTGGAGCTATGTTCGCTGCACAGCGATGTAGGCTTCGGCTTAAGCAGTTTAAATCCATTTTCTTCCTGCTCTCCTTACTCCCTGTCTTCCTGCTAAATAAAGGAACTTTCCTAATTTTGACCAACCACTAAAACTGCTACACTTAACCCTCGAACCTGCAATAATTCCGCCGACGTATCAACTCACCCTCGACCTATGCTACCCTCCTTGCGGCTTGCCATCTATTGTGGAGTGGGTGCGCTTTTATGGATTGTGGCGGCTGCGACTCACAGCCTTATCTTTATCCCTATTCTTTATGATGTTGTATTGTTGATAGTGGCGCTGGTAGATATTCTTGTCTCCCCGCGCCCCCATGACTTTGAAATTAAGCGCAGTGTCAACGACAAAATGAACCTGGGCGCTCCTAATGCGATCACTCTGCGCGCACGCTTTAAAACAATGGAGGGCAAAGGCCGCTGGTCTATTCCTTTATTGGTGCGCGATGAGCCGCCTCCCACCTGGCCCGTGACGTTGCCCTTAGCCGAGAGCCTGGAAGCCCAGGATGCGGCCCCCAAGACCGATGATACGGTTGTGGTGCCGCCGGTGGCCCGTCTGACTCTGATCGTTAAACCCCGCTACGAGTCTTCCGCCGAATATACTGTGACCCCCACACGACGCGGCGATTACCGCTTTGGTGCGCTCTCCGCCCGTTACGGCACTTATTTGGGCCTATGGTATCGGCAGTTTCGCCGCCAGGCTGATGAGCATGTGCGGGTTTATCCCGATACAACCGAGGTACACCGTTATGAATTGCGATTGCGCCAAGGCCGCTTGCGCGATATTGGCCTGCACCTGACCCGCCTGCGCGGTCGAGGCACCGAGTTCGAGAGCCTGCGCGACTACACCACCGACGACGAATACAAGAATATCAATTGGAAAGCATCCGCACGACAGGGCCGCTTAATCTCCACCAACTACGAGATTGAACGTGACCAAACCATTCTCATCGCGCTCGACTGTGGCCGCATGATGACGGCATTGGCAGTCCTGAGAGAGGGGAGAGGGGGAGAAGAGGAGAGGGGGAGAAGGGGAGAAAAGGGAAAAGGGGAACAGAGAGATGATAGTAGTGCCTTTGGTGGCTCCCCTTCCCCTGCTCTCCTGCTCTCCCCCTCTCCCCCTCCGGTTTCCCTGTCCAAACTCGACTGTGCCATTAATGCCACAGTGCTACTGGCGCATGTGGCGAGTTCGATGGGCGATGCGGTGGGGCTGCTACTTTTTTCGGATACCGTGACGCGCTTTGTGCCGCCCCGCAAAGGCAGCCGCCAGACGGGAGCCATTATTGAGGCGCTCTATGCGGCACAACCGGCCCTCGTCGAGCCGGACTATGCGGCGGCTTATGAATATCTGATGGCTCGTAAACTGCGGCGCTGCCTGGTGATGACCTTTACCGATCTAATAGACCCCACGGCCTCCCGCGAATTGCTGACTGCCTCTGGAGCCTTACGCCGCCATCATAATGCGCTCTGTGTCACCATTAATAACCGAGATGTTATAGACCTCGCCGAGATGATGCCAGAAAGTGCCTCCGACCTCTATCAGAAAGCGATGGCCCAACGCATGTTAGCGCAACGCCATAATGCCCTTGAAGAACTGCGCAAGCACGGCGTCGGCATTTTAGATGTGGCGGCGGAGCAACTCACCATCGCCGCCGTGAATCGGTATCTGGATTTAAAAAGCCGGACTGCTCTGTGAAGCCCTCACCCCTGGCCCCTCTCCCACGCTGCGGGCGAGGGGTGCCCCAGAGGATAAACTTGCTTGTAGAAATGAAATGAACCGCAGAGGCGCAGAGGGCATAGAGAAGAGAAATTTGACTTTATTCTTCGGCGTTCTTCGCGTCTCTGCGGTTCTTTGTTTTACCGGTGAGTAGTAGTTTGAGCACCCCTCGCCCGCAGCGTGGGAGAGGGGCCAGGGGTGAGGGCTAATTATCTCTCTGCCGGGGAATGACGTTTGAGGAAAGATTCAAAGAACTGTCTATAGGGGGAATCCGGGCCGGGGGCAATGTTGCCCATTTTTTCGCCTTCTTCCAGGGCTTGCTGAATAGACCAGCCGTGTGTCAGGGCCAGGTGGAGGAGCACCATGATACCAGCACGTCCGCCACTGCCGCAATGGACAATGGCCGGAGTTGAATCATAGCCTGTTACGGCACCTTGAAAACGTTGAACGGCGAGGTCATCTAAGCTGGCGGGCGTCACCGGGATTTCGGTATAGTTCAAGCCCGCTTCTTCAACCAGACGCTTTTCTTCATCGGGATCACTCTGCTCTCCCTCCGCCCGGAGATTAACGACCATACGGAATCCCCGCTGGGCGACATCGGCAATATCTTCGGCGGTGGGCTGACCACTGATGGAAATTTCATTGGTAATTTTGCGTTCGTTTAACATAGGACTCTCTGCTCCTTGGCTCATCGTTCTAATCTTACTGATACAGCGGCTATTTAGGATTGGCTTGCGGTGGGCAAGATAGAGCAAATTTGAGGCGCAACTTTATTTTATCTTCGGGGCAGAGCGGAAGTTTGGCACGCAGCATGAACGTAAGGTATAAATAGCGTGACGCTATAACGAAGATCGTCCTCTATTAATGGCATAACCATAGTGTGTTAGAATAACACGCACAGTTGACCAGCAAATGATGTCCTATAAAATCACGCGCACTAAATCACTAAGGGAGAAAACTGTGAATTCTCGACCTGTTGTGTCGCTACGCCGTGCTGTGACGTTCCACCATCCGGTCGTTTGGGGAGTAGCCGCCACCCTTGTGGCTCTTCATGCAGCTCCAGGAATCGGCGCGCCTGCGCCATCAGTCAGTCCTTCATTGCGTTCAGGCGGTGCGTCCAGGCCAGCCATTAATGTCCTCAAGGCACCCGATAAGCTGATTCTTGTGGCGGCCACCAACGCAGCCGCCACGGGCGATGCAATGCCCAGTGAAGATCGCTTGCGCCAGGCCAGTGGCCTCATCAGTGAAGCCTTGGATTTAGGGCAGAGTAATCCGGCAGCGCGTGCGGCGGCAGTGCGTGGCGCAGCTTCTCTGATTCCTCGCCTAGCCGTAGGCAATACGCGTAGTGCCCTGGCCTCTCGTTGGATAAATCTGGTCATGGCCGGGAATATACCCCGTGCGTTGCGCGAAGAAGCGTTTTCATCCTTTTTTGATGCTGCTACGCAGCGCGACCCGCAGTTTGCGCGCATGACCGCCGGAGTGGTGCCGGATGCTGCCGCCCGTGCCGGAGCGTTTGTGGATTTAAGCGAGGTGTTGGAGCGTATGAACTGGCAGCGAGCCAATGAATATGCGTCTATGGCACTCTCCACCGCACGCACTGAACCTAATGCACTCTATCGAGCCAAAGCTTTAACCTTTGTTTCTGACCGTATCACCAATCTTAACCCGCAAACACGTCCTGCGGCTGTGCGCGAAGCGGCGCAACAGGTGCGGTCGTTGGGCAACTCTCGTGAGCGCGATTACTTATTAGCCAACGTCGTTGGTACTGCCGCCAAGTTTGACATCCCCCTGGCCCGACGCATGACAGGGGAGATTGGCGATAACTACCTGAAAGGCTTAGCTACAGCGCGGGTCAATCTGGCGGAAATATCCCAGACCACTTTAATGGCAACGCCCTCCGACCGCATTGCAGCCCTGGCTAAAGCCGCCGCCCGCTATGACACTCGTGCCATTCCGATTCTGTTGCAATTGCCGCCGCAGGCCGATGTGTTGAAAACTATCTCGCGTGCCCTGCCCGCCGTTTATCCCACTTCTGCGCCAACTCTTGAAACCAGCCTGTTAGAGCGGATGTGGACTTATGCAGGCACGGCGGAGGCAAGTGTCTACCGCGATGAACTGCAAAGCCGTCTGGCCCGCTTGATGGTGCTGCATGATCCGTGGCGAGGCCGCACCTGGGGCCGCCAGTTGGCCTGGAAAGGTGGTCGTATCCAAGTTGGTGCTTTTCTCCACCAGGTCATGGCCGCCCGCCGCTCCGCTGTGCGTGCCGAGCCTTTGCAAGACTTAGCCGAGCGCAATATCAATCGGGCCATTATCCAGGCTCATAGCCTGCCAGTCGCTGCCCGGACAGAAGCACTGCTATTAATTGCCGGACAAATTCTGGGTTAATCTTTCAACACAAAGGACACCAAGCAGGCACAAAGGGCACAGAGAACGAGAATGGAGGATAGAAGATCGAGGATAGCCAGTAATCACTTTGTATTGCGATTCTCTATTCTTCACTCTCTATCCTCTTTTGTGTTCTTGGTGCCTGCTTGGTGTCCTTTGTGTATATAAAAAGAGGCTGGATGATGAATGACCAAGAACGTTATCTCTTCGACCTTCAAGGTTTTCTGACGGTGCCTAATGCCTTAGATGCTGGACAAATCGCTGTTCTGAATGAGATTTTAGAAGAACACATTGCGCAGGAAACTGAACCGCAAATGCAGACGCATAGGTTTGGGCGTTTGCTGACGTGGAGCGAGGCATACCGCAACTTAATAGATAATCCACGCATTGTGCCCTACCTGGAAGAGTTGTTAGGGCCAAAATTTCGTCTCGACCATGATTACGCGGATGTTATTCGCGGTGGCAAAGGGCCAATTGGCACGACTCTACATGGTGGTGCAACGCCCTTTGATCCATCGCAGTACTACAACTACCGTGATGGGCATATGTATAATGGGCTAACCGTGGTGGCCTATAATCTCAAGGATGTAAATCCCGGCGATGGCGGTTTTGCCTGTGTGCCAGGTAGTCATAAGAGCAACTTCCCATTTCCCAGTGAGTGGCGCAACCTGGATAATCTACAACCCTGTGTGTTACCTGTCACTGGCCCGGCAGGAACCGCCATTATCTTCACCGAAGCCCTGACACACGGCACTTTACCCTGGCAGGGAAAGGACGAGAGGCGCACCATCTTCTTCAAATATAGCCCGCATCCGCTGTCCTGGTCGGCCCGCTACTATAACCCAGAAGATTATGAAGGTTTAACTGAACGCCAACGCCGCATCTTAGAGCCACCCAATGCACGCTATCAGAAGTATTAATAGTGAGTCGAAGAGAAGAGGTAGCGCAGAGGCAACCGACGAACCCGGAGCGTTAGCGACGGGCTGACCTGATAGTCCTCAGTAGCTCCTACGAAAGCCCATCGCTGACGCTCCGGGTTCGTCGGTTGCCTTTTATTGCAGCTTCATGAGTCGGCTATTGGTTGGCTGCTCTGGCTGCTTTTGCAATTCTATCAAGGCATGGGGCAGATTCTCAGCAATATCTCCTGCGATGAGGCCATTGCCTTTGGTGCGATGGGCAATATCTCCGGCCAAGCCATGCAGATAAACACCCAACAGCGTTGCTTGCTCGGCATCTTTGAGTTGGGCCAGCAAGCCACAAATTGTGCCGGTGAGCACATCCCCACTGCCACCTGTTGCCATGCCGCTGTTGCCTGTCAGGTTAATGAAGGTACAGCCATTCGGCAACGCCACAACTGAGCGTGCGCCTTTTAGCACAACTATCGCGTTATATTTTTTGGCGCACTCTTGCGCTGTGCCTAACCGATCCGCTTGCACATCGGCAGTTTTCATCTCCATCAGTTCGCCCATCTCGCCGGGATGTGGTGTGAGAATGGTAGGGGCCTCGCGGTTTTCTAAATCAGCTTGCGCAGAACGAACCGCATAGAGGGCATCGGCATCAATCAGCAAAGGGTGCGGGCACTCGCGCATCACGCGGCGTGCAAAATTTAGGGCACCTTCCGCACGCGAAAGCCCCGGCCCCAGCCCTACGACATGAGCCTCTTTCCAGTAGCCGGGCATGGCATCCGCCGCCGCTTCGATTAACTGTCCTGCATCGTTACAGGGTAGGGCATGGGAGGTTGCCTCACTAAACGCGGTAGCAAAGAGTGGCAGAATCTTATCGGGCAAGCAGGCGATGCACAATCCTGCACCAACTGAGAGTGATGCTCTGGCTGCTAAGGTTGGCGCACCGCTCATGCCATAGCTGCCGCCACATAACACGACACGTCCGGCATCTCCCTTGTGGGCATCAATGGGGCGTTCGGGTAAAAGAGAATGGGCGTAAGCTTGGGCGATACATTGGCAGCCAGTATCAACTTGCTCGATAGCTTTAGAGCCAGTGCCAATATCGCCAACCCAGACTTCACCGCACAAATTGACGCCATCACGCAGGAATAACCCCGCTTTAGGAGCCGCAAAGGTCACAGTATATTGGGCCGGAACCGCTTCGGGAGCCGCTTCCCCAGTATCGCTATTCAAGGCGCTGGGAATATCAACCGCGATACGAATGGCCTTGGCTGACTTCAAACCGTTTAGTGCTTGAATTAATCTATTATCGGTTATCGCACCATGAAATCCTGTGCCCAAGAGAGCATCAATAACAATATCTGCGCGATTTATTTGATCCAGTTCGGTCTCTACATCCTTATAAACATCGGAGCCTGTGTAGTCGCCCAGAAGATGCAATAAGATGTCCCTATTAACAGCAGCATCACCTTTAAGTCCAGTGGGGTCAGCCGCCACGACGACATAAAGATTCTCGTAGAGTGAAAGCAGATGCCGTGCGATAGCTAACCCATCTCCGCCATTATTCCCTTTGCCGCACAGCACCACAATGTTCTTGTGGCGTAGTGGTGCGAACTTCATTTCGAGGAACTCGACAACACGCAATGCCGCGTTCTCCATCAGGACAATAGAAGGAATGCCATATTTCTCGGTGGCGGCGCGGTCAAAATCGCGCATTTGCTGGGCAGTGAAGACTTGCATGTTGAAGATTTAACCACAGATTAGAAATGAGGATTGAGGATGGAAGATGGAGGATAGAAGGTCGAAAGCAGCCCTGTGTTGCGCTCTCGATCCTCAATTCTCCTGTAAACCTGTGTCCATCAAGGTTCGCCCCGCCCCATTTATTAAGCCCTGGTTCGATTGCTAACAGGCTGTGGCTTCTGTGAGCTTGGCAGTGCCGCAACACGGGATAGAGGCGGGATCAACTTTGGCGGGATTGGCAGGTCGCAGGTCGCAGCCCATCTTCTCCGGGTTCACTTTCAAAGGGCCATAGGCAAACTCTAAGGGGATGCCGGGATGTCCGTTCTCCTCGGGCGGGTAGAGCCAATGCTTCTCTGCGACTTCCACATGGCAGCAATACACCGGATGATCGGGGCCACCCTGAGCCGCATGGCTCCAGTTGAGCGTTTGCGCGATGGCGGGCAAGGCGTCGAAGGCTTGTCGTACCGGAGCGGTTTCCGCACGCAGATCAATACCAATATGGTCGAGGAAAGGACGCGCGCGGCGATTGCAGGCCGTTTCTAATAACTCATCCTGCGAGACTTTGATATGCGAGAAAATGGCATTGATGGCACCGGGAAAACGATATTTGACGAAGCCCTCTTGCTCGTGATCCAGGCACGCCCCGGCCTCAACGAACTGGCTAATCGGTAATTGGCTGGTGTCATCCACTTTAATGTGCAAGTGAATGGTTTCGGCTAAAGCCACATCAGCCGCATACGGCGCACCGGGCAGGGCGAGGTCGTTGACGGCATCTACTTCGTGGGCCGTGACCAAACCGCACCGCTTCAAAGTGTTGAGGCTGGCTTTAGCTTGGTCGCAATCGTGTAATTGCATCGGGTTCGATCTCCTTAGCTTCGATTTTCCAGAGGGCAGGAACTACAAATAATAAGCTTATTATAAGCTATAGCAGTTAGCGAGAGAGGGGCTACAAGGAGACAGTTTGCGCCCACGAACCCAGAGCGTCAGCGACGGGCTAGAGCAGAAAGGCACACAGACTCTTACTCTAGCCCGTCGCTGACGCTCTGGGTTCGTGGCTGTAGATTCTTTATCGCTAACTGCTATAGCCGCTAAAAAGTGAGCGAGATAATTTCTGCCTGATGTAAACAGTCGCCTGCATGAGCTTATGCCCATCTGTAGCTCTAAAACTAAATCATGGATATTGTTGCAGCAAGGCAACGGCGGCATCAATAATTTTCTGGGCGTCGGGCAGGGCGGCTTTTTCCAGAGAATCGGCGCATGGCACGGGAGTATCGGCGGCGGCGACGCGGCGCACGGGGGCTTTGAGGAAATCGAAGCACTCCTCGCTGACACGAGCCATCACTTCGGCAGAGACCCCGGCGGTTTTGCAGTCCTCGGCAATGACTAAGGCGCGGCCCGTCTTTTCGACACTGGCGGCGACGGTATCCCCATCTAAGGGGGCGAGGGTGCGCAAGTCTACTACATCGCAATCAATGCCACTGCCGCGCAACGCATCGGCGGCTTTTTCGGCTTCACCTGTCATGCGCGAATAGGCGATGAGGGTGAGATGGGCGCCCTCGCGGGTGACTTTGGCTTCCCCAATCGGCACGGTGTAATCGCCATCTGGCGCATCGGGTTCTGGCACTTCGCCTTTGATGCCATAGAGCAGCTTGCTCTCGACAAAGAAAACGGGATTATCATCGCGGATAGCGGACTTTAAAAGCCCCTTGGCATCGTAGGCGGTGGCAGGGGCCACGACTTTAATGCCAGGCACATGCATCAACCAGGCTTCGAGGCTCTGGCTGTGGGTGGGGCCATAGCAACGACCGCCACCTGCGGGGGTACGAATCACCATTGGCACCCGGCACTGGCCACCATACATATAGTGAAACTTGGCAGCGTGATTGACGATTTGATCCATTGCCAAGGTGATAAAGTCCTGAAACATGATGTCCACCACAGGCCGCATTCCGACAATCGCCGCGCCCACCCCCACACCGCAAATGGTGTTTTCGGAGATGGGGGTGTTACGCACCCGCTCGCGCCCAAACTTCTCAGCCAAGCCCTGGGTCACTTTGAACGCGCCACCATACTCAGCGATGTCTTCGCCTAAGATAAAAACATTGGGGTCGCGCTCCATCTCTTCGGCCATCGCCTCGCGTAACGCCCACGAATAGTAAATTTCTCGCATCAGGAAGAATTAGCTCACTTGTTCAGGATAATCCCACTTTGCTGGGACAATTTCAAATTAATGTTGCTTAGAGTTGGACAGTAGAAAACGGCAAAAGGTGCGTTAAGTCCTTAAAGGTTTTCCCAGGCGAGCTTTGTCATACTTAAAGTAGAAAGCGAGGCACCATGCCCAGGAAAATTTTAGTGGTTGATGATGAGAGGGATATTGTCCGTTTGGAGCAGACAGGTTTGAGAAGTGAAGGCTACGAGGTGGTGACGGCCAGCACGGGGCGAGAGGCGTTGGAGAAGGTCTTCTTTGAAAAGCCGGATTTAATTTTGTTAGATGTGATGCTGCCCGAAATAGATGGCTTTGAAGTGCTCAAGAAACTGCGCGAGAATCCAGAGACCGCCACGATTCCCGTCATCATGCTCACCGCCAGAAGTGAGGAGGCGGACGTGGCTAAAGGCTGGAAGGGCGGAGCTGATCTTTACATCACCAAGCCATTTGAACTTGATGAATTGATGGAAACCGTCCAGCGCATCTTAGAAGGCGATGTGGAGAATTTTCCGCCAGGGCCGGGGCAACGGAATTTTTAGGTCTATTTTGTTTTACCACAGAGACCCAGAGGCACAGAGAAGAATTTGAGGATGGAAGATCGAGAATAGAGGATCGTAACAGCTTTAAGGCTGACCGTTGCTATCTTCTAGCTTCCATCCCCTATCCCGTTCTCTCTGTGCCTCTGTGGTTCATAATGAATTTAGAAGCTCAGGCTTATACAAAGGAGCAAGGGATGCAGCAAAGGCAATTAGGCAAGACAGGATTGAACGTTTCGATTATCGCCTTTGGCGGTATTGTGGTGACGGATGCCGAGCCAGCGGACGCCAGCCGTAGCGTGGCCGAGGCGGTGGATCGTGGCGTCAATTATTTTGATGTCGCGCCCAGTTATGGCGATGCGGAAATCAAGTTAGGCCCGGCGTTGGAGCCGTATCGGAACCAGGTGCATCTGGCGTGCAAAACTGGCAAGCGCGACAAAGCAGGCGCGGCAGCCGAGTTGCGCCAATCGTTAAAACACTTGCGCACCGATCACTTTGATGTCTATCAGCTTCATGCGCTCAGTAAAATGGAAGAGTTAGAACAAGTGCTGGGGCCAGATGGCGCATTGGAAGCTTTTCTCGAAGCCCGCGATGCGGGCCTAATTCGCCACATCGGTTTCAGCGCCCATTCGAGCGAAGTAGCCGTCGAAGCCATCAAGCGGTTTGATTTCGATACGGTGCTGTTCCCGATTAATTACGTGCTTTACCACGAAGCCAACTTTGGCCCGGCAGTGGTCGAGGCCGCGCAGCAGAAGAACATGGGCCGCCTCGCCCTCAAAGCAATGGCGCGCACCCACTGGGCACAGGGCGAAGAGAAAACAGCCAAAAAGTGCTGGTATAAACCCATTGAAGACCCGCACGAGGCAGCCCTGGCCTTGCGCTTCACCCTCTCCGAACCCATTGCCATCGCCATTCCCCCTGGCGAAGCGAAGTTCTTCCGCATGGCGCTCGACATTGCCGAAAAGTTTGAGCCGCTAACCGATGCCGAGCGGCGCGAATTGGAACAATCAGCGGGCGGCGTAGAGCCAATCTTCAAACTGGCGGCTTAGAGGTTCTTTAATTCACCACAGAGACACAGAGGCACAGAGATTTTGGAGAAGAAGAGAAGAGTTTGAGGATTGAAGACAGAGGGTTGTTAGGCAAGGAGAAGCCGATTGTCCTTGGTGCAGTGCGTTTGATTTCCTCTCTTCTCTAAAATCTCTGTGTCTCTGTGGTTCAATATAGAAATCTACTTCTTCATGAGCAAATCAATAGCGGCATCGAGTTGGGGGTCGCGTTCGGCGAGCCAGTCCTCGGCGCTCATCGAGACTTGCACATCGGGCTTTTCGCCCATGTTTTCCATCGGCGAGCCATCGGCGCGGAAGACACCGGAGCCGGGCATCCGGGCGTGAGTTCCATCCACCAGATTCAAGGTGCCGGTCCAAATGACATAACCAGGGGTCGGCATCCCCACCAGTTTGGCAATGCCGTGGGCACGCATTCCATAGGGAAACATCTCGGCGTTGGACATCGAAAACTCATTCATTAAGACCACGATGGGTTTATGCCAGCCCCGGTTGGGAGCCGGTTCCGGGTAGCCATCGCGCGGCAAATAGGTGCCATAAGGTTTGGTGCCCAGCCAGTTGATAATGGTGTCCGAGATGTTGCCGCCGCCGTTGAAGCGCACATCAATGATGACAGCATCTTTGCCTTCGGCGTATTCATAAAGTTCGCGGTCAAAATTGATCTGATTGTTCAGCCCCATGCCCTGAATATGGACGTAGGCAATCTTGTCGTTGCTCTTGGTTGCCACCGTGCGGCGGGAACGATCAATGCGGTTGCGATAATGGATGTCGCTCCATTCATCACCCGTGAGAGCCTTGAATTTTACCGTGCGTGCCCCGTCGCGGGTGGGCTTGGCATTGACCAATAACTCAAAGTCCTTATCACCTTTATCATTCAGCACCTTGAACAAGTTTTCATCGAGGGTGACATCCTTGCCATCTACCGCTACGATATATTCACCCGGTTTAATGCGTGTTTTTTCATAGGAGCCGGGTGCGCGTTTAGGCACATCCTTAACGCGGATGCCGGGGCCGTTGTAACTATAGTCGAAGTAAACGCCCAACATGCGCGTGGACGGGCCAGGCACATTGCCTGCGGCGGCACCGATTTCAGAGTGCGAACATTCCAATTCCCCCACCATGCGGCTGAGCAGAGTCGCAAACTCATCGCGGGTGCCGACCGCATCTAAAAGCGGTTCATAACGGTCACGAATCGCGGCCCAGTTACGACCGTGAAAATTGCCGTCATAGAAGCGCGTATTGTAAGAGCGCCAGAACTCAATAAACGCCGCTTTCTGCTCGGCGCGCACATCGTGTTCCCAGGTCGCAGAAAACGTAATTGGCGTGATGGGATTGCCGTTGCCGACCGTCATTTGAAACAGGCCACCATTGCGAAAAAAGAAAAGCTTTTTACCATCGGAAGCAGGACGCAACCCGGCTACGCCGCCACCCGAAGTCAGACTTTTTACTTCTTTGCCGTCATAAGAACATGACCAAATATCACCATTAGAGATGAAGTAAATCTGACCCTCATCCGTAATCTTCAGGTCGTTCTGTGGATATTGGGTAGTGAGGCGACGGATGCGTTGCGCCGTGTCTTCAAAGTCAATTTCTATATGCAGGTCGGGAGTAGTTTTGGCAGCTTGCTCGTTGGTAGTTTTGGATGCGTTGTCTTTAGCCGCCGTGTCCTGGTCAGCGGCATCTTTGTTAGGAGTATCTTTCGGTGGTGTATCTTTGGGGTCTTTATCGGGCTTAGGTGAATCGGGCGGCTTGGGTGTGTCTGGCTTAGTGTCTTTGGCTTTGGGTTTCTCAAATTTAATTTCTAATTCATCAGCGCGGGCCGCTTCGGGCTTGAGCGGCAAAACATACAGCCCATCGCCATCACGGTTGGAAGCAAAGAAAAGATACTTGCCATCGGGCGACCAGGTGGGTTGACCATGCCAGGCATTGAGCCGCGTCACATTAACAGGCTTGCCAGAACCATCGGCAGGCGTAATCCAGATGTTGTAGCCATCCGATTCCACACCGCGTCGCGTGTAAGCAATCCAGCGCATATCCGGCGACCAGGAGAAGTCGCCTTGCGCGGCGCGGGGCAGGGCAATAATCCGCTTGGGTTTGAACTCGGTCTGGTTCGGCTCTAAGGGCACCACATAAAACCCGCCGGGGCCACGCCCGGTATCCCCGACTGGCCCGGCCACCCAGAAACCCAGCAATTTGCCATCGGGCGAGACTTGCGGGTTCGAGGCATCTTCGGTGCCTGTCCATACCGGGCGCACGACTTTGGTAGCAACATCGAGAGCATAGACGCGGGTATTGAAGTTGCGGTCAGAAACGAAGTAGATTGTCTTGCCATCCGCCGACCAGTTAAAGTCGCGGTCGAAGCCGGGATAATCAGTTAAGCGTGTGGCATCATCGGCATTGCGCGTTTTGGGTTTGTCTATAGGAATCGTCCACAAATCGCCTTTAACTGCGAAGGCATACGTCTTGTTATCCGGGCTGATTTCGGCTTCTTCGACACCCCCGGTCAAGACTTCCCGTGACACATTGTTTTGCTTGTCTTCGGCCCCGCAATAAAGCGTTAGCTTTTGCGGCTTGCTTTCTCCGAGGGGCAGGCTAAAGGGCAAGCGCCACAGGTCGCTGCCATATTCAAAAACAATGTCGCCCGATTCCCGCGCTACGGTGGGGCAACGCACCCCATCGCCCACGAAGTGGGTCAGTTGGCGTGGTTTACCGCCATTGGCCGGAAAGAGCCAAAGGTTGGGGGTGCGTGCTTCGTTGTCCACGAGGGGCATTAGGGGCCGGTTGAGATATTGCGCGTTGGGGGTTGGTTCCCCAACGGTTACTGCCACGAATGAACCATCCTTCGCCACAAAGTGTGGCCAGAGGTGCTGTTGCTCATCGTTGGTAATGGGGGTACGCTGATTCTTCGCTATATCCAGCATCCAGAGTTGCGCGGCGGCGGAACCATGATAGCGGGGCCGATACCAGGGGAAGCCGTGACGCTGGAAGACAATGTGCTGTCCATCGGATGCATAAGTCGCGCCCGCCAATGACTTGTAATCTTCGGTCAATTTATGAAAACGTAGGGTGGCGACATCAAGCGCAAAGATGGTGCTATTAGGCACATCATATTGCGTGGAAAAGAGCAGCGTCTTGCCATCGGGCGACCAGTCGGAAGCGATTTCGGACATTGAGGAAAATGTCATCTGCCGCGCCTTGCCACCGGTGGCGGGCACCACAAAAATATCCCAGTTGCCATTGCGCGTAGAAGAAAAGGCGATCCACTTGCCATCGGGCGAGAAGATGGGATAAGCGTCTAATTCCACATGCTCGGTGACGGGGTAAGCATGGCCCCCCTCTGAATCCGCGACCCACACATCGCCGCGATAAACAAAAGCTAATTTTTTACCATCGGGCGACAGGGCTGGCATCCGGGCACCGATGGCAGGCTTTTCTTCGGGCGCAGGAAGCTGCGCCCGCCCCAGGGAGCAACCGCACAAAAGACAGGCAATCAATAACAAGCGAGACCATAAATGACGCTGCAAGGCACACTCCTGAAATTAGAGAGTTAGATTAGAGCCTCGACGAGAGACGAGGCTAACTCTTCGCACTTCGCGCTGCGATGAGACTCAAAGCCAAACAAGTTGATGAATCTTAGCTTTGCTGCTGGAAGCGAAAGAGTGGCGGCGTTAGAATAACCGCACAATATCTATTTTATCACTTCCATTACGGTGTGTATGACTGCGCTCTGAATAGGGGCTGGAGAGTCGTTAGGAGCGTGAGTTCGGGGCAAATATCAAACCCCGCTGCAACTGTGCAACGGGGTTTGTCGTAGGCTTTCTGACAAAGGATTTAATGACTCTTAGTTGCGCCTGCTTTATTTGGCTTTGCCACCTGACTTGCTCATCACGGGCGAAGCGCCGCCAGTGACTTTCAGGTTGTTCACCACTTTAAGGCTACCTGCTTTCTGCTTGGCAATGCTTTCCGCAACCTTGCTCTGCGCTGCATTCTTCACTGTGCCCGACAGGGTGACCGAATCTGCTGTCGTGTCTACATTAATGCTGGTACCCTTTAAGGCGGCATTTGCTCCCAATGCTGTTTTGATAGCCGGAGTTGTTCCCGCGGCAGTGACAGCGTTGTTGACGGCTCCTCCGGCTCCACTGGCCTCATTACTGGCCGCAGTCGCTTCATTACTGGCGACTTGCCCCGCTGTGGCCGTGTTAACGCTATCGGGCTGGCCATTACCATTCTTATCACCGCATCCGGCTAAGCTTGCTAAAGCGACTGTTCCGACGCCTAAGACTTTGATCCATGTCCTTGTTTTCTTCACTTCTCCCCCTCCAAAATAAACAAAATTGAACATCTCCAAAGTAGTGGTTCATCGCAAATGATGTGCCTTGTTAGGAGCCAGCGGATCGCGCACTGCCATGTCCTTATACTATGTGGTAGTGAATAATGGCCGGGCGATTAA
>Ga0213875_10001049_pt1 | contig 19432 bp, 19 predicted proteins | sample BarmaccomBMRX_R8_FD_160105 | JGI IMG/M metagenome (GOLD analysis project Ga0213875, IMG submission 160105) | Root-associated microbial communities from Barbacenia macrantha in rupestrian grasslands, the National Park of Serra do Cipo, Brazil - RX_R8 | ecosystem: Host-associated > Plants > Roots... | reverse complement strand
TGCCAGAAACGTTCTTCGTGTTGCTCCGCTCTCCCGGACACCGGCCATTGCCAGGTTCATCGCCGCGAGGTCTGTGAACGCAGGATTGTTGGCGCGTATATCCGAATAGTTTGGATAGGAGAACGCGCGATAAGAGTCGGGATGCTTGGCGTCCTGGCTATACAGTCCGACCAGAGCATTCGGATCCTGGATGGCAGGCGGCCTCAGTAGCAACGCGTTGATGACGCTGAAAATCGCGCTGTTCGCGCCGATGCCGAGAGCCAGCATCGCAACGGCCGCAGCTGTAAACCATGGCTTCTTCCCGAGCACGCGCAATCCGTAACGGACATCTTGCAAAAGGTGACGCATCGTCTCAGTATTTCCTTTTCACTGCTGAATAGTTACGGAGTTGCGCCGCTATAGTTCCCTTACTGGACGCGTCGTCATAGCGGCGGCCAATTAAACTTTACAGCCAGCACGGGTTACGCGAAAGTGGCGACCCGAAATTGCGTATCGTGGGCCCCTCTAGTCGGTCGCTAACTCTGCAGAACGGGCATATCGGCTGCGGGGCGCACGGCGGCGGCGGGCAGGAGAATCTCGAATTTTGAACCGCGATCGGGCTCGCTTTGGACGTGGATCTCGCCGCCATGAGCCTTGACGATGGACGCGACGAAACTGAGCCCGAGGCCGAGACCTTTCTCGGGACTTGAATCCGGCACGCGATAGAAGCGGTCGAAGATGTGGGGCAAGTGGTCGGGCGGGATGCCGACGCCGGAATCTTCGACAACGATGCGCGCGCTTGCGCCGGCTGGTTCGGCATAAGCGCGGACCCAACCACCCGCACGCGTGTATTTAAGCGCGTTCGCGAGGAGGTTAGTGATTACGCGGTCGATTTGCGTCGGATCGGCTTCGCACCAGACAGGATCGGCGTCGATGTGCGTGAGCTTGACCTCGTGCGCCTCGGCCGGAATCTGGAACTGATCGACAAGATCGCGGAGGAGCGCGTTCAAATCCAGCGCGGTTTTGTGCATCGGGACCTGGCCGGTTTCCGACTGCGAGAGCAGCAGCAGGGCGCGCACGAGGTTCGAGAGGCGCTCGACATCTTGGAGCGCGTTTTCGATCGCTTCCTGGAGCTGCTCCTTGCGTGTGCCGGTAAAAAGCGCGACTTCCAGCTGGCCTTGGATGGCGGTGAGCGGCGTGCGGAGCTCGTGCGAAACGTCGGTTGAGAAGCGGCGAATTTGCTCGAACGAGGATTTTAGGCGCGCGCTCATTTCGTTGAAGGAATCGATGAGGCGATCGAGTTCGTCGTCGGCGCCGCGCTTAGAAATTTGGAGGCCGAGGTTCGAGCCGGTGATACCCTGAGCCGCTTTTTCGACGGACTCCAGCGCGCGTAGAGCTTTACCCGCTGAGTACCAGCCGAGGATGGCGCAGGCGACCAGCGCGATCGGGAGGAATATGAAGAAGTTGCGCCGGAAGCGGCGCAGGAGCAGACGATCGCCGGCGAGGGTGCGGCCCTCGGCGATGTACCACGTGCGGTCGCGCTCGGCGTCCTTCATGGTGTTGCTCATGATCTCGTAGTGGGCGCCGTCACGCGCGACGACCGTTTTGAAGATCGGCTGGTGCGTGCGCTCGATCGCGGCGAGCTCGGAGACGACTGCTTTGGGTTCGAAGAATTGGGAGGCGTTGTCGGAGCCGCGATGAGCGACGCCGGTGTCGTCGGCGACGACATAGACCTCCTCAAGACGGCCAATCGAGGCGGCTTCCTCGGCGTCGATTGTATCGGCGAACCAGTAGGGCTCGCCGGTGTCGTCGAAGTGCATGTACCCGCGGAGCGCGCCGAGCTGTTCGCTCAGCACTTCTTCGCTTTGCTTCTCGAGCAGCGAACTGAGGGTTCGCGTGCCGACAAAACCGACGATCGCGAGCACCGCCGTCAGCAGCAGTACGAACGTGCTCGCGAGGCGGAAGCGCAGCGTTTTCGCGAACCGCCGCAGCTTCTGCCAGTGCATGCGGTCGCCTCTAGGCGTTCTCCGCGGCGGGACTGGTGGAGGCGGCCGCCGCGCTTTCGGGCGCGTCGAGCATATAGCCGATCCCACGAACCGTGTGGATCATTTTCGCAGGAAAGCGATCGTCGATTTTGCTGCGGAGATGACGGATGTAGACGTCGACAATGTTGGTGAGGCCGTCGTAATCCATGTCCCAGACGTGTTCCACGATCATGGTGCGGCTGAGCGGGCGCCCCCGGTTGCGCATCATGTATTCAAGGATGTTGAATTCTTTCGGCGCGAGTTCGATGTTCTCGTTGTTGCGGGTGACCTTTCGGCGAATGCAGTCGAGACTAAGATCGCCGACTTGCAGCTTTTCTGGGGTGGGCTGGCCCCGGCGCAGGAGCACGCGCGTGCGAGCGAGGAGTTCGACAAAAGCGAAAGGTTTGACCAGATAATCGTCGGCGCCGGTTTCGAGGCCTTTCACGCGATCGTCGACGGAATCGCGGGCGCTGAGAATCAGGACCGGCGGGACGGTCTTGCGATTCTTGATTTTCTGCAGGACCTGGAGACCATCGACATCGGGCAGGCCAAGGTCGAGGACGACGAGGTCGTATTCGGTGGCATGGACGCGCTCGATGGCATCCGCCCCGGTATGGACCACGTCGACCGCGTAACCGGCGCTCTCGAGGCCACGGGATAGGAAATCTGCGATTCGTTTTTCGTCTTCGACAACCAGCAAACGCATGGGTTTTCAGTGTCGAGTGTAACGCGGAACGCGCTGAAGATCCCACATCGCAACGGAGCCGCGGAAGGCGTGGCGATGCCATACTGGATCCGAAGAGGATTTTCATGGCGCTGTACATAGAGGACAGCCATGCCGCGGCGCTGGCGCAGACGCTTGCGGAGCGTACTGGCGAAACAGTCGACCAGGCGGTCGTCAGGGCGATTTTAGAGCGCCTCGATCGAGTACCGACGGAGCCCTCCGACAACGCAGCCCTGGGCGCGTTATTGTCTCTCGGCCGCGAGTGTGCGGCGCTTCCGGATTACGATTCGCGTACCGCCGACGAGATCCTAGGTTACAACGAAAACGGCGCTTTCGGCTTATGAAATGGTGGTCGATTCCTCCGCCGTGTTAGCGGTGCTTCTCGGCGAGCCGGACGCGGAGCTTTACGCAACTGCTATCGGAACCGCTGGGAGTCCGGCCATGTCGGCGATTTCTGTCTTGGAGTCAACAATAGTCATTGGTAGTCGTAAGCGCGAAAAAGGACTTGCAATCCTCGAGAGCTTCTTGCGAGCGGGTCGCATCCGAATAGTCACCTTTGATCAGGCGCAACTCGCGATTGCGAAATCTGCCTGGTGGATGTACGGCAAGGGTCGCCACCCGGCTGGTTTGAATCTAGGCGACTGCTGCAGCTACGCTCTTGCAAAGGCGAGCGGAGAACCGCTGCTCTACAAGGGTACAGATTTTCGCAGCACGGACCTCGGGAGACTCGCTGTCCCGTAAGGTTCGTTAATTTTCGGGACTAATCTCCGGAGGCGCTTTTTGGTTGCGGGAGGGAAGCGGCGCGGAAGAAAGCTCCCACTGGTTTGAGGCGCGTGCGGCCAAGAGAGAGCAGCGTCAGTAAACCGAGCAGCAGGACTGTGAAGACGACGATCTGCGGAACCGATAGCGCGTTCTTCCATGAACCTAACCAGCGGCCGTAGACGATTTCAATATGTACCCAATACACGAGCAGAGATGTTGTGCCGAGTTGGCGGCATAGGCTCCAACGATCTAGGCCGAGGAAATGGACCCAGACGTACGCGACCGCGAGAATGATTAACACAATACCTGTCTTGATGAGGATAAGGCCAGGACTGTTCAGCCAGAAGTCGCTTTTCGGATAGATCGAATGCGGCAGATTCGATGCGTACCGCGCGCCCATGATCAACACCATGCCGAATCCAAGCGTCCACAGCATGGCGCGGCTCAGATCATCGCGGTTGACTTTTCGCAGCGCGCTTCCGCCGGCCATGCCGAAAGCGAGGAAGGCCGCCCACGGGAAGAACGCGAAGTATTTGTAACTCGGCACGAAGTAATTGCGCAGCGGCGCCGGTATGCCGGACAGATCGAGCATGCTGATGATGGGCGCCACCCCCGCAACAAAGATTCCGAGCACCATACAAAGCTTGATGCGTTCGTAGGTGGAGAACACGGCCATGGGCGCGAAGATCAGCATCGCCATGCCCATGCAGTTCAGGATGTCGACTCGCAGTAGCTCGCTCGCCGGGCTGGTTGGATAGCCGAAGACGAAGAGCTGAATGCGGAACAAGAAGGCGATCAGAAATAAATAGCGCGATCGTTTCAGCGCGGCGATAACACGCTCGCCTGCGCTAGCTTGTCTTTTCTCCTGGCCGTCCATGAGGAAGGCGAATGTCATGCCGGTGAGGAAGAGGAAAATCGCGGGCGGTAATCCGCCGAGGAATTGTGACCATATGAACGGTCCCTGCGAGCGGAGATCGGGCCGGGCGAAGGAATCGAAAGTGTGCCCTTGAAGCATGACGATGCCCGCAAGGCCGCGCGTCCAATCGATGAATGCGAACCGGCTGCCCGGGGCCTTGGAGTCCGCCATTATTGGCTTTGACGCTTGGCGCCGCGGGGTAGCTTCAGATCAAGAGTTCCCGCGATGGGTGGATTCAATGTGATCTGGGTGTAAATCACGCGACGCCAATTTCCCGACGGCTCATAGAACTGTTGCTGGACGGGGTATGAAGCGTCGGTGGGAACCCAAATTTCGACCTTTGTCAGACGTGTGAGCACACTATTGTCTTTGGGAATCAGCAGTAGCTTGGTTGTATCTTGGCCTTCGATTTTCTCGGTTCCTTCGGCCGTGATTTTGTAGCTGGCCACGAGCGCTTTCCCGGACGACCCAAACCCGAGCAATAGATATTGATTCAAGGCCTGGCTGTTCTTTCCGACGTCGTAATCCTGGTATGCATTGAGTTTTGGATAGTAAACACGCACGATTTTCCCGAGAAATGCAATTACTCGCGCGTCAGTCGCAGCGGAAAAATCGAGAATGGCACGCATATCGCCATTTTTGAGACGCTGCATCTTAAGTGTGCCGTTTTCGGTTGTTGTATCGCTCAGGATGGCGGTGTACGTTGACATGCGGACGTCGGCCGACATCCCCAGAAAGGCCGGCGCTGCCTGGTCCATGCGCGCAAGAATGGTGTCGACGTTTTGGGCGTTCGCGGATGCGGCGATCGTAAGCAGAGATGCAGTGAGGAAGAATTGTTTCATCCAGTTAGTAAGATGACGACCCGGATTAGGGGTTGGTATACGCGAGGAAGCCTTTGATTTCTTCCTGGGCTGGGTCCTGAATCGGCTCGACGCGTACAACGCGCCACGTCTTTCCTACATGCTGACGGATGAGCGCTTGGGCGCGGGCCGAGCGCTGCGCTTCGGGAACATCCTCGAGCAATTCGGTGCTGATGAACACGCGATTCGAACCATGGAGTGACGACATGAGCACGACGCTTGCGGCTCGTGGTTGATCGTGAAACCACTCGCGCGGGGTCGCGAGCACGAACAAAAGAATTAGCCCTACGACGAGATCATACGGCCACGAGGCACGCGGAAAATCCCAGAAAACTAAGCGCCGCGCAACAGTTGCCGCGGGGACTGCGAGATCTTCCACGCCCTCAGTTTACATCCGCGCCGCGGCGGCTAGTATTTGCGCATGACGGCTAGCGCCCGACCTTGAATCTGGAGGGCGGCTGGATCGACGTAAATGGGGAGCATCTGCGAATTTGCGGGCTGCAGCCGGACGCGACCGTCGGGCTCCGCGTAGTAGCGCTTTAGCGTTGTTTCGGAGCCGTCGACAAGCGCGACGACGATGTCTCCGTTTCGCGGCGAATCCGTTTTCTCGACCAGGACGTAATCGCCGTCGCAGATATGGTCGTCAATCATGGACTCGCCGCGAACCTGCAGGGCGAATGTGTTTTCGCCGTGTGTGAAGTCCGAAAACGCGAGTGTTTCCGGGTTTTCGATGGCTTCGACCGGCGAACCCGCCGCGATACGACCCATGAGCGGTACAGCGGCGTCCGTTCTCCGGCGCGCCTTCTCTTCAGAGACCCAGCGTTCTCCGACTTCGAGCGACCGGCTGTGGTTATAGTTACGCCGCACGTACTGCTTACTCTCGAGCGCCTGTATGTGTTTGTGAACGGTTGCGAGCGAGGCAAGCTTCAACCCAGCTGCGATTTCCTCGTAGCTTGGACTGTAGCCATGCTGCTCGATGAAGTGCGACACGAAATCCATGACTTCTTTTTGTCTGCGCGTCAAGGCCATGGCGGTCCTCCCTACGAGCAGTTTAGGCGAAGAAATGGTAAAAATCAATAGCTATTTTTGAGCGCGATACGTGATTTTACCGTTGCGGATTGTGTAGCGGACTTTCGAAAATGCGGTGGCGTCACCCGAGGGGTCGGCGGTGAGTACAGTCAAATCGGCGGGCATGCCCGGCTCTATTCGGCCGCTTGCGCCGAAGCGATGGGCCGGGTTGGTGGTTAATGAGGCTAGAATTTGGCGGAAATTCATTCCGGCGCGCGACATCAACCTGAATTCGGTCGCCGTGTCGTACTGGTTTATGTAACCGATATCGGTACCGAAGAGGATTTCGCCGCCCGCTTCTGAGTAGGCATGGAGCTGGTCGACCAGGGGCGTAATGAATCGCTCGAGCTGTTGCGTTGGGACCTCAGGCAGGGTATCAAAGAGCGTCAAAGTCGGGATCAACGCCATATGAGCGCGTTTCAGGCGCGCACAGAGTTCCGGAGTCCAGGGCGGCGATTCCGGTACGGTGTGCGCGAGTATATCGACGCCGCTCTGAATCGCGATTTCAACTCCCTCAGAATTCTGCGGGTGCGTGAACACGGGCATGCCGTGTTTATGTGCTTCCTGAACCGCTGCCTGAGCGATGGGCAGCGGCAGATTCGCGACTTTATCTCCGCCTTGAAACGAGCCGGTGAACAGCTTGATGCCGTTCGCGCCTCTCTCGAAGTGATCGCGAACGAGGGCAACGGCCTGCTCGGGTTTGTTCGTGTCCGCGATTTGTATGTGGTTGTTGATCAGGAACTCGCGGATGTAAACCGGCTCGATGGTCCAGATGGGTTCACCGGTGGTCAGAATGCGGGGACCGCGAAGCTCGCCGGTTTCGATTCGGCCGCGCAGGGCGAGCGTGTTGTCGAGAACGGATGCGATATCGAAAACAGTAGTAAAGCCCCAACGGTTAAACATCTTGTCAAGTTCCGCATTCAGATCCGCGGCGCTTGACTGTTTGGCGTGCAAGAGCGGCGGCGGGAGGATATGGACGTGACTGTTCCAGAAACCCGCGGTAACGGTGAGATTCTTGCAATCGATTTGCGTGGCGCCCGTAGGAATGCGAATGGAGTTCGCGGGGCCGACAGCCTGTACCTTGCCGTCGTGAATGAGGATGGAGCCGTTTTGGATGAGCGCTTGGTCTGGAGACGGATAGATGTTCGCGCCTACAAGGGCGAGATCACTCGCACCCGCGCTCGGTGGCGCTGCGGCGGCGAATAAGGTGAAGAGTGCGAGAACGGCTGCGCGCGCGTATTGCGGGCTCAATTCATGTCCATGCCGCACATGCCGCCGTGACACATGCCGCCGCCGCAACCGCCCGCAGGCTCGGGCGTGGTCTGGACCTTTCCCGCCCGGGCTGCGAACGTCGAATACTGAGTTGTTAAGTGTTTTTCGCCGCAGGACGGGCATCGCACGTCGCCCGCTTCTCCCGAGCGCCGTAACAGTTTTTCGAACTTAGTCCCGCAATCGTCGCACGCGTATTCGAAAATCGGCATACCTTTAACGTACCAAGAAGTGGGTCTCTTAGACCGGCTCTGGTTTGTGGCATAAGTGGTTCCGAAACGCTTTACGCCGTACCGGGAATTTCTTTCGACGGCCGTTTTCTTTATTTTCAAATCAGGCGACACCGACCGATGCTCGATAAGGAAGCTTTAGGAAACTTAGGCATCAAAATTGAGCCGGCTTGTTCGGTTGCCGAAGATCTCTCTCCATTTCTGCTACTTATTCCCTCCTAATATCTGCCCCTAAGGGCATCCGACGTTATCGTGATGCCCTCCCCCCCTTTCTCTCTCCTTCAGAGCTAAGCTGCCTTAGTCACGTCGTTGAAGATCAGGTCGCTTTCGCTGGCGCTCTGATGCGTGTTGCCGTATTCCGGTTCAGGTTGGTTGCCGGCTGAGCACGCGGGGGATAAGTTGGCCGGTAATAGACGTCGCGGTCCTGGCGAACGTTTACCGTTTTACGCGATAGTTCTCGATAAGGGAAGAAGAACCGAGTATGAGAATACGTAACTTAGCACTTATCGGAATTTGCGGAGTCGCAGGGGCAGTCGGCATTAACTTATTTCATCACTATGGCAGCCCGTTGTCTGCGATTACTAAGCACGTCGTGACGCCTATCTCTGAGGCGCCGCCCGAGGCGCGCGCACTGCGACTGAAGTATCCATATTCGGTGATTCCGGGCGGCGTGTTTTCGGCGGCTGAACTTCGTTCGATGCGCGATCGCGACGAGGTGGTTCATGAACACTACCTGGGCTTTGATATTCCCTCCATCCACCTCGTGAGTTTGACCGCGGATCGATATCAATACGTATCGTTTCGGCTGCATGACAGGATTTTCTGGACAAAGAAACGGCTGCTGGTCCCGAAAGGCGAGGTCTTGATTACAGACGGCACGAATTACGCGCGCACGCGATGCGGGAATCGCCTCTCGAATGTGCCGATGAGCCCGACAACACCCATACAGCCGCCCGCGCGCTTACTATCGTTTCCCGATTTACCATCCAAAATGCCGCAACTGGAGCTAGCTTCCGCGCCGCCCGTAGCCACCGTTCCGGCACCGGTTGCTGAAGCACATACCGCTCCTGGCGTGACCGCAACGGTAACCACACCTGCTGTGTGGCCGGCGGTTGGGCCTGCGGCCGTGGTGTCGTCCGCATCCCCTGGCCCGGGTGTGCAGAAGCAACCAAACAATTCCGTTCCGCCGCCGGTCACTGCCGTGACACCCGTTCCGGAGCCCGCCACCTTTTCTCTCCTTATGGTGGTCGGGCTTGGAGCGGCACCGTGGCTGTTAGGCGCTCGCCGGCGACAGAAGCGGGGCGACGAATCGCGTTGAGCCGGCGCGATTCCTCTAACCAACAGCCCAGCAACCCATTGCGGGCTACGATTGCACGGGGGTAGGTTCGACGAGCAATTCGAGATTAACCGAATATATCGAAGACTTACCCTCGCGATCGCTGCCAAAGTAAACTCGCCGGCTATCGGCAGAGAAGACGGGAGATACTGCAGCCGCGTTCGTGGCGCGGTGCTCGCATAAAGTAAGCTCGCGGCGAACGGATCGAATTAACAGCACAACGTTCGGTTGCGCTTTACTCCCGCTCGCGCCCGCAAACACGGATCCGTTCTCATTGGGCGCGAATGACGCGAACTGGCTGGTCGGAGCAATCACTCGCTCGTCTCCACCACGCACGGAAACTTCGTGAATCTCAGAAATTCGGACGCCGCGATCCACGCTGCTTAGAAACAGGATGCTTTCGCCGTCCGGCGACCAGAATGGGTCCGATACGGAACCTTTCGCAAGCAGCAGCGGAGGGCTGGCGCCTGCGATATCCGCATACCAGATGCTGCGCGTTGTTGGATCGAGTTCTTGTACGAACAAGCAACCAGCGCCTCCGGGGCGCATTAATACGAAGTCACCGGCGTCCTGCGCGAGGATGCGCCCGGTGGTAAGATGCTTCAGTTTGCCTTGAACGAAGGCGCATAAATCCGAAGATGACCCAGCAATCCCGAATGCGGTCACGCCCTCCGCGACGGTGCGCGTTTTGCGGCTTGCGAAGCTTAGTTCCTTGAGCACTGCGCCGTCGATGTAATAGGCGCTGCGCTCGTGCGCATCCATCGCGAGCGAACGCGGCGCGAGTTGCTCTGTATCCGTGAGCTGATGCAAGGCCCCGCTGCGTAGATCGACTTGAAACGGACAAGGTTTGCCGGATCTGTCGGACGAGAAGATCAGAAACCGCCGCTTAGACGAAATAAAACGGTTTTGCGCAAAGGGCAGCACATTCGCGGATCGCGGATCCGTGAGGCGCAGAACAGGCGTTTCCGTCACCGGATCTGTCAACCGGACGAATTCGCTGATCCTGCCGGCCGGCGAAGGTCTCTGCTCAGCATTCGATTTTGCAGCCGCGCAAACCGAGGGGATTGCAGCGAGCATGGCGCGGCGGGTCATAAGTTTTAGGCGCACAATGGGCACCAACCCACGACGCGGTTGCCTGGACTCACTACTTACGAAGACGGGGTTTTGGAAACTAGAGTTGCGCTACAGCCCAAGATCGCTTCTGAGCGGCTTCGCGGCTGCAACCGCGACGCGAACCACATCCGGCCGAGCGAGATAGCGGTACGGATTGACGGGCGTGCCGCCGACGCGGATCTCGTAATGCAAGTGCGGCGAAGTAGACCGGCCAGTTCCGCCGGAAAGCGCGATCACCTGGCCGATTCGAACTTCTTGTCCCGGCACGACCAAGCTTTGGGACAAATGCGCGTAGTACGTCTCGACGCCGTTCCCGTGGTCGATGGTGATGAGTTTGCCGTAACCGCTGCTCCAACCTGCGCTCACCACCACGCCGTCGGCTGTCACTCGCACCGGGGTACCGGATGCGGCGGCCAGATCAATCCCGGTGTGAAACGCGCCTTCACCCGAAAACGGATCCGAGCGGGCTCCGAACGGGCTGCGCACAACGCCCTCGAGGGGCCAGGCGCTCGGCACAACGTGGGACTGCCATTGGTGCGCGTAGCGGTGGTAGATACCCGAGAAGCTAGCGGCCTTTAGGAAATTGTACTGTTCAATGGATTCCTTGGTCTGGGGCGCTGAACCGACCGGCCCTAGATCCACGGTGCCCGCCGTGGAAGCGGGCCGGCGGATGCCGTATTCGACCGAAACTTCTGTAGCCAGAGATTCGAGCGAGGCCATCTGCTCATTGTGCTGAAGGGAAATGCGCTGCAGTTCGAGGTAGCGAGTTCGGAGGCGGTCAAAGTTGGCGTGCAGCTCGTTATAGCGCTGCGCCTTCCAGCTCATCTGCACGTAGCGCGAGAACAGGCCGCCGGCAATCAATGCCATAAACCCGAACAGAACTGCGACATACAGCAGACGTTTTGGGGTGATGTTAATCCGTGGAGCGCGCCCGGGTGTGGAATGCGCCAATTCCAGGATGAAGAAGGGTTCGTTCACGAAGCCGCACTCCTAGATTTGCACTAGCGGTATCAAAGATTTAGGTGGTAGCCTAACGGCCAACGAGGTCTAGACTATCGGACACCCTCTGCCATGTCAAGTTCATACCGTAATCGAGATTACGATACTACAAACCTTAAAACTGGCCTTTTGTCCCGCAAAAGCCTTATCACCCGGTTAGTCCGAGCTTCGAGCAAATCTCTCACACAGAGCGGATGGGAAACGCCATAATCAAGCAGTGCGCTTTCAAAGGGAGGCAGAGTTCGCGAAACTCATCGCCCAGGAGGCGGGCGCGCTTGCGATCAATTACCAACGTCGAGGAATTTCGGCCGACGCGAAGGCGGATGGCTCGCCCGTTACGGCCGCGGACCGCGCGTGCGAGCGGCTTATGGCTGAGGCGATTGCGCGTGAATTTCCTGAGGATGGCATTCTCGGCGAAGAAGGGGAGAATACCGGGTCGCAGAATGGCCGCACATGGATTCTCGACCCCATCGACGGAACGCGCGATTTCGTGCGCGGTATCCCTTTGTGGGGCGTGCTGATTGGGCTTGAGGAGAATGGGCAAATTGTCGCCGGGGCGGCCCATTGCCCGCGGCAGGGCCTGTTGCTGTGGGCCGAGCGCGGCGGCGGCGCGTGGGCCAATGGCGAGCGCATACACGTTTCGAATGTTTCCGATCCAGCGTGCGCGATTCTTTCGTTCAACGGTTTCAATAAGAAGGCAGTCAGCCGGTTGAGCGCTGAATTGATTGACTGGGTGAGAACGTTTTCCGCAGTGCGCAGCCTGGGGGGCGCGTTCGACGCGATGCTGGTGGCGCAAGGTTTGGCGGACGTGTGGATAGAGCCGACGGCGCAGCCCTGGGATTTGGCGCCATTTCAGCTACTGATCGAAGAAGCCGGAGGCGTGTTTTCAAGCTTTGACGGCCGTAGCACGATCTATGGCGGCGATGCCTACGCGTGCGCGCCGGGGCTCGAAGCGCACGTGCGGAGCCTGCTACGCGCCTAGGTGCGGCGGGAGCTTGCGAGACGTTCCGCGATCGAGGTGGTCGAAAAGCCGGGCTCGAGCGGAATCGTATGAACTTCGCCGCCCGCGGCTTCGACTTCTTCGCGGCCCACGATGTGGTGCGCCCAATCGGCGCCTTTCACCAGCACGTCCGGCAGCAGTGCAGCGATTACGTCTCGCGGGGTGTCTTCGTGGAAAATGATCACCGCGTCAACGGCGCTGAGGCGTGATACGAGATAGGCGCGGCTTTGCTCATCGAAGAACGGCCGCTCCGGACCCTTCATCCGCCGCACGCTCGCGTCCGAGTTCAACCCGACGATCAAGACGTCGCCGAGCGCCCGGGCTTGCTCAAGTAAACGGACGTGACCGGGATGGAGAATGTCGAAGCAACCGTTCGTAAAGGCGACGCGTTTGGCCGCGCGACGCCACTCCTCGCGCGTTGCGATCAACTCATCGAGCGTGTAGATCCGGCCCATTCGCGATTTCATTCTACGATTGAAGTGGACATGACAGGTTATGAAGCGCTGCGCGAGAGTGCGGCTTGGCTCGATCTTTCGGATCGCGGTGAGATTCGCGTGGGCGGTGAGGATCGCGCGCGCCTTTTGCACGCGATGTGTACGAACCACATTCACGAACTGCGGTTCGGCGATGGTCAATATGCGTTCTTTTTGAACGCGCAGGGCCGAATCCTAGGCGACGCTTACGTCTACGATCTGGGAGAAACTCTGCTGCTCGATACAGAGCCGGAGGCCGCGAAGAAGATACGCGAGCATCTGGATAAGTACATCATTGCCGACGATGTGACGCTCGAGGACGAGACGCACCAGTGGACCACGATCGGACTGGAAGGCCCTGAGTCGGCAGCGGCTGCGGCCAAATTGAATATCGCAATCCCGGACCGAAAGTATTGCTTGCGGAATTGGGACAACGGGTTTGTAGCTCGAGTGGCGAGCACAGGTCCTAAGGGGTTCCGGATCTTTGTTCCGACCGATGAAAAGGCGCATTTGGTTGCGCGACTTGAAAAGGCCGGGATATCGAACGCAACGGCGGCCGAGGCACGTGTGGTGCGCCTCGAGAACGGGATTCCGCGATACGGCGAAGATGTCACGGAACGATACTTGGTGCAGGAAACGCAGATGCTGCACGGGGTCCATCCCAACAAAGGGTGCTATCTGGGGCAAGAGATTGTGGAGCGGGTGCGGTCCCGCGCCCAGGTTCACAGAGTACTGGCGCCCATTCGAATTCGCGGCACAGAAGTGCCGCAGCCCGGGACGAAGTTGACCACGGAAGGAAAAGATGTTGCGGAAATTACGTCGGCTGCGTATTCACCGGCGCTGGGGGAAGTGGTAGGGCTGGCATATGTTCGCACCGAAGCAGCGCACAAAAAACCCGAAATGGCGGTGGCGGGGCGCGAGCCGCTGCTGAGTGCCTACATCGCGTGAGCGGCCGTATCCTGGCGCTCGATGTCGGCAAGAAGCGCATCGGGCTCGCGGTAAGCGACGAGCTTGGAATTACGGCTCAAGGGCTCGAGACATTGGAGCGCACGCGGATTCGCGAGGACATCGAAAGACTCAAACAACTCGCGCGGCAATGGAATGTCGAAACTTTGCTTGTGGGGCGACCGCTGCACATGAGCGGCGCGGAAAGCCGGCAAGGTGAGTACACGGCTGAGTTCGCGGAACGGCTCCGGGCGCATTTGCAGTTGCCCATTGTGTATTGGGATGAAAGGTTAACTTCGGCGGAGGCGGAGCGCATGCTGCGGAGCGCCGGTGCTTCGCTCGATCAGCGCAAACGGGCCGTAGACAGAATGGCAGCGGTGCTGCTGCTTGAAAGCTACATGACGCACGGACAATTGCAATCTGATGGCTAAGCGCCGGGGATCACGGCGGTTGGTCGCGGCGCTGCTCGTCGCGATGATTGTGATCGTCGGGATAGGCACCGCGGGGTATTGGTTTTTCGCTCCTTACGCCGCTTCGCACGGACCCGTTTTCGTCGATATCGATCGCGGGATGACGACGCGACAGGTCGCCCGGCGTCTTGCGTCTCGAGGGATCATACGGCGGCCGTGGAGCCTACTCGCACTCAGAATCCTTTCGCCAGGAGCAACGCTCGAGGCCGGCGAATACCGGTTCAGCGGTGCTCAAACACCGTGGCAGGTTTTTCAAAAGCTGCATCGTGGGGATGTGTTCTACGAAGAGCTGACCGTGCCCGAAGGAACCAACATTTTCGACATCGCCGGCATCCTCGATCAGATGGATACGGTTAGTTCGCGAGCGTTTTTGAAAGCGGCTCGGAGTTCGTCGATCATTCACGACTTAGATCCGAAGGCCACGGATCTGGAGGGTTATCTGTTCCCGTCGACATATCGCGTCGATCACCATACGACGGCGCGTCAACTATGCGCGATGATGACGGCAGAGTTTCGCAAGCACTGGGCTAGTTTGCAAGCTTCGAGGCCCGACGCGAGTACACACGACGTGGTCACGTTGGCCTCGATGGTCGAGAAAGAGACGGCGATACCCGCCGAACGTCCGCTGGTGGCTGCGGTGTTCGACAATAGGCTGCGCGCTCACATGCCGCTCGAGTGCGATCCGACAGCCGTGTACGCGGCCCTGCTCGAAAACCGGTACCGCGGCGTGATCCACAAGAGCGATCTGGCGAGCGCGAACCCATTCAACACCTACGCGCATGCGGGGCTGCCTCCGGGCCCCATCACAAATCCGGGCGTGGCTTCGCTCGAAGCAGCGCTTCATCCTGCAGCGACCAATTACCTGTACTTCGTCGCGCGGCCGGATGGATCGGGGACGCACCAGTTTTCGGAAACGCTGACGGAGCATGAGCGCGCGGTACTCGCGTACCGCAAGAAGTCCCACTAAAAACCCCTTTTCTTTCGACCGATAAGGTCCGCATACGGTGCATGTTGCGGATCCTGCTAGCGATCGTGATTTCGGGTGGGGATGTAAGGTCGTTCGTCTGCAACGAAACGATAGAGCGGTTCAGGTCTCCGCTCACGAATCCTTCGGTTCATCACGTCGATACCATCACTGCGAGGGTTTCTTTCGAGGACGGGGCGGAGCACTATAGGGACGTCCGACGGAATGGACGTCGGAGGGGGACGATCGCGAAGCTTACGGGAGCTTGGTCAGAGGGCGAGTTCGGAAGCCTCGTGCGGCAGACGCAGCAACTGTTAATGAAGCAGGCGATCCAGACGATGAGCGAGGGACACTACGTTTTCGAGACGTCGGAAGACGACAGCCCGTGGCATCTGTGGGTCAGCGGGCGGCCTTATCGGATCCCGTTCCAAACCGAAGTTTGGACGAATGAATCTTCCGGGGAGATTGTGAAGCTCGAGCGCACATCGCGCGGCATTTCGCCCGAAACAGGCATTACGGAGATTCAGTGGAGGGTTGTGCTCGAGCCGGTCGACCTGAACGGCGTCAGGTGTTTGCTGCCAAAATCGGGCACGTACGAAGTGCGGTACAAAGAGCGGGACCGGCGCGAATGGAACACGATGACGTTTTCGGATTATCGCCGGTACGGCGCGGAGTCGAGACTGCGGTTTCAGGAGGTTGCAAAGTAGCACGTCCAAACGGAACGCGCCGACGTCCCGATATGTGGGCTCCCGACGAAATCACGAGCTTTGTTCAGAAAATCGCCGGACGGAACACGCAAAGCGCAAGGAACTGGAACACTTGGTCGGGCTTCTGCGAGCGCTGCATCGAAATGCTCCGGCGCCTAACGGAGGCTGCGCTGAAATCATCCGAGAGCCGCAGTCTGAGGATTGATCTACCCTGCGCGACGACGCGTGTCCCGAGCGGCTGACTACGCAGAAGCGCTCAGGCTCCGTTGCGGCGAGCTTCTCCTACTACTTGGCGTATAGCGGACACGACGGCGTTCGGCGCTGACAAAGGAATCTGATGGCCAGTATTGAGAATGGTGAGCTGTCCATGGTCCGAGAGACTCGCAAGTTGAGCGTGTAGCTTCATTTTGAGCTCGTGACTATGATCCAGTTTCGGGTCTTCTTCTTGATCTTGAATGCCGGCGGACAGGACTACAATCGGGGCGTTTCCAAAATTGCCGCTGGCGCGCGCCAACTCACCGCTAATCCACAGCGGCGGCTCCTTGCCGGTAGCAACTAGCGACTTTGTCTGCCGGCGCAGCGTGTCGAGGATGGTCCATTCTTGCGCGCTGAGCCCGCTGCCGCTCGGGACCGGACCGGGATCCCGAGACACAAGCCGCAACAGCCCAATGGTTCCCATCAACTGATGGATGAATAAGACCGCCGGTCGGAGAGATTCAACGTGATTGTGAATCTGAATGGTCAAGTCCTCGCTCATAGGATCGACGAATACGAGCCCTGCCACTTCACTTGGGTAGTACCCGCGAAACACGCGAATGTGAAATGCGCCCATTGCGTGACCGACGAGGACAAATGGGGGCCGATTGCCCGAAGCCTGTAGAAGCTTGTGTAGGTCACGCGCGATTGCGTCACTGTGGTTGGGGAATGGGCCGGGATCACTCCACCCGTAGCCCGCTCGGTCGTACCAACACGCGCGCGTGAACTTCGCAATCTGCCTCTGAATGTAAACCCAACTGAAGCCTGGCGCGCCCCAGTTGCTTTCCAAGATAACGGTGGGTGCCCCTTGCCCGGAACAGTAAATGTTAAGCGATCTTCCGCCGATATCGAACGAGCGTCCTATGTGCGGGGATTCGCGTCGATCACGCCATTCGCCAAACCTTTGATAAACAAACCCTGCCATAAGCAGGATGCCAGCGAGCGCCGCGATTGGCTTTAGCCGTCCCCACAAAGGGCGGCTCAGTTGTGCATCGATGGCGCTAGCATACGCGTCATCCCCAAACAGAGCGGATTCCGGCCGCAAGTCGAGCGCGTAGATTTCTGGCGTTTGTACTTTCTCAAATTCGAGCCGGTTGTAGGATGAGATCGCGAATGCGCGCCGGCGTGCGGCGGCCCATAGAGCTGCCGGCACGAGAATTGCCAAAAGCACCAAGTATCGCGCCGCCTTTTCAATGGCCCAATACTCAATGCCACTCAGAACGCTCGTGATTGTTACGATCAGCAACGCAAATATTCCGAGCCGCACTTTCAAGTTGGCGCCCCCGGGCAGATAGGAGCACGTGAACGGAATACTGCGAAATCCATAGAGCACCAGGTCGATCAGGATGCAGCCCAAAACTATAAGCACAACGGTGTGTTCAATGCTTGGCAATCCCGGCCAGATAGCGAGAAAGAATAGCGAGCAGCAAATCCAAATCGGCACTGCAACCCCGACGAATAGCGACCTGCGTGTTGCGGAAAAATAGTCAGCCGGAAGGTGTATCGCGGTGACTCGAAAAACCCAATTCGCCGGCAAGGAAATCGGAAGCGCAAAGAGCGCTCGAACACCAATGACCGCTAAGGACAGAAGCACAATGCTTGCGTTCAGCAATGGAATGTTCGGCTCATACCACGGAGTTTCGCGAATGCCCGCGAGAAAGCTCTTCGAGTACGCAATGGATACAGCAAATGCGATTCCTCCATAAACCGCGATCAGTAGCCGGTGCGGGCCACTTCGTAACAAACCGCGGAGCGTAAACAGAAACACCGCCCTGTGCAGTGACTGAGGGAAGAGTCTATTTGCCACAAACCGTACAGCTCGACCGAAAAATGGAAAGTGAACCGCTGGCGCAATATACGGCTGCGTAAGGATCCGGGAGAGCACCTTCCGGTAGGCCAACGGATACGCTGCCGCCGCCATGCCAAACGCTGCTAGCACACTCCACACTGCGCGGTGGGCAAGCGAATGAAATATCGGTTGAACCGGTCCGTTCAGATCTTGGAATAGACCAAGGAACCAGAACGAGGGGATCAACGCGAGTAACTCTTTGTTTTCGGGCGCCGTTAGCCCCTTAACCGTGGCAAGGGGCGGCGTGAGGAAATAGACACTCAGAATCGTAGCGATCGCAAGCAGTTGAACGTATGTCGAACACCGTTGAAACACCCGATAGGGAAGCACAAGAGCCGCGACACTCTGGAGACTCACAAGCGAGCAAAACACGAATGCGCCTGCAAGTGCCATGACCGCCGAGTACGCGGCAAACGTTCGAAAAAGATCACCGCCCGCAGGAACGATAAAAAAGGGAAAACTGATTCCCGTAAAGAAATTCAGCGCCAGCCCGAAGGTTGCCAGCAGGCTTGTCACTGCCGCCAATTTCGCCAACAGCGTGATTCGAAGTCGTACGGGCAGAGGGGTCAGAATGACGCTGTCCTGCGTCTCCGGCAGGATTGCAGTCCAGGCAAGCGAGGAAAACAGTCCTGTAACCATCATCGTGGTTGAAATCAGAAACTCTTCATCGCCCCACGCAGCAACAAGCAGTCTTGGCTTACTTAGTGTCGACGATATGTACTGCGGTAACAAAACATAAGCGAGTACAAAACCGAAGGCAGCGAGAATCGCTAGAATCTGCCCAAGCAGGTTGCTAGTGTCAGAGCCGCCAGATAGACCGCTGACGTCGACGGCGCGGAAGAGGAAGACTCGATAAAGGATTCGTAGCTGTTTCTTCGCGGTTGGCATCTATAACTCCATCGCCGCAACCAGTTCCCGTGCTACTGACCTGGTGTCCTGCTCGACAACCAACTGCGAAAAGATGTCCTTGAGCGATGGCAGCGACAATAACGACCTGAGCTCGTCAATGCGGTTATTTGCGACAACGCTGCCTTTGTGCAGAATTACGACCCTCGATGAAACGCGCTCCACAATGTCGAGTTCATGGGCACTGAATAGAACCACCTTTCCTCGTGCGGCAAGCTCGCGGATGAGATCCGTCACTATCAACGCTGAGCTGATATCGAGGCCCGAAAATGGCTCATCAAGCACGACAAGGTGAGGATTGTGCAGAAGAGCGGCCGCAAGCACCACTTTCTGGCGCATGCCTTTGGAGTACGACGATATGGGACTGTGGCTGTCGCGCTCAAGGGAGAAGAGCCGTAGGAATGCGTTCGTTTTCTCTTTGATGCGGGAGCCGGCGAGTCCCCGCAGACCACCTACCATCTCCAGGTATTCAAACGCAGTCAAATGTGGGTAAACCTGCGCCTCTTCCGGCACGTAACCCACTTGCTGTTTGTGCCCAACGCGATCCTGCTGAATTGATTTACCTCTAAAGAGAACAGAGCCA
>Ga0213875_10001047_pt1 | contig 19441 bp, 16 predicted proteins | sample BarmaccomBMRX_R8_FD_160105 | JGI IMG/M metagenome (GOLD analysis project Ga0213875, IMG submission 160105) | Root-associated microbial communities from Barbacenia macrantha in rupestrian grasslands, the National Park of Serra do Cipo, Brazil - RX_R8 | ecosystem: Host-associated > Plants > Roots... | reverse complement strand
AGGGCCTGCTGACGTTCGCGGGCAAGAAGATCGAGGACTACACGGTCGGCGGCATCAACCCGATCACCGAGCCGCAGTGGCAGTCGGTGCTCGACACCAACGACCTGGGCGCGATGAAGCCCGCGGTGCCGCTGTACCAGTACCACGGGCTGCTGGACGAGATCATCCCCTACCGGGTCGAGCAGACGCTGCACCAGCAGTACTGCGCGCAGGGGGTGACCACCCGGCTGACCGGCTACCTGGGCGACCACATCCTGACCCAGGTGCTGGCCCAGGCCGACGTGGTCAGCTGGCTGGGGGCCCGGCTGGCGGGCACCCCAGCCACCGGTAACTGCTGATCAGGAGCCGAAGCTGGCCACCGCCGGGATGACCTCGTTGCCGATCACTTCCAGCGGCGAGATCGACGAGACCCCCACCACCTGGCCGATCGCGGTCTGGATGCCCTGCTCGGACAGGCGGCCCAGCTCGTCGATGGTCTTGGCGGTGTTCTCGCCGTCGGTGCCGACGTCGAACGAGTAGTAGGCGGTCTTCTCGATCTCGTCGTAGTCGCGGCCCTCGCGCTCGCAGTGCTCCCGGAGCACGTCGAGCTTGCGGCCGAGTTCGGGACTGGAGAACAGGTTGCAGGCCTGCGCGTACCTGGCCACCAGCCGCAGCGTCTTCTTCTCCCCGCCGCCGCCGATCATGATGGGCGGGTGCGGCTTGGTCAGCGCCTGCGGCGAGTTCAGCGGCCGGTCCAGGTGGAACAGCTTGCCGTCGTACGGCTTCTCGTCGCCCGCCCACATCTGCAGGCAGATCTGCAGCGCCTCTTCGAGCTGCTCGAACCGCTCGGCCACGGGTGGGAACGGGACGCCCAGGCCGCGCGACTCTTCTTCGTTCCAGCCGGCCCCGATGCCCAGCCAGGCCCGGCCGCCGGACAGCACGTCGAGGGTGGTGACGGTCTTGGCCAGCAGGCCCGGGTACCGGTAGTGCACCCCGGTGACCAGCGTGCCCAGCCGGACCCGGGACGTGTGCGCGGCCAGGAAGCCGAGCGCGGTGTAGGCCTCCAGCATCTCGTGCTCGGACGGGCCGACCGAGCGGATCTGGAAGAAGTGGTCCATGAGCATGATGTGCTCGAAGCCGGCGTCGTCCGCGGTGCGGGCCACCGTCGCCAGCGTCGAGCCGAGCTGCGCCGGGTTGCCGGCCCAGGTGAAATCGGGAATCTGAAGTCCAAGTTTCACGCGATTACCTCCACCACCACTCTCCCATATCCGGAGGATCCTCCGGTAAGGGGGTGGTGGGCGGGGGTCCGGCGGGAATCGTCAGCGGGGCGCCCGCCGGTCAGCCGGTGCGCTCCATCAGCCGCGTCCGTAGTCCCGCGTCCTGCGCCGCGTCGGCGACGGTCCAGGCCAGGCCGGTGGCGGCGTCGGTCAGGGCCCGGTCGGCGGCCGGGCTGACGCAGTGGGCGGCGAACTCCTTCTGGTGATTGACCGCGGGCAGCGAGTCGATCCCGATGTAGGGGTGGATGGCCGGGAGGACCTGGGAGACGTTGCCCATGTCGGTCGAGGCCCGGTTCATCCGGCCCGCCAGGGCGGCGGCGCCGCTCGCCCCCGACGACAGGAACTCGCGGCCCAGCCGTTCGGCGTTGGCCCGGTACAGCGGCAGCAGGTCGGGGTCGTTGCGGAAGTCGGCGTACGGGGGCGCCTCGGACTCGATCTCCAGCTCGCAGCCGGTGGCCAGCGCGCCCGCCTCGAAGCAGCGCCGGATCTTGGGCTCCAGCCCGGCCAGCTCGTCCACGGTTTCGGCCCGCACGTACCAGCGGCCCTCGGTGGCGTCGGGGATCACGTTGGGGGCGTCGCCGGCGTGGGTCACCACCCCGTGCACCCGGGTGCTGGGCAACAGCTGCTGGCGGAGCAGGCCGATCGCCACCTGGGCGACGGTGAAGGCGTCGGCCGCGTTGACGCCCTGCTCGGGGTAGGCGGCCGCGTGGGTCGCCTGGCCCCGGTAGCGGACCAGCATGTGCGACACCGCGAACGGGCGGGCCTCGGCCACGTCGACCGGGCCCGGGTGGACCATCATCGCCGCGTGCAGCCCGTCGAACGCGCCCCGTTCGAGCATGAACACCTTGCCGCCGCCGCCCTCCTCGGCCGGAGTGCCGAGCACGGTCACGGTCAGCCCGAGGTCGTCGGCCACCCGCGCCAGCGCCAGCCCGGCCCCGACCGAGGAGGCGGCGATGATGTTGTGGCCGCAGGCGTGGCCGACGCCCGGCAGCGCGTCGTACTCGGCGCAGATGCCGATGTGCAGCGGGCCGCTGCCCGCCCGGGCGATGAACGCGGTCGGCAGCTGGCAGGCGCCGGTCTCCACCTCGAACCCGCCGTCGGCCAGCTCGGCCGACACCCAGGCGGCGGCCCGCTCCTCGGTCCAGGCGGTCTCCGGGTGGGCGTGCAGCTGGTGGCTGAGCCCGGTCAGCCGGTCGCGGGCCCCGGTGATGGTCGCGGCCAGCGCGTCCTTGACGTCCATTCCCACTCCTCCAGTCCCAGCGACTCCCGTCACAGCGGCGCTACCTGGAACGTTACGTCGGTGCCGAGGAAGCGCCCGACGTCGGTGGCCTCGGCCGCCAGCGCGTCGGCGTCACCGGCCGCCAGCGGGGCGAACGGCTCGACCGTCACCCGGGTCTTACGTTCCAGCCGCCAGGTCCCGGCCACCCGGCCGCCGACCAGCACCGTCGGCCGTACGAACCCGCCGCCGGCCTGAATCCGTTTCGCGTACCCGGGGGCGAGGATCAGCTCCCGGTCGCGGTACCCCATCAGCAGCGGGTCGAAGTGCCCGAGCAGCCGCGGCGACGGTGCCGCCCCGTCCAGCTCCGCCCCGTCCAGCGCGACCATGTCCACGCCGGCCGGGACGGTCTCGTCCGCGATCAGCGCCCACGCCTTCCCGCAGTCCGCGGTCGGCAGCCCTGACCAGGTGGCGAAGTCGGCCCGGCTGGCCGGACCGTAGCCGCCCAGGTAGCGCCGGGCCAGCTCGGCCAGCGCCTCGTCCCGCTCCAGGGCCGGCACGGCCGGCGCCCACTCGTCCAGGAGGACGTAGGTGGGCTCGTCCCCCGGCCGGTCGGGACCCCGGCAGATCAGGCTGCGCCCGGCCGCGTAACCGAGCAGGTGCGGCGGCTGCTGGGTGCGCGGGTCGATCCCGACCCCCTCGGCTGCCAGCCGCTCGATCAGCTCGGCCCGTGTCAGCCGGGCCGAACCGGCCAGGATCGACGCCAGCGCGGCCAGAGCACGCTCACACAGCTCATCAGTCAGGCCCAGCTGCGACCTGCGCCGGGCATCCTTTTTATTGATAAAGGGGCCCAGCAGTCCGGTCATCCAGCGCACGTCCGTGGTCGCCACCAGATGGAGCGTGCCCCGCATCGCCCAGGTGCGGGTGACCAGGCCGTTCGCGCACGCCTGGTCGACATCGGCCGCGGTCAGCCCGGCCGTGCGCGGCCGGACCGCCAGCCGGGCGGGCGGGGCCGCCTGCGCCTGCAGGCCGCCCAGGTGCCGGGCGACCCCGGCGACATCGGGACCCGACGGACCTGGCCGGCCGAGCAGCTGCGCCTGCCAGCGAACGGCCCGGAGCTGGCCCGGCGTGAGCGAGGTCCCCACGGCGGCGACCATACCGGGTTGTCGGCCGGTGCGCCGGCCAGCGAGCATAGGGTGATGCAGCTTTCCGTTCCCCGCCCCCCCGAGGTCCTCGAGCACGGGCCGGCCACGCTGCGGCGCTGGCAGTTCGGCGACGAGGAAGCCGCCTACGTGGCGGTCATCGAGTCGCAGGACCACCTGCGGCCGTGGATGCCGTGGGCCAAGGGCTACTCGCGGGAGGCGGCGGTCGAGTTCGTGGCCGGCTGCGACCGGGACTGGGAGTCCGGCCTGGCCTTCAACTACGCGATCACGGTCGACCGCACCATCGCCGGCAGCTGCGGGCTGATGGCCCGGATCGGCCCGGGCGGCCTCGAGATCGGCTACTGGGTACACCGCGACTACCTCCGGCGCGGCCTCGCCACCGCCGCCACCGCGGCGCTGACCAGCGCGGCGTTCGGCCTGCCGGGCATCGACCGGGTCGAGATCGTGCACGACGAGCTGAACGGCCCGAGCGAGGCGGTGCCGCGCAAGCTCGGCTTCACCCGGGCGGGCGAGCGGACGCTCGACTTCGCCCCCGAGGCCGGCACCGGCCTCGGCGTCGTCTGGCGGCTGGACCGCCCGGCCGCGGTGGCCGGCTAGCGTCAAGGCCGGGTAGTTAGGGTTCGTTTTTTGCTGTCAAGGGCGGGGTGATGACGGTGATATCGATGGTGGCCTTGTAGGTGGTGCGGTCGACTTTGCCCCGGGCGTTGTATTTGGAGATGGCGCGCTTGACGACGCGGGGGCTGGTTCTGGGCCGTCGCGGGGGCATGAGGCTGGCCAGGACGAGGCGGCCGATGTTTCCGGCCAGGTCGGTGACGGTTCCGGCGGTCACGCCCGCGGCCAGGATGACCTGGTCGCGGGCCGCGCCTAGTGCGATGGTGAAGCTGGCCCGGTCAGGGTCGGTTCCGGGGATGGTGCTGGTGGCGTCGGCAATGGCGGCGCGCAGGGCCTGGTAGGTGATGAGCAGGGCGTAGACCTCCTGCTCGACGCCGTCCGGGGTGCGGGCGCGCAGGACGCGGCCGCCGAGGATCGTCGACTTGAGTTCGAGGTAGGCGGTCTCGATCTCCCAGCGCTCGTGGTAGAGGGCGATGACCTGTTCGGCGGGGTAGCGGGCGGCGTCGGCCAAAGTGGTGATCAGCCGGTAACGGCTGCCGGTGCGCCCGCCGGCGGTCACGACGGTGATCTCAGCGTCGATGACCCGGACCGGGACGCCGCCGAAGGCCGACAGCCAGGAGCCGTCTGGCAGGCGGCGCAGGACGGGAAGCCCCGGGCAGCCGCGCCCGGTGCGGACCCGGACCAGGAACTCCGCGCCGGCGGCCGCGATCTGCGCGGCCAGGAACCCGGCGGCGAAGTTCCGGTCGGCGAGCAGGATCATTCCTGCTCGCAGGCTGGGCAGCAGCAGCGGGGCGCAGGTGGTCTCGCCGCTGGCGGCCGGGCGGAACACGGCGTCGATGACTGTGCGGGTGCCGCAGCTGACCAGGGCCAGCAGCCGCACCGTCGGATAGCTGCCGCCACCGGTGGCACCGCCGCGCTGCTTGGAGTAGACGGCCAGGTTCGCCGGGCTGCCGGCGACCGTCAAGATGGTCCCGTCAACAGCGCAGACCAGCAGGCCCTTCCACCGCGCTCCGGCCGGCGACGGGCCGCGCAGCAAGAAGAACAGCTCGCGCAGCGGTCCCGGGCCAAGGCGGCGGCGTGCCTGGGTCATCGCCGACGCAGTCGGGGTGGCCACAGGCAGCCCGCCCAGCCCCGCGGCCAGGCGGCGCCAGACCTGCTCATAGCCCAGCTCGGCGAACAGGCCCCCTGCCAGCAGCAGATACACCACAACCCGCGACGGCAGGTCACGGACACGGCGCTGGACCCGGCACGTTTCCTCCAGCACAGCATCGACCATCTCGAACGGCACCTGCTGCGTCAGCTCACCCAGATGACCAGGCGCGAACCGCCCTCCAGCCACTGCGGCGGAACGGAAAATGACAGACTTATCCAACAGCGGGGCTCCCGGTGATGAGGCATGTCTTTGGCGGACAAACCTCACTTACCGGAGCCCCGCTGCCATCGCACCCACCAACACACCCTTGACAGCCACGCACCCCGCCTAACTAACCAGCATTGCGGCTAGCGCTCGGCGGTGGCCGGCAGCGAGCTGCCCGCCAGCAGGACCTCGGCCACCAGGGTGGGGTCGTCGGTCATCGGCACGTGCCCGCAGCCGGGCAGCGACCGGAAGCGGGCGGCCGGCAGCTGCCGCTGAGCGACGGTGGCCTGGCTGGGCAGCAGCATCCGGTCCTTGCTGCCCCAGGCGATGGTGACCGGGACCCGCTCGGGGATCGGCGCGGTGAACCACAGCGGGGTGGCCAGGATCGCGTCGATCGCCGGGCGGGCGGTCAGGAACGCCCGGGCGTCTGCGGCCGCCTGCTCGGGGCTGAGCCGGGACGGGTGGCTGACCACCGAGGCGAACATGACCGCGCGGCCGGCCGTGGAGCGGCTCAGCCGCCCGGCCGAGCCCTGGATGGCCGCCCCGGTCGTCTCCATGATCTTGAAGATCACCTTGGCGTACTGGTACTGCCGCCGGTTGACCCAGAACCCGGCCGGGGACAGCCCGGTCACGGTCGCGGCCCGGCCCTCGGACCCGATGATCAGGGCCAGCGCCCCGCCCAGGGAGTTGCCGGCCACGTGCGGCTGATCCAGCCCCAGCTCGTCCAGGAACGCGATGACGTCCTCGGCCATGGCCTGGACCGGCTCGCGGCCGTTCAGTTCGAGCGGCGGGGACTCGCCGTGTCCCGGCAGGTCGACCATGATCAGCTCACGCTGGTCGCGCAGCGGGCCGGCCACCGCGTCCCAGGCCTGCCGCCGGTGACCAACCCCGTGCAGCAGCACCAGCGGCGGGCCGTCGCCCACCCGCTCGTAGGCCAGCGTCATCGCGCACCTCCGTTACTGGCGAGTAACAAGCATCGTAGCCGGGGGCGGCCTGCCCGCCTAGACCCCTTTACCGGAGCAACCGGGCGATCGCCTCGGCCATCGTCTGGGCCAGGCGGTTCTCGCCGGTGACGTTGGGGTGCTGGTGGTCGCCGACGTCGTACTCGGCCGCGATCCGGGCCGGGTCGGCGGCCGAGCGGATCGCCGCGTCGAAGTCGGCGAACTCAAGACCGGCGGCCCGGATCCAGTCGTTCACCTCGACCCGGATCCGTTCCCGGGCCGGGTCACCGGCCTGCTCGGGTGCCATCGGGGTGATCGTGGCCAGGATCGTCCCGAGTCCGGCCGCGGCCGCCCGGTCGATGAGCTGCTGGTAGGCGCCGATCTGCTGGGCGGCCGAGGGCAGCTCGTCCAGCGGCGCGGCCTGCCCCGGCAGGCCGATGTCGTTGCTGGCGTGGGCCAGCACCACGTGGGTGACGCCGGCCGTCCCGAGCACGTCGTCGTCGAACCGGGACCGCCCCGACCGGCCCCAGGACGGGTGCCCCGGCGGGGCGTCGAACCGGAGCCGGTTGCCGGGGATGCCGCGGTTGACGACCGCGATCCGTTCGGCCGCGGGCAGCCGGGCGGCGGTGAGCTGGGGCCAGCCCATGGTGGTGATCGAGGCGCCCAGGCAGACGATGACCGCGCTGGCCTCGGGGCCGGCCACGTCGACGGCGCGCAGGAACGGCCCGCCGGACGGCAGCGACCAGCCGGTCCCGGCCGACGCCAGGCCGGTGCCGCTGGCGGGACCTGGGAAGTCGCGCGATCCCGCGCAGTCGCCCGGGGCCGACGCGCGCTGGAACCGGAACCCGTTGGCGGTCGCGTAGGGCGTCGGCGCGGGCAGGTAGAGGTCGATGATGACCTCGTCGCCGGGCCGGACGGTCAGCTCGACCGGGTCGGTCCAGCGCGACCGGCCGGCCGGGATCTTGGCCGCCGGCTGGCCGTCGAAGGCGACCTCGGCCACCTGGCCGCCGGCCGTGATCGCGCCCCGGCCGATCAGGACCGGTTCGTCCCCGAAGCGGTTGCTCAGCTCGACCCGGACGTAGCGGCCGCCGATGCTGGCGGGCACGGTCAGCCGGACGGTGACGTCGGCGAACGGCGGCTCCTCGTCGTCGCCGCGGAAATCGGTCATGGCCTGGGTCCAGGTCGCCCGCCAGCGCAGGCCGTCCCTGGTCGCGGGCGCGCTCATCCCGGCTCCCTCCGTGGAACGTTGTTCCAAGGGCAATCTTGGAACGATGTTCCAGTCATGTCAAGGGGATGACGCGGGCCGCCGCCCCGGGTAGGGGCAGCTGTAAATGGAGACGAGGAGGGTGATGTCCCGGTGACGGTCAGCCGTGGACGGAGACGAGCAGGGTGATGACCGCGAGGATCAGCGTGAGCCCGGCCCCGGACCCGTGGATGAGCACCCGCCGGGGCGGATAGCGCCGGCCGGTGGCGCCGGACGCCGCGACCGCCGCCAGCGCGTCCGCCTCAGAGCCCACGCCAGCCTTGGAGCCCCCGCCGACCTCAGCCTCCACATTGGTCTCAGCGCCCACATCAGCCCCGGAGCGCACACCCGCCCCAGAGACCTCACTGGTCTCGACGCCCCCGGCGGTCACCGAGGTCACAAGCACACCGGCGGCCCCGGGTGCGGCCGAGGTCTCCAGCCGCTCGGAGGTCGCGGCTGCCCGGGCGGCGGCCTGGCGGCGGTTGACCGTGAACCACGTCAGGCCGGCCGCGATCGTGACCAGCAGGACGCCGAACGACACCCACGCGAACGTGTGGTACTTGGTGGCTACGAACGCGATCCAGCTGCCGAGCCCGATGATGCCCAGGGCCGGGTGCATGAACTCCAGCAGCGGATGCTGGCCGGGCTGGACGGCGACCCGGGTGTGGGTGATCGGCGGCACCCGCGCACCGGCCGCCATCGCGTCCACCGCCGCCTGCGGGATGCCGCGCTCAGCGGGAGCGGGCCGCACCGGGGCCGTCGGCCGGGTGGCGAGCAGGAAGACACCGGCGCCCGCGGTGAAGATCCAGAGCAGCATGGCCGCGATATCCAATGGGGCTCCCTTCGTGCCGACCCTACAACCGCACCGGTAGCGTTGAGCACCATGCAGGCGGACGCGGTCGACGCGAAGATGATGGATCTGGCGCTGCAGCAGGCCCGCGAGGGCCTGGCCCAGGGCGGCGTCCCGGTCGGGGCGGTGCTGGCGGCCGGCGACCAGGTACTCGGGGCGGGCCACAACCAGCGGGTCCAGCAGGGCGACCCGGTCGCCCACGGCGAGATCTCGGCCCTGCGGGACGCCGGGCGGCGGCCCGGCTACGCCGGCACCACCATGTACACCACGCTGTCGCCGTGCGAGATGTGCTCGGGCGCGATCCTGCTGTTCCAGGTCCCCCGGGTGGTGGTCGGGGAGGCGACCACGTTCGCCGGTGACCTGGACTTCCTGCGCGGCCGCGGGGTCGAGGTGGTGCTGCTCGACGACCCCCGCTGCCAGGACGTGATGCGCGAGTTCCAGGAGCGCTACCCGGCCGTCTGGAGCGAGGACATCGGCGGCCGCTAGCTGAGCCGCCACCCGGCCGTCAGCTCCAGATCGTGACGTAGACCGGCGGCCGGAACTTCGACGGCGGCACCCCGCTGCCGGGCGAGCGCATCAGCTTCATCGCCTCCGGGGTGCCCAGGAAGTGCCGCATCGAGCCGGCGATGGCGGGCCGCCGTTCCCGCCGCAGCGTGGTCACGTACCAGGTGGCCTCCATCGGCGTGGCCGGGGTGTCGGCCACCTTGAGCTCACCGCGGCGGATCTGAGGGGCCAGCAGGTGCGCGACCCCGAGCGCGACCCCGGCCCCGCTGGCGGCGGCCGCCCAGGCGGCGGTGGCGTTGGGGAACACCCGGATCCGGTTCTCCGGCACCGCCAGCTTGGCCAGCAGCCGGCTGACGTCGCTGGCCGGGTCGGTGCCGGTCGGGTCGACCAGCCACGACCAGCTGGCCGGGCCGCCTTTCAGCGGATCGTGCGGGGAGGCGACGGGCACGATGTGGTAGCGGAACACCGGCTCGCAGACCAGCTCCTTGTCGGCCAGCAGCGGGCCGATGGCCATGTCGGCCAGCCGGTTCACCACCAGCACCGCCATCTCGTCTTCGGCCGCCACCCCGGCCGAGGCCTCGACCGGCTGGGCGAACCGCCGGGAGAAGGCGTCGGTCAGCGACCCGGCCACGAACTCCGCGAACGAACTGGTGGTGACCAGCCGCAGCTGCTCGGGCAGGCCCTGGCCGGCCCGCACCGCGGCCTGCGCCTCGGCCCCCAGCGCCACCATCTGCGATGCCACCGGCAGCAGCTTGACCCCGGCCGTGGTCAGCGACATCGTCGGGCCGCTGCGGGTGATCAGCTGGTCGCCCAGGTGCTGGCGGAGCGCGGTCAGAGCCTGGGAGACGGCGGGCTCGCTCACGTTCAGCATCTTGGCCGCGTCCTTGACGGACCCGAGCCGGGCCACCATCACGAACGCGCTGAGCTGAGTGAGCGTCACCTTCCGATCATGGGCCGGGTGGGCGAGATTGGCCAGGATTCTTAAGGCAATGCTTATCCTGCTCTTGCCCGGCTATGGCGCAGGAGGGTGAATGCAGGTTCCGTCGCACGTCGAGTACGAGAAGGCGAAGAGCGTGGAACACGCCCTGGAGCTGCTGACCCGGTTCGGGCCGGAGGCGCGGGTACTGGCGGGCGGCCACAGCCTGATCCCGATGATGAAACTGCGGCTGGCGCAGCCGGAGACGCTGATCGACATCAACGGCATCAGCGGGCTGTCCCGGATCACGGTGGCCGACGGCGAGCTGCGCATCGGGGCGCTGGTCCGGCACGGCCAGCTGCTGGCCTCGGCGGTGGCGGCCGGGCACTTCCCGGTCCTGCGGGACGCCGAGCAGGTGATCGCCGACCCGATCGTGCGCAACTGGGGCACCATCGGCGGCTCGCTGTGCCAGGCCGACCCGTCCGAGGACCTGTCGGCCGCGTTCGGGGCGCTGCGGGCGATCGCGGTCATCCAGGGCCGCGACGGCTCCCGGCGGGTGCCGGTCCGCGAGTTCCACCTGGGCCCCTACGAGACCGTCGTCGCGCCCGCCGAGCTGCTGACCGAGCTGCGGGTGCCGATAGCCGGCGATGGGTCCGGCAGCGCTTACGAAAAGGTCTCACGGCGGGTGGGTGACTGGTCGATCGCGGCGGCCGGGGCGGTGCTCACCCTGAGCTCCGACGGCACGGTGACCGAGGCCGGTATCGGCCTGGCGGCGGTCGGGGCCGGCCACTTCGTGTCGACCGCGGCCGAGGACTTCCTGCGCGGGCAGCCCGCCACCGACGCCGTGTTCGGGCAGGCCGGGCAGGTCGCGGCCGAGCACTGCCAGCCGGCCGCCGACCAGCGCGGCCCGGTCGACTACAAGCGGCACCTGACCGGCGAGCTCACCACCCGGGCGCTGCGCCGGGCGGCTATCCGAGTCCGGGCCCGGGCCGGCGGGCAGACGGTCTGACGTGGAGATCACGATGACGGTCAACGGGACCGAGTACACCCGTGACGTCGAGCCGCGGATGCTGCTCATCCACTTCATCCGGGACGAGCTGGAGCTGACCGGCAGCCACTGGGGCTGCGACACCTCCAACTGCGGGGCCTGCGTGCTGTGGCTGGACGGCACCCCGCTCAAGTCGTGCACGGCGCTGGCGGCGATGGCGAACGGCCGCGACATCCGCACGGTCGAGGGGCTGGAACGCGGTGGTGAGCTGGACCCGGTCCAGCAGGGCTTCATCGCCTGCCACGGGCTGCAGTGCGGTTTCTGCACGCCGGGCATGCTGATGACCGCCCGCTGGCTCATCGACCACCACCCGCACCCGACCGAGGCCGAGATCCGCGAGGCCATCTCCGGGCAGATCTGCCGCTGCACCGGCTACGAGAACATCGTCCGGTCGGTCCGCTGGGCGGCCGAGCACCCGTCGGGAGCGGCCTCGTGAGCACGGCCGAGCCGGACCCCCCGCTCGGTTACGGCTCGATGCGGCGCAAGGAGGACACAAGGTTCATCCGCGGCCAGGGCAGCTTCATCGACGACATCAAGCTGGGCGGCATGCTGCACGGCGCGGTGCTGCGCAGCCCGTACGCGCACGCCCGGATCCAGTCGATCGACGTATCGGCCGCGCAGGCCCATCCCCGGGTGCGGGCGGTCATCACCGGGGAGACCCTGGCCACCCGGGACCTGGCCTGGATGCCGACGCTGGCCGGTGACACCCAGGCCGTCCTGGCCACCGACAAGGTCCGCTTCCAGGGTCAGGAGGTCGCGTTCGTGGTGGCCGACGACCGGTACGCGGCCCGCGACGCGCTCGAGCTGATCGACGTCGAGTACGAGCCGCTGCCCACGGTCATGGACGCCCGGCAGGCGCTGGACCCCGATGCGCCCGTCGTCCGGGACGACCTGGGCGCCAGCAACCACATCTTCGACTGGGAGTCCGGCGACGCGGCCCGGACCGACGAGATCTTCGCGGCCGCCGACGTGACGATCGCCGAGGACCTGCTGTACCCGCGGGTGCACCCGGCCCCGCTGGAGACCTGCGGGGCGATCGCCGACTTCGACCCGATCTCCGGCAAGCTGACGGTCTGGTCGACCAGCCAGGCGCCGCACCCGCACCGGCTGCTGTACTCGATGGTGGCCGGGGTGCCGGAGCACAAGATCCGGGTGATCTCACCGGACATCGGCGGCGGCTTCGGTAACAAGGTGCCCCTTTATCCCGGATATCTGTGCGCGATCGTCGGCTCGATGATCACCGGGCGCCCGGTCAAGTGGATCGAGGACCGGTCCGAGAACCTCATGAGCACCTCGTTCGCCCGCGACTACCACATGCACGGCGAGATCGCCGCCACCCGCGACGGGAAGATCCTGGCCGTCCGGGTTCGGGTGCTGGCCGACCACGGCGCGTTCAACGGGGCGGCCCAGCCGACCAAGTTCCCGGCCGGGTTCTTCGGCGTGTTCACCGGCTCCTACGACCTGCAGGCGGCCCACTGCCAGGTGACCGGGGTGTACACCAACAAGGCGCCCGGCGGCGTCGCCTACTCGTGCTCGTTCCGCATCACCGAGGCCGTCTACCTGGTCGAGCGGATGGTGGACATGCTCGCCTTCGAGCTCGACGCCGACGCGGCCGAGCTGCGGATGCAGAACCTGCTGCGGCCCGACCAGTTCCCCTACACCTGCGCGACCGGCTGGGTCTACGACTCCGGCGACTACACAAGCACCCTCCAGCTGGCGCTGGACAAGGCCGACTACACCGGGCTGCGCCAGGAGCAGGCGGCCGGCCGCGAGCGGGGTGAGCTGATGGGCATCGGCATCAGCTTCTTCACCGAGGCGGTCGGGGCCGGCCCGCGCAAGCACATGGACATCATGGGCCTCGGCATGGCCGACGGGGTCGAGCTGCGGGTCAACCCGGGCGGCACCGCGGTGCTGCGGATCGCGGTGCAGACCCAGGGCCAGGGCCACGAGACCACGTTCGCCCAGATCGTGGCGGAGGAGCTCGGCATCCCGCCCGACCGGATCGAGGTCGTGCACGGCGACACCGACCAGACCCCGTTCGGGCTCGGCACCTACGGGTCCCGGTCCACCCCGGTGTCGGGGGCGGCCACCGCGGTGGCCGCCCGCCGGATCCGGGACAAGGCCCGGGTGGTGGCGGCCGCCATGCTCGAGGTGGCCACCGGCGACCTGGAGTGGGAGAAGGGCCGCTGGTACGTGCGCGGCGACCCCGACCAGGGCCGGTCGATCGCCGAGATCGCGCTGGCCGCCCACTCCGACCTGGAGCTGCCGGCCGGGGTCGAGGGCCAGCTGGACGCCAGCTGCGTCTACAACCCGCCCAACCTCACCTACCCGTGCGGTGCCTACGTCTGCGTGGTCGACGTCGACCCCGGCACCGGCAAGGTCGAGGTGCGCCGGTTCGTGGCGGTCGACGACTGCGGGGTCCGGATCAACCCGATGATCGTCGAAGGCCAGATCCACGGCGGCCTGGCCGACGGGATCGGCATGGCCCTGATGGAAGTGATCGCCTACGACACCCAGGGCAACTGCCTGGGCGGCTCGTTCATGGACTACCTGCTGCCGACCGCGGTCGAGTGCCCGTCCTGGGAGCTGGGGGAGACCGTCACCCCGTCCCCGCACCACCCGATCGGGGCCAAGGGGGTGGGCGAGTCCGCCACCGTCGGCTCGCCGCCCGCCGTGGTCAACGCGGTCATCGACGCGCTCCGGCCGTTCGGGGTGCGGCACGCCGACATGCCGCTGACCCCCGCCCAGGTCTGGCGGGCCACCCAGGGCCGCCCCCTGCGCACCGACCTGGCGCAATCGTGAGCGTTAAGATCGAGGAGATGGAAGACCTCAGCCAGCGAGTTCCGGACGTCGCCACGCTGGCCGGCGCGCTGGACGGCACCGGATACCTGGCCGGCGACGAGCTGGCCACCGCGTTGTTCCTGGCGGTGCGGATGGGCCAGCCGATCCTGCTGGAGGGCGAGCCCGGCGTCGGCAAGACCGAGGCGGCCAAGGCCCTGGCGGCCGGGCTGGACACCCCGCTGGTCCGGCTCCAGTGCTACGAGGGCATCGCCGCCGCCGAGGCCCTGTACGAGTGGAACTACCCGCGCCAGCTGCTGGCCATCCGGCTGGCCGAGGCGAGCGGCGACGCGGTCCGCGAGGCCGACCTCTTCACCGACGAGTACCTGCTGGCCCGGCCGCTGCTGGCCGCGCTCGACCACCCCGGCCCGCGGCCCGCGGTGCTGCTGATCGACGAGATCGACCGGGCCGACGACGAGTTCGAGGCGTTCCTGTTCGAGCTGCTGGCCGAGTCGGCGGTCACCATCCCCGAGCTCGGCACCCGGCGGGCGGCGGTGCCGCCGGTGGTGGTGCTGACCTCGAACCGGACCCGTGACCTGCACGACGCGCTCAAGCGCCGCTGCCTCTACCACTGGATCGGCTACCCCGAGCCGGAACGGGTGGCCGCGATCATCCGCCGCCGGGTCCCGGGCGCTTCCGGCACGCTGGCCGGGCAGGTGGCCGAGTCGGTCCGGCGGCTGCGGGACCTCGACCTGACCAAGCCGCCGGGCATCGCCGAGGCGGTCAACTGGGCGACCGCGCTCGGGGTGTTCGGCGAGACCGAGCTGACCGCGCCCGGGGTCGAGCGGACGCTGAGCACCGTGCTCAAGTACTCCGAAGACGAGCAGGCGGTCCGCCAGGCCGGCCTGGCCACCCTGATCGTCCCCGGTGACTGAGACCGGCTCCGGTGACTGAGACCGGTCCGCTCACGGCTGACCCGGGCCCCGACGACCCGGTCACGGTGGACGTGGCCGCGGTGACCGCCGAGTTCGGGGCCGCCCTGCATGAGGCCGGGGTGCCGGCCGACCCCGGCCGCTGCGAGCGGTTCGCCCGCGCGGTCGCCGTGATGCGGCCCCGGACCCTGCGTGAACTGCACGCCTGCGGGCTGGCCACGCTGGTGTCGGGGCCCGAGCAGATCGAGGTCTACGACCGGCTGTTCGCGGCCGCGTTCGGCGCCCGCTGGCCCGCCGCGTTGCCGGGGGCGACGGTCCCGCCGGTGACCGGGGCCGGGCCCCCGCCGCAGGCGGCGCCGCCCACCCCGGCCGGCGCCCCGGCCCGCGGGGCGGTGCTCGACACGCGGTCGGGCGACGGCCACGCCCCCGAGGGGGACGACCGCGTGCCCTGGCGGACGATGGCGACCGCCGCTGAACGGCTGTCCGGCCGCGACTTCGCCGACCTCTCAGTGGCCGAGCTGCTGCTGCTGGCCGACCTGATGCGGCGCCGGGTGATCAGCACGCCGCCCCGCCGCAGCCGCCGCCAGCGCCCCGCGCCGTCCGGGCGCCGCCCCGACCTGCGGGCCACGCTGCGGCAGGCCCGGCGGACCGACGGCGAGCCGCTGCGGATCGCGCACCGGGCGCCGCGGCTGCGGCCCCGGCGGCTGATCGTGCTGTGCGACATCTCCGCCTCGATGGAGCCGTACGCCCGGGCTTTGCTCCAGCTGCTGTACTGCGCCAGCCAGAAGGGGCCCGAAGCCCAGGCGGGCCGGGCCGGGACCGAGGTGTTCACGTTCGCCACCCGGCTCACCCGGATCACCGGCGAGCTGGCCACCGCCCGGCCCGACACGGTGCTGGCGCGGGCCGGGGCGGCCGCCCCCGACTGGTCCGGCGGCACCCGCATCGGCGCCTCGGTCAAGGAGTTCAACGACCGCTACGGTGCTCCCGGCCTCGCCCGCGGCGCGGTCGTGCTGATCATCTCCGACGGCTGGGAGACCGGCGACGCGACCGAGCTCGGGCAGCAGATGGCCCGGCTGCACCGGCTCGCCTACCGGATCATCTGGGCCAACCCGCGCACCAAGAGCCCCCGTTACCAGCCCAAGGTCAGCGGGATGGCGGCCGCCTGGCCGTACTGCGACGCGGTGGTCAGCGCCCACAGCCTGGACGCGATCGGCGACCTGATCGCGGCGCTGGCCCAGCCCGCCTGACTCCCGCTGAGTCGCCAGGCGGGCTGGAGTCTCAGTGTCTCCTGATTTCAGGGTCTCCTGATTTCAGGCGACGGTGACTTTGACCGTGTGGTAGCCGGTGGCGCCGTTGGGCGGCGGCCCGTGCACGGTCTCGGTCTGGGTGTAGCCGGTCTGGTCGGTCGCCCGCACCTGGAGCACGTGGGTACCGGGGATCGCGTCCCAGCGGAAGTACCACTGCCGCCAGGTGTCGATCGTGTCCTGGGCGGCCAGCGTGGCCTCGGCCCACTCGCCGTCGATGCCGACCTCGACCTTGGCGATGCCCTTGCGCTGGGCCCAGGCCACCCCGGCGATCACCACCTGGCCGGCCTGCAGCGGCTTGCCGGCCTTGGGGGTGTCGATCCGGGATTCGGTCTTGACCGTCGCCTGAGCCGACCAGGCGCGCTTGACCCAGTAGGCGTCGTAGGCGGCGTAGGTGGTCAGCTCCATGTCGACCACCCACTTGCAGGCCGACACGTAGCCGTAGAGGCCGGGCACCACGACCCGGACCGGGTAGCCGTGCTCGGCCGGCAGCGGCTGCCCGTTCATCCGGGTGGCCAGCAGCGCGTCCCGGCCGTCCATGACCGCCTGGGTCGACACCCCCACCGCCATGCCCTGCACGTCGCGCATGACGATCTGGGTCGCGCCCGCGTGCACGCCGGCCTCGCGCAGCAGGTCGGCCAGCCGGGTGCCCTGCCAGCGGGCGTTGCCGATGTAGCCGCCGCCAACCGACTCCGACACGCAGACGATGGTGATGTCGCGCTGGATCTGCGGCCGGCTCATCAGCTCCTCGAAGTCGATCTCGATGGGCTTGTCGACCATGCCGTGGATCCGCAGCTTCCACTGCTGGGTGGTCACCTTGGGCACCACCACCGCGGTGTCGACCCGGTAGAAGCGGTCGTTGGGTGTGTAGAACGGCGAGATGCCGGCGATGCTGTCGAGCTTGTCGGCGGCCGCCAGTGGCGGCAGCTGCTGCACCGGGCCCGGCTTGAGCGGCGGGATGACCTTGACCTTGGGGGTCAGCAGCTTGGTGGCGCCCCCGGCCACCACCGTGACCGCGGTGGCCGACAAGGTGGCCAGCAGGAACCGGCGCCGGTTGGTGCCGACCACGTCCAGGTCACCGGTCAGCGCCCAGCCGCCGCGGACCCGGGTCAGCGCCCGCGCCAGCACCACCCGGGGCGCGGCCGCCCCCGCCAGGCCGGCCATCGCGGCGGCCCCGGCCGCTCCGCCGAGCAGGGCGGGGATCACGTCGCCGGCGTGGCTGCCGGGCCGGGTCAGCACCACGAACGCGGCCGCCACCCCGAACACCGCCGCCACCCCGATCACGCCGGCCGCCCGCCGCCGCCGCGCGACCAGTCCGAGGACGGCGGCCACGACCGCGACGAACAGCCAGGCCGGCAGGAACAGGCTGTGCCCGTGGGTCCCGGCCGACTGGCCCGCGAGCCGGGCCAGGGAGCCGGACCGCAGCATCGCCGCCACCGCCGAGACCGGGGCCGCCTGCGGGCGGAGCAGACGGGCCGCCAGTTCGCCGACCGTGACCGCGACGGCGGCCGCCAGCAGGCCAGCGGTCAGCGCCGCCAGCAGGCCCCGGCCCCGCGCCCGCCAGGCGCCGGGGATGGGGCCGGACCCTGGTCCGGGCGGCGCCATTCCGGCGTAGGCGGCCGGGTCCTGGTCGCCGTCGGTGGCGGGTGGGGCGCTGGTGGCCGGTCCGCCGGCAGCCGGTCCGCCGGCAGCCGGTCCGCCGGTCGGGAAGCCGCCCGGCGGGGTCCCGATCGGGGCCGGGTCGATCACCGGGGCGGCGAACTCGTCGCTGTCGGGCGGGACCGGCTGCTCCCAGGCGGGGCCGTTCGGCTCGGTCCAGCCGGTGCCGCCGGGCTCGGCCCAGCCGGTGCCGCCGGGCTCGGCCCAGCCGGGGCCGCCCGGCTGCCCCCAGCCCGGCTCCTCCCAGCTGGGCGCGCCCGGCGCGTCCCAGGGCGGCCCCGGCTCGGTGATCACCGCGCTGGTCCGGTAGCCGGTCGGCGCCTGGTACTCCTGAGACACCGGATAGTCCTGCGTCCCCTGGTAGTCCGCCCGTCCCGGGTGTCCGGGGTAGCCGGCCCGGCGGTAGGCGGTCAGCTCCGAATAGCCGATCCCATCTCCACCGCCGTCACTTGCGCCACTCGCACCACGCAAGTCACCCGAGCCGCCCTGGCCTTCCCAGCCGCGCTGGCCCTCCCAGCCGGTCTCGCCGCTCTGGCCCTCCCAGCCGGTCTCGCCGCTCTGGCCCTCCCAGCCGGTCTCGCCGCTCTGGCCGTCCCAGCCGGTCCCGCCGCTCTGGCCGTCCCAGCCGCCTCGGCCACTCTGGCTACCCGGGACCGGGTAGTCGAAGACGTCCGGTTGGTGTCCCGGCCACGGAACACTTTCGCGGTCGCCGGGTTGTGGGCGGTGCCGTCCAGGACCCTGATGGCTCATAGCTTCAAATGTGCCCGGTGAGACGCGATTCCGGTGCTGTCCTGAGTGTCCGGTAACCCAGCGGTAAGCGTTGACGGCGCAGGCTCCTCGGATCCGCTGGCGGCTTGCTCCTCACCAGTCACAGCCACACCAGCCTCAGCGGGAACCTCGTCCGCCACCGTCGTCGCCGCCGCCGACTCCACCGCAGGCGGCCCCAGCCGCCCGAACCGCTCCGGATAGCGCGCGATCAGCCACCGGGCCAGCGACACCAGGGCGATGAACAGCGTTGCCCCGCCGTACCCGACGACCTCGGCGTGCGGGACCGCCCGCCACCGGCCCAGCATGTGCTCGGCCGCCAGGTAGCCACCGGCCGCCAGCGACAGCCACTCCCAGCGGCCGTCCAGTACGACCAGCATCACCAGCAGGATCGCGTACCACTGGTACCGGGGAGTGGTCACCATCAGCGCCACCCCGGTCATCACCAGCGCGGCCTGCCAGGGCCGGTCCGGGTTGGAGAACCGGATCACCGCCAGCCCGGTCACCGCCAGGATCAGGACGGCGATGGCGGTGGCCGGCTTGCCGCTCGCGACCAGCCCGATCAGCGCGAACCGCTGCCCGCTGCCGTACCCCTCCTGCTGCAGGTAGCCGGGCAGGAACCCGATGACCTTGCTGCCCACCGCCAGCACGTGCGGCAGGTAGACGACCGCCACCGCCCCGGCGGCAGCCGACACCACCGACACCCAGCGGCGTTTGAGCACGGCCGGGCCGACCAGCACCGGGGTCATCTTGGTGGCGATGGCCAGGCCGAGCAGGGCGCCGCCGAGCACCGCCCCGCGCCGCTTGGCTCCCCGCCGCGCCAGCACCAGCAGCGCGGCCAGCGTGAGCAGCACCGCGACCACGTCCACGTGCGCGTTGTTGCCGGCCTCGAGCGCG
>Ga0213875_10001046_pt1 | contig 19467 bp, 19 predicted proteins | sample BarmaccomBMRX_R8_FD_160105 | JGI IMG/M metagenome (GOLD analysis project Ga0213875, IMG submission 160105) | Root-associated microbial communities from Barbacenia macrantha in rupestrian grasslands, the National Park of Serra do Cipo, Brazil - RX_R8 | ecosystem: Host-associated > Plants > Roots... | reverse complement strand
CGACGATGGTGACGGCGGGCGTGTTCATGGTCTGCCGGCTGTCGCCGATGTTCGTGACCAGCCCGACCGCGATGCACGTCGTGACGTTCGTCGGCGCCGCGACCTGCTTCTTCGCCGCGACCGTCGGCACGACGCAGACCGACATCAAGCGCGTCATCGCCTATTCGACCTGCTCGCAGCTCGGCTACATGTTCTTCGGCGCGGGCGTCGGCGCGTTCGGCGCGGCGATGTTCCACCTCTTCACCCACGCCTTCTTCAAGGCGCTGCTGTTCCTCTGCGCGGGCTCGGTGATCCACGCGATGCACCACGAGCAGGACATGCGCTTCTACGGCGGCCTCGCGAAGAAGATCCCCTACACCTTCATCACGATGCTGCTCGGCACGCTGGCGATCACCGGCGTCGGCATCGACGGGCTGTTCGGCTTCGCGGGTTTCTACTCGAAGGATGCGATCATCGAGAGCGCGTGGGCGGCGGGCACGCAGGCCGGCGGCATCGCCTTCTTCCTCGGCGTGTTCGCGGCGCTGCTGACCAGCTTCTATTCGTGGCGGCTCGTCTTCCTGACCTTCTTCGGCAGTCCACGCTGGGCGGGCAGCGAGCACATCCAGCACGCCGCGCACGACGCCCATGGCGACGCGCACGCCCACGATGCGACGCACGCCGGCTCGGCCGCGCATCACGATGCGCGCGTGAGCGATCCCAGCGGCGAGCAGGGCGGCGGCGAGCCGTCGTCGCACGCCCGCGGTTTCGACGAGGTGCCCACCGGCACCGCCGGTTATCATCCCCACGAGAGCCCGTGGACGATGACCGTGCCGCTGGTGCTGCTCGCGATCGGCGCGGTGCTCGCCGGCTTCGTGTTCGTCGAGCCGTTCACCGTCGGGCGCGATTTCTGGCAGGGCAGCCTGTTCGTCTCGCCCGAGCTGCACGAGATCGCCGAGCACGCGCCCTTCTGGGTGAAGTTCGCGCCGAGCGCGGTAATGCTGATCGGCCTCGCGATCGCCTATTGGGGCTATATGCTCGACACGACGATGCCGCGCCGCTTCGCCGCGACGTTCGGCGTGCTCTACCGCTTCCTGCTCCACAAATGGTATTTCGATGAGCTCTACGACGCGATCTTCGTTCGCCCCGCCTTCGCGATCGGCCGCTTTCTGTGGAAGAAAGGCGACGAGGGCACGATCGACCGCTTCGGGCCGAACGGCGCGGCGGCGGTGGTCGCCGGCGGCAGCATCGCGGCGCAGCGGCTGCAGTCGGGCTATCTCTACACCTATGCGCTGGTGATGCTGCTCGGCCTCGCCGCCGCCGCGACTTGGGCGATGGCGGCGTGAGCATGATCCACCCCTTACACCCGTTCATGTCGAGCGAAGTCGAGACACGTTTCGCTGGCCTCACGTCCCTCGACTGCGCTCGGGACGAACGGACAAAGATGGCGGGCGGCGACCAGGCATGAACCAGCTCGGCTTTCCCATCCTCTCGCTGATGCTCGCCATCCCGATGGCGGCCGCGGTGTGGGCGCTCGTCGCGCCCGGCTCCGAGGAGGCGCGGGCGCAGAATGCGCGCGTCGTCGCATTGGGCGCGACGCTGATCGATTTCGCGCTCGGCATCGTCTTGTGGGCCAGCTTCAGGATCGGCGGGCCGCAATGGCAGTTCGTCGAGCATAGCGGCATCTTCGGGCGCTTCGCCTGGGCGCTCGGCATCGACGGCATCGCGCTCGTGCTGACGATGCTCACCGTATTCCTGATGCCGATCTGCATCGGAGCCTCGTGGAAATCGATCACCACCCGCGTGCCCGAATATATGGCCGCCTTCCTTCTCATGGAGACGCTGATGATCGGCGTCTTCGCGGCGCAGGATCTCTTCCTCTTCTACATCATGTTCGAGGGCGGCTTGATCCCGATGTATCTGATCATCGGGATCTGGGGCGGCGCCAATCGCATCTACGCCAGCTACAAATTCTTCCTCTACACGCTGCTCGGCTCGGTGCTGATGCTGATCGCGATGCTGTGGATGTCGCATTATGCCGGCACCACCGACATCCCGACGCTGATGAAGACGGACTTCCCGCGCCAAGCGCAGACCTGGCTGTGGCTCGCCTTCTTCGCGAGCTTCGCGGTCAAGATGCCGATGTGGCCGGTGCATACCTGGCTGCCCGACGCGCACGTCCAGGCGCCGACCGCGGGATCGGTGATCCTCGCGGGCGTGCTGCTCAAGATGGGCGGCTACGGCTTCATCCGCTTCCTGCTGCCGATGTTTCCGGAGGCCTCGAACCAGCTGTTCTGGATCGTGATGGGGCTGTCGATGATCGCGGTGGTCTACACCAGCCTCGTCGCCCTGGTCCAGCAGGACATGAAGAAGCTGATCGCCTATTCGTCGGTCGCGCACATGGCGATCGTGACGATCGGGCTGTTCGCGTGGAGCCGGCAGGGCATCGAGGGCGCGATGCTCGTGATGCTCTCCCACGGCCTCGTCTCGGGCGCGCTCTTCCTGTGCGTCGGCGTGATCTACGATCGGCTGCACACCCGCGAGATCGATCGCTACGGCGGCCTCTCCGACAACATGCCCAAATATGCGATGTTCTTCCTGCTCTTCACCATGGCCTCGATCGGGCTGCCGGGGACGAGCGGCTTCGTCGGCGAGTTCCTGAGCCTGGTCGGCGCCTATCGCGTGCAGAGCTGGGTGGCGTTCGTCGCCACCACCGGCATCATCCTCGGCGCCTGCTATATGCTCTATCTTTATCGCCGTATCGCCTATGGCGCGCTGACCAAGCCCGACGTCGCGGCGATGACCGACCTCTCGGCGCGCGAGCTCGCGATGTTCGTGCCCATCGCGGCGGCGGTGTTCTGGATGGGCATCTATCCGGAAAGCTTCCTCGCGCCGATGCGCGGCGACATCGGCCAGCTTCTCGCGCGCATCGAGCGCGCCGATCCGGGCGGCGATGGCCACCCGAGCAAGGTCGCCGCGGCCGAGCCGGCACAACTGGCGATGGCGGAGAAGCGATGATGCTTATTCTTCGTCACCCCGGCCTCGAGCCGGGGTCCCGCTTTTCGACGGCACCGGACCGAGCAGGCAGCGGGACCCCGGATCAAGTCCGGGGTGACGATGGGGGCAGGTGCCGATGAACTATTATATGCAGCTGCTCGACACGATGCCCGAGCTGATCCTGTCGCTCGGCGGCATCGTGCTGATGCTCGCCGCCGCCTGGATGGGCGACAAGGCGACCGCGACGATCAGCTGGCTCGCCGCGGCCTGCCTCGCGCTCGCGGCGATCTCGCTCGGCGGACCAACCAGCTATGGCGGCCCGGCGTTCGACGGGCTTTACCTCGCCGACCCGTTCGCGGCCTTCGCCAAGCTGCTGATCTTCATCGCCGCCGCTGTATCGGTGGTGATCGCGCCGCGCTTTTTCGATCGCGCCGGCGGCAGCCGCGCCGAGTATCCGGTTCTGATCCTATTCTCGACCGCGGGCACGGCGATGATGGTCTCGGCCGGCGACATGCTGACGCTCTATGTCGGGCTCGAGTTGCAGAGCCTCGCGGCGTATGTGCTGGCGAGCTTCATGCGCCGCGACGGGCGCTCGGCCGAGGCGGGTCTCAAATATTTCGTGCTCGGCGCGCTTGCGAGTGGGATCCTGCTCTACGGCATCAGCCTCGTTTACGGCTTCTCGGGCACGACCCACTTCGGCGGCATCGCTGCCGCGATGAAAACAGGCACGAGCGGCGGGCTGTTGTTCGGGCTCGTCTTCGTGTTCGCCGGCATCGCGTTCAAGATCGCGGCGGTGCCGTTCCATATGTGGACCCCGGACGTCTATGAGGGCGCGCCGACCCCGGTCACCGCCTTCTTCGCGTCCGCGCAGAAGGTCGGTGCGATGGCGCTGCTGGTGCGCGTCGCCATGCAGGCGATGGGTCCGGCAAGCCACCAGTGGCAGCAGATCGTGATCTTCGTTGCGCTGGCCTCGACGGTGCTGGGCGGCGTCGCCGCGATCGGGCAGAGCAATATCAAGCGGCTGCTCGCCTACAGCTCGATCAACAATGTCGGGTTCGCGCTGATGGGGCTTGTCGCGGCGACGCCGGCGGGCGCGGCGAGCGTGCTCACCTACATGGCGATCTACATCGCGATGACGCTGGGGTCGTTCATCTGCGTCCTCCAGATGCGCGATCTCGACGGCAATCCGGTCGAGACGATCGCTTCGCTGTCAGGGTTGTCGCGGACGCGGCCGGGCCTCGCGGCGGCGTTGGCGGTGTTCATGTTCAGCCTCGCCGGCATCCCGCCGCTGCTCGGCTTCTGGGCGAAGTTCGTGGTGTTCGACGCGCTCGTCGCGGTCGGCATGTGGCCGCTGGCGATGATCGGCATCGCGACCTCCGTGATCGGCGCCTTCTATTACCTCAAGATCGTCAAGACGATGTATTTCGACGAGCCGCAAGGCCGCTTCGAGCCCTCCTCGAGCGCGCTCGAGGGCGGCCTGATCGCGCTCTCGGCGCTGTTCGTCTCGCCGCTCGGCTATTTCGCGATCCCCGCGCTGGGCGTTGCTAGCCTGGCGGCGGCGAAGGCGCTGTTCTAGAGCCGATTTCGACTGGATTGATCCACCATCATCCGTTCGCCCGGAGCGAAGTCGAAGGGCGCGCGCTGCGGCTGGACTTCGACTGCGCTCAGCCCGAACGGATGAAGCCGACTTAGGCTGATCGGCCAATGCTCTAGAGATTAGTTGCCGAGTAACCGTTCGTCTGAGCGAAGTCGAAGGACGCGCCCAGTGGAGCGACGGTCGTTTGCGCCCAATTTGTCGAAGCGCAGCCGCGTGGCCTTCGACCTCGCTCAGGCTGAAAGGAGCGATGCGTTCGGAGCACGTCCTTCGACTGCGCTCAGGACGAACGGTTTCAGAAGTCAGGGTTAATCTCGGCCGCCGCATGCCCCATCGGCCCATGCCCGGCGCCAAAGCCGGGCGCAGCGAGCAGGCAGGCGCGGACGAAGGCACGTCCCCGGCTGATCGCGTCCGCTAGCGGCAACCCCGCGCCGAGCCCGGAGGCGATCGCGCTCGAGAGCGTGCAGCCGGTGCCGTGATCGTGGATCGTATTGATCCGCGTGCCGAGGAAGCGTTCGCGGCGCGTCGGCGCGAACAGGAGATCGACCAGCTCGGGCGGCTCCCGCGGCGATTGCCAGCCCGTCGCCAGCACCGCGCAGCCGAATTCGGCGACAATGGCACGCGCGGCCTCGCCGATCTCGTCCTCGCTCGCGATTCCTCGCCCCGACAGCACGCGCAGCTCGTCGCAATTGGGCGTGATCAGCGTCGATCGTGCCATCAGCGGCTCGAAGCGCGCGATCGTCTCGCTGCTCGCCAAGCGGTCGCCGCTGGTCGCGACCATCACCGGATCGAACACCACCGGCACGCCCTCGAGCGCATCGAGCGCGCCGGCGATCGCCTGCGCCGCCTCCGCCGAGCCGATCATCCCGATCTTGATCGCATCGATGCCGATGTCGGCCGCGACGACCTCGATCTGCGCCAGCACCATCTCCGCCGGTATGGGGTGGATGGCTTTCACACCCAGCGTGTCCTGCGCGGTGATTGCGGTAATCGCCGTCATCGCGTGGCCGCCGAGCCGCGTGATCGTCTTGATGTCCGCCTGGATACCGGCGCCGCCGCCCGAATCCGAGCCGGCGATCGCCAGGATGCGGGGCGGTTTGCGAAGCGGGGAGGGCATGGCCTTCCCCCTAGCATCATGGCGCCGCACCGGCGAAGGCGATCGCCCGCCAATCAGGAGGGCGCGTTTGTCAGCGCGTCACGATCAGCCGGCGAAGGCCTGGTCGCAAAGCGGCAGCGCGGCCCTCGCCAGCATACGTGGGCTCAATCCTCCGCCGTCGGCGATCGCGCGCAGCACCCGGGCGCGCAGCTCGGCCGCCATCGCCAGCGCGGCGCCGTGATCATGCCGATCGAGCTCGCGAAGATTGGCGACGCAGCTTTCGACTTCCGCCACCGTGATCGGCGGACGCAGGTCGGCATGCGCGACGCTCACCCACTCAAGTGAGTCCTCATAATCCTCCCGGCCCCGTTCGGCGCCTTGGGAATGCAGGCTCAGCCGCTTGAACCACTCCATCATATCAGCATCTCCCGCAATCGTGGTGTCCACGGCCTGCTTGAGTCTTGACGATGTTCGGTTGTGGAGGGGAGTGTGCAGTCGAATGCGGCGGCGCACAACAAGAATCGTTACTGAAACGGGTTAATGCGCAATACGGATCGGCTATTCGCTTGGTTGCAAGACCTGCAAGCCGCTGCCGATTAGCAGGCTCTATCAATAAAAGCGCGGCTTGATAGATGGTTGCGCTGCAACAATCAGGCCGCGCTATCCATTCCCAGCTCGCCGAGCTTGCGATACAGCGTCGAGCGACCGATGCCGAGCCGGCGCGCGACCTCGCTCATCCTGCCCTGATAATGGCCGATCGCTAGGCGAATCACGTCTGCTTCGATCGCGTCGAGCGGGCGGAGATGGCCGTTGGCCTGGTAGAGGGTGATGCCCGGGGCGCCGGCCAGCGCCGAATTGTTGCCGGCGCTCGGCGTCGCCTGGACGGGATTGGCAGCCTCCCGTGCGATCTCGGGAAAGTCCTGCGCGGTGAGCGCACTGCCGTCGCAGAGCACGGCAGCGCGGAACAGCGCGTTCTGCAGCTGACGGACGTTGCCCGGCCAGCGATAGCTCATCAGCAGCGAAAGCGCGTCATCCGTGATGCCGAGGCTGCGCATCCCGGGCTGCTGCGCGATGCGGCCGAGCAGGTGGCGGGCCAGCGCCGGGATGTCGCCCGCGCGTTCGCGCAGGGGAGGCAGCGTGAACTGCACGACCGCGACGCGATAGTAGAGGTCCTCGCGGAAGCGGCCGGCGGCGACCTCCTCGAGCAGCGTGCGATTGCTCGCCGCGATGATGCGGACGTCGATCTCCTGCGGGGAGCGGCTGCCGAGCGGCTGGACCTCGCCGGTCTGCACCAGCCGGAGCAGCTTGGCCTGCGCCTCGATCGGCAACTCGCCGACCTCGTCCAGGAAGATCGTGCCGCCGTCGGCCTGTGCGAGCTTGCCGACGTGGCGATCGAACGCGCCGGTAAAGGCGCCGCGCTCGTGGCCGAACAGCTCCGATTCGATCTGGTTGCGCGCGATCGCGCCGCAATTCACTACGAACAGCGGTCGCTTCGCGCGCGACGAGGCGGCGTGGATCGCCTGCGCGATCACTTCCTTGCCGACACCGATCTCGCCTTCGATCAGAACCGGCACGCGCGCCCGCGCCGCCTTGGCGGCGATGGCGAGCGCGGCGCGGAAATCGGGCGCGGAGCCGACGATCTCGTCGAAGGGAAGCGGATGGGCGAGCTTCTCGGCCATCGGGCGGAGCTCGCCGCCGGCGGTGCCGGTGGCGGCGTCGAGCGCGGCGATCAGCCGGTGCGGTGCGATCGGCTTGACCAGGAAATCCATCGCGCCCGCACGCATCGCCGCCACCGCATTCGCGACCGAACTCTGCGCGGTCACGAGCAGCACCGGCAGGCGCGGCGCCAGCTCGTGGAGCTGCGCGATCATATCGACGCCTTCATGCTCGGGATCGGTGCTGTCGACGATGATCGCGGCGAACGGCGGCTCATGCGGCTCCGCCAGCAGCGCGAGCGCGCCGTCGACGTCGCTCGCGATGCGCGCGCGCCAACCTGCACGCGTGGCGATGGCGGCGACCAGGCGCGCCTGTGCGGCTTCGCCGTCGATGACCAAAACCGCGCGTTCGTCAGCTCGCGACATGCGTTCCCCCGCTGATTCACGCCGTTGTTACAGCGCGTTCAGTAAAGGCGGCCTTAAGCGCGTGCTGTGATGCCACGCACTTCGAGGCCGATGCACTTGAGGCCGGCAGCCGGCGGGTCTAAGGCGGCAGGGTCAGGGCATCAGAGGGGCGGACATGGCCGAGAAGGCGGGCGACTTTAAAGCGCACGAGGGCACCTACGGGGGGTTCATCGGCCTCATGAAATACGGCGCCATCGCCTCGTTCATCGTGGCGGCGATCGTCGTCCTGCTCATCGCCAGCTGAGCCGGCACGATGAAGATCGCCGTCCTGCGCGAAACCGCTCCGGACGAGGCGCGCGTCGCCGCGACGCCGGAGACGGTCAAGAAGTTCGTCGGTCTCGGCGCCACCGTGGCCGTCGAAAACGGGGCGGGAACGCGCGCGTCGATCGCCGACGATGCCTATGCCGCCGCCGGCGCGACGCTGGGCGCGCGTGCCGATGTTCTGTCGGGCGCGGACATCCTGCTCTCGGTGCAGGGTCCTGAGCCGGCGTCGCTCGCCGGCGCCAAGCAGGGCGCGTGGCTCACCGCCAGCCTCAATCCCTTCGGTGGCGGCGAAGATGGCGGGCGTGCGCGCATCGATGCCTATGCCGGGCTAGGGCTCGAGGCGCTGGCGATGGAATTCATGCCGCGCATCACGCGCGCGCAGTCGATGGACGTGCTGTCGAGCCAGGCGAACCTCGCCGGCTATCGCGCGGTGCTCGATGCGGCGCATGAATATGGCCGCGTCTTTCCGATGATGATGACCGCCGCGGGCACCGTCGCCGCAGCCAAGCTGTTCGTGATGGGCGTGGGTGTCGCCGGCCTCCAGGCGATCGCGACTGCGCGGCGGCTCGGCGCGCAGGTTTCCGCAACCGATGTGCGCTCGGCCACCAAGGAGCAGATCCAGTCGCTTGGCGCCAAGCCGGTGTTCGTCGAGAGCGTTGCCGGCATCGAGGGCGAGGGCGTCGGCGGCTACGCCTCCGAGATGTCCGAGGAGTACCAGAAGGCGCAGGCCGAGCTGGTCTCCGGCCATATCGCCAAGCAGGACATCGTCATCACCACCGCCCTGATTCCCGGCCGGCCGGCGCCGCGGCTGATCTCTGACGCGCAGATCGCCTCGATGCGCCCTGGCAGCGTGATCGTCGATCTTGCGGTGGAGAGCGGCGGCAATGTCGAGGGCGCGGTGCTGGGCGAGGTCGTGGAGCGCCACGGCGTCAAGATCGTCGGCCGCAAGAACGTGGCGAGCACGCTCGCCTCGGACGCCTCCGCGCTCTACGCGCGCAACCTCTACAATTTCCTCTCCGCTTTCTGGAAGAAGGACGAGGGGCGCCCGGTGCTCGACGAGGAGATCGGCGGCGCGGTCCGGCTGACGCAGGGCGGCAAGGTGGTCAATGCGAGGCTGCTCGGCTGAGGCCGATCCGGGCTTGCCAAGCCGTGACGGTGCCTCAACAATTGCGCGGAACCGATAAGGCGATGCGGCGCTATGGCTGACATGGACGACGACAAGACCTCGAAGGGCGAGAGCGCGGCCAAACCGCCGGCGCGGCGGCGTACGCCGGCTAAGGAAGGCGGCACGGCGCGCGCGCGACGCGCGCCCGCCAAGCCTGCCACGCCCGCTGCCGCCAGACCCGCCGCGACGAAGGCTGCCGCCGACAAGCCGCAAACTGCGAAGCCGGCCGCCAAGCCTGCTCCCAGCAAACCGGCATCGTCATCCCGGACCAGCAAGAGCGAGACCAAGCCCGTGTCGGCAAGCGAGACCAAGTCCGCAGCGAAATCCCACTCCGATGGCAGGGACGGTGCGGCCGCCAAGTCGCCTACTGCGAAGTCCGAAAGCTCGGTCAACTGGCTCGGCGTCGGCATCGGTTCGGCGGCGGCGATCGGCTCGGCGGCAGTCGCGGCGGCGATGCTCTATTCCAAGCGCAGCAAGCCCGCCGAGCCGCCGAAATCGTCCAAGGCACCGAGCCTCAAGGACGACCAGGCCGGCGGCGACTGATTCTCGCCGCTTGACTGCCGCTGGGACGATCGCCGCCGGGTTCGCCGCATGCGGCTAATCGCGGGAGCTGCGCTCGCGCGTGTACCGGAAGCGATCGCGAATGCGCCGGTTAAAATAGCTGCCCTTCGAAGGCGCGCGCGCGAGCGCCTGCGCGACCGTCGACGGCACGTCCCGATAAACGTAACGGCGCCCGGAGACGAAGCGGATCGCGAGCGCGCGGCTGGGTGCGTCATAGTCGAAGGCGGCGATCACCGAGGAGGGCATAGCCGCCCCAACGCACCACCGTGGCAAAAGGCGGCGCGATGCTGCTGAAGCATCTGCTTCCGCCCGATCTCGCCTATCCGCTGCTCGTCATCGAATGGCTGATCCGGATCGTGATGCTGTTCGTCGTGCCGCTGCGGCGCTCGCCGGAGGCGACGCGAAGCTGGCTGCTGCTCATCCTTTTCCTGCCGATCCCGGGGATCATCCTCTACCTGGCGATCGGCCGCCCGAAATTTCCGGCGTGGCGCGTCGCACGCGCGCAGGGGCTGCTGCCCTTTTACGCCGCGCTCGGTGACAAGCTGGCGAGCGCCGCGCCGCCCACTTCGGAATGCCCTTCGATCCAGGCGCTCGGCGAGCAGCTCGGTCGGCTGCCGCCGGTGTGCGGCAACCGTGTCGAGTTCAGCGACGATTATGACGGCGCCATCGCGCGGCTGATCGAGGATATCGACGGCGCCCAGCATCACGTCCGGCTGCTCGTCTACATCTTCGCGGACGACGCCACCGGCCGTGAGGTCATTGCCGCGCTCGCGCGTGCGGTCGCGCGGGGGGTGCGGGTGCATGTGCTCGTCGATCCGGTCGGCTCGCATCATTGGCGGCGCGGCACCATCCACCGGCTGCGCGACGCCGGCGTCGAGGTGCGCGAGGTGCTGCCGCTGCGCGTGCTCCGCGGCCGCACGCGCCGCGACATGCGCAACCACCGCAAGCTGTTCCTGATCGACGGCACGATCGGCTGGGCCGGGTCGCAGAACATCGTCGCGAAGGATTTCGCCAAGGGCATCGTCAATCGCGAGCTGGTCGCACGCGTCGAAGGCCCGGCGGTCGCTGAGATGGAAGCGATCTTCCTCGGCGACTGGTATCTCGAGACCGAGGAGATGCTCGATTCGCCTGATGTGCCCGCACCTGCCGGCGACGCCACCGTGCAGCTGCTGCCGAGCGGCGCCGACTATCCCCTCGAAGGCTTCGAGACTTTGCTCATCTGGCAGATCCACGAGGCGCGCGAGCGCGTCGTCATGGTCACGCCCTATCTGATCCCCGACGAGGATCTGATCGGCGCAATGCGCACCGCGGTGCTGCGCGGCGTGACGATCGATCTCGTCGTCAGCCAGGTCGTCGACCACCCGATCGTACGGTTGGCGCAATGCTCCTTCTACGACGATCTGCTCCGGAGCGGCGTGCGCATCTGGGCGTTCCGCGACTATCTGCTTCACGCCAAGAGCGTGAGCATCGACGGGCGGCTCGCCGTGGTCGGCTCGAGCAACGTCGACATCCGCTCGTTCCAGCTCAACGAGGAGGTCAGCCTGCTGCTCTACGATGCACCGGAGATCGAGCGGCTCGAAGCCTTCCAGCGCGGCTATCTCGACAACAGCGACCGCATCGATCTGGACGCCTGGCGCAAGCGCCCGGCGATCCGCAGGCTCGGCGAAAACTTCGCGCGATTGGTCAGCCCGCTGCTCTAGCGGCGGCTAATGCCGGTCCTCCGGCGTCACCCCGGCTTAAGCCGGGGCCTCGCTCTCCGCATCCGGCTCGCTCGATCGCGCGATCGAAGGCAGTTGGGACCCCGGGGTGACGAAGTTGGTATGACAGCCTTCGCCCCGGCAGCGGAGGTTTCCGATTACGCGTCGGGCTTCGGAGGCTTGGAGCGCAAGGCTAAGATCATTGCCGCGGCCATGCAAAGCACAAAGCCGGCAATGATCGAGAGTTTCGCCACATCAACGCTCCACCGCGTTCGGCCTCATATCGCGCTTGATGGCAGCTTACCGCGCGCGGCGGGGCGTCAGCATGCCGACGCGGCGGCGATAATCCTCATAGTCGGTGCCGAACAGGCGGACGAGATCGCGTTCCTCGTAGCGGATGGCGATCAGCATATAGGCCGACAGGCCCAACGCGAGCAGGAGGTGCCCGCCCGTCATCGCCGGCGTCGCCCAGAAGGCGAGGAAGAAGCCGGAATAGAGCGGATGGCGTACGAGCCTATAGAATAGCGGCTGGCGCAGCTTCGGCGCGGCCGCGGCGACGCCGCGCCAATGATGATAGACCTGCTGCAGCCCGAACAGTTCGAAGTGGTTGATCAGGAACGTGCTGAGCAGCACGATCAGCCAGCCCGCCGCGAAAAGCGCCCAGATTAGAACGGTCGCCCAGCGCGCTTCGACATGCCAGATCGGCGTGGAGATGGGCCGCCACAACAGGAACATCAGGATCAGCGCGGCGCAGGCGAAGAGCATGTAGGTGCTGCGTTCGATCGGCGCGGGCACGATCCGCGCCCAGCCTCGCTTGAAGCCCTGGCGCGCCATGATGCTGTGCTGCACGCCGAACAGCGCGATCAGCGCCGCGTCGATCGCCAGCGCTCCAGCCAGCGGTGCGGCCGGCCCGTGATCGACCGTGTGCGGGACGATCGGCCATCCAGCGACGAACGCGACCAAGTAAAGGAAGGTCGCCAGGAAGACGGCATAGGCGGCGATGGCGTAGGCGGCGAAGACAGGCTTGGTCATGCGACGACTCCCCAAAGTCGCGGTGACCGAACCTATCAGTCAAACATGCGCGAGGCGAGCGGACGCATCGCGCAACGAAAAGGGCGCCGTCCTCGCGGACGACGCCCTTCGAAGCGTGCGCGGGGAGCGATCAGCGCTTCGAGAACTGGAAGCTGCGGCGCGCCTTGGCCTTGCCGTACTTCTTACGCTCGACCGCGCGGCTGTCGCGGGTGAGGAAGCCGGCCGCCTTCACCGGGCTGCGCAGCACCGGCTCGAAGCGGGTGAGCGCCTGCGCGATGCCGTGCTTCACCGCGCCGGCCTGGCCGGAGAGGCCGCCGCCGGAAACGGTGGCGACGACGTCATACTGGCCCTCGCGGTCGGCGACGCCGAACGGCTGGTTGATGACCAGGCGCAGCGTCGGTCGCGCGAAATAGACCTCCTGATCGCGGCCGTTGACGGTGATCTTGCCGCTGCCGGGCTTGATCCATACGCGCGCGACGGCATCCTTGCGGCGGCCGGTCGCATAGGCGCGACCCTGCGCGTCGACCTGGCGCTCGCGCAGCACGGGCGCCGCTTCGGCCGAGAGCGGTGCGGCGGGAGCGGGCGCCGCACCCTCGGCGGCAGCTGCCGCCTGCGGCTGCGTAGCGGCCTGGCCGGTGAGCGAAGCGAGATCGGAAAGGGATTGGCGGTTGTCGGACATCAGGCGCCCACCTTGTTCTTGCGGTTCATGGCCGCGACATCGAGCACTTCGGGGTTCTGCGCGGCGTGGACATGCTCCGGGCCCTTGAAGACGCGCAGGTTGCGCATCTGCTGGCGGCCGAGCGGCCCGCGCGGGATCATGCGTTCCACCGCCTTCTCGAGCACGCGCTCGGGAAAGCGGCCGTCGAGCAGCTTGTCGGCGCGCACTTCCTTGATGCCGCCGGCATAGCCGGTGTGGCGATAATAGACCTTCTGCGTCGCCTTCTTGCCGGTGAAGCGGACCTTCTCGGCATTGATGACGATGACGTTGTCGCCGCAGTCGATATGCGGGGTGAAGCTCGGCTTGTGCTTGCCGCGCAGGATGTTGGCGATGATCGACGCCACGCGCCCCACCACGAGGCCGTCGGCATCGATGAGATGCCATTTCTTCTCGACCGTCGACGGCGTGGCCGGCTTGGTCGTCTTCATCAGCGCCTTCATGGCCCCGAGACTCCTGAAATGAATAACGCCGCCTCGGCGGGCGGCGCGGTGTGAGCGGGCAAATGGCGGGGGAGGGCGGAGAAGTCAAGCAAAAGCGCCGGTTTCGCGTGAGGTATTCCCATACCTTTAGCGTTCCGGCGGGGGGAGGGTTGAGCTTGTCGAGTGGCAGGTGAACCTATCCACATGGTTCAGGGACGTCAGGACGAGGATCCGACCTGCCGCTCCGTCGCGGCGTCATTGATGGGGGTTCATCGACGGGCGCATTTCGACGGGCTCGATGCGGTGAACCGACCGGAGAGAGTTCAGGAGGATTGTTTCACCCACTCCGCGTAGGCCGGATGCGCGTGCGCGATCGGCCATGCGACGACTGCCGGGACGCCGTAGCTGTGCGCCTCCGCGATCGCGGCGATCAGCGCTGCCGCGCCCTCGGCCGTCGTCTTGAAGAGCGCGGGGACCTCGTCCGCTTCCTCGATCGCGCCCTGCCAGCGATAGATCGAGCGGCAGCCACCAAGGATGTTGACGCAGGCGGCGAGTCCACGCTTGACCATCGCGCGTCCGATGCTTTCGGCCTCCGCCTGCGATCCGAACACGGCGTAGACGGTGGCGATGGCGCTCATGCCGCGACGCGTCCCGCCGCTCGCTCGCCGCCGACGGCGTGCGCGGCCCATATCGTCGCGGCGAGCAGCAGCGCCGCCATCGCCTGATGCGCGACGGCGATCTCGATCTTCACGCCGCTCATCAGCGTCGCGATGCCGAGCAGGATCTGCAGCACCACTGCGGTCGCGACGGCGTGCGTCGGGCCACGGCCGCTCCGTCGGGCGCGGCGTGCGAGCAGCAGTACCGCGCCGGCCGCGATCCACGCCCACCAGCGATGGACGAATTGGACGACGACCGGGTTGGCGGTGAGGTTGGTGAGCGCGTTCGTGGCGCTGTTCCAGCCACCCGCGGGGAACAGCCGATCGCCCATCAGCGGCCAGCTTGCGAAGGCGTAACCGGCGCGCAGCCCGGCGGTGAAGGCACCGAGCATGATCTGGATCACGAGGGTCGCGATCGCGACCGTCCCTAACCCCGTCAGCCGCGCCCGCTGCGCCGAAGGACGGCGGGCGAGCGCGAACAGATCGAGCGCCGTCCAGATCAGCACGCCGTAGATCAGCAGCGCGGTGAGCAGGTGGATGGCGAGCCGATAGGGGCTGACCTCGGTGCGATATTCGAGCCCGGAGGCAACCATCCACCAGCCGACCACGCCCTGTAGCGCGCCGAGCAGCAGGATCGCGACCGTCCGCCGGCCATAGCCCTTGGGGATCGCACGCCGCCACCAGAAGACAAGCAGCACCAGGGCCAGCACCGTTCCGATCGCGCGCGCCAGCAGCCGATGGAGATACTCCCAGAAATAGATGTGCTTGAAGCCGCCGAGCGTCATGCCGGCGTTGAAGGCGGCATATTGCGGGATGCGCCGGTAGCCGGCGAACTCCTCCTGCCACTGCGCATCGTTCAACGGCGGGACGATGCCGCGGATGGGCTTCCACTGCGTGATCGACAGACCGGATTCGGTCAGCCGCGTGATCCCGCCGACGGCCACGATCAGCAGCACCAGCGCTGCGACGACGAGCAGCCAGCGCGCGAACGCGCGCGGCGCGGGACGGGGCAGGGCGGGACGCGTGAACAAGGACATGGCGAGGGGCTATGGTCGCCTGCAAGCCGCATCGCAATGCGGGAGCCCCGATCGACCGCAGCCCGGCGTTCGCGCAACCGGTTCGCGCGCCGCGTGCGAGCCTGCGCGCGGAATTCTCCCGAAATCCTTTTGCATCGACAAGCTTCTGCCGCTCTGGCAGCGTATTGCACTGGTTGGGAGATCGTCCGCTATGGTTCGAGCTGCTTTCGGCGCGCTGGCGCTTTCGTTTTTCGCCGGCGCCGCGCTCGCGGCTCCCGAACCCGCGGCCGGGCCTCCGCCGAGCAATCCCTCGCACGTGCCGCACCAGCCGGATGTCGCGAAGCCCGCGACGGAAGCGAAGGCGAAGCCCTATGTGAGCGAATGGCGGAAAGCCTATATCGCCAAGCACGGCCATGAGCCCGGAGCGTCCGGCGGTCCGGCCGCGAAGGAACCCGTGACGAAAGCGGCTGCGAGGAAGCCGGTGGCGGTCAAGCCGGCCATCGCCAAGCCCGTTGCGAAAAAGGCGGTTGCGCATCCAGCGGCGCGGGCGCCACTGCATCCCTATCGCCGCTGCGATCGCTGACCGCGAGACCGGCGTCGCAAAAGCGTTGACGCCGCGCCGGAAGTGCCGGAAACGCGATGGCGCCGGCGCGGGTGTAGCTCAATGGTAGAGCAGAAGCCTTCCAAGCTTACGACGAGGGTTCGATTCCCTTCACCCGCTCCAGCCTAGCGGCGCCTGGCGAGCCCTCTTTGATTTGATGGCGCTGTGCCTTGCGGGCTGCGCTTGGGGGTTCGCTTCCCTTCACCTGCTGCACCGTCATGCCACGGTCGCCGCCGACGAAGCGCGGATCGGTGCCGAACAGGCGCGCGAGCGTGCGTGACAGCCGCATGAACCGTTCGCCCTGCGGCGTAAGCCGCAGCCGGCCGTGATCGACGACGAGGTTGCCCGAGCGGGTCTGCTCGTCGATGCGGCGATCGATCTGCGCCATGCCGATCACATAATCGCGGACGAATGTCGCGCGGAGCCCCTGCGCATCAAGCGGCGCCTGCGGCGGTGCGGCCTCGATGCGGCTCAGCAGGAACACGCTCACCGACCGATCGATCGTCACCGGGATCACGATGAGGAAGGTGAGGTTGACGCTCAGCGACGCCATCACCGCCGCGATGAGGATGGCCGGATCCCACAGCTTCAGCCGCGGCAGCGATAGGGCGAGCAGAAGCGCGAGGACCACCGCATCCGCCCCGCCGAGCAGCAGGCCGCGATAGAAGAGGATCGGGTTCGATCGCAGCAGCGGCGAATGCAGCAGCCCGACATAGAGCGCGAAACCGGCAACGATGCTCATGCCGATGACGGCGAGCATCGCGGCGAGGCGCCTCATCGCGGCACCCGATCGATCATCGCGAGGCAGACCTGCGGCTCGCGATAGGCGCATGCGAGGCCCGGTGGCGGACCGCCCTGCCGCTGCCACACCGGATCGCGCGCAGTGAACAGGAGCCCGTCGATCCCGTCACGGCGCGCCGTCGCGGCGATCACCGAAGCATCGAGCGGTGCCTGGAAGATCGGCTGCAGCCGATCGATGCGGGCCAGCACCTCGGGCTGCGAAGCGCCGAACAGACGCGCCTGCCGATCCGCGACGCCGGTTCGGTTCCGGCCATAGAGACCGAAATCGAAGACCCGCCGGTCCGCGTTGGGATTAGATTGGAGAATGGCGTCGGCGCGCACATGCGCATTCGCCCAGCGATAGGCGCGGCGCTCGGCGAGGTCGATCTGCGGCGTCGCGTTGAGATAATCCCATCGTGTGTGAAAGGCGGGCGGGCGGACGAGGCGCGCGCCGAGCACGTCCCAGACATTCCCCAAGATTCCCATCCCGATGAGCAGGACCAGCATCACGGGAAGCGTCGCGAGGCTGTCTATCAAAGCCCACGTCCAGATCATCGCCGGCAGCTGCGCGAACCAGAGCGATCGCCAGCCGAAATCATTGTTGATCACCGTCGATCGCACGAACCCTGACTCGAGGAGCCCGATCACCGCGGCGACGAACAGCAGCAGCGCGATCGGCTCGAGCGGCGCCTCGCGCCATGGCCGCCTGGCGAGGTAGCGCAGCGCGCCATAAGCGAAAGCGCCGAAGCCGATCAGATAGGAGAGCGGCAACAGCGCCAGCAGCAGCAGCCAGGTCGAGGCATCGTGACCCGGCGTGATCGCGCGGAACGGGCGGATCGAGATCGCAAGCGGAAAGGCCTGACCCGCACGTCCGGCGGCGAGATCGTGGAACTGCGGCAACACCAGCACGAGCGCGATCGCGGCGGATATCAGCGCGAGAACCAGCGGCTTCACGCCGCAGCGGCGGACGAGCAGTAGCTGCCACAGCGCCAGCACCGGCGCCGCCGCCACTGCGATCCACACCGACATGCCGAACGCGCTCGCGAAGGCGAGGCCGCTCGCGGCGACGTGCATCGCGGTGGCGTCCGACGCGCGGCGGCCTCGTTCGACGAGCAGTGCTCCCACCCAGACGGCGATCAGCGCGGACATGTGGTGCGGCACCCAGAGCGCGGTACCGAGCGCGAAGCGGATCTCCTCGCTCCACCATTCGACCTGCGGCTCCCAGCGCCCGCTGAGCACGTCACCGAGCAGGGAGAGGGGCAGGTCGCAGCCCGCGAGGAAGCACAGGCCCGCGAGGATGACGAAGCTTCGCTGGGCGCGGGCAGGGGGCACGATGCCGCCGTCGACCGCGATGCGCCACAGCAGTGCCGGCACCGCGAGGCCGGTCCAGAACACGGAGCCGGCGAACGCCATGCGACTGTCGACGAGGCCGTGCCCCAGCCAGCGGACAAGCGCCGGCGCGAGATAGTAGAAGTAATAATAACCCGCTGCCTCGGCGCGCGCGAAGAAGGGATCGCGCAACGGCAAACCCACTTGCTGGATCGATTCGATGACCGCGGCATGCTTGACGAGGTCGATGATCAGCAGGCTTTGATGGAGGCCGCCGTTCCAGTCGACGTCGACATAATCGAGGGCGACCAGCAGCCACCACAGCGCCGCCATCGCCGTCACGGATCGCGACGGTGGGCGCAGGTCGCGCGCGACGCGCACTGCACCGGCCGCTCCGAAGGCCGCCATCACGAGGTGGGCGATCGCCGTCGATGCGACCCCGCAGAAGCGGATGCCGAGCGCGTCCAGGCACGGCAGCAGCGTGATCGCGAGCAGAAGGGCCCAACCGCATCGCGGCCAGCCCCCGCCGGCATCGAAGCCGCCGCGTTCGGCGAGACCGACGAGCGCGAAGCCGGGCAGCAGGCCGGCGAGCGCCATCAGCACCGTGGCGAGCGCCAAGCCGCTGATGTCGCCCAGCATGACCGTCATCCTGCCCCCTCCCCGTCATCGGCCGTGGTCTGCCCGGCCGTATCGGCCCGCGCGTTCTGCCGCGCGCCGCCTTGCGTTCGCTGCCGCGTGTGCGTCAGGAGGTCGGATGCTTGGCGCGCCAGCTGCGCACCGCATCCATCGTGCCGCTCACATGGCCGCTGGGATCGAGCGCCGAATAGACGAAGATGATCTTGCCATCGGGCGCGATCACGTAGGAAGTCCGGTTCGAGAGCTCCGGCTTCTGCGGCAGCACGACGTCATAGGCCTTGATCGTCGCCGCGGTCGCCGCGCCGACCGCGAACTTGTTGCGGCATTCCTGCACCGAGAATTTGTTGAGCTTGTCGATCGGATCGGCCGACATCCCGATCACGGTAGCGCCGAGCTTGTGGAAATCGTCGGTCGCTTCGGCGAAGTCGTGGGCCTCGATCGTGCAGCCGGTGGTGAAGGCGGCAGGGTAGAAATAGAGCACCACCGGCCCCGATTTCAGCGCCTCCTTCAGCGAAAAGGGCTTGGGCACGCCGGCGAGGCTCACCTGCGTCTGGATGTCGGGGGCCTTGGCACCGATCGGAAGTGTCGCCTGGCCGGCGGCGGACAGAGCGGCGAGCGTGACGGCGATCGCGGCGGCGGCGCTGCGGAACATGGACGATCTCCTGCGATGGCGATCGTAGCGCCCTAGCAGCTTGCGCGGCGCGGCTCGATAGCCGCGTCAGGCGGCGCGGGCGTGAACGAGCTCGAGCCGCGGCGCGCGCGCCGGTTGGCAGGCGCGCCGCTCGACGGTCTTCCACAACGCCTCGATCG
>Ga0213875_10001045_pt1 | contig 19483 bp, 16 predicted proteins | sample BarmaccomBMRX_R8_FD_160105 | JGI IMG/M metagenome (GOLD analysis project Ga0213875, IMG submission 160105) | Root-associated microbial communities from Barbacenia macrantha in rupestrian grasslands, the National Park of Serra do Cipo, Brazil - RX_R8 | ecosystem: Host-associated > Plants > Roots... | reverse complement strand
CCCAGGCCCCGGATTCGCCGGCCGCCGCCTTTGTCCAGCGAACCGGCGAGGAGCTCATCCGGGCGCTGTCGCAGTCGCCCTCGCCGGAGGCGCGCAGCCAGCAATTGCTGCAGGTCATCGATCGGACCGTAGACGTCGACGGGCTCGCCCGCTTCTGCCTCGGCATTTACTGGCGGCGCGCCACCCCCCAGCAACAGCAGGAGTACATCGCGGCGTTCCACCAGTCCCTGGCGCACAGCATCACCGGCCGGATGGGTGAATACGAAGGGGTGCGGTTCGCGGTCGGCCGAAGCGCCCCCGAGGGCCCCGACACCGCGGTGCAGACGACAATACTCCGGCAGAACAATCCGCCCCTGCAGGTCGTCTGGCTGGTAAGCACCGGCAGCGGCACCCCGAAGATCATCGACGTGCAGGCCGAGGGCACGAGCATGCGGCTGACCGAACGCAGCGACTACACCAGCTTCCTGCAGCAGCACGGCGGCAACGTGCAGGCATTGATCGACGCGCTGAAACGCCAGGCCGTGCAGCAGGGCTAGAACCCGCCGGCATGCGACTCGCCCTGGCGCTGGTGCTGCTGATCCCGCCGGCCGCCGCCCGAGCCGCGGACAGCTCCCCACCCTGCGATCACCCCGTCCGCTCCTGGTGGGTCGCCACCGACCCGGCCAAGGATCTGCGGAACCTCATCGAGAAGAACCCGATCACCATCCTGACCGGCCGGACGGTGCCGGTGACGGTGCTCAAGGTGGCCAATCTCCGCCCGGACGCGGCGCTGAGCGACGGCAGGCATGTCTGCCGGGCCGATATCACCACCGACAAGGGGCGGGCCACCTACACCTACTGGTACGAATCGATGGGCTTCGGCCAGACCGCTATCAACGGCGTCGCCCGCTGGCTGGATTTCGATCCGAACAGGTAGCCCGTGAAGGCTCACACTGCGCTCAGAACCAGGGCAGAGGTGTTCCACTCCATAAACGCGCGCCAGGGTTGATTAATTCAGCCCAGGGTTTAATCTGCCTGAATACTCTCGTAGGTTGGTTGAGAGGCAGCTTGAACCTCGCTGGAGCAGCGCGAGCATCATGCGGATCGTCTGCGTAGTCGGAACCCGGCCGGAGGTCATCAAGATGGCGCCGGTGATCCTGGAGCTCCGCACTCGTCCCTGGGCGCAGGTCTCGGTCCTCTCCACCGCCCAGCACCGGAACCTGACCGCCCCGCTGCTGAGCTTTTTCGGCATTCCCGTAGACCACGACCTCGACGCCATGCGTCCCGATCAGGGCCTGCCGGAACTCACGGGCAGGCTGCTGCCGCGAATCGCCGCCATCCTGCACGCCGAGCAGCCCGAGCTAGTCATCGGACAGGGCGACACCACGACGGTGATGGCAACCGCCATGGCCTGCTTCTACGGGCATGTCGCCTTTGCCCATGTCGAGGCCGGCTTGCGCACCGGCGATCTGCAGCATCCCTTCCCCGAGGAGTTCAATCGCCTCATTGCGGCGAAAGTGGCGACGGTGAATTTCGCCCCCACCCGGGCGGCGCGCGCAAACCTGCTGCGCGAAGGGGCCGATCCTGCCGGCATCTTCATGACCGGCAACACGGTGATCGACGCGCTTCTCTGGACCTCGAAGCGGGCCCGCAAGCTGCCTTTCCCCATCGCCCCGGGGGGCCGCGTGCTGCTGATGACCTTGCATCGGCGCGAAAGCTTCGGCGCGCCGGTCCGCGGCGTCTTGTCGGCGATCCGCCGGCTCGTCGCGAGCAATCCCGACCTCTCGGTGATCTACCCCGTGCATCCCAACCCGCAGGTCAGCCGGCCCGCGCACGAACTGCTCGGCGGGGTGCCCCGCGTCCACCTCTGCCCGCCCCTCGACTATCCCGAGATGATCGCCGTGATGCAGCGCGCCGACATCGTGCTGACCGATTCCGGCGGCATCCAGGAGGAAGCACCGGCACTCGGCAAGCCGGTGCTGGTCACCCGCGAGACCACCGAGCGTCCCGAAGCGGTGCACGAAGGCGTGGCGCGGCTGATCGGCACCGACCCCGACCGGATCGTCGAGGAGGTGCAGCGTCTGCTCGACGACAAGCAGGCCTATGCAGCGATGGCGCGCGGCGCCTCGCCTTACGGCGATGGCCAGGCAGCGCGGCGCATCGCGGATGTGCTGCAGCGGCGCCGCAGTCGAGCCGAGCCGCAATCCGCAGAGCCGGCGTACGCGTGATGGAGCGCGACCTGTCCGCCCATGAAGGCGCTCGCGCCGAGGTCACGAGCGGAGAGGTGGCCCGCGCAAAGGCGAACGGGAGCGGCCCTCGCACGACTGTCTCGCCGGTGCTGCGCGGCAAGCGGGCTCTGCGCGGCCGCGCTGCAATCGAGCCGCCCGCAAGCGCGGCGAGCACGGACAAGGCCGAGACGAACGCGACGCCCGATGCCGAAGCTCAGAAGGGCCTGGTCGGCGTGTTCGACGCAGTCCACGGCCGCCTCGTCGAGGGTTGGGCGTATGATGCGCGTACGCCCTCGCGCATTCTCACGGTCGAAATTCGCGACAGCGATCGCCTGCTCGGCGCCATTCCGGCCAAACTGTTCCGCGCCGACCTGGCGGAGGCCGGCATCGGCGACGGCTGTCACGCTTTTCGCTATGCGCTGCCGTTGGAGCTGTTCGACGGCCAGGAGCACGTCATCACGGCGCGGGTGAAAGGCGCCGACTTCGCCTTGCAGGACAGTCCGAGGGTCCTGCGCACGGCGCCTCTGCCGTCGGCTCAGGCCTTTCCGTCGCAGCAGCGGCTCGCCGAGGTGACACCGCCGCTCTCGGACCTGCAATTCACCATGCTTCGGGCGCTGAACGCGATCGCCGAGAACTTAAGCGCGCAGGGCAGGGCGCTCGCCCTGCTCGTCGACCGGCTTGACGATCCCGCGCCGGCGCGGGTGCTCGAGGCTCCCCCGCCCTCACCGGAGGCACTCTATGGCGCGCTGCTGCCGGCCGCTCTGGCGGCCGCCGGCGGCCCGCATGACGTCCTGTTCTTCTCGATCATCGATTGGCATTTCCGGACCCAGCGGCCGCAGCATCTGGCGGCAAAGCTGGCGGCACTCGGCAGCCGGGTGTTCTATCTGAGCGTCAGGTTCGAGGCGCCGGACCCGAGCGGCGGCCGCTTCAAGATCCGCTCGCAGTCTGCCAAGGGCGTGTTCGAGATCGTGCTCACCTGCCGGCCCCCGGAACCCAGCATCTATGCCGGCATCGAGGACGAGCGGCAGATCGAGGAACTTTCTGCGGCGCTGGCCGCCGTCGCCTCGGAGCTCAGGCTGCGCAGCCCTGTGGGAGTCGTTCAGTTCCCGGGGTGGTACCCGGTGGCGATGTCGCTGCCCGGCATGGTCCTGATCCACGACTGCCTCGACCACGTCGCCGGCTTCAACGCCGTCTCCCCCCGCGTCGTGGCGCTCGAGGACAAGCTCATCCGCGAGGCGGACGCGGTCGTCGCCACCTCCGAGTATCTCGCCGACATCGTCAGACGGCAGCGCCCCTGCGAGATCGTGCGCAACGGTGCCGAGGTCGAATATTTCTCGACGCCTCCGGCGACCCGCTATGTGCCGGCGGCGCGGCCGGTCATCGGCTATTACGGCGCGATCGCCGACTGGTTCGACATGGAGCTGGTCGTCAGCTGCGCCCATAATCATCCGGAGTGGCACTTCATCCTGATCGGCGCCACCGAGGGATGCGACGTCGCCCCGGCGCGCAAGCTCGCCAACATCGTCTTTCTCGGGGAAAAACCGTATTCGGAGCTGACCCACTATCTCTATTCCTTCGATGTCTGCATCATTCCCTTCAAGCTGGTCGATCTGATCAAGGCGACCAATCCGGTAAAGCTCTACGAGTATCTCTGCGCGGGCAAACCGATCGTCGCCACCGACATGCCCGAGCTGCGGCGCGTGCCGGCTGGGCTGCTGCAGATTGCGCGGTCGCCGGGCGAGTTCGAGAAGAAGATCGCGGGCTATCTCAAGGCTGGTTCTCACAACTCCGGTTCTCCCAGGCTCGGCTCTCGCAAGACCGACTCCGTGAAGAACGACCGCACCCTCAAAGACGACGGTACCGCGATCGCGGCGCAACGCCGGGAGTGGGCTGCCCGGCATTCCTGGTCGACGCGCGCCGCCGCCTTCTCCGCGGTCATCGACCGGCAGTTTCCGACGGTGAGCATCGTCGTCCTCTGCTACAACAACCTGGATTTCACCCGGGCGTGCCTGTCCAGCCTGCTGACCTTCTCCGATTATCCCGAGCTGGAGATCGTCTGCGTCGACAACGCCTCCAGCGATGCGACGGGCACCTACCTGGAGGAGATGAGCCGCCAGCACCATGCGATCCGGCACGTCCGCAACCCGAGCAATCTCGGCTTCGCTGCCGGCAATAATGTCGGTCTCAAGGCGGCGACCGGCGAGATTCGGGTCGTCCTGAACAACGACACCTACGTGACCAAGGGCTGGATCCGCGACCTGATCCGTCCGCTGCTCGCCGATCCGCGCGTCGGCATGACCGGTCCGCTGAGCAACATGATCGGCAACGAGCAGAAGATCGTGATTTCCTACTCCGACATGCAGGAAATGGCGGCCTCGAGCGCCGCTTTCACGGCCCGGCGTCGGCGCTGCACCTTCGAGACCGAAAACCTCGCCTTCTTCTGCGTCGCCATCCGGCGTGAGGTGATCGAAACCGTCGGCTACCTCGACGAGAGCTTCAGCGTGGGCTTCTTCGAGGACGACGACTATTGCCGCCGGGCGCGCCAGGCCGGCTACCGTCTGCTGATCTGCGACGACGTGTTCGTCCATCACCATCTCTCCGCGTCGTTCGACAAGCTGGCCGCCGGCGAGAAGGCGGAGCTGATGCAGCGCAATCGCAAGATCTTCGAGGCGAAGTGGGGGCCGTGGACGCCGCACCGCTATCGCGACCAGCCCGGCTTCGGGGAATAGCCGGATGTCGGCCGCCCCGCGCCGCATCACCATGGTGCTGGGAATGCACCGCAGCGGCACCTCGCTCTGCTCGCACCTGCTCAGCGTCATGGGCATCGACATGGCGGGCCAGATCGCATCCGACGGCAGCAACGCGAAAGGCCACTGGGAACGCCCGGAAATCGTCGCGTTCCACGACACCATCCTCCAGCTGTTCGGGCGCGACTGGTACAGCCCTGACCACGCGCTGGCCCTGCCGGCGGGCTGGTGGGCCGACCCGCGGGTGCGCGCGGTGCGTGACCAGGCAATCGATTGGCTGGACGGGCAGCTGCAACGGCACCGCCGTTTCGGCTTCAAGGACCCGAGGGCGGCGCGGTTGTTGCCGTTCTGGCGGGAGGTCTGTAGCGCATTGGAGCTCGAGCCGAGCTACGTGCTGTGCCTGCGCTCGCCCGCACAAGTGGCCCGCTCGCTCGCCGCCCGGGACGAGATCGACGCCGCCGACGCCGAGTATCGCTGGGCCGTCTATAACGCCCACGCCATACAAGACATCGGCGCCGCCCCGGTCTGCGTCATTCCGTACGAGGGCTGGTTCACCGCCCCCCAGGACAACACGGCGCGCCTGATCGCGCATCTCGGTCTTCCCTGGGACGCCGCGGACCCGGCGCTCGAGGAGCTGGTCGCTGAGATCGCGGACGCCGGCCTGCGGCATGACGATCATCGACCAGGGGCATCCGGAGCGTTCTGCCGGATGCTGCATCGCCGGATACTGCAGGCCGCACCATCCGGCTGCTTCGGTGAAACTCTGCGCGAGACGGCCGCGGTTTTCGTCGGTGTCGAGCAGCTCATGCGGCCGCTGCAGCAGGCCGCGGCGTCAGTGTCGGCGCTGCAGGCCCGATGCGAGGCGGCGGAGGCCGAACTGGCGGAGATGCGCGCCCGAGAAGCGTTGGCGGCAGCCTCCAACGCGGTGCCGCTTCACAGGAATCCGGTGGACAGCCAGGGAATCGCGGCGACGGCGATGACGGCCAGCAGCAAGGCTCCGAGATATGGCCATACGCGGCCCATCGCCTCGTCCGGCGTGGCCCCGCCGATGGCGCAGGAAAAATAGAAGCCGATCCCGAACGGCGGCGCGAACAGGCCGAGCCCCATCGCCAGCACCACCGTCATGGCGTAGTGCACATCGTTCACGCCGATGGCGCGCGCCGCCGGGAACAGCAGCGGGCCGAACAGCACGATCGCCGGGATGCCCTCCAGCAGCGAGCCGAGCACGGCGAACACGACGATGGAAACGCCGAGAAATCCGGCCTTGCCGCCGGGCATGTGTATCATCGCCTCGACGAGCTGCTGGCTGAAGCCGGACTGCGTCAGCGCCCAGGCCATCGCCGTCGCCATGCCGATGATCAGCAGGATTGCGCCGGAGAGCGCCGCGGTGCTTACCAGCATCGGATAGAGCCGGCGCCCATCGAACTGCCGGTACACCAGGAACCCGACCACTACCGTGTAGGCGATGCCGACCGTGGAGACCTCGGTCGCCGTCGCCACGCCCTTCACCACCGCGGCGCGGATCAGGAACGGCAGCACCAGCGCCGGCGCCGCCACGGCACCGGTGCGCAGCATGTGTCCGAAACGCGCCCGCCTGGCGCCGCGGAGGTCATCGCCGCGCGATCGGTAGCGGCAGACCAGGACCAGCGCCAGCGCGCCGGCGGCGGCCGGTAGCATACCGCCGGTGAACAGGCCGGCGATGGAGACGCCGCAGGACGAGCCGATGGTGATCAGCACGAGGCTCGGCGGAATGGTCTCCGACATCGCGCCGGAGGCCGCGAGCTGCGCCACCAGCTCGCCGGGATGCGCGCCGCGCCGGCGCATGTCGGGAAACAGGCTCGGCGCCACCGCCGCCATATCGGCCGCCTTGGAGCCGGAGATGCCGGAGACGAGATACATCGCCGCCAGCAGCACGTAGGAGAGCCCGCCGCGGACATGGCCGAGCAGCGCCACCATGAAGTTCACCAGCGCCCGTGCCAGCCCCATCATCTCGATCAGCACGCCGAGAAAGACGAACAGGGGCACGGCGAGCAGGATCAGCTCCGACATGCCCTCGTCGATCCGGTTGACCACGGTGGAGAGCGGCGTGTCGGTGGTGACGGCCAGATAGGCGAGGGTGGCGGCGCCGAAGGCAAAGGCGATCGGGGTGCCGATGGCGACGCAGAAGCCGACCAGCACGACGAAGAACAGAACCAGGTCGATGTTGCCCCAGGGCGCGATGACGTCCTGCACGGCCCACAGCCCGGCAGCTCCGGCAGCCACCAGAATGACAGCCCCGGCGGCCTGCGCGGGCGTTGCAAAACGGAACAGCCGGATCACCGCGACGCAGCTCATCAGCACCGCGCCGAGCAGGATCGCCGCGACTCGCACACCATCGTGAATCTGCAGGGCCGGCGTGGTCACCACCCATTGATCCTCGATATACTGCTCAGCGGGCGCCAGCAGCGCCAGCATGCAGGCGATGACGATCGCCGAACCCAGCGCCTCCATCCAGCCGCGCAGGCCGGGCGGCGCGGCATTGACCAACACGGTGAGCCGCATGTGCTCGCCGCGCTGCAGCGCGATCACCGCGCCGAGCAGGGCCAGCCAGAGGAACAGCGCCGAGGCCAGCTCGTCGGACCAGACCAGCGGCCGGTGAAAGACGTAGCGCGAGGTGACGCCGGCGGAGAGCAGCAGGATTTCAGCGACCACCAGCCCGGCGGCCGGGATTTCGGTGAGCAGTGCGAGAGTGCGCTCGAGCTGCGCCAGCGCCGCCGCCCGGGGTGGCGGCGAGGCCGCCTGCAGTAGGCTCTCGACCATGCCGGCTCGGTCCGGTCAGGCGAGCTTGCCGGTGTATTTCTCCAGCAGTCCCCAGCACTCGGGACCGAAGGTGTCGCGCCACTTCGCATAGAACCCGGCACTGCGCAGCTTGGCGCGGAACGGCTCGGTGTCCGGCGTGTTGAAGGTCATGCCGAGCTTCTCCAGCTCGCTCTGCAATCCCTCGTTCAGCTTGCGGATGTCGGCACGCTGCTCCTGCGCCGCCTGCTCGATGTTCTTCGACACGACATCCTGCACATCCTTCGGCAGCCTCTCCCAGGCCCGCTTGTTGGCCAGCACCCAGAAACCGTCCCACATGTGGCTGGTCAGTGAGCAGTATTTCTGCACTTCATAGAATTTCCAGTTGTAGATGATGGAGAGCGGATTCTCCTCGCCATCCACCAGCCGCGTCTGCAGCGCCGAATAGGCCTCCTTGATGTTGATGGAGGTCGGCGAGGCGCCGTAGCTCTCGAACAGCGAGGTCTCCAGCGGCATCACCGGCACGCGGATCTTGAAGCCGTTGAGATCGTCCGGCCGGGCGATCGGCTTGGCGCCGGCGGTGATCTGGCGGAAGCCGTTGTCCCAGATCTTCGGGAACGTGTAGAACCCGGCCGGCTCCATCGCGCGGCGGATATAGGCGCCGAACTCGCCATCCATCGCCGCCCAGACCATGTCGTAGTCCTTGAACGCGAACCCCACACCGTTGGCGCCGGCGACCGGAACGATGGTCTGCACGATCAGCCCCGAGAGCGGGAAGAACTGGATCGCCCCGCTGCGCAGCTGGCTCATCATGTCGGTATCGCCGCCGAGCTGGTTATTGGGGAAGAGCTGGATCTGCAGACGTCCGCCGGTCTGCTCGCGGATGCGGTCGATCGCCTGCTGCGCCCGGACGTTGGACGGGTGGCTCGGCGGCTGGTTGGTGGCGAATTTGTAGCTGAACTCGGCGGCATCGGCGCGGCGGGTGAGCAAGGCTGGTAAGGCGGCAAGTCCCTGACCCAGCGCGCGACGGGTGATGATCGGCATGTCTCGCCTCCCTTTCTGTCGTGGCTCTTCTATCGTTAGAGCGCGATGACTCTAAAAGACGAAGTCATCACGCTCTAACTGTTTGGTTTGAGAGCGTGATTCAGACCTGCGGTGATTCCACCTTCGGTCATCACGCTCTAGCGCTTCAGCCGATAGAGGCGCACGGCGTTGTCGTGCAGCAAGGCGCACTGTTCGCCCTCCGGCCGGTCGGCGATTGCGTCGAGAAACTGCCCGGCGATCGCGTCGAAGCTGGCGACCAGGCTGTCCACGGGATAGTTGCTGGCGAACAGGCAGCGCTGCCAGCCGAAGATGGCGATGGCGTCGCGGATCACCGCCCGGTTCGACACCGCGTTCCATGACCCGTCCGGCAGACCGAGGCCGGAAATCTTCAGCGCAACGTTCGGTGATACCGCCACGCGCTCCAGCGCCGCGCGCCACGCCGCCAGCGCCGGCGCGCTACGGTCTGCCGGCAGGCCGGTGTGGTTGATGATGATCTGCGTGCCCGGAAAATCACCGGCAAGCGCCGCCGCTGCGTCCAGGTGCCACCACGGGGTCTGCAGGTCGAAGCTGAGACCGTGCTGCTCCAGCAGGGCGTAGCCGCGCCGCCAGACCGGGTCGTCCATGGACCCCGGCTCGCCCCGGCGCGCGGCATCGGCGCTCGCCGCCGCCGCCGGCTTTTGACGGATGCCGCGGACCAGCGGCCGCGCCGCCTGCTGCGCCAGCACCTCCTCCACCTCCGGACGCTCGAGCCGAGCCTGGGTGACGCAGGCGGTCGGCAGTCCCTCGCGCGCCGCCAGGCTCTCCAGCCACAGCGTCTCCTCGACGGGTCGGGCGGGATCGAACTGAGCCTCGATGTGCACGGTCGCCCTGACCTCGTGGGCGGCGGTGTCGCGGCGGTAGTCGGCGGGCAGATAGGTGCGGCGGATGGCATCGGCGCGGCCGTAGCGGAACGGGATCGGCTCGGTGCCGGCGAGCCAGGGATAGTCGCCCCCGGCGAGATCCCAGAAATGCTGGTGCGCGTCGATCATCCCGCCCACCCCGCGAGCCATCAGCTTCCCGCCTCATACAAGCGGATGATGGATGCGCTGTCGACGAGCTCGTTCCCCAGCCCGACATAATCGGCATAGCGCCGGCACGCCGTCTCGACCATCGGCAAGGTCAGATCGAGCGCCTGGGCGGCGCCGGTGACCGCCTTCATGTCCTTCAGCAGCTGACGGGCGTAGCTCAGCGGCGGATCGAAGGCACGGGCCTGCATCTGCGGATAGATGCGCTGGAGCAGCGCGCTGTCCGCCAAGCCGCCGGCCAGGCACCCTGGCATCGCCGCCGCGTCGATGCCGGCCGCCTCGGCCAGGCGCAGCGCCTCGGCCATCAGCACGAAGCCCGAGCCGACGATCGCCTGGTTGACCAGCTTGGTGAGCTGCCCGGCGCCGACCCCGCCCATGCGCGTGACATTCGAGGCGAGGTCGGCCAGCACCGGCGCGGCATGCGCCATGTCCTCCGGTTCGGCGCCGAGCATGATGGTCAGGCTGCCCGCCCGCGCGGCAACCGGGCCGCCGGATACCGGCGCGTCGACCCAGCCCGCCCCGGTGCGCCCCTTCAGCCGGGCGGCGAAATCGCGCGTCGCCGCGGGATCGATGGTGGAGTGATCGATCACCAGCCCGGCGCCGCTGGCCGCCGCGGCCACCCCGTCCTCGCCCCAGACGCAATCCGCCACCGCCTCGGTGTGGAGTACGCACATCAGCACGATCTCGCAGCTCTCGGCGACTTCGCGCGGACTGCCGGCCGCGCGGGCGCCGGCCGCGAGGACCGGCGCGAGCCGCGACGGCTCGCGGTTCCAGACCGTGAGATCCCAGCCGCGCTCGAGCAGCCGCAGGCTCATCGCCGCGCCCATCAGGCCGATGCCGATGAAGCCGAGGTGCGGGTTATTGCCCATCGCCCTACGCCCGACCGACGGCGGCGAGCCGGCTGCGCGCCACCGCCGGGCTGTCGCGCAGCCGCAACGCCAGGCTGCCGGAGATCACCAGGGAAAGGATCAGAAAACCCTCGCCGACCAGGACATTGCCGGTGCGGTCGATCAGGAATCCGACGATGAACGGGCCGAAGAACCCACCGAGATTGCCGATGGCGTTGATCGAGCCCATCGCCACGGCCAGCACGTCCTCGGCGACGAAGGCGGTGAGTGCCGCCCAGAACACGGCGTAGCAGTAGATGAACCCGAGGCAGATGCTGAGCGCCGCGATTGCCAGCACCGGCCGGCCCGGTCCGGCCAGCACCGAGAGGGCCAGGAACAAGGCTCCGGCAAGGATCGGCACGGCAATGTGCAGGCGGTGCTCGCCGGTGCGGTCGGCATGTGTCGAGTTGATGATCGAGCCGATCATCGCGGCCGCCCAGGGCACTGCCGAGATCCAGCCGATCTGCATCATGGTGCCGTGCGAGAGCGACTGTACCAGCCGCGGCAGCCACAGGCCGTAGCCGTAGAAGCCGACCTGCAGGAAGCAGAACAGCAGCAGCAGGGTGATCACGTTGTGGTTGGCCAGCGCATCGCGCAGGCTTGGAACCTCGCTGGTCAGCACCCGCTTCTCCGCCGCAAGGGTGCTCTCCAGATAGCTCCGCTCCGCCCGCGAAATCCACTTCGCCCGGCTGGGGTCTTCGTCGATGACGAACCACCAGATCGCCGCGAAGACCAGTGCCGGCGCACCCTCGATGAGGAACATCGTCCGCCAGTCATAGTGGGTGAGAATCCAGCCGGAGAGCGGGGCGGTGATGATCGAGGCAACGGGGATGCAGAGATACCAGTAGCCGTTGGCGCGGGCGCGCTCGTTCAGCGGGAACCACTTGGTCAGCAGGATCATCGTCGCCGGCGACACCCCGCCTTCCACGACGCCGAGCAGGAAGCGGGCCACCAGCAGCTGCGGCAAGCTATGCACGAACGCGGTCGCCATCGAGCAGACGCCCCAGAGCACCAGCGAGACGGCGACGAAGGCCTTTGCGCTCCAGCGCTGCGCCAGCACGCTGCCCGGAATTTGCAGGAACAGGTAGCCGAAGAAAAAAATGCCGCCGGCGAGCCCGGCCGCGGTCGCGTCCAAACCGAGCTCCTTCTGGATGCCGAAGAAGCCGAAGGCGATGTTGTTCCGATCGATAAAAGAGATCGTGTACATCAGGAAGGCGGCGGGAATGATCCGCATCCACCGCGCCGCCGGCACTACTGCTGCGTCCATCGTTTCCTCCCCTGCGCCCCGCCTGGTCCGCTACGCCTGGTTCTCCATTTCCCCGAGCTTGGCGACGCGGCGCCGGCAATCCTCGTCGGTGGAAAACTCGGCCCCGACATACGCATCCAGCAGATCGCAGGCCAGCCAGGGACCGACGATCTGCGCGCCGAGGCACATCACGTTGACGTCGTCGTGCTCGACACTCTGATGCGCGGAATGGACGTCGTGGCAGACCGCGGCGCGAATGCCGCGCACCTTGTTGGCGGCGATCGAGGCGCCGACCCCGGTGCCGCACACCATGATGCCGCGCGCCGCCTCGCCGCGCTTGATGATGTCGACGAGCTTGCGGGCGATGTCGGGAAAGTCGACGGGGCGGTCGTCATGCGAGCCGACGTCGATGACCTCGTGACCGCGGCCTCGCAGATGCGTGAGCACGGCGGCCTTCATCGGAAAGCCGGCGTGATCGGAACCGATGACCAGGCGCATGGACGCTTCTCCCTCAGGCCTCGGCGAGTGTGACGCCGCATCGTTGGGGGTTCATTGTAATCGTATCGAGCCCGGTGGAAAGAGCGCCGGTGCTGCCGATCCGGCCATTGACGGCGCGCGGGTTTCGGAAACAATCAAGCCCGATGGAGCGGTGGCGATCGGCGCCGCCGCGGCAGTTGGGGATCGATAGCGATGCGCGAGCGGCGTACCCGTCGAAACCGGCACGAGCCGGGCATGAAATTCGGGCGTGGTGCCCGCGCCCTGGGAACGATCCTCAGCCTTGCCGCACCGGTATACGGCACGGCGCAGGCCCAGTCCGTCATCAAGATCGGCGTCCCCGTGGGCTTGAGCGGCGCCAACAGTGTGGTCGCACCCTCGGTCGTGCAGGCGGGGCAGCTGGCGGTCGCCGAGATCAACGCTCATGGCGGCATCCTCGGCAAGCAGGTCGAGTTCGCCGTCGCCGATGACGGCAGCGGCGCCGACGGCGCCGTCAAGGCGTTCAACGCGTTGCTCTTCCAGCAGAACGCCAACGCCATCATCACCATGGAAACCAGTGCCGCCCGTAACGCCGGCCTGCCGGTGGTATCGCGCGGCAAGGTGCCGTTCATCTACACCTCCTATTACGAGGGACGGTCGTGCAGCCCTTACCTGTTCGTCGACGCCTGGGTGCCGGACCAGCAGGTCGCGCCAATCGTCGACTACTTCCTCAAGGAGAAGAACGCCAAGACGTTCTATCTCGTCGGCAGTGATTATGCCTTCGGCCGCGGCATGCTCGGCTTCACCCGCAAATACATCGAAGCCCATGGCGGCCGCGTGCTCGGCGAGGAGTACCTGCCGATGGACGCTTCGGACTGGACCTCGGTGATCAGCAAGCTGCGCGCCGCACACCCCGATGCGCTGATCAGCTCGACGGCGGGGGGCGCCCCGAATGTCACCTTGACCAAGCAGCTTCGCGCCGCCGGCGTTGATGTTCCGTTCGGCAATCTGGCGGTGGATGAGGGCACGGCGAAGGCGATCGGCGCGGATGCGGCCGGGGTCTACATCTCGCAATCCTACCTGACGACGCTCGACAACCCGAAGAACAAGGCATTCATCGCAGCGCTGCAGAAGATGTTCGGCAGCGACTTCAAGATCCCGAACGACCTGTCCGAGCCGGAATATGACAGCGTTTATCTCTACAAGGCGGCGATCGAGAGGGCCGGCAGCCTGGACACCGAGAAGGTGCTGAAGGCACTGCCCACGGTAAGCTTCGACGGCCCGCGCGGCACCATCACCATGGACAAGGAGCACCATGCGCCGCTCACCATGTATCTCGGCCAGGTGCAGCAGGACGGCAGCGTCAAGGTGATCCAGAGCTTCAAGAACGTCGATCCCGGCGACCAATGCCCGAAACTGAAATAGCCGGGAAACGTTGATCTCGGGCCGGCTGGCATCGAAATTGCCGAACCCTCGCCTTTGAGGCGAGCGATGGCCGGCTCGGATCAGGCATCGGCTCGGACCGAAGGAGGCCGAGGTGGGACATCTCGATCAATCGTGGTACCGGCGGGCTCGGCGTGCACGAGGCACACTGGTGGTCGGTGCCGTGCTGGGGCTGACCTTGGGCAGCTTCGCGGCACTGGCGCAGAACGTGGTGAAGATCGGCGTGCCGATCGGTCTGAGCGGCGCCAACAGTGTGGTCGCCCCTTCCGTCGTGCAGGCGGGACAGTTGGCCGTTGCCGAAATCAACGCTCATGGCGGCATTCTCGGCAAACACGTCGAGCTCGACGTTGCCGATGATGGCAGCGGCGCCGATGGCGCCGTGAAGGCATTCAATTCGCTCATCTTCCAGCAGAACGTCAACGCGCTGATCACCATGGAAACCAGTGCGGCGCGCAATGCCGGCCTGCCGGTCGTGGCCCGGGGCAAGGTGCCGTTCATCTACACGTCCTCCTATGAGGGAAGATCGTGCAGCCCGTACCTGTTCGTCGACGCCTGGGTACCGGAACAGCAGGTGCCGCCCGTCATTGACTACTTCCAGAAGGAGAAGGCAGCGAAAACCTTCTTTCTCGTAGGCAGCGACTACGCCTTTGGGCGCGGCATGCTCGGCTTCACCCGCAAATACATCGAGGCGCATGGCGGGAAGGTGATCGGCGAGGAGTATCTGCCGATGGACGCATCGGACTGGACGCCGGTGCTGAGCAAGCTGCGCACCGCCAACCCGGATGCGCTGGTCAGCTCGACCGCCGGCGGCGCCCCGAATGTGACGCTGACCAAGCAGCTCAGGGCATCCGGCATCCAGGTGCCGTTCGGCAATCTCGGCGTCGATGAAGGCACAGCCAAGGCGATCGGCGCGGACGCAGCTGGCGTCTACGTCTCGCAATCCTACCTGACCAGTCTCGACAATCCGCAGAACAAGGCGTTCATCGCCGGCCTGCAGAAAATGTTCGGTAGTGAGATGAAGACGCCGAACGATCTGTCCGAGCCTGAATATGACGGAGTCTACCTGTACAAGGCAGCGGTCGAGAAGGCCGGCAGCCTGGATACCGACAAGGTGCTGAAGGCGCTTCCCACGGTCAGCTTCACCGGCGCGCGCGGCCCGATCCAGATGAACAAGCAGCACCATGCGCCGCTGACCATGTATCTCGGCCAGGTGCAGCAGGACGGCAGCGTCAAGGTGATCCAGAGCTTCAAGAACGTCGATCCCGGCGACCAATGCCCGAAACTGAAATAGCTGCGTCGCGCCGAGCCTGGCGATGACCGATCTGCTGCTCGACATCCTGACCACCGCGGGCATCCTGTTCGTGGTGGCCGTCGGGCTGCTGATCGTGTTCGGCGTGCTGAAGATCATCAACTTCGCGCATGGCGGCTTCCTCACCCTCGGCGGCTACGCTGCGTTGATCGTCACCGAGCTGAACTGGAGCCCATGGCTCGCAGCACCGGTGGCTCTCGTCATCGGTCTGCTGCTCGGCGCAGCTGTCGAGCGGCTGATCGTCCGCCCGCTCTACAGCCGCCCGCTCGATGCCATCCTCGCGACCTGGGGGCTGAGCATCGTGGTGGTCCAGCTGATCACCATCGGCTTCGGCCGCAGCACGCAATTCGTGCTGAGCCCGGTGCAGGGGGCGGTGCCGCTGCTCGGCACCAGCTACTCGCTCTACCGACTGATCATGCTGATCGTAGCGCTGGTGCTCGGCGGACTGATCGGCGTGGTGATGCAGGGCACGCGGCTCGGCCTGGCGGCGCGGGCGGTGATCATGAACGAGACGCTCGCCCAGAGCCTCGGCATCAACAGCGAGCTGGTGCGATTCGCCACGTTCAGCGTCGGCGCCGGCATTGCCACGGTCGCCGGCGCGCTGATCACGCCGCTGCTCAGCATCGATCCGCTGATGGGCCTGCCATGGCTGCTGAACGCCTTCATGCTGGTCATGGTCTCCGGCACTTCGCTGATCAGCCTCGCCGCTGCCTCGCTGGTGCTGGGCGGTGCCCAGGTCGTGGTCAGCACCTACAGCAGCCCGGTGCTCGGCGCGCTGACCATCGTGGTTCTCGCGGCCGTGCTGCTGCGCATCCGTCCCGCGGGATTTGCCCGTGCCTGAGCCGACGCCATGAGCGCGCCGATGCGCGACGCCGCACCGGCCCGGCTGCCCTCGGAGCGCTTCCGGCTCGAGCTCGGCGGCATCGGCGCGCTGACCTTGCTCGGGCTGGCGCTGGTCGCGGTCGGTCCGCTGCTGCTCGACCGCTACTCCGTCAACATCCTGATCCGCTCCTTCCTCTACGGCAGCATCGCCGTCACCGTGGACATCCTCTGGGGCTTCACGGGGGTGCTGTCGTTCGGGCAGTCGGCGTTCTTTGCGATCGGCGCCTATGCCTGCGGCCTGGCTTTTTCCCACCTCGATTTCACGCCGCTGGTGGCCGTCGCGGCGCTCGGCGGCGGCGTGGTCGTGGCCGGGCTGGTGGCGGCCCTGATCGCCTGGCTGGCTTTCGGCACGGGCGTGTCGCCGCTCTACATCTCCGTGGTCACGCTGGTGCTGTCGATCGTCTTCGTGCAGGTGATCTACGCGGGCGGTGACTTCACCGGATCCAGCAGCGGGCTTTCCGGTTTCGACACGTTCGATCTTTCGAATGAAGCCTGGTTCCGTATCGCCGGCGTTGCCCTGGTCCTGGTCACCCTGCTCGGCTGGATCTTCGTGCGCAGCGATGCCGGCCGGCTGCTGGTCTCGATCCGCGAGAACGAGCAGCGCTGCCGCTATTTCGGCATTTCCACTTCCTGGGTAAAGGGCGCGCTGCTGGTGGTCTCGGCGGTGGTGGCCGCCCTGGCCGGCTACGCCTACGCCGCCTACACCGACGTCGTCGCCCCCGATCTCGGGGATTTCCAGTTCGGCACCATGCTGGTGATCTGGGTGGCGCTGGGCGGCCGCGGCACACTCATAGGCCCGGCGATCATCGCGGTGCTGATCGATTTCGTCAGCGCCTGGCTGAGCGGCAGTCTGCCCTTCGTCTGGCAGCTCGTCGTCGGCGCGGTGTTCATCGTCGTCATCGTCATCATGCCGCAAGGGCTGGGCCCGGCACTCGCGGGACTGGTTCGCCGCCTGCTTCCCCGGGTGTCCCGCATCCAGCCGACCGCGGCACGCCTGGCCGAGGCACCGACCTACGACATCGAGACCCACATGCAGATGGGGCACGCGCCCGCCGCGGTGGAAATCACCGGCGTGGCGCGGAGCTATGGCAGCCTGCATGTGCTGGAGGACATCTCCTTCACCGGCCGCCGCGGCGAGCTGGTCAGCCTGGTCGGGCCGAACGGTGCCGGCAAGACCACGCTCATCCGCTGCATCAGCGACGGGCAGGAGCGTACCCGCGGGCGCATCGCCATCCAGGGGCGCGAAGTCGGCCGCATGCCCCCGGAACGCTGCGTGCGCCTCGGCCTCGGGCGAAAATTCCAGACGCCGAACGTGTTCGATGCGCTGACCGTGGCGGAATCCCTGCGGGTCTCCCGCTCACGTCTGGAGAGGCTGTCACCCTGGCGGCGCGCCGACGAAATTCACCTGCCCGAAGCGGCGATGCAGGTCGCCCGTGCGACCGGCCTCGTGGCCCAGCTCGGCACCACCGTCCGCCACCTCTCCCACGGCGCCAAGCAGGCACTGGAACTCGCCATGGTGCTGGCCATGGAGCCGAGCGTGCTGCTGTTGGACGAGCCGACCGCCGGCCTGACCAAGCCGGAACGCACATTGATCGGCGGCATCCTCGTCGACCTTGTGGCGAAGCACGGGCTTTGCATCCTCCTGATCGAGCACGACCTCGAATTCGTGCGCGAGATCAGCTCGCGCATCATCGTGCTGCACCAGGGCCGCATCGTGCTGGACGGCAGCGTCGAGGAGGTCGTCACCTCCGAGCTGGTGCGCACCATCTACACCGGCGAGCCGCAGGCGATCGGCGAGCCCGCCGCCGCAGGACCCGGCTCGGATGGCTGACGCGGCCCTGCAGATCGAGCACCTCACCAGCGGCTACGGCGAGGCCATGGTGCTGCGCGACATTACACTCAGCCTGCAACAGGGCGAGGTGCTGGCCGTGCTCGGCAAGAACGGCATGGGCAAGAGCACGCTGCTGAAGACCATCATGGGCTTTCTGCCGCCCCATGGCGGCACCATCCGCATCCACGGCACGCCGACCACCGGCCTGTCGCCCCACCGCCTGGCCGCGCGCTCGGTCGCCTACAGCCCGCAGGACCAGGCGATCTTCCAGGATTTGAGCGTCGAGGAAAACCTGCGCCTCGGCCTGCGGAGCGATCGCGGCTTCGCGCCGGCGCTGGACCGGGTCGCCGGCTTCTTTCCCTTCCTCGCCAAGCGGCGCCGCCAGGCCGCCGGCACGCTCAGCGGCGGCGAGCAGAAGATGCTCATCATGGCCCGCGCCCTGCTGTCACGTCCCCGGCTCATGCTGGTCGACGAGATTTCGGAGGGGCTGCAGCCCTCGGTGATCCTGCGGATGGCGGAGGTGATGCGGTCGGAGCTCAGCGGGTCGCAGCTGAGCATTCTGCTGATCGAACAGAACGTGCAGTTCGCGCTCTCGGTCGCTCAGCGCTACGCCGTGCTGACCCGCGGCGAGATCGTCGATACCGGTCTCATCGCTCAGCCCGGCGTGGAGGCGCGCATCCACGACCATCTCGCGGTCTGACCGCGCACCCGGAGGCAGGCATGCAGGCCAACACCTTCTCCATTGCCGCACGCTGCTCGCGCACCGGCATGCTCGGTGTCGCGGTCAGCACCGCGGTTCCCGCCGTCGGCTCGCTCTGTCCGCATGTGCGGCCTGGGGTGGGCGCGGTCAGCACCCAGGCCTGGGTCAATCCCTATCTCGGCTTCCGCTCGATCGAGGCGCTGGCCGGCGGCGCGAGCGCCCAGGCGGCGCTGGACAGCGTGCTCGCGGACGATGAGGCCAGGGATGTCCGCCAGATCGGCGTGGTGGACTGCCAGGGCAGGGCGGCAAGCTGGTCGGGGAACAACTGCACGCCGTGGTTTGGCCATCATACCGGGCCCGACTACGCCATCCAGGGCAACATGCTGACCGGACCGGAGGTGCTCGACGCCATGCAAGCCGCCTTCCTGGGCAGCGCCGCCGCCGAGCTCGCCGAACGCCTGCTGCTGGCGCTGGAGGCCGGGCAGGCGGTCGGCGGAGACAAGCGCGGCAAGCAATCCGCCGCGCTGCTGGTGCACGACACCGAGGACTATCCCTGGGTCGATCTGCGCGTCGACGAGCATCGCCATCCCGTCGCCGAGCTGCGCCGGATCTGGAGCATCTTCCTCGCCCAGGTGCGGCCATTCCTGGCGGGCATGCCGAAGCGGGGGCAGCCGGCGCTTGCGGCGCCGGAGGGCGTCACCGCGCTGCTGCTCACCCCGCCGCCCTACCGTCCCGGCGGCGGGGGGACTGCGTGATGGACCGGTTGCGCGACATTCTCGGCATCGAGCTGCCGGACGAGACGATGCGGGCGATGCTGCTGGCCTATGAGACCATGCATCGCGAAATCCGCCGGCTGCGCACCCTCGATCTGACC
>Ga0213875_10001044_pt1 | contig 19504 bp, 18 predicted proteins | sample BarmaccomBMRX_R8_FD_160105 | JGI IMG/M metagenome (GOLD analysis project Ga0213875, IMG submission 160105) | Root-associated microbial communities from Barbacenia macrantha in rupestrian grasslands, the National Park of Serra do Cipo, Brazil - RX_R8 | ecosystem: Host-associated > Plants > Roots... | reverse complement strand
CGATCGCAGATTCGGAGATCGACGCCCCTTCGCGTCGACGGTCCACGGCAAAAGCCACGATGAGAATACCGTTCTTCGCCGCCAGCGCGATCAGCACCACGAGGCCAATCTGAGAATAAACGTCGAAACTGCCGCCGCTGATCGCGACGGCGGTGATCGCACCGAGCACGCCGACGCTGACCGAGAGAAGAACCGGAATCGGGATGTTCCAGCTTTCGTAAAGGCCAACCAGGAATAGGTAGGCGAACAGGAGAGCGAGGCCCAGCACGATGGGAGCACCGCCTCCGGCGGCCTTCTCCTGAAGTGCGGTGCCCGTCCATTCGTAACTGTATCCCGCCGGGAGAGTCGCGGCGGAGATGCGTTCCATCGCCGTGAGAGCCTGCCCTGAGCTGAAGCCCGGCTTCGGCGCGCCGTTGACGATGGCTGCGCGAAAGCCGTTATAACGCACGAGAAGCTGCGGGCCTTGGACGAGACGGGATTGGGCGAGCGCTCGCATCGGCACCATGGTGCCCGCGGAGTTCCGCACATAGATCCTTGAAATATCGCCGATGGACTTGCGAAACGGCGTCTCCGCCTGGACATTCACCTGCCAGGTGCGGCCGAAAATGTTGAAGTCATTGACGTAGAAGCCCCCCAGCGTCGCCTGCAAGGCGCTGAAGATGTCGTTGATCTTGACGCCCAGGACCTGGGCCTTGTCGCGATCGATGTCGAGATAGATCTGGGGCGTGTCGGAGGCGAAGGTGCTGAAAACGCCCGCAAGCTCCGGCTGCTGGTTGGCGGTGACCAGAAGGCCGCGCATCGTCGCGGCGATGTCGGCTGGCGGCTGACCTTGCAGCGCCTCGAGCACATACTGGAAGCCGCCGGTGTTGCCGAGGCCGAGGATCGGCGGCAGGTTGAACGGAAAGACGATCGCTTGCTGGACCGAGGCCAATTGCGGCCTGAGCTTCTGGATGATGGCGCCGGCGCGCTGGGCCGGATCGGTGCGCTGCTCATAGGGCTTGAGGCGGATGACGAAAAAGGCCTGATTCGAGGCCGCGAGCCCATCGATGAAATCATACCCCACCACCGACAAAACGCCCTCGACGCCGGGTATCGGCTTGATGATATCCTCCACCTGCCTGACGACGGCTTCGGTCCGATTGACCGAGGCGCCTTCCGGCAAGCGCATCGCGGCAAAGAACGCGCCTTGATCCTCCTCGGGCAAGAAACCTTGCGGCGTTCTCGTGAAGAGAAATGCCGAGATCGCAACGACGCCGAGCACGAGCACGACGCCAAGAACGGCGACGCGCACGAGCCGGGTCACGATCGCCGCATAGCCGTCTCGCACCTTGTCGATTCCGCCAAGCACATAGCGCATCGGCCCGCGGCTCGTCGTGCCCCGTTTCACGAGGATGGAGCAGAGCGCCGGGCTCAATGACAGCGCATTGAGCGCCGAAATGAGCATCGACACTGAGACAGCGACCGCGAATTGGCGGAAGAGCTGGCCGCTGATGCCGGGGATGAAGGCCACCGGAACGAAGACGGAGAGCAGTACGAGCGTGATGGCGATGATCGGGGCGGTGATCTCGGCCATTGCCTTCTTGGTGGCTTCCGGCACCGAAAGCTCCGGCTCCTCCTCGACGACACGCTCCACATTTTCGATGACCACGATCGCGTCGTCGACGACGATGCCGATCGCGAGCACCAAGGCGAGCAAGGACACGGTGTTCGCCGTATAGCCGATGAGGAGCATGACGGCGAAAGCACCGATGATCGACACGGGCACGGCAATCAGCGGAATGAGGGTGGTGCGGATCTTGCCGAGGAACAGAAACACGACGATGCCGACAAGCACGAAGGCTTCGCCCAAAGTGCGCACCACCTCGTCGATGGTCGCTTTGACGAACACCGTCGTGTCGAAGAAAACCGAGTAGGCGAGATCGTCCGGAAAGCGTTTGGAGAGCTCGGTCATCGCCTGCGTGACGGCCTTCGTCACTTCGACCGCATTGGCGCCTGGCGTTTGATAGATGCCGATCGATGCGCCCGGCGCTCCATTGTATCGCGTGTAGCGATCGGACGACTTGGCGCCGATCTCCACGCGGGCCACGTCCTTGATGCGCACGACGGATCCCCCCGGATTGGTGCGCAACACGATATTGGCGAACTCCTCCGGCTTGGTGAGCCGCCCCAGCGTCTTGATGGTGAACTGCAGCTGCTGATCGTTGGAGACGGGGGGAGCGCCGATCCGCCCGAGGGCCGCCTGGACATTCTGGTTCTGGACCGCGGTGATGATGTCGTTCGGCGTGAGGCTCAGTGCTGTCATGCGGTCCGGATCGAGCCAGATGCGCAACGAGTAATCGAGCGGACCGAAAAGGCTCGCCTGGCCGACGCCGTTGATGCGCGACAAGGTATCGAGAACGTTGATCGTGGCGTAGTTGGAAAGATAGAGGGAATCGTAGGTTCCCTTCGGGGAATAGATTTCCAGCACCTGGAGAAGCGCCGCCGATTTCTTGCGAATGGTGAGCCCTTGCCGGGTCACTTCCGCGGGGAGTTGTGGCTCGGCAAGCGAGGCCCGGTTCTGGACATTGACCGTATTGATGTCCGGATTGGTGCCGAGACCGAAAGTGACATTGAGCGTGTAGCTGCCGTCCGCACCGCTCGTCGACTGATAATAGAGCGCGTTGTCGACGCCGTTGATCTGCTGCTCGATCGGTTGGGCGACGGTTGTCTCCACCACCTCCGCATCGGCGCCGGGGTAAGTCGCCGTAAGCGTCACTTGCGGCGGTACGATCTCAGGAAATTGCGCGACCGGAATCGCAGTGATGGCGATCAGGCCGGCGAGCGTGATGACGATCGAGATGACGAAAGCCAGGCGCGGCCGATCAACGAAGATCGAGGAGATCACGCGTCAGCCTCCGCTGCTCGGCGGAAGCTCTGTGGCCTCGACCACTTGTCCGGGACGTACTTTCTGCACGCCGTCGACGATGACCTTCTCGCCCTCGTGCAGACCGTCCTCGATGACCACGTTGGTGTCGACCGAGGGGCCCGTCTTCACCCGCTTGAGCTCGACCTTGTGCTCATCGTTCACGACCAGCACGTAGTTGCCGGCTTGATCGACCTGCAAAGCCGCTTGCGGAACCACGAGCCGTGACTGTTCCTGGCGCTCCTTCACCTCGACCGTGACGAATGCACCATCGATCAGCTGCCGCTCCGGATTGGGCAAGGTGGCGCGCATGACGAGCGTATCCGTCTGCTGGTCGACCTGCGTATCGGTGTAGTTCCACACTCCGACATGCGGGTATTCGCGGCCGTTCGCGAGGCGCACCAGCACCTCGATCTTGATCAAGCTGCCGTTTTCCTGCCGGCGCGCCGCCCTGATGTTCTCGAGCTCCACCACGCTCACCGGAAACTGCACATAAATCGGGTCCTGGCTGACGATGGTCGCCAGAACCCCGCTCGCCGGGTTCACGAGATTGCCTTGCGTGAAAGTGGTAAGCCCGATGCGACCGTCGATCGGTGCTTTGATATCCGTATAGCCGAGATTTTCCTGGGCGATCGTCAAGGCGGCATCGTTCTGCAGCACTGTCGCCTTCGCGCTGTCGAGGCTGGCACGGTTTTGATCGAGCGTCGATTGCGGCACGAACTGGTTCTTCGCGAGCTCGGCGCTTCGATTGTAGGTGAGTTGCGCGTTGAGCTCTTGGGCTTGCGCGGCCGCGAGATTGGCTTTGGCCTGGTCGACGGCGGCTTGATACTGGGTTTTCTCGATCTGGTAGAGCAGATCGCCGGTCTTGACGTCCTGGCCTTCGGTGAACAGCACCTTTTCGAGAAATCCCTCGACGCGCGCGCGAAGCTGGACGGTATCGATTGCCTTGATTCGACCGACGAACGCATACGAGCGCGCGACACCCTTCATTTCGGCAGCCCGAACACCGACGGCCGGCGCAGCGGGCGCAGCCGATGTCTGCGCTTGCGGCTTTTCCCCGCAACCCGCGAGCAAGGCTATGAGCAATGCGGGTGCGAGAAGGCGCAAAGATCCGACGCGGGATCGGCCCTCATCGAGCCGGCCCCGCGATGCAACTCGCCTCGTCACGAAAATTGATTGCAAAAAGCTGTTGCGATGCTTTGACGGTGACGTCTCGAAATGCCCCACGATATTCACCTGACTCTGCCGACAAAAAGCCTTTCGGTTGCTTGCATATTGCTAGACGAAAGCCAGCGTACATCCAAGCCTCCCCGGCATCATCGCCGCAGTCGTCCGTTGCGAACGTGCGATCACTTGTCCTTGCGTGCGCCATTTCTGTCAGGCGACGCTCTTCTATTGCCAGGCGTCGAAGGGGCAACCTCCGGCATCGAGAGACCGAAACGCCTTCTCGCCCGGGATCGTCGCGACGAGCTTGTAATCGTCATAAGGCGCTTTGCTCTCCGCCGGTGACTTGACCTCGAAAAGGTAGACGTCGTGCACGGCACGACCGTCATGCCTGATGACGACTTTGCCAAACAGCTCGTCGTCAATAGGCGCCGCCTCCATCTGCTTGACGACCTTCTCCCCTTCGACCGTGTTGGCGTCACGCACCGCTCGAAGATAGGCAAGCGTGGCCGAATAGGTGCCTGCATGATCCTCCGTCGGCATGCGTCCGTCCATTTTGGCCGCGAAGCGTTGGCTCCACGCACGCGTCTTGTCGTTGAGGTCCCAGTAAAAGGCTTCGACGAATTGCAACCCTTTCGCGATCGCAAGACCGAGGGCCTGCACATCCGAAAGTTGGATGAAGAGAGGCGCGACGGTCATCTGCGGCGTCACACCGAACTCTCCGGCCTGCTTGATCGCGTTGATCATGTCCGCACCGGTGCTCGCGAGGGCCAGCACGGAAGCGCCGGAGGACTGAGCCGAAATCAACGGTGAGCTGAAGTCGATGGTGCCGAGAGGAGAGCGCACGGCGCCGAGCACTGTCCCGCCGCTGGCGGAAAGCGCAGCGCTCGCATCACGCTCGAGAGCCTGGCCGAGCGCATAGTCGACGACAAGGAAATACCAGCTCTTGAGGTCGCGTTGGGCGAGCGCCTGCACCGTGCTGTTTCCCTGCACGAAGGTGTCGGTGACCCATTGAACCGTCGTCGGAGCGCAGGCCTTGCCCGTGAGATCGGATGTGAGCGAGCTCGAAGCCAGCGTCGTCCTGTGCTTCTCGCGCATGAGATTGGCGACGGCGAGCGCGATGCCGGAATTCGGAAGATCGACGATCGCCACGACGCCATCCTCATCGATCCAATGGCGCGCGATGTTGAGCCCCACATCGGGCTTGTTTTGATGATCGGCGGAAAGGATTTGAACCGTCAGCCCTCGGCTCTCCTTCGCGAAATCTTCCGCGGCGAGCTCGGCGGCAGCGACGGACCCCTTTCCCACCTGATCCGAGAAGGGGCCGCTCATATCAGTGAGGACGCCGACCTTGATCGCGTTTCCCGGAATTTCCGCAAAGGCCGGTGCGACGAAGAGCAGTGAGACGGAAAAGACGGCGGCGCAAATCGGGTTCATCCTGGTGCTCCGAGCTGAGCTTCGCCGATTGTCGGGCAGCAGGCGCGCCATGTGTCTTTTTCAAGCGCTTTCCTGCTCACCCGATTGTGGCGCAGCTTCGTGAAAGGGAAGCGATTTTCCGAGAAACGCCGTCCCCCATCGTTCATCCCAAAGCCGGATACCGCCGGTAATTCCCGCCGCGTTCGGCACGATCTTCACGTTGCTCGACAGTGGGATCTTGATGAGCCTGGCATTGCCGCCGCCGATATACAACACGTCGTAGTTGATGACGGTCGCCAATGTTTGGATGACCTTTTTCATCCTCTTGTTCCAATGCGACTTGCCCACCTCTTCGAGCGCGGCGTGCCCGACATATTCGTTGTAGCTCTTTTCCTTGCGAATGGGATGCTGGCTGAGCTCGAAATGCGGTGCCACCCTGCCGTCTTCGAAAAGTGCGAACCCGAATCCGGTTCCGAGCGTGATGACGCATTCGAGACCTTGCCCGGAAATCACACCCAGGCCTTGCACGCTCGCATCGTTGAGAATGCGTATCGGACGTTTCCAGACCCGCGCCAAGGCGCCCGCAAGATCGAAGCCATCCCAATGCTTGTCCTGCAAAGTCGGCGCGGTGAAGATGGATCCCGCCCGCACGACGCCGGGAAAGCCGATGGACACGCGATCGAAATTTCCGAGCGGCTCAACGAGCTTCACCAGCGCCTTGATCGTCGCTTCGGGACTCGCAGGATCGGGTGTTTGCACCCGGAGAGGCTCGCCGCGCATGCCGCCGGCTTGATCGAGAACAGAAGCCTTGAGATGGCTCCCGCCAATGTCGATGGCGAGCGTCAAGGGCCTCCCCGTCGAGCTTTCGTTCACGTCCGCCATATCATCATCCTGCTTGTCGGAATGTATGCTTTCGAGTGATCGAGCGCGAGCAAAAGTAAAGACGTGTGGTGGTGGATAAATGAAGGAATTACGTCAGGCCTTTGATCCCATGGTCGTTTTCCAAAAGCAATTGGAACCGTGATGCAGTCACTGAATTGGCCTTTCGAACAACAGATCCAATTCCGTAATATCCTCAAAATTGGAGATCAACATGAGAGCCTCAATTCACAAGAGGACCACTTCCCGCATGACACTCATCCTCGCGTCGGCCGTGACCCTCGCATTGCTGGCAAACCCCGCTTCGGCGCGCCGACAAGGCAACAGCAATGCCGGCGAGAGCTTGCGCGTCGATCACGATGGCATCTACCTCGTGCAGCGCGAAGGCCAATGCCTGACCGGCGGGCCTTGCAATCTCGAAGGACAGTGTCCGGGTTCGGAATTCGTCACGGGCCGCTATCCGAACGCCCCCCTATATTGCGGGCCTCCGCCCTACTATCGCGGTCGTGGCTATTACGACTAACGAAACGGCCTCGGGAGCCCCCTGATTTGCGCTCCCGAGCCCCCCTTTTCGGGATGTCCCGCACACAATGATCAAGGCTGGCCGCTGCCGCCCGCAGCGCCGTAAACCTGCCCGGTGGCAAAGCTTGCATCGTTCATCGCGAGCTGAACATAGATGGAGCCGAGCTCCGCAGGCTGTCCAGGACGCCCGAGCGGTGTTTGGCCGCCGAAGTTCTGCAGTTTTTCCTGCGTCGCGCCTCCACTCACTTGAAGAGGCGTCCAGATCGGGCCAGGCGCTACCGCATTGACCCTGATGCCCTTGGGCCCAAGCTGCTTCGCAAGGCTTTTCGTGTAGTTCATGATCGCAGCCTTCGTCTGCGCGTAATCATAAAGGTCGGGTGAGGGATCATAGGCCTGCTCGGAGGAGGTGCCGATGATCGTCGAGCCCGGCCGCAGATGAGGAAGGGCCGCCTTGATGATCCAGAACGGCGCGTAGATGTTCGTCTTCATCGTGGCGTCGAATTCCTCGGACGAAATGTCGAGGATCGATGCCGCTGCTTGCTGGCGCCCCGCATTGTTCACCAGGATGTCCAGGCCGCCGAGGCCGCGCACCGCCTCGTCCACCATGCGCGTACAAAAGGATTCATCGCGGAGGTCTCCGGGAATCGCAAGCGCCACTTGTCCTTCCGCCTTGATGAGCTCCATGACTTCCTGCGCGTCCTGCTCTTCGTCCGGCAAATAATTGATCGCCACATCGGCGCCCTCGCGCGCAAAGGCGATGGCCGCGGCGCGGCCCATTCCGGAATCTCCTCCCGTGATCAGCGCCTTGCGGCCCCGCAATCGTCCCGAACCCTTGTAGCTTTTCTCGCCGTGATCGGGCCTTGGGCTCATTTTCGAGGCGAGGCCCGGCCAGGGTTGGGATTGTTTCGAGAAGGGCGGCTTCGGATATTTCTGGGTCGGATCTTGCAAAGGATCCCTGCCGACAGTCGCAGAAGATGACAACGCAGTTCCCGAGCTGGAGCTCTGTCCGTCGCGCTCGCGGGAAGAGATTTCGTTTCTGTTCATAGGACGCTCCTTGAGACCTTCAAGACAACATGTCCCATGCGGGCTCGTTCCTCGCGATGTGCTTACTTGCGAAACCCGTTACGCCAAAGAAAAGGGCGGCCCTCGAGGCCGCCCTCCGGCTGAGCATGACGTTTTGCTCAGTAACGCCAATGATGGTGGTGGTGGTGGTGGTGGTGGTGGTGATAATGATGATGGTGCGGCAATAGGCGGCGCAACAGGCCGTGGTGATGATGATGGTGATGATGATGATGATGATATTGCGCGACTTGCACGCCGTCGCTTGAGACAGCCTCCTGGATCGGCGCCGAACGCGCCTCTGACTCTAAGGCTCTCAGCACCTCACCGGCGTTGGGAATCGGGTTCAGAAGATCCCCGAATGTGCGCGCCTCGAGAGCGGCGCCGGCGCTCGGAGCGGCTGGAGATGCGGCCTGTGCACCCCCGGCAGTCGCCACGGTGGCAACCGCGCCAAGTAAAAAAGCAAGTTTTTTGTCCATTTCTGGCTCCCGTTAAGAGTTGACGCGCGAACTCGTCGCAACCTCGGTCTATGGCAACGCGACGAGCGCAACCTTTGTTCCCGGAAGCGGAGCGCCTGCACGCCCGTCACGGCGTGCGAAAAGGCTATTTCCTGACGGTATGGGTGCGATCGGGAAGGTCTCTGGCCGCTTTCTTGCCGCCCCTGTCCTTTCCCGTCGCGCCTTCATTGAGGATCTCGGCGGCCGCTTTCTCCTCTTGGTCGAGATTGCCGGGAAGGGGTCCCGAGGCCTTTGTCGCCTCCAATCCGATGTCGTCTGGCTTCTTGCCGCCCCGGCGCGCGGCTTGCCCGAAGGTTGCCAAGGCCTCCGGCTGCTGGCCGTGTTTTCCTCGCTTATTTTTCTCATCGGGGCTCATGCTCACCTCCTCAACACTAAAGCTTAAACTGCGCGCCTAAACTGCGCGCGGGAGTCGCAAGTTCCGACGCGCCTGGCCGGGCGAGCCGAGTTCACTTCGAAAGGCGTCGGCGGTTCGCGCGCACCTTACGACGGTAATGCTTCACGATGGAATGGCCGGACGCTCCAGTCGCGATCTTGAGGCCCGCTTCTCCGGCCGCCGACGCTTTCTCGCGCATCATTCGATATGCTTCCTTTGAGCTCCTCGCATCGCCGAGGGCAAGCTTCATCATACGGAGCGCGACGACCTGCTGCGCTTCGAAGGCCAGCATGTTCGTATCGAGTGCGAACCTGACCCACTTCGTGAAATTCCGACGCGCCAATTCCGCCTCCTTATCAAATCGAAAGGCGAAGCCATCGCGGCCAGAAAAACACCAGTCGACAAGATACCTAACGCAATTTGCCCAGAATCGTTCGCCGAACAGCCAGCAAGCGACAACCCGCTTCGGGGAACTCAACTCGCGACCGGGACGTTGCTTTTTGGCGGAGGTTTTCCCGATGCCGAGCCCGTTGCAGGAAGTGCTGGTCCCTCGCGTCAAGGTGGCGAACGACACCCTCGACGCCTCGAATGCCGTGGTGACCCGAAAGGGGAAGATCACCGCCTATTTTACCGGCCGGGTGATCATGATCGCCTCGATCCTGAGCTTTTCGGTTGCGGCCGCAATCGTTCTATTCCGCCACAATCCCAATCAGCATATGAGTGGGCTTGCGGCCACGCTCTCGACCTTGGGGCTCGGACTCATCACCTGGGCGTTGGCAACCGTCTTTTTTCTTTTGGCGATCGGGGGGCTCGTCTATCGCATGCTCCCCAAACGACGCCGCGGCCGATAGGGGCGCTCGCGATGGGGTGCCACTTCGCAAAAACGGACTAAACGGTCCCGCTTGGTATTAGACGGGTGTTGCCGGGGCGGTATAGCGAGCCTCGACCGCCGCACGAATTTCGCTTCGTTTCCTGCGAAGATCCTTGTCACCGGAAGATTCGATTTCAGTTACGGCGCGCGCCAATTCCTCGTCCTTGATGGAATCTCGAAACCAGGCCGAGTAATCTCCCTGTTTCGCGTGATAGGCGAAGGTCTCGTCATCGACACCATCGGCGAGCTGCAGAAAGAGCGAAAGGTTTTGAGCGCGCAAATTTAGCTTTTGATGCGGGCCGCGAAAATAGAAGCTCTTATCCTCCCCGAGATCGCCCTTTGCGTATTTGCGCTTATGCCGCTGTAGATCACTTTTCGGAAGATCGAAGGCGACGAGACGCGGCGGCTCTCCCGAGCTGCGCCGCCAATAAAGAGCCTGACCGACAGACGGCGGGGGACCGCTCAAAAACGGCGTCGGCTCGCCCACCGCTCGGCAAAAAGATGAGATCACCTCCTTGCCGCTGTCACCCACGCCGAAAACCTTGTCGATGAGACGAAGCGCATCGCGCGACACCGCATCCGGATGCACCGTCACGACCAGGCTCGATGGCAATTCCTGGGGCAGAATTTGCGAGAAGTCCGACCGGCCGCTCGGAAGCATGTGATGCGCCTCATCGATGAGCAGCCAGTGAGGGCGACCCGTCGTCGCACGCATCTCAGCAATCTTGCCAAGCAATCCTGCAAAGAAGATCGGACGATCGGCGAGCTGAAGGGAAAGCAGATTCACCGTCACATTCGTGCTCGGATCAGCCAAAAGCTCGAGGGCCTGTTTTTCGCTCGGCGCCACTTCGGCATCACCGACCACAACCGCGCCTTTGAATTCCGAATAATCGCCTTCGGGATCGAGGATGCAAAACTGAAACTGCGCTTCGGCGATATGTTCGAGGATCGAGATCGCGAAAGTCGATTTGCCGCTGCCGGAAGTGCCAGCGACAAGGATGCTGCCACTGAGTTCCTCGAGGGCCAGGGGTTTGTCGTCGAGGTCCTTGGCAATCGTCAGGAGTTGTCGCTGGGCGCCCACGGGAAGAATCGATTTCTCAGACTTTAAAATTGAGTCGATGAGCTCCTTCACTCCATCTCCGCGCGCGCCTTTAGTGACATGGTCGGCCGCTTTTTTGACCGCGGGAAGCGCGTTTGCCACCGCGACGGAGCGACCGCAGAGACGAAGGAAGGCCTCGTCATTCTCCGCATCCCCGACGCCGACCGCGTTTCGCGGAGAAATCGCGAGTTGCTCCAGCGCTGCTTTCACGCCCGAACCCTTGTTAACCCCGGCGGGGAGCACCATCACTGCGCCTTTGTTGAAGGTGAGCTGCAGGTCGAGCCCGAGTTCGCGAATGGCTTCGAGCACCGTGCTCTCGTGAGGCTCCCAGGTTGCTACGATCGAATGACCCACGGAAAGCGGTTCGACGCGCAACTCCCGCAGGCGCTTGATGAAAGCCGCATCCGGCGGCAGCGAGAGGGGGCGTTCCTCACCGGTTCCCGGGACGTAGATCAATGCACCGTTCTCCGCGACCACCAGATCGAATATCTCGAACTGCGGAAAGACCTTTTTCAGATCTGGAAGCTCACGGCCCGTCGCCAAGATGATCCTGCGGCCGCTTTCCTTGAATCGCTTCAAGGCTTCCAGCGTGCCGGCGTGGACTTGCCCGTCGGTCGCAAGCGTCCCGTCGTAATCGGTGACAAGCGCAACGAAATACATCGGCTGCTTCCCCTTGAACCGTGCCGCGACTTTGTCCGGAGCCTTCGCGCGCAATTGCTCGGCTGAACGGTTCACCGGCTCGGTGAGTTCCTCGGAGGGCCGATGAACGGCCCCAGAAAGAAAGAGATCATCATTGTCTGCGACGGATTGGTGGCAGCGAGGGATCATTTACCACGTCTACCCGCGATCCTTTCAGGACAGCAACGCGGACGGCGTCGGAGACCTCGGGGGCATTCGGCGACGGCTCGATTATCTTGGCTGGCTCGGCATCGACGCCTTGTGGATCTCACCAATCTATCCCTCGCCCATGGCCGATTTCGGCTATGATGTCTCCGACTATTGCGATATCGACCCGCTGTTCGGCACACTTGCCGAGTTCGATGCGCTCGTGACAGCCGTCAAGGCGCGCGGCCTCAAGCTCGTCCTCGACCTCGTGCCCAACCACACATCGGATCGGCACCCCTGGTTCGTGGAGAGCCGGACGAGCCGCCACAACTCGAAACGCAACTGGTATATCTGGCGCGATCCAGGCCCCGGGGGTGGCGCGCCCAACAACTGGCTGAGCAATTTCGGTGGCAGTGCCTGGGAATTCGATCCCGCGACAGGCCAGTATTATTATCACGCATTTCTCAAGGAGCAGCCCGATCTCAATTGGCGCAACCGAGAGGTTCGCGACGCCATTTACGACGTGATGCGCTTCTGGCTTGAGCGTGGCGTCGACGGTTTTCGCGTCGACGTGATCTGGCATTTGATGAAAGACGCATGGTTCCGAGACAATCCACCCAATCCCTCGTACCAGCAAGGTCGGCCGGAAATCGAACGCCTGTTGCAGCTTCACTCGGCCGATCAGCCCGAGGTGCATGGGGTGATCGCGGAAATGCGTCGACTTATCGAGCGCTATCCGGGCCGTGTGCTCATCGGGGAAATCTATCTGCCGCTTGATCGCCTCGTGAAGTACTATGGCGAAGATCTCTCCGGCGCGCATCTCCCGTTCAACTTCCAGCTCATCCAGGCCGGCTGGAACACCAGGACATTGGCTTCGATGATTAGAGAATATGAGGCGGCATTGCCGAAGGGGGGGTGGCCGAATTGGGTTCTCGGCAACCATGATCAGCATCGCGTCGCGACCCGGATCGGTCCGCAACAGGCCAGGGTCGCCGCAATGCTTCTCCTGACCCTACGCGGCACGCCGACGCTATACTACGGCGACGAGATCGGCATGGAGGATGTTCCGATCCCGACCGCATCCGCCCGCGACCCGTGGCAACTGCGAGAACCCGGATTGAGCGTGGGTCGAGACCCGCAACGTACTCCGATGCAATGGGATGACAGCGCGAATGCGGGTTTCACCACCGGCATCCCATGGCTTCCGCTCTCGAGCAACTACGCCAAATGCAATGTCGAGAAGCTTGCCGCGAGCGAGGGATCAATCTTGCGCCTCTACCGCCACCTGATCGATTTGCGGCATCGCTTCCCGGCGCTCAGCACGGGTGGCTTTCGCCTCCTCACCGAGGGCGGAGACATCCTGGCCTATGAACGCTTCGATGAGAACGAATGCTTTGAGGTCTACCTCAATCTCAGTCGCGAGGTCCAAAGATTGGATGAGAAGGTAAGTTCTCGAGCGCCCCGTGAGAAACGCACGCTGATGCTGTCGACGCATGGCCGGGGGGAAAGCGATTTCCATGCGCCTGTGCGATCACTCGAGGGAGGCGAAGGCGTCATCTACAAGATGCGCCGGTGATGCGTCTCACGCGAGCGGCATGCCGAAATGCGCGCCGCATCACATCCATTGGCTCAAGACGGTCTCCGTCGTCACCGCCTCGACTTGCTCGCCGTAGCGCTTTTCATAGAGCTTGAGCAGCGCGTCATGGGTCTCGTCCGAAGAGCTGCACAGCGCGTCGGTCACGATCACCACGCGATATCCGCAGTCGACGGCACCCAGCACGGTCGCAAGCACGCAGACATCCGTTTCGCCACCTGAGACAACGAGAGTGTCGATACCCCTTGTCCGCAGCGAGGCGTGGAGCTTTCCCCCATGCCACGGCGAATAGACCCACTTGTCGAAGACGGCTGCGGGCGGCGCGAAACGAGCAAGCTCACTTACGAGCGAGACCATCTCCGCCCCAAGGTTTTCGAGCGTCATCGATGACCAGCGCTCGTAGTATTTGCGCCAGGCCCCGCCTGCCTCTTTGACATTTTGGACGGGAATGAAGCGGGTGAAGACGGTTTGCCGCGGATGTGCGGCGCAAATCTCCGCGATCACGGGAACCACCCGCGTCATCCAGGGCGTGTGCCACGGCGTTTCCTCGGCGAAAAGCCGCTGCATGTCGACGCAAAGATGGACGGAACTCCGGCCGAGGACTCCGTGACGCAGTGCGTTAGGCTTTTCGGCCATTGGTCAGAGTCCCGGGTGAAAGCATATGGCGAGTGGGCGCGCGGGCAACGGCCCTGCCTCTCGGCCATCGCGCCGACATCGCAACGTTAAGTGTTTCACGAGGTTCCGCGAGAGCTTGACCGGCCATTCGCCCAAGGCTGAGTCATGGAACGTCGCACGATCCGGGAAGCTTCACCGCGTCCCCCTCGCCTTGGAAGGAACAAAAATAATCGAGCCCGTTTGAACGAATTCGCGAGCCGCCGCGTTCTGCAACCAGTATTTCCAGGAGGTATGGCCATGAACAAGGACAACATCGAGGGTGGCCTGCGCAAGACCACCGGACAAGTGGAAGAGGTCGCGGGCCGGACCATCAAAGACAAGAAGATGACGGGTGAAGGCCTTTACGATCAAGCCGTGGGCACGGCGCAAAGCACATTCGGCCAAGCGAAGGACAGCCTGTCGAATGGTGCGTCGGCAGTACAGAAGGCCGCTGGCAATGCCATGAATGAGATCGCCAGCGGCGACTTCGATGCGTTGAGGGCGGACGTGACCAAGCTTGCTCAGACGGTCAGCCAATTGGTGCAGAATCAAGCCAGTTCGACACGCGAGCAGATGCGCAGCGTGGTCGGTGCGGCGAGCGACAACCTCACCCAGACAGCCGCGATGGCACAAGATCAGTTCATGTCGATCGAGGCCGAGATGGAGTCGCAGATCAAGAGGAACCCGCTTGCGGCCGTGGGCGTGGCCTTGGGTGTCGGGATTCTCATCGGCAAGATGACCTGAGACACGCAAAGGGTCCACATCCGGGGGCAACCGATGCTCGATACGCCGCCTTCCACTCCGACGCGAAAATTGTTCGCGGATTTCGTCGAAGAGCTGTCTGAGCTCGCTTCGCTCGAGACGAGGCTCTTTCGGGCGGAGCTCAAAGAGACGTCCTCGAAGCTCGTGACAGCGACCGGGCTCCTCGTCGCCGCCATCATTCTCGCCTTCGGGGGATTTCTCACTCTCTTGGCCGCTGCGGCGCTGCTTCTCGTAAGGCTGCGCGTCCCACCGGATCTCGCCTGCCTCATTGTCGCTGTCTTGGCTTTCGTGCTCGGCGGGGCGCTTTTTCTCACCGCGCGGCACACGGTGTCCGGCAAGATCGGTGTGCCGCGCAGCCTTCGCCAGCTTTCCATGCTGAGGCTCAAATGATCGACATGGCCGAAGACGAAACATCGAGCCCCGCTGAGCTCGAAGCGCAGGTCGACAGGGCGAGGCAACGACTCGACGCCACCGTCGATGAACTGCTGCAAAACCTCCGTCCAAAAAGCCTTGCAAGCGAGTGGGCGCAGAGTGCCGGACTCAGTCAATTGACGTCAGGCGATACGATCGAGCTCGCTTATCGTCGCCATCCGGTCGCGCTGACGCTCGCCGGTCTCGGGATCGGCCTCCTTGCCTTTGCCAGCACGAGGCGGCGCCCCTCTTCTTCGCGCAGCCGCCAGAGCTTCACTCAATCCATGGGCGACAGCTTCGCGGAATTGGGCGACACCGTCACCGGTATCGTTCGGGAGCGGGCTCGCCAAAACAGTGAGCGTCTGCTGCGGATCGCGGAAAAGGAAGTCGCCGCAACGACCGAGCGCCTCACCGATGCGGTGGAACATAGTCTGCAAGGCTGGATGGCGAAGATGCCTGGGCCCCCTGCCGCACAGCCGCTTCTTACCTCTTCGGCGCAATTGCTGCTCGCTGCGGCGTTGCAGGCTATTTTGCGCAAATGAGATCCGGTGGGGTCTGAAATCCGCGAAGCCGTTTGGCAACATTGGGGGCGCGGTCATCGACCGCGCGTAAGCGTCCGCAAGCTGCTTTGACAGGACGACAGAGTTGAAGCAGCGTGACACGAAATGGTGGCGGCGGGCCGTTTTCTACGAAATCGCGCTGATCTCGTTTCAGGACAGCAATGGTGACGGCAAGGGCGACTTGCCGGGCCTGCTCCAGCGGCTCGACTATTTGAAATGGCTCGGCGTCGATGCACTCTGGCTCACGCCGATTTTTCGTTCCCCGATGCTCGATCTCGGATACGACATCGCCGACTTCCTTGCCATCGATCCAGCGTTCGGGACCGTGCAGGATTTCGATCGGCTCCTAGATGAGCTGCACGCCCTTGATCTTCATCTTATCCTCGATCTCGTTCCCAATCACACCTCGGATCAGCATGAATGGTTTCGCGAGAGCCGCTCATCTCGCAGCAATTCGAAGAGTGATTGGTATATCTGGGAAGGAGCAGGACCGCATGGTGGCCCACCTAACAACTGGTTGAGCCGCTTCGGTGGGAGCGCCTGGGAATGGGACGCGAGGCGCGAGCAATACTATTACCACAGCTTCCTGGTCCAACAGCCGGATCTCAATTGGCGAAACCCTGAATTGCGTGCGGCGATGCTCGACGTCATGCGTTTCTGGTTGCGGCGGGGAGTCGATGGTTTTCGCGTCGATGCGAGCGCGGTGCTCATCAAGGACGATTTGCTGCGCGATAACCCTCCGAACCCGAAGGCAGACGACAAGACGCCGCCACCGCAACGGCTCGAGCCCGTCTTCACCGATGACCGGCGCGAGACGATGGATTGTCTCGAGCAGATGCGGGAAGTCATCGACGAGTTCGAAGACCGCGTCCTCTGCGGTGAGGTCCAGGGCAAGACAGATCGCATCGGACATTTCTACGGATCCGAGAAGCCGCGCCTTCATCTCCCGCTCAATTTCGCCCTGATCGACTCCCGCTGGGACGCGCTCTCCGTTCAAGCCGCCATCGATGCATACTACAAGGCCATTCCGGATGGGGCCTGGCCCGATTGGGTGATCGGCGGGCACGACAAGAAGCGAATGGCCGGCAAGATCGGCCAGCCTCAAACGCGCATTCTCGCCATGCTTCTTCTCACGCTCAAAGGGACGGCTTTCTTCTTCGCGGGAGATGAGATCGGCATGGAGTCGGTGAACATTCCTCCTGAGCGCGTGCGCGATCCGTTCGAAAAGCTTGTGGGAGGATTCGGACTGAATCGCGATCCGGAGCGCTCGCCGATGCGCTGGGATGGCAGTGAGAAGGGCGGTTTCACGACAGGCGAGCCCTGGCTTCCCATGGGAAACACGTCGGAACGCAATATCGATCGCCAACGGAAGGAGCCGCATTCGCTCCTGTGGCTCTATCGTCGCCTCATCGAATTGCGGCATCGTGAGCCCGCGCTCACGTTGGGTGAGCTCCTGCCTTCGCGCAGTCGCAACGAGGTTCTGATCTATCGTCGCAGGCTCGACGACATCGAGATCGCCATAGGCCTCAACCTCGTCCACGAGCCGCGCCGATGGGAGTGGCAGGGGGCGGGAACCCTTCTTCTCTCGACCCATCTCGACAGGGAAGAACAACCCTTGAGCGGGCCGATCCTATTGCGCGCCGATGAAGGAGTTATCGTCAGGCTGAAGCGATGAAGATCAAGACGGATGGATGCAAATGCCAAATTGCCTTCGGCAATATGACGGTTCGCCTGTGACCGCCAGCGGCTTAATTGGAGGGTCCTGTTACTTGGAGGGCTCTGTTATTGGAGAGCCCAGGGTGAGTGCACATCACGAACGGGACCCGGCGGCTTTTCGCGTCCTTTCCTTTTCTAACGCCTCCGGGTGAGCTCCGGACGGCGGCTCGGATGGGCGCTTTATCCCCATTGCACGAAGCTTCTCATCGAAGCGTTGCCACGCGGCGCTCTGATCGACCAAGGGCCTCTCGTCGCGCAGCGACACCTGCTCAACCCCGCTCTCCTCGTCGCTTTCGATCGCATTCGTAGAGGTCGAAGCTTCCGGAGATCTTCCTCCAGGAATGGGCAGCTTGAACTGCGGCTGCGCGCGGAGCTCCTCGGCAGTGAGCGGTTTTGATCGGCCCTTCCGCCTCGAGTTTTTCCTCGCCGGCAAATCGGCCCGAGGGGCTTCCATTTCGAAGTGCGGATAGGCTCGGCGATCCAGCGCGAGCCGGTCATCGACTTGTGTATAAAACTCGACGCCGAATGCTTCGAGAAATCTGCGGACAGGCGAAGCCGGTGCTCGGCGCGCCGAAAAACTCATGCGCCCGAGACGCGCCGCAACCTCCTCGGTTATCTCCCGGCAATAGCTGCCGCCATTCCGCTCGCTCCCGTAGCGGTATATGCTGTGGCACACGCCCGCATGAACACATTGCCAAATGTCGCTCTCGATGGCGTCTTGGGCATTTCGACAAAGGGGCATAGACGGCGAGTAGATCTCACCCTCGCGCTCCATCCACAATACGAAGCCGTGATCGGTCGCGCTGCGGCTCATGATGCTTTCCTTCGCGAAGGTCTGGCCGCCGGCTCCTTCGCCGGAGTTTCCTTCGCAACTTCCCTCGCTGGGGCGGTCTTCGACTTGCCGCCGGCGATCGGCAGCTTGAACTGCGGTTGATCGCGCTGGTTTGCTTTGCTGCCGGCGCGCTTCTTTTGCGCGGGCGGCGCCTCGGCAGCGGGCGTCCGCTCGCCTGCCGCAAGGCTTCGTTTCAAGGCGTCCATGAGATTGATGACGTTGCCCGCAGGCGGTGCGCTCTTGGCGGGCCGGGGCTTTGCTCCGACCTGCTTGTCTCGTACCATCTGGACGACGGCGTCCTCATACCGATCGTTAAATTCGGCGGCGTCGAAATGACCGAATTTCCGCTTGATGATCAGCTTCGCCATTTCCTTCAAGTCTTTGTCGAGCTTGAGTTCCGGCATGTCTTCGAAATAGGGCTGCTCGCCCCGTACCTCGTAGCCGTAGCGCAGCATCGTGCCGAGCAGTCCCTTATCCCAGGGCTCCAGCATGATGATGCGCTCCCGCCGGGCCATCACGACACGACCGAGCCCGACAACCCCTTCCTCGCGCATGGAATCGCGGATCACGGCGAATGCCTCTTCGCCCACTTTTTCTGTTGGAGCGATGTAGTAGGGCACATCCATGTAGCGCGGGTCGATTTCCGCCCGTGGGACGAACTTCTCGATCTCGAGCGTATGCGTCGTCTCGAGCCTGATCTCGTCGAGATCACTCTCCTCAATTGCAAGATAATTATCGCGATCGACCTGGAAACCCTTGATCTGGTCCTCGGCTTCGACCACGTCGCCCGTGCCGGCATCGATGAACTGCCGCTTCAGCCGATTTCCGGTGTGGCGATTGAGGGTGTTGAACCTCACTCGGGAGGAGGAGCTCGACGCGGGATAGAGCGCGATTGAGCATGACACAAGGGACAACTTCAGAAATCCCTTCCAGTTACTCCTCGGCGCCATCGCTCCTACTCCACGCACAACTCATTATAATTTGACGATTCAACTTCTGTGGTGCCGAGTCAATCGTCACCTAGACGTCGAACTCGCACTTAAGTTCGGGTCAAAACAGCACAAATAGAGAACAACACTGTGAAACGTCACACGGGATTAACTCATCCCGAAGTTTTTAGTTCTTGCCGAACCGGCCGGGCTGCGCGGACGAGCGCTCCAGGGATCGGCAAATGCCGGCTCCGCCGCGATCGCGTTCCGCGGGACGGAGTTCGACGCTTTCAGTGAGCGGCGATCGTCGCCCGGAAGGAGCAAAGCTCCCTCCCAAACGGCGTGGCGGTCAATTCGCGATCACGCTCTCGATCCAGCCGGCGAGCGCATCGAGCACGAGGCCTCGAACTTGCGGATC
>Ga0213875_10001042_pt1 | contig 19519 bp, 14 predicted proteins | sample BarmaccomBMRX_R8_FD_160105 | JGI IMG/M metagenome (GOLD analysis project Ga0213875, IMG submission 160105) | Root-associated microbial communities from Barbacenia macrantha in rupestrian grasslands, the National Park of Serra do Cipo, Brazil - RX_R8 | ecosystem: Host-associated > Plants > Roots... | reverse complement strand
TCTCGATCACCTGCGCGAGATGCTTCTGCCCGTAGGGGTCCTGCGAGTGGACCGGCGCGGCCTCGGTGGTCATTGGGGGGCCTCGCTGTCCTCGCCCTGGGGCGCGATCAGGCTGTCAAAGCTGGGCAGGATCGTCTTGTTGGGGTCAAAGGCCGGCGCGGGAGACGGAGTGTTTAGCGGGGACGGGGGCGGGGGATCCGTCGCCTCGAACCGCTGCGCGTCCTGGCGCTGCGCCGCCGTCAGCAGCGGCGAGGAGCCGGGCGCGGCCAGGGCCTGGGTCACGGGACTGGTCGGCGGCGGGATGTTGAGCGCGAGGTTGGTGAGCTGGGTGTCATGCACGCGCACGTGGCTCGACAGGGCGTCCAGGCGCCCGGCGTTGGCCTCCGAGGTGGCCTTGGCCGCCGTGCCGCGCAGGGCCGCGATCACGCTGATCGTGACCGACCCGACCGCGCCGATCACCTCCACGACGTCACTGGGGGTCCAGGCGTACATCAGGCTCCTCCTTCCGCCCCCTCCGTCACCGGCGGCGGGAGACTGGGTGGCTCGGCGCCGCCCGTCGCGGGACCGTTCCCCGGCGCGGGCCCGTTCGAGGGCGGGGGAGATTCGGGCACCAGGGAGATGCCGGCTTGGGCCAGGGCCGGCGCGAGCGCCATCTTGAGGCTGCTTCCGAGCAGGACCTGGGCGACGCCCCGCTCCTCGTCCGGGACGCGCAGGAAGGTGAGGAATTTTCCCACCTCGAAATCAATAATGGGGCCGACGGCCTGGCCGCCCGCCTGGCCCGTCGTCGGCAGTCCGAGGGCGCCGCCCAGCGCATGGCCGGCCTCGTTGATGGCCGCCAGCGCCTCCGGGTGCCGGTCGAGTCCCAAAATCTTAGACAGGTCACTCATTCCTCTCTCCTTTCGCCCCGTTCCCTCTCGTCGCGGTCAATCTCATCGCGGTGTATCTGCGCCCGCAGGCGCTCGCAGTCCTGCCGGCGCTCCTCGGCGATTCGCCGCCACTGGTCGCGGTCCCGCTCGGCGATCTCCAACTGCTGCATGAGCTCCATGTCGTTGAAAATCGCCTCGCGCATGAAGCGTCCGGTCTGCTCGTCCTCGATCTCGCGCCGAGTGGCCTCCGCCTCGGCCCTCTCGCGCCTCCCCCGGCGCCGGCGCCGCCAGGCGCGCCAGTAGTGCAGCGCCACGGCCAGTGCCCCCACGATCTCCTTGGCGTCGTTGGCGAGCGCCGCGACTTCGCGGGCATCTATCCGTCCGTTCATCATCGCGTCGTCCCTGCCTCCGCCCACGCCGGGACCGGTAGCCCGCCGGTCCCAGGGGCTACCGGGAGGCAGACGGCGGCGGCGGCGCGGCACCAAAGACATCGAGCAGGGCCGCCTTTTCCGCCTGCGCCCGCGCCGCCCAGCGCGCGCGCAGCACGTCCGCCGTGTCGCCGAGTTTCTCATCCACGAAGGCGAACAGGCCGGCCAGCGCCCAGTAGAGCAGCGAGGCCCAGCCGGTGTGGATGAGCAGAATCCAGCTGAAGGTCACGAAATACGCCAGGCCGATCCCCATGCCCGCCCGGCGCAGCAGCACGTCCGCCAGCAGCCATCGCGGGTCCACGGAGGAGTAGAAGCGTTCGTCGTCCTCGCCGGACTCGGAGAGCAGACCCGGGTCGGCGTGGTGGCACGTCAGCAGGGTGGCCGCCACGGCCTGGTGCAGTCCGGCGAAGACGCACAGGGACCCCGCCGCCAGCAGCCAGACCCAGAAGATGGGCGTGGGCCACAGGTGGTCGTAGAACCGGTTGGCGGCGGCGATGAATTCCATCGCAGGGGAGGGTGCCACGCCCGGCGGCGGGGCCAGGGGCGCGGGGAAGGGGGTGATCCAGCCCAGGGACTCCATGAGCCGCAGCACCTGGGAGAGCAGGATGACGCCCAGTCCGGCCTCCAGCATCCGCCGGCTGGCGCGCCGGTGCAGGTGCGAAAAGCAGCGTGCGAAATAGGCGAAGGTCGGCAGCAGGGCCGCGAGGCGGTTTCTCAAAATGTCCCCTTAAAAATCCCCTTAAAAATCCTGGCGAAAATCCTGAAAACCGGACTTTCGGCCGATGAGACAAAGACGCGCCCACTTCGATTCCCGGAGGTCCCGAAGTGGGCGCGTCTAGGAACTATTGTACACGCGATTGGCCGGGATGTCAAGGGCCTTCTCAGTCCCTTCCGGCTCAGAACCCGGTCCGGCCCAGCAGTCGGCTCGCCACGGCCAGGGACTGCCCCACGACCACGTCCATGTCCATGTACTGGTAGCGCGCCAGGCGGCCCAGCAGGAGGTATCCCTGGGCCTCGGCGTCGGCGCGATACCGGGCGGCCCGCGCCCTGTTCTCGGCGTCGGCCAGGGGGTAATACGGCTCGTTGTCGCCATCATACGATTGGGGATATTCGCGCGTGATGACGGTCCGCTCGCCGGAGACGCCCCCGCGCCCGGCGGAGGACTGCCCCAGGTGCTTGTGCTCCGTGATGCGCGTCCAGGGCACGTCTCGCGCCGGATAGTTGACCTGTCCGGCCCCCTGGAAATCCCCCTCCAGGACCGTATGCTCAAACCGCAGGGAGCGGTAGCCCAGGTAGCCCTGGCGGTGGCCGCCGAGCGAGTCCAGCGATCCGGTGTAGACGACCTGACCCGCCAACGCCTCTGCCCGCGAGCGCTCCTCCAGGAAGTCTACAGACAGTTGCACCTCGACCCCCGGCGCGTCCAGCATGGCCTCCACCATCGCCGTATAGCCGCCCGCCGGCACGCCCTGATAAACGTCCCGGTCCGGGAAGTAGGAGTCGTCGTGCGTCAGGCGCACGGGCAGGCGGCGGACCAGTGACGCCGGCAGGTCGGCGGGGTCGCGCCCCCACTGCTTGGCCGTGTAGCCGGCAAAGAACGTCTCATAGATCTCGCGCCCCACCTGGGACAGCGCCCACTCCTCCAGGTTGCGCGGCCGCTCGCAGGGGATGCGCTCCTGCGCCAGCCGCGCCGCCGCCTCTGCGGGCGTGGTCACGCCCCAGAGCTGGTAGAGCGTCAGGAGGTTGATCGGGAACGAATACAGGCGGTCGCCGACGCGGGACAGGGCGCGGTGGCGGTAGGGGACAAAGGCGGCGAAGCGCGTCACCCACTCCCACACGGCCCGGCTGGACGTGTGGAAGAGGTGCGGCCCGTGCTGGTGAACCAGGATGCCCTCGCGCTCCGGCGTATGGCAGTTGCCGGCGACGTGCCCCCGCCGCTCCATCACCAGCACCCGGCGCCCCGCCTCGGCGGCGGCCCGCGCGAAGGTGGCCCCCGCGAGGCCCGCCCCCACCACCAGGAAGTCGTATCGGCTCATCTCAGAAGGACCGTATCACACCCCCAGGAGGGCGCGCACCTCCGCGTAGAGGGGCCGCTCCCGCCCCGGAAAATGCACGATGCGCACGGGCCGCCCCGCGTGGGAGATGCGGGCGGGTCCCTCACCGAGCCGCACGTCCAGCGCGTGGACGTAGCTGAGTGCGTTGCAGATGGGGGCGGCCTCCACCACCCCGCGCAGCCGCGCGATGGCGAGCGAGAGCACGAACTCCTCGCGCCAGAAGATTTCCGGGCGCGCCTCGATCCAGGCGGTGGCCCACGGCTCCATCGCCTCGATCTCGGCGTCCAGCGCCAGGAGCGCCGACCGCGAGGCCCCCACGAACCCGCCGTTCATGAACAGGAAGAAGGGCGGGTCCGGCTCGCCCGTCAGCCGCGCTTGGTCGGTGGGATCGGCATAATAATCCACCGTGAGTACCCCGGCCATGTCGTGCGGGCTGTCCAGCGCCGGGAGCCGCTGGGCGGGCGGGCGATGCGAGCGCGCGACCAGAAACTGACGCTCGTGCAGCACGGAGAGCGCGGTGAACACGTCGGACAGGTCGCCCGCGATGAGCATGTCGGGCTCCAGAAACAGGAAGTGCTCCGCGTCCACCGGCCACAGCCGCGCGAGAGAGTAGAGTGCCCCCTTGATCGCCGCACACCGCCGGGCGATGGTTCTGGCCGGCAGCACCGTCGCGCCGTGGCGGTCCGCGACGCGCCGGCACTCGCCCGCCTCGTCATCCACGCACACGACCAGTCGCCGCACGTCCGGGCAGCCGCCGTACCGGGCCAGGGACGCCAGCATGGGGTCCAGCAGTCCCTCATAGCCCGGCGAGACGACGAGGGCAATACACGCCCCCCCCGACGCATTCAAAGGGTTTCCCACGGGAACCGCGGGCGACACGAACACCCGGTTGAGGCAGTCCACGCGCGGCCCGGCCTCGGCCACCAGCCGCGCCCGGTGGCGCTCGTAAGCGTCCCGGACGACGGCGCGCGACAGGGGGCGCAGGGCGGCCCAGAGGTCCGGGGGCGCAACGCCGGGCAGCAAATCCGCAAGCGCCGCCAGCGCCGGTGAGTCGCGGCCGGCGGGCGGTGGCTGGATGAGCATCAGCGAAATCCTTAGGCGATTCGGGTGATGGTCCAGGTCGTCGCCACGCCCTGGGGCGCGGCACCGGACCAGGGCGCGCCGGCGAGGGCCGGGCTGAGGGTCGGCGAGGACGGCGGGGGCGCGCCGTAGCCCGGCGGGGGCGTCCAGAGGGTCCAGGCCGCCTGAGTCGGCGTCCAGAGCGCCTTGTTTTCCTCGATCACGATGGTCCCGGAGAGGCCGGGGAACCAGGAGGTATAGCGGGCGTCGGCGAAGGCGCCCCCGGACGCGGAGAAGTCGGCCAGCAGGAGATAGGTCCCCCCGGCCGCGAAGCTCGTGGCTGGCGCGGCCGTCAGGGTGATGACCGGATTGGCGGGAGCCGGCGCCCCCGGCAGCCCGTCGTCGCCGCGCTGCGCCAGCAGGTTCCAATAGGTCGCGTCCGTGTCCACCGGCTCCTGGGCGGTGGAGTTCGCCACGGCGATCCAGGCGCTCCCGTTGTGGAAGACGGTGTCGCCGGGGACGTAGTTCTGGGAACTGTCCCATTGCCAGCGCCAATTTTCGGGCGGTTGTGACATGAGTTTTTCCTTGTAACGCTGTAACGTCAGCCGGCGGATTGCCAGGTGTGGCCGCCATCGGCGGAGAGGTAATCCGTGGTGTAGAAGAGCCGGGCGGTTCGCGGCTGCGCGCCCAGCGCCGCGCCGCTGCTCGCACCCGGCGGCGGCGTCAGGGCGGCCCAACTGGCCGCGCCGTCGCCGCTCACCCAGACCGCCGGCGTCGGGCCGCCGCCCGTGTCCAGCGTGCCCGCGACGAACACCTGCCCGCCGTGCGCCTGCGCCTGCAAGCCGCCCGCCGTGCCGGTGGCGACCGTCTGCGGCGCGCCCCAGGTTGTGCCGCCGTCGCCGGAACGGCGCGCCACCAGATCGCCGCCCTTCTGATAGGCGATCACGGCGGTGTTCCCCTGCCAGGCCAGCGCCGCCCGGCCCGACGCGGAGAAGTCGAGGCCGGCGTCCACCGTCCCCAGGGCCGCGAACGTCGCGCCGCCGTCCGTGCTCCGGGCCGCCTGCAAGTTCCCCGCGCCGTCCAGGTAGGCCATGAGGACGTGCCCCGGCTCGTGCGGGTGCTGCGCCGCGACGGGGTACCGCGCGGTGAGGGCCGAGCCGCCGAGCGTGACCACCTGCGGCGGCTGCCAGTCCCCCGCGCCCTCCCCGTCCGGTAGGGCCGTCACCTGCGCGACCGGCAGGGGCGCTCCGGCGGGCGTCCCCTGCGCGTAGACGATGCGGTGACGGTTGGTGCCGGGCGAGATCAGCAGGGTCGGGTCGCTGGCCGTCCCGGCCACGGACACCGGGTAGCGGTCGAACGTGCGCCCGTCCCGGCTGGACAGCAGGGTGAGCGCGCCGGTGGTGTCCGCCGAGGCCCCCGCCGGGCGCAGGTGGGCGTCCTGGGTCAGAAACACGCGCCCCAGCGGACGCGGCGGCAGGAACACCGTCTCGGTGTAGGCCCGTTCCAGCAGGGGGGCCGTCGCCGCCATCGCGCCGGGCGCGGAGCCGGGAGAACCGGCACTGGGGACGGCGGCGATGGTGGGACGGTCGCCCTGGCCCCCGCCCGTGTCCTCATCCGTCTCAAACGCGACCGCGCGCCAGAAGCCGGTCAGGGCGTCGGGCGTCACGCTCACGGACGCCGCCAGCCCCAGGGCGGTCAGGGAATGCCGCACCGTCAGGCCGCCGGCATACGGCGTGTGGCGCACCGGATCGTAGGCCAGGCCCTCCACGCCCGCGCCGTAGACGACGGTGACGCCCTGGCTGTAGCGCCGGGAGTAGGCGGGGAAGGTGATGGACTGCATCCGCCGGGCGACGGGGAGGGCCTGTGATCCCCCGACCCACGGCCGCGCGGCGCTGGCCCCGCACGGGAAGTGCGGGTCTTCCAGCATCCCCAGCGGGATGATCGCCGTCGTCAGGCCCCCGCCGGGCGGGGTGAACGTCTGCTGATAGGCCCACGTCGCGCCACCGTCGTCGGCGGCCATGTCCGCCAGGAAGTCGGCCAGCATCGGCGGCGCGGTGATCGTGCCGATGAACGTCCACCCGCTCCCCGCCTTGGCGACCGGGCGGATGCCCCCGGCGGAGAACGGGTAGGCCCCGGCGGGCTTGCCGTCCACCAGCAGTTGCAGCCGCCCGGCGTAGTACGCCTTCTCCTGAAAGAAGGCGAGATTCTGACCGCCCGACGCCTGGTTCTGATCCACCTCGCGCAGCTGCCCGGCGTGGCCGCTCTGAGCCGCCAGCGGGCACACCCACGCCTCCATGCCCAGTTTGTCCGCGCCGAACGCGAGGCCGGAAATGCCGACACTCTGGCTTGGGCCGGCGACGGTCAGTGTCAGGGCACTCACGGCGGCCTGCGCCGCCTGCTGCGCCGCGTCCCCGGCGAGGTGGCTGTAGCCGTACAGCATCCGGTCTGGGTAGCCGCTGCCGTAGTCCACCTGCCCGGCGTTCGGCGACGGCGGCCGGGCGATCTCGGCCCCGTTCACGTTGCCGTCGTCGGTATAGTTGGGGGTCAACGACAACAGCCCGATGCCAACGCCCCAGGCGGGCATTGTCTGGCTGTCCGGGAAGGCGAGGTCAACGACGCAGTTGCCGCCCGCGTCGGGGCGCAGCGTGTACGTGTTGCTGCCGCCGTTTGCCTGCTGCACGGTCAGGGTCGCGCCTGTGCCGGCGGGAGAGGCGGTCAGGGTTAGGGTGAGCCACCGCTGCCCGGCCCAGTTGCCGAGGGCCTGCGTCAGCGTGGCGGACTTCCCGGCGCTGTCGCTCGGCCCGCTCTGGACGGCGAGCGTGAGGCCACCGGGCAGCGTGAGGGGCGTCCGCGTGCCCGTCAACGTCCCCAGCACCCGCCCCGGCACGGGGTCGGTTCCCTGATTGACCCAGCCGTGGTTGATGGCCGACAGCATCGGGACGATGCGCTCAAAGTGGAATCCGAGCAGGGTGGGCACGCCTCCGGCGGACGTGCCCGACGTCTGCGGGATCGGCGTCCAGCCGTTCCGCCCCCAGAGGTAGCCGAAGGCCTGGCCGCTCACGGTGAAGGCCACGCGCGAGCCGAACTTGGCGACCTCGGTGTTGTAGAGCCGTACCATGTCCTGCACGGCGAAATTCGTCACCGGCGGCGGGGCGGGCTGCCCGCCGATGGCCGGCGGCTGGAACGTCGTGGTCTTGGGCACGGGCGAGCCGTCGAACCAGTATTCATTCACCGATGCCGTGTTCAGGTTGCGCGGGGCGAAGGTCGTGCTCCCCACGCCGAAATACTGCGCGCTGTAGACGTTATTGTGGTCGTAGACGTTGGCGGGCCAGTCCTGTTCCGCCTCGCCCGTGCCCTCGACCGTATAGGTCGTCCCGCCCCACGTGCTCCGAACGCCGCCCGCGCAGATGGACACGTTCTTGATCTTGTCAAAGCCGACCGCCGGGGCATTGTCGTTCTTCAGGGACAACTGCGCGGTCACGGTCGCCAGCGGGTTGTAGGTCTGGTCCGGGGTGGTGCCGTCGGACTGATACCACAGGACCTGGGTGCTCCCCACGACGCTGGGGACGGGCGTGAGCGTCGGATCCACCGGCGGGTAGGCAGACGCCTGGGCCGAGGCCGCCGGGGGCGCGATGCTTGCGCTCGTGGAGACGTCGCCTGCGGCGGCGGTGATGGCTGTGGGGGTGTCGTAGTAGCCGCCGGTGTCGCGGCTCAGCGAAAAAAATCGCTCCTGCGTCGTCATGTAGATTTGAAAGCCGAGCGAGAACTCCACGATGTCGGTGTAGGTGTAGGTCGGGTTATGGCCGACTCCGTTGACGTCAATGTACGCATAGTCAATGTGCTGATGCGTGGACAGCGTGTTCGTGTCGCACGACGCAAACAGCGTCGCCTGACCGCTTCCCGGCATTCCTTTCAGCGCCACGGCGTACCGCGCGGCGTTATTGGGGCCGGCGGGCAGGACGGCGGGACTGAGGTTGAGGGGGCCGAAGAGGGCGGTGCCCGGAATGAGGGTGATGTTCGCCAGGTGCCCGGCGATGCCCCAGACGCCGGGCGACGTGTCCGAGGGGTGCGCGCCCATGAACGGTCCCGCCGGCGGGCCGGACGCGCTGACGATGCGCGTGATCGGGACGCGCATCGTGACCGTGCCGCCGAGGGTGATGGTCCCGCCGCGTTCCGTCGCCACGTCGTACAGGAGAACGCCGTCAATCGCGTCCGGGTCGAAGTAGCTCATCCCGCCTCCGCCGGCTGGCCCACGAGCCTGCTGCCGATCTGGGTGTGCCCGTCGTGGCGGGCGGGATCGCGCCGGTCTACGACGTGCAGCACCCGCCAGGTCCAGAACGGGACGGGGCCGCCGCTCCCCATCGTGTAGGGGTCGGTGATGGTGATCACCTGCATCACGTCCTGCGCCGGGACCAGCCCCAGCAGCTCGCCCTCCGCCCCCACGCCCGGCGCGGCGAGCGAGACGGCGGCGACCTGCGCGGCCAACGCAACAACGGCGGGGGACGAATACAGGCGCGAGATGGCGACGTAGGGGACGCGCGTGCCGACGTAGCCGGGGACGGTGGGGTCGGCGTCCGGCCCGGCCCCCAGTTTCTCGTTGGCCGCCACCCCGACGATCACCTCGCCGGTCGTCCAGTCCAGCCCCTCCAGCACCACCGGCGTCCGCACGTGGGAGAGCGTCGCCGTCGTCCGCAGGCCGCCCGCGCGGAAGTCCGCGAGCCGGTAATCCGCCACGCTCGCCAGCCCCAGCTGGGCGAGCGTCTGGCCGGGCGTCAGGAAGGCCGAGGCGATCCCCGCCGGCAGCGGGTTGCAGATGATCTCCCCCAGCGGGGTCGTCCCCAGCACGATGGGCTGGATCTGCCCGCTCACGGCGTCCACCTCCCCGGCGTCCGCCCGGAGGCGCTCCAGGAACGGGTTCACGGAGTCGTCCGGGGCCGGCTGATGGAGCGGCTCGCGGGTCGTCCCGCCGCCCAGGTAGTAGCCCGTGAACGGGCCGCTCCCGTCCGCCATCTGGCCGCCGCGCAGGACGTGGGGGAAGCCGGTCATCCAGTCGTCGGTGACGCCGATCCGGTGGTGCATCTCCCGGACCGGTGTGTAGAACGCCTCAAAGTCGTAGGGGGCGCAGTGCAGGCAGGCCGTCTGGTCCTCCTCGCCCTTGCGGTGCCGATCCTCCACACTGACCGCGAAGTGCTTCTGCCAGTCCACCCAGGCCCACTGCTGGCCGTCGAGGCGCGCCAGTGCCGTGTAGCCGGTCAGCACCGGCGTCAGGGCCGGATCGGACACGTCCCCCATCAGCAGCACCGCGCCCCGCACGGCGGGGATGACGTTCCCCGGCGCGAAGGTGTTCTGGATGGTCTGGAAGACGCAGGTGGCGCGGCGGCGCACCCATCCCTGGCTGTACTCCGCCGTGCATTCGGCGTAGATCGCCGTGTACTCGACGTAGGGCGCGTCCGGATTGGGCGGCGTCTGGATCGCGGGCCACACGGCCTCGACCGCAGAAAGGTAGCACGACTTGGCCGCATAGGTGACGTTGTTCACCACCACCTGCCCGGCGGCGGGCGTTGTGACCGTGAGCGTCGCCGACGCCTGGTTCGCGGGCAGGTCCTGCTCGGCGTCGGTGTCGGGCGGGGCCGAGGCGTCCTGCGCCGCCACCGCCACGGTCGCCATGGAGGTCGGCGGGCCGCCGGACGTCGCGGGCGGGCCGTCATAGGGCAAATGGCCGGTCACAAAACCAATCGGCGTGCCCGTGAAGGGGTCGGGCCGCACCTGCGCCGGCAGGTCGGCGGAAGGGTTCGGGAGGAACAACTTGCGGGCGACGCGGCAGCCCCACTGCCCCTGCGCGCCGGTGATGCGGACCTTGCCCCCGGCGAACGCGGTCATGGGGACGGTGAGAACTGCGTCGCCGCGACCGAGGGTGATGACCAATCGGTTGGGGGGCGGCCCGCCACGCGCGATGTCCCCGGCGTTCCCATTGGCGGCGGCGGCATACCAGGACGGGTCGGTCTGGGGCAGCACGTCCACCATCAGCCAGCGCGGCGGCGAACACTGGTTCAGATACGCCTCACTCTCGCCCAGCGTCCCGGCCTGGGCCACGTCCGCCCAGGTGCTCGTCCCGGCGGGCTGCCGTTGCAGGCGAATCGGCTGGCCCGGCTCGACCGCCAGCCGCCAGCCGTCCGCCTGGGAGGTGTGCCCGTCGTTGAGGCTGACGAAGAAGTGGACGAGGGACGGGTTGACGGCGGCCCCGCCGGACGTGGGGGGTGGGGCGAAGCGCGGGATCAGCAGCCGGAAGCCGGCGTCGTCCGCAAAGGCCGTCTTGAAGGTGGCGTCGAACGTGGCCGCCGGGTCGGTCTGGCGCAGGTAGGAGACGCCCGTGACCTCGTCCGTGCCGCGCCCGTATGTCCCCCCGTTAAATGTCCACTGGGTCTCGTCCGCCGGCAGCCACACGTCCTGCGGGGCCTGCATCCAGTAGTCGCCCGTCGGGTCGTGGCAGAGGCCGCTCAGGGTGACGCCCGCCGCGCCCAGGTCCCACGTGACGGACTGAGGAACGCTAGTCACCTCCCCAAAGAGATCAACAGGATTATACACGCGCAATTTGGCGATGGGGTCGGCCACGGCGTTTTGTCTTCCTCGTCTTCCTTTCCCGGTACTACTGGCTCGGTCGGTAAGGGTTGAAGCCGCGCGCCAGGGCTTGTCCCAGGGCGGCGACCGGGGACGACGACGGCCCCGCCGGGCCGCCCCGCGTGTTGCGCACCAGGGAGTCAATCCCCTGGTTCATGCGGCGCAGCTCGGCGAGGATCGCCTGCGTGTTCTGGGCGGTGCTCGCCTGACTGTGGGCCGCCATGACGGCCTGCTGTTCCTGGGCGGCGGCCTGGTGCGCCGCGCCGGAGTTGACCATGAACGCCTCGGCCCCGGCCTGGGGCAGCGTGCCGACGGGGGGCGCGCCGGGCGTGTGCCAGGGCGTCCCCCAGGAGCCTTCGCGCTGGCTGGGCGTGTACCGGGCCGACAGCGCCGCCAGCCCCACCACACCCACCGTGACGCCCCGGCCCGGAGACGCGATCTCCGTCTCCGGCAGCGCTGAGAACATCGCCATCTGCCGGTCGTGCTCCACCCGCGCGCGCTGCACGTCCAGCGTGTCCTCCTGCTCCTGGAACCCGGCCTGCTGGCGCTGGTAGTCCTCCTCGGCCAGCGGCGTCCAGCGGCCCTCCCGCTGGCGCTGAGTGCGGAAGGCGCTCAGCTGCCCGGCCTCCCCGGCCACGAACCCGCGCTCCCGCCCGATCTCCCGCGAGAGCGCCAGGCCCCGCGTCAGGGGATTGGACTCCGGCCCGGCCTGCCAGGGCGCGAGCTGCGCCTGTTCAAACGCACTCTCCGCGTGGCGCAGGGCCGCGCCGCGCTCGATGCCCTGCGTCTGTGTGGCCGCGCCGGGCGTCCAGACGTTGAGCTGGTCGGCCATCTCCTGCCGCGCCGCCGCGTCGCGCGCCACGTCCCCCCGCGCCTGATACCACTCGCGCGAGCCGACCGGGGCCTGCGCCAGGTGCGCCCGGTCCACGTCCTCCGCCGCCCGGAAGTCCCGGTCCAGGGTCCCGGCGTCCACGCCCGCCGTCCCGGAGAGGCGCAGGCGGCGCGGCAGGCCCGCCGTCGCCTCGGTGATCACGTCGCGCGCGTTGCCCTCGGTGGCGGCGAAGTACTGCTGGCGCTCGCTGTTCTGTAGATCGGTGATCTGGCCGGCCAGAGTGACGGCCTGCCGCTGCTTTTGCAGGCGCTCCTCGTAGGTGAGGTTCCCGCGCTGAAGCTCCTCGTTGTACTGCCGCTCCAGCCGCGTGAGCTGTTCGGCGTATTGCGTCTGCGCCTGGGCGATCTGGGCCGCCGTGCCGCCGCCCTGGGCGATCTGCACCCCGGCCTCCGCGCCCGCCACGCCGACGCCGATCTCCTCCTCCCGCTGCTCGCGCACGTCCCGCGCCGCCCCGTAGCGGAGCCGCACGACCTGCTCGCGCAGCGCGGAGCGCTCGCTGGGCCGCAGCGGGTTGCGCGGATTGTCCGCCGTGTCCTCCAGGTAGCGGGCGCGCGTCTCCCGCTCGTGGGCGAGGTCGGCGGCGGACAGGCCCGACAACTCCCCGCGCGTCTGCGACAGCGAGAAGGCGGACTCGCGCTCCTCCTGACCTGTCCTGAAAACGTTCAGGTCATACTCTGCCAGGATGTTTGAGTCCTGCGCCTGCCGCGCCCGCTGCTGGGCGAGCAGCTGGGCCAACTTGCCGGCGTCGCTCCGGTTGGCGGGATCGGCCAGTTCACGCGACGTGGTGGCGATGGCCTCGGCGTCCCCGGCGAGCATCCGGCCCACGTCGCCCGCGACGGCCCCGCGCTGGCCCGCCAGCGCCGCCGCGCCGCCGCCCCGGAGCATCACCCCCTGAATGGCCGCCTGCGTCGCCGACAGGCCCGCTTCGGAGACGGCTCGCCCTGCGGCGATCCCGCCGAACTCCTCGAAAAGCCGGTTGTTGCGGGCGACTTCGGGATCGGGCCGGCTGTCCAGTTGGCGTCGGCGATCCGCCTGCTCCCGGAACGACGCCACCAGATCGGGGTCATTGGCGACGAAGGCCGCCGCGTCCGGGTGTCCCGTGTCATAGAGGTAGCGGGCGTAGGCGGCGAACGGACGGTTCGCCCCCAGATCGGCGTTGCGGGCCTGTTCCTCCCTTCCGACGGCGGCCCGGAATTGCGGGTCGGTGGCGGCGGCGCTACGCTGCCGGGCGAGGTTGGCCTGAAACAGCGCCTCCGGGTCGCCGGCGATGGCCGCGTTCAGCCCCAACTCGCCGTAGCCCTCGGCGCTCAGGCGGCCCGTCTGCCGGAACTCCTGGCCCAGCGTGAACAGCGCCGGGTCGCGGAGCTGACGGGAAATGCTCGCGTAGTTCGGCGCGGCGTATTCGCCCAGGGCCGCCGTCATGCCCGCCGCACCGGAGACGACGCCCGCGCCCACCGGCCCGGTGCTTGCGACGGAGGCGATGACCGCGCCGAGCTGCTGGACGGGGACGCCCGCGCCCTCCACCTGAGCCTTGAACGTATCCAGGGAGGAAGAGGCCGCGCCGAGGGAGGCCACGATCCGATCCGCCGTCTCCCGCACGGACTGGTCGCGCTCACCGATGGCCCCGGCCACGCCGCCGATGGCGCTGCCGAGGCCCTGGCCGATGAGCTGGCCGCCCCACGCGCCCAGGGGCGTCATCATGCCCAGGCCCATCCCCACCAGGCTGCCGACGCCGGGCGCGAGGTCGCGGGTCGCGTCCGCCGCCTGCATTTCGGGCGTGACGTACTGGCCGGCCTGCGTCTGCTGGAAGTAGTTCGTCGCGCCCTGTCCGAGCGTCATCAGCGAGTAGCCGACGTTGACGCCCATCCAGGGTGAGCGGACTTCCTCCGCGAGACGCCCCAGGCCCCAGCGCGGCCTAGCCCCGGCTTCCTCTGCCGGGTTGATGAGATTTTGGGAAACAAGGCGCTCGTTGAGGTCGGCCTGGAACTCGTCCTCGCCCACGTCGGGCGCGCGGCCCTGGCGGGCGTACTCGTCCTCCAATGTGGTGCGGACGTGGCGGACGCGGGCGGTGTATTCCCGGTAACTGTTGAAGCCGGCGCGACGCCGCCCCCCGCCGGGTCCCTGCGGGCCATCGGACGAATCGGGGTCATCCGGCGGCGGCCCGTCGCCCCCTGCATCGCCCCCATCATCCCCACCGCCGGGCGGAGGCCCAAAGCCGCTGTCTACGCGCCCGTAGCCCCGACTGCCCCAGTCGTCCTCGCGCATGACGCCGCGCCGTCCCCAGAGGTGTTGGTAGACGAACTCGCGGTCGGCGGCGTCGGCGTCCGTCTGGCCGTATTCCCAGGCGTTCGGGCCGTAGCCGGCTTGTGGCGGCGCGTAGGGTTCCATCTCGCCCAGGGGGGTGAAGCCGGACGGGGCCGGGAACGTGCCGGGGGCGAAGGCGGCGCGCGCGCGCGCCGTTTCCTCCTGTTGGCGCACCTCGTCCTCCTGCTGGCGGCCCGCCTCTGCCTGCTCACGCGCCCGCTCCGACCGCTCGCGGGCGGCCTCGATCTGTGCGGAGATGTCCGGGTCGGACTGCACGACGCCCGCGAGCTGCTGATAGCCCTGCCGGTATTGGGAGACGCGCCCAGCCATGTACCGCTCAAACGTACCCCGGCGCACGGTGTCTGCCCGGCCCTGCGCCTCCATGCGCTGCCCGATCTCCCGGCTAATCTCCTCGACGGGCGGCGCGAACGGCGGCTGCACGCCGGAGGCGCGCCAGGCGGTCTCCACGTCCGCCAGGTAGCCGCCGACTGCGGGATCATCGGTGAGGGTCGGCGCGACGGTCGCCGCCGGCGCGACCGGCGCGCGGCCCATCTCTACATCATCGGCCAAAGTTCCCTCAGACGTCGCATCACCTCCGGGCGCGGGACCGGGCACGTCGGGCCGGTCGGCGACGGCCGCGGCTCTCCCGGCGCGTCGCTGGTAGTCTCGGCGCTCGCGTTCTCTTCGTTCGCGGGTTCGCGCGAGGAGTTGTTCGGCGGCCTGCCGGCGTGAGGCTTCCTGCTGCGCGGCGGCTTGGGGGTCAACCGGCGGCCCGTCGGGGACATTGAAGATGTCATTGGGGTTATCCTCGTTACGATCCGCGTCCCGCGCGCGCGCGTTGCGCCACATCTCCAACAGCGTCGGGCGCTCGTCGCCGAAGAGCGCACCCTGTGCGGGGTCGCCCAACGCCTCCACGCCGCCCGCGAACGTCTCCAGGAGGCCCGAAATGCGCGCGGGGGAACGCTTGTTGGCGTCCATGAACAGCGCCAGTTCCGTGGTGATTGGCGACGTTTCCCCGAACATATCCCCGGTCAGCAGGTGTTGCGGGAGCGTGACCCGTGCCCCGTTGATTGTCTGGGGGAACTGGTTAACCAGGTTGGCGGCTTCGGCCACATCCTGGCCGATGTCGTAATCGTAATTCCTTCCCTGTAACGCGCCCTGTTTCAGTGCCGCGAGGCGACCGGCGGCGTTCGCCAGCGCGTCCCCGACGCCCCGGCGTCCGGGGTCGGTGTCCTCCATCATGCGCGACAGAAGCGCCGGGTCGGGGTAGGCGGCGGCCAGCAGTGCGTTCCGCGCCTGCCGGACGCCCGCCGCGCTGACCTCACCGCCCGCCTGCATGAAGCCGGGCCGTTCGGCCTCCGGGATCAGTCCTGAGAAACGTCCCAGGAAGGACGGGTCGGTGTAGGAGCCTGCCCCGCGCGCCGTGCCCCCGCGCGTGAAGTGCGTCAGGAGGTCGCTCTGCATGAGCGCGGCGGCGTCCCGCTGGGCGCGCTCGGTGTCGCTCATCTGCGACACGGACCCGAAGTTGGCTTCGGCGGCGAACTGGAGCCGTGATGCGTCGTCCATCCCCGTCTGCCGGACGCGCACGAGGACCGGATTCTCGATCCCGGCAACGGCCTCCGGGTCAAGCCCGAAGTCGGCGGCGTTTGCCCGCAAATAGTCCTGGTATGCTGCCGCCGACTGGGGAACGTTCTGCTGGGCGTATCGGAGGGCCAGGGTGCGGGCGTTGCCGGATTCGACCTGCCAATCCGGGCCGACGACGGGCGCGCCTTCGCTGACAAGGGGGTTGGCCCCCAGCCGTTCCGGGTTCAGGTTCGCGGCAATGTCGGCGACCTGAGCGGCGCTGGCCGCCCGCTCACGATCACGGCCCTGGAGGCCCTGGTCATAGTCCGGGTTCGGCGTCATGTCCAGCCGGTGGCTGGTGACAAGCTGCTCCGCAGGGACGACGGCGTAGGAGAACTCAATGGCGGTGTTGGCCGCCGTGTAAGCCGTCCCCGTCCCTCCCGACAGTCCGACTTGTGCGGACTGTTCCAGCACGCCCAGGCCCTCCTCGATTCGGCGGGCGTGTTCCGCCGCGACTTGTTCCAGGGCGCTGCCCGTGTTGACCCCGGCGGTCGTGCCAAAGATGTCGTTACTTTCGGCCATGTCGGTTTACCGCAACTTTTGGGGTAGAATGGTGTCTAACAAAAGGGAGAAAACGATGACGGAACGAGTGCGCGAGGCGGTGAACTTTCAGGCGATGAGCGAGGCGATGAAGGCCGGGCGGGACAGGTTCCCGCTGATCCTGCCGGACTGGGCCGGGTGGGACATCGCGCCGCCCGCCGGAAACACCGGACTGACCTTCCGGGATCGCATGGCCCTCCAGGATCGCATGGCCGCCGTCCCCGCCCCGACCCGCTTCCTCCCCTAATATCGTCCCCGCGCATCGCTCCTCCGACCGCCCAAGACCGCCCGGGCGGGGGGACACTGCCGCAACATCTCGGCGGCCAGTTCGGTCTCCGGGGTCGCGGCGGCGTCCAGGACGCGCCCCCAGTCGCCCGTCTCCGCCGCCTCCCACCAGAGCAGGAAAACATCACAGGCGTCCCCCGGAACGACGCCGCCCGACTCTATGTAGGCTTGATAGAGCCGGGTCAGCCGTTTTTTTCCGCCTCAATCTGCTTTCTTTCCGCCTCAATCTGCTCCGGCGGGGGCGGGATGCGCGGCGACTCAATGCGGGCGGCCACCTCGCCGACGAGGGCCGCCGGCTGCAACTCCACCGTCGCGCCGCCCCCCTCGCCGCCCACCTCCACCTCCTCCACCACCCCGCCCTCGGCGTCCAGGTAGCGCCACTGCTTGACGGTGCGCTTCACGATCTCCTCGGCGCGGGCGGCGAGCAGCCCTTCACTGAGTCCGGGGGTCAGCCGTCCGTCGAAGGCGCTCTGCTGGTGCAGATCGGGCCGGCGGTTCAGGGCGGCGTTGACGGCCTGAATGTCCCGGCTGGTTAACCGCTCGTGCCGCACCTCCAGCGTGTGCCGGTTCTCGGCGGGGTACTTCGCCAGCCGCGCCTCCGGCATCAGGACGTGTTCGCCATCGAAGTAGCCGATGGGGATTGTCAGTGTCTTCATGGTCCCTCTTAGGCGTAGGTCGCGGTCAGGAGGGCGGAACCCGAAGCAGGCGAGAATAAACTATAGATTTCGCTGTTCCTGACGAAATCATCGGGCACCAGGGGGAGCGTGCTCCGGTCGTGGCTGGTGGCAAGCACCAGCGTCGCGGCGTGGGTGGCGTCCCCCGTCGGCAGCGTCAGCGTAAACGGGTAGTGTCCGGCGACCGCCGGCAGGACGTTGGCGGCCCCCACGTTCTGCCGGGCCGTGAACGCGCCCATCTGCGGCCCCATCACCGCCCCCTCCGAGATGCGGTTCACCGGGTCAATGGTCGTCGGCGACACCCGCGCCTGGTTGTCCAGCGTCACCGAGAACTGGTTCATCTTGTAGTCATTGGGGGTCGGGGTCGCGCCGTCGGTGAGGGTGCATTTGGAGAACGGCGTGATGCCGGCCCCGCTGGTGCCCAGACTGGCCGGCGCGGTCAGCGCCGCCACCCCCTCGATGTTGTCCGGGTCCAGTATCATCGCCTGGGCCTGGAGCATCACCATGGACGTGCGCCCGTCCACTGCCGCCTGCCCGGAGATTGTCACCCGCCGGAACCAGACGAAGGGGTAGGTGCGTGCGGCGGCCCCGTTGTAGGGGATCACCGTCACGTCGAACGGGTTGGCGCGCGTGGCCGGAGCGGTGGCGGCATTGAACCAGGCGATCATGCCCCGGTCCAGCAGCAGGGGGCAGGTGAACTCCAGCGTCCCCGTCCGCATGCCGAACGCTTCCAGGTGGTTGTTGGAATTGGCGTCGGCCACCTGGGGGCGGTAGATGTTGTCGTCCTTGTCCACCCGGTAGGTGAGCTGGGGGAAGCCCCAGACGGTCGTGGGGTTGGCGCCGCCGACGCTCTGACCGAGAATCATCTCCCCGTCAAAGCCGAGTCGGCCGGTGGGCAGTGGGTATCGTGGCATGGTCTATTCCTCTCCTGTCGCCTAAAAATCCTGAGTGGGCGACGTGTGACGCTTTCTCTCGTCAGGTCTCGTCCTCGTCAGGTCTCGTCAGGGTGCGCCGATCTGGTCGGGCCGGTCGGCGGCGAGCCAGATCTCGGCGCGGTGGTCGGCGTAGCCGCCGTGGACGTAGGTGGTGCCGTTGACCTCGCGGACGGGCATCGGCTGATGGCGCACGTCCGTCAGGGAGCAGCCGTAGAAGGTTGCCCCGTCCGGCAGCGCCGGCAATTGTGTGTCCGGATCCGTCGGCGTCAGGGCGTACACCCCGGTCCCCACCAGCAGGTCGCTCAGGGTGTCCTCCATCACGCCGTCGAACAGGTCAATGTCCTCCGGCGCGTTGAGTCCGATCTGGGGCGCCCGCCAGATGAGCCGCGTGTACAGAAAGACGCGGTAGGTGTTGGTCGGTGCGCCGTCCTCCGTCACCTGCCGCCCCAGCGCCTTCAGGCTCAGGACCGGGCCGCTCGCCGCCTGCCGCTCGCCGCGCGTGATGTTGGCGTCGGTGAAGGTCGGCAGGACGAACCCCGGCAAACTCTGCCGCGCCGGGTCGGCGTCGGCCAGCGCGTCCAGGAAGCCCTGGTTGATGGCCGGCGCCCCGCGCGTCAGCAGCAGGTCGTGGAGCATGAACATGAGCCACTGGCGCAGCGGCCAGCGAGAGGCAAGGGCCATTGGTCAACCCGTTCGGCCTGAGATCATCTTCGGCCTTAGATCATCGTGGCGGTGATCGTGATTCCGGTCGCCCCGCCCCCGCCGGCATCGTCCAGATACTGCTGGAGCCGGTCCTGCATCTCCTGGACTTCGCCGGCCACGACCGCCGCCACGATCCGCCCCGGCTTGTTGCCCACGTCCGCCTGCTGGTAGGGGACGTAGGGCGTCGCGGCCAGGTCCCAGCCGGTCGTCACGGTGTCGTCGCCAAAGGCGCTCGCCTGGCCCGCCCCGGCCTGCATCGCGCCGCTCTGGATCAGCGTCCGCACCGAGTAGCCCCGGCGGGCCTTCTCGGCCACCGTCCGCCCCGACAGCGCCGCCCACGGCGCGCCAAACGTCGCGCCCTCGCTGGCATAGTTCTGCCGCTCCCAGTCCGTCATGACGCCCGCCAGGATGTCCAGCATCGCGCCCTTGTCCGCGAGGGCCCCCAGCAGGCCGGACAGGTCGCCCTCCGGCAGCAGGGCCGGGTCGGAGACCTCAATGGACAGAGTCACCGTGTCCATCCGGCTCAGGTGGCCGCAGGCGCC
>Ga0213875_10001041_pt1 | contig 19520 bp, 15 predicted proteins | sample BarmaccomBMRX_R8_FD_160105 | JGI IMG/M metagenome (GOLD analysis project Ga0213875, IMG submission 160105) | Root-associated microbial communities from Barbacenia macrantha in rupestrian grasslands, the National Park of Serra do Cipo, Brazil - RX_R8 | ecosystem: Host-associated > Plants > Roots... | reverse complement strand
ACCACAGGAGCTGAGAGATGAGACGCCGGCGTGTGGCCTCTGTGAGACCTACCGTTGCAGATCAGCTCGCTGAAACAGAATCAAGAACCCTTGAAACCCTGTCTCCGTGGAACCCGGTCCGGCTCAACTGGTGGGGACAAACTTCCGGGGTGCGGCGCGCGAAACTCCGGGGTGATCCCCGGTGACTTTCGCGCGGTATCCCGCGAGGCTCTGATCATGAGCGCTGCTCGACGACGCGCGAGATGCAAGCGATGACGACGCCCCACATGGTGCGCGCGCAGCTCGAGCTCAGCCCGGCAGAGGACACGATCCGTGGACGGCTTGCGATCGAGGGCGCCCCGCCGAGCGATTTCTACGGCTGGATCGAGCTGATCAATGTTCTCGACCGCGCCGTGAATGCGCTTGGAGCGCAACCCGGGCGGGTCCCGGAAGCCGAAACGATCGTCACAGATGCAGACACGGGGAGCAGAGAATGAAACCGACGCACCTGGATCTACGCCACCGCGCCGTCGCGACGGTCGCACCCTTGATCGGCGCGCTGGCGCTGGCCGGCGGCGCGTATGGAGCGTTCGTCGGCCTGCCGGCCAGCCGCCAGCAGGTCAACAACGACCCGCCGACGATCAACCCCGGCCAGAACGCGAACCTCTCCGATCTGACTGCCGGGTCGTTGACCGGGGCGGCCAGAGTGCCGTGGGCGGCATTTGCGCAAGACCAGAACGGCGCCGATGCCCAGATCGTCGTCCGGGCGTTCAAGGCCCGCCAGTGGCACACCGAGGGGTTCCCGGTGTCGCTGAACGTCGACGCCTCGCAGAACGCGGCCGCGCCTTCGATCGACTTCACCGGACCCAACCGGACGGTGCCATGGGTGGGATGGGCCGAGCCCAGCAGCGCGCTGAACGGGGTGACCCAGATCTTCGCCAGCCGATTCTTGGCTAAGCCGTCGGCGCGGGGCGGTGGTGCGTGGGTTCACGAGGGCGAAGAGGTCAGCGCCACGACCCCCGTTCCGTCGCTGAACATCAACCTCAATCGCGATGCCGCTGACCCGTCGCTGATCGGCGGGACGACGACCGCGGGCGCCAACCCGGCGCCGTGGCTGACCTGGCAGGAGGCCGACAACGGCGTCCAGTCGGCGCCGACGGGCGATCCGACGAAGCCCAACGTGGCCGGCGACTCGCGCTTTCAGATCTTCGTCTCCCACGCGGTCCCGGCGACCGGCGGGGTGTGCCCGGCCGCCACCAAGCCCGCGCGTGGTAACAGCGTGGGGGAATTTTGCTTTCAGCAGGTTGGGATCGACCGCCTGTTCGGACCGCCGGCCCTTCACATCGGTCCGGTACCGCCGGGCGACCCGTCGCTGAACGTCGATCCCTCGCGGGACGGGATCCAGGGCGACATCGCGTTTACCGGCGCCCACGACACGGTGCCATGGGTGGTGTGGTATGAGAACTCCGACAACGGCACCACGACCGACGGGCTGCTGAACGCCGACATGGTCTTCGCCGCCCGCGCGATCGCTGACCCGGCCGGCGACGGGGGCTTTCATTGGCAGGTGGTGGGGCTGGGGACCGCCGGTAAGACCGCCACAGACGATGTGCTTGACGCCGGCCAGTCGGGCCACGGCCAGTTTGGGGAGTGCGCGCAAAGCCAGGCCAACGAGCAGGCGTGCTCGCTTGACGCCCACGCCGCGGCCGGGCTGAGCGACGGCAACGGCGCCGAGAACCCCCAGGTCACCGCCGGCACGCTGGTGGCGGGCAAGCCGACGACGCCGTGGATCACCTGGGATGAGAGCTCGACCAACGGCGGGCTGCACAGCGTGTTCGTCGCGCGGCTGGATCCCGCCGGCGATCACTTCGACCTGCTCAACGGCGGTCAGCCGATCTCCAAGCCGGGGTTTGATAACACGCGCCCTGACATTGCGTTTGCCGGCAACACCCCGTACGTGTCCTGGCATCAGACCGAGGCCTCGGGCAAGACGGTTACGCTGGTCGGGCACTTCGAGGGCAATCCCGCGGATCCGGCGTTCCACATCGACACGGGCGCGATCCCGACGACCCCGCAGGGCACCTCGGACGACGACACGACCGACGTGCGCTCCCCGGTCGCCTCGACCTGCCCTGCTGACCCGTTCACCGCCGACGGCTCGGCGTGCACCGGCGGCGCTATCGGAACCCCGTTCTTCGCGTTCACCGACAATGCGAGCGGACCGCAGCGGCTGTTCGCCCAGGGCTACACGCCCGGACGGGTGAGTACGGGCGGCGCAACGGCCGTGCAGCGGCAGACCGCGATCGTCCATGCGACGGTCCGCCACGAGGACGCCCGGGCGCTGGTGTACTTCGACTACGGCACCACCACCGCCCTGGGCCACCGCACCAAGCCACGCCTGATCCAGCCCGCGGCAAACGCGACCATCGCGTTCTCGGCCGTGCTGTCCGGGCTGCCCGCCGGCCGCAGGATCCACTACCGCGCCGTCGCCCAAACCGACTTCGGCGTCGTCGACGGACGGGATCGGACCCTGACCACCCGCCACCACCGCCGGCGATGACCGCGTCACCGAGCCACGTGCGCGCGGCTGACCCGCCCCGACAAACCTCCGGGGTGCGGCGGCCAAAACTCCGGGGTGATCCCCGGTGACATTCGCGCTGCGTCCAGCGAGGCTCTGATCATGCGCATTCCTCAATTACGCGCGAGATGCAAGCGATGACGACGCCCGGCATGGTGCGCGCGCAGCTCGAGCTCAGCCCGGCAGAGGACACGATCCGTGGACGGCTTGCGATCGAGGGCGCGCAGTCGAGCGATTTCTACGGCTGGATCGAGCTGATCAATGTGCTCAACAGGGCCGTGAATGCGCTTGGAGCGCAACCCGACCGGTTTCAGGAAGCCGAATGAGTGAGGTCGCTGGAGGTCTGTCATGAGCAGCCGCAGGAGTCCAGCGCGCCGAGAGTTGTTAAAGGGGTTCGGGGCTGCCGGGGCCGGGTCGTCCGCCGGATCGATTGGCGCGTCCGCAGCCGCGGTCCGCACAGCCGTGGCCGCGCCTTCACCAGCGTCGTCGAGAAGCTGCGCGAGGGTTGACGGTCAGAGCCCGGACCTGCGGCCGCTTCGCGAGGCGGGCGACGAGCACGTCCGCCACGCCCGCGCCGGGCAGACGTGTGGCCTGGCGCCGCCGACATACGTCGCATCGAGACCGATGCCTGCTGCGAGCCACCCGGACGAAGGGTATGCCTGGCAAGACGATCCTTCCGGCTCGGCGGCGGACAACGACGTCTCGTCCGCGGTCACGCTGCGCGCCAGCGAACTGGTGCAGCGGCGAGGCGAGCTCGCTGCCGTCGAATTGGCCGTGGAGCGTGCCGAATTCGGGCGGGGCGGGCTGGTGCTGCTGTTCGGGGTGGCGGGAACCGGGCGCTCGAGCCTGATGGCGGCGGGCGTGGAGGCTGCGCGTGCCCGAGGCTTCACGGTTCTCTGTGCTCGCGGGAGCATGCTCGAGCGGGACTACGCGTTCGGCGTCGCGCGGCAACTGCTCGGAGGGGCGATCGCTGGGCTGCCACAAGCCACACGGCGCTCGCTGTTCGAGGGCGCCGCGGCCGGCGCTCGCGAGCCGCTGGGATTCACGAGCGGTCCCAAGACGTCCCATGCGGAATACGCCCAGATCGAAGCGTTGCATTCTGTCGTCGAGCGGTTGGCGGCCGAGATGCCGCTGATGGTCGCGGTGGATGACCTGCAGTGGTGCGATCGGCTGACACTGGACTTTCTCTGCTACCTCGGACATCGCGCCACCGAGCTTCCGATCGTGATCGTCGGGGCATGGCGTCCTGGCGAGCCGCGGGCGCGTGCGGGGCGGCTGCAGGCGCTCGCCGGCGACCGCGACACCCTGTTCCTCACACTCCGGGCGCTGGACACCTCCGGTGTCACAGAGCTCTTGGAGCGCGAGTGCCCAGGAGGCGCGGACCGCGAGGTCGTCGATGCATGCTTCCAGCGCACCGGCGGTCTGCCCTTGCTGATCGTGGAGCTCATTCGGGCGGCTTCGACGCCGACCGCGGATCTGCTCAGACACATGCGTTCGGTGGTCCCCGAGACCGTGCGCCGGTATGTCATTGCGTTCCTTGCCAGTCAGCCGAGTAGGAGCCGGGTGTTGGCCGAGGCGATCGCCGTACTCGGTGCCGAGGTGCCGCTGGGGCGAGCGAGCGAAGTGGCCGATCTCGCTCGCGGTGAGGCGCAGATCGCTGCCGACGCACTCGTTCGATGTGGGCTGCTCAGCCACAGTGCGGGGCTCTCCTACGTTGCCCCGCTGCTGAGGGATGCGGTGTACGGAGCAATCAGCCCGCTCGCCCGCGCGGAACTCCACGCAGCCGCCGCTCGGATCCTGGCGGCGGCCGGCGAGGAGCTGAGCGCAGCCGGGCACCTGCTGCACGCCGAGCCCGAGGGGGCCGCGGAGGTCGCCGAGTTGCTGCGCGCGGCCGGACAGCGTGCACTCAAGGGAGGCGACCTGTTCGCCGCCGGTCGCTATCTACGGCGTGCACTCGCTGAGCTGGACGGCGACGTGTCGGGCGGCGCCGCACTTGCGCAGCTCGGTTACGTCGAGCTCGAGCTGGGTCGGCCGCACGACGCCTTGGAGGCACTGATGGCCGCGACGATGCTCGCGACCGATCCGGTGGAGCGAGCGGCGCGCTCGATGCTGGCGGCCGATGCGGCCGACGTCGCACGCGGACTGCCGGAGGCGCTCTCGGTGCTCGAAGCGGCGCAACGCGATGGCACCGAAGTGGTTGGTGAGCTGGCTCGCGCGTTGCAGGCGAAGGCGGACATCCTGCAGCTTTGCCGGGACGCCGAGGGCTGCCGCGTGGGCGCGCGGGGCTGCGATGCGGACGCAGACCGGTCGGCCGTGAGAGCGCTGGATACCTCCGGGATGAGTTGCGCGGAACTATCGGTTGTGGCCTCGATGGCAGTCCTCGACGTTCGCGACAGCGCTTCCTCGATCGCCGAGCGATGTGGCGCCGCTCTGGCAGGGTACTCGCCACTCGACGACGCTCAGGGCTTGGCGCCGTTCTATCTCATGTGCAGGTCGGCTCTGCTGAGCGGGGCTCCGGACGACGTCGACGCGGCGGTGGAGCGGTTGCGATCGCTGTCCGAGGCTCGCTCTGCGGGCGTGGAGTGCGTCTGCGCCGCGCTGTCGTTACAGCGAGCGGTGAGCCGCGGCGACCTGCCGCTGGCGGACTCCTGCCGTGCCGGAGCGGTCAGGGCGGTCGCCGCGCGGCTCGCGACAGCCCTGTGGTTCCGGATTCGACGGGAGACGCTGGTGGCGAGCGCGGTGATCCACCTGGAGCTCGACCGGATCGACGAGGCGTGGGACGCGCTGCGGCAATGCTGCGGCGAGGAGGAGCCAAGCGCCTGCGGCGACGTCACCGTGTTCTCCCTGTGGCTGATGCTGTTGGTCACAGAGGGCCGCGGGGCGGAAGCGCTGACCGCGCTCGCGGAGGCGGCGCGATCGCGGCCGGTTGGTCTGAGCGTATGCGGGCTGGCGTGGCAGCCGTGGGGCGCGCGCGCCTACGCCCAGGCCGGGGAGTCAGATCTGGCCGTGAGCTTGGCGGACGAGCACCTGGATCGAATGCGTGACTGGGGGGCGTTGCCGGCTCATGCCGGCGCGCTGCTCACCCGCGCCATGGTGGACCGCGACGCCGATCACGCGCGGGCGCTGATGGGGGATGCCATCGAGCTGCTCGGCCGCTGCGAGTCCCCGCTCGAACGGGCGCGTATCCGCGTCGAACTGGGATCACTGCTTCGCCGCGCCGGGCAGCGGAAGGCTGCGCGTGCGCAGCTCACGCTCGGCGCCGACCAAGCACATCACTGCGGCGCCATTGCGGTCGCTGCTCGGGCACGCTCCGAGCTGCTCATGATCGGAGCGCGCCCGCGTCGGGGCGCCTTCAGCGGAGTCGATGCGCTGACCGCCGGCGAGCGACGCGTGGCGGAGCTGGCCGCCGATGGGCTGACCAACCGGCAGATCGCGAACACGCTCACGGTGAGCATCAAGACGGTCTCCAGCCAGCTGACGGCGGTCTACCGCAAGCTGGACATCCACAGTCGTGCGGCGCTGGCCGTGGCCCTGTGCGCCGACGGATGTGACGATATCCCTCCGGACGAGGCGCGCTTCTGATGGCCGCGACCGAGGCCGCGCTCGATCGTGCGCGCGCGTTGATGGACGCGAACATCCTCGATGTGGGGGGTCGTGCCTGGACCGGTCGTGACCTCGTGACCGCGGGCACGCTGACGGGGCAGTGGCCCGCGATGGAGCGGGACCTGGAGGCCGGCGTGGTCGCGCTCGACCACTGGCAACCGTCAGCCGACGCAGTCCGGGCGGCCGTCCGTGATTTTCGCTACGAGCGGCGACTGGTCAGCGCCGAGGAGTACGCCGGCTGGCTGGCATCGCGCGACCTGAGGGCCGCCGACGTCCGCGCAGTGGTCAGCCGCCGGCTGGCACGCCAGCGGGGCGCAGCGACGGTGGTCGACCGGGATCGGCGGGACACCGACCAAGCTGGTGCTCGCACGCGGCCCGAGCTGGTCGCTGAGCTGGCCGCCGAGGCGATCTGCTCGGGAACGCTGGCGCGATCCGGCCAATGGCTGATCGATCGGCTCCTGTGTCACGCCGAGGCGCCCGGCCAGGATGTTTCGAGGCGCGCCGTCGATCAGCTCCTCGCGGACGAGGGTGCGCTTCTCGCAGCGAACCTTGCCTTCCAGCTGGAGGCGGATCGGCGTCGTCGCGCGGAGCTGTTCGTGGCCGCCGATATCGCCTACCAAGCCCACGTTCGTGATCTGTGCTCCGATCGGGCGATCGAGAGCTGTCTGCGGCGGCATGCGCTTGACTGGATTCGTTTTGAACTGGACGAGCTGAGTTGCGCCACGCCGGGGGCGGCCGCCGAGGCGGCGGAGCTGCTGCGCGAAGGTGCCGCGACCGCTCGCGTCGGCGAGCTGGCGGGGGTCCCCGTCGTCGGGCGCGACCTGTACCTGGAGGATGCGCCCGCGGCGATCCAGGGATCGCTTGGCGCCGCGACAGCGGGCGCCATCGTCGGACCGGCCGAGATCGACGGATGGCACCGCGTGTGGCAGGTCAAGACCCGTCGGGCGGCGAGTGCCACAGATCCTGACAACCAAGCACGGGCAGCCGCGGAGATCGTGGCCGATCAGATGGCGCGCAGACGCGCCGGAAAGGTTCGTTGGCATGACCATCACTGAGCGAGACGAGCGAGCCCGTTCCACGTCGCTGTACGACCTGCCGATGATGCGCCTGCTGACCAAGCAGCTGCAGGAGCTGATCGTCGGCAGCTTTGCGGAGCGCTCGTACGGCTTCGGCGAGTACCTCGTCGTCGAGGGCGAGCCCGGCGATGCCTTCTACGTGCTCACCGAGGGGATGGCTCGCGTGATCCGCAAGGGTCCGGACGGCCGCGATGTGACGATCGACATCATGGGCCCCGGCGAGAGCTTCGGCGAAGCATCGCTGCTCGCCGACGTGCGTCGTAACAGCTCCGTACGCGCCAGTGAGCCGACGGCGGCGGTCCGGCTTGACGCTGCCGTGTTCCAGTCGCTGGTCCGTTTGCATCCGCAGATCGAGGAGCTGTTCCGGCGGCAGGGTCGTGCGCGCCGCCTCCAAGGCTTCCTCGCGCAGCACCCTGCGTTCGCGCGGCTGTCGCCCGACAAGGTCGCGATGCTGATCCAGTCGGGGCGCGAGGTGAGCTTCGCGGCCGGGCAGGCCGTCGTGACCGCGGGCGATGACGCGGACCGCTGGTGGGTGGTGGAGGACGGCAGGTTGACGGTCTTCGAGGGCGTGGCCGCGACCCGGCGCAACCTCCGCTACCTCCGAACCGGTGACATCTTCGGCGAGATGGCGCTGGTTCTCGGCGGCACACGAACGGCCAGCATCGAGGCGACAAGCGACGTCCGGTCGCTCGAGTTTCCGCGGGAGGCGTTTGCAGCGCTTCGCGAAGACCCGACCTTCAATGCCCGGATCGAGGAGCGCGCGGCGATGTACGCGCGGGCCGCGGCGCGCGTCCCGCTCGACTTTCCCGAGCTGCAGGCCGGACCGTCCCCCGGCGTCGACGCGGAAACCTCCGCCGAGCCCGCGGCTGATGATGCTGACGAGAGCGTTGCCGAGGGTGTCGATCTGGCGGAGAGCGTCGAGCCGGCTCCCGCCTGGAGCCCACCGCGACGGTTCCCCGTGGTCCGGCAGATCGACGAGGCCGATTGTGGCGCCGCGAGCGTCGCGATGCTCTGCCGCGCATTCGGTCACCACGTGTCGCTGAGCTACATCCGTCACGCCGTCGGCACCGGCCAGTCGGGCACGCGGCTGTCCGGGATCGTCAGGGGGGGCGATCAGATCGGACTCGACGTGACGGCGCTCAAGTCGTCAGCGAGGCGGATCGGAACGCTTCCGTTGCCGGCCATCATCCACTGGGGCGGGAATCATTGGGTGGTGCTCTACGCGGTGGAGTCGGACCGCGTCCGGATCGCTGACCCGGCCCGGGGCCTGCGGACCTTCGGGATGGAGGAGGTCGCGGAGAAGTGGTCGGGCTACGTGGCGACCGCGCGCCCGACCCCACGGCTCGCGGAGGCTCCCCGGGAAAGGCTCCAGATCCGCTGGTTGATGCCGTTTTTCGCTCCCCACCGCGGACGGCTGGTGGTGTCGTGCGTGGCGGCGCTCGTGGCCGCGGGCTTCCAGATGCTCCCACCGGTGCTCAGCCAGAACGTCATCAACGCGGTCACCGGACACCGAGGCGCTGGCCGGGTTGACCTGTTCGTCGCCATCATGTTCGCGGTGCTCGTGCTGTCCGCAGGCGCATCGCTCCTGCAGCGGCGCCTGCTCGCCCGCATCGCTGTCGATCTCGACAGTGACACGCTTGACTTCGTCACCGGGCGCCTGCTGAACCTGCCCCTGTCCTACTTCGAGACGCGGCGCACCGGCGACATCGAGCGACGCCTGAACGGGCTGCGCCAGCTTCGCCAGCTGATGGTGCAGAACGTGCCCGGCGCACTCGCCGCGGCGGTGCAACTGCTGGTCACGCTGGTGATCATGTTCGCGTTCTCGTGGGTGATCGGGGTGGCATTCCTGGCCACCATGCCGCTGTACGCGGCACTGATGCGCGTCTCCGCGACGCGGCTGCGACCGACGTTCGACAGCCTCGAAGAGGCCTACGGTCGCCACTCCTCCAAGCAGATCGACGCGATCAAGGGCATCGAGGCGGTCAAGACCGCCGGCGCGGAGCCGGGCATCCGCAACCGGATCCTCGACGAGTTCAAACGGCTGGCCGACAAGGTCTTCCACGCCGACTTCGTGCTCATGTCCTACACCGCCGCCGTGTCGCTGGTCGGGTTCCTGATCTTCGTGCTGTTTCTCTGGCTCGCGGCGCTGCTGGCGATCAACCATCAGATCACGATCGGAGGCGTCGTCGCGATCAACTCGCTCGTACTGTTGGCCAACGCCCCGATCATGATCCTGCTCAACACCTGGGATCAGATGCAGATCGCCTCGGTGCTGCTCCAGCGGCTCCAAGATGTCCTCGAGCAGGAGCCAGAGCAACCATCGGACGGAGCCGGGCTGCGCCCGGTGCCGACTCTGAGCGGACGCCTGGAGTTGCGGCGGGTGGGTCAGTTCTACCGCGATACGCCGGACCGCCCGGTGCTCGAGGACGTGTCGTTCACACTCGAGCCCGGTATGTCGCTCGGGCTTGTCGGCCGCTCGGGATCGGGGAAATCGACGTTGCTGCGCTGCCTCTCCGGGTTGCTGGTCCCGACCAGCGGGACGATTCTCTACGACGGGGTCGATCTGCGTGAGCTGCGCTGGAGCGAGCTGCGCCGCCGAATCGGGTTCGTCCTGCAGGAGCCATACCTGTTCGACGACACGGTCGCGGCCAACATCGCGCTCGGCGACGACCAGCCGGACTGGAACCGCGTACGCCGGGCCGCGGAGGTGGCAGCGGCGGCGGAGTTCATCGAGGAACTCGCGCTGGGATACATGACGCGCGTGGGCGACAGCGGCCTACGGCTCTCCGGCGGGCAGGCGCAACGGGTCGCGATCGCCCGGGCGCTCTACCACGAGCCTCCGGTGGTTCTGTTCGACGAAGCCACGAGCGCGCTCGACACCGAATCCGAGCGGGCGGTCAAGGAGAACCTCGACCGCGTCATGGCCGAGCGGACGACAGTGATCGTGGCCCACCGCCTCAGCACGGTCCGGGATGCCGATGTGATCGGGGTGCTTGACCATGGACGGCTGGTCGAATGGGGCAACCACGAGCAGCTGATGGCTCGCGAGGGGCTCTACTTCCACCTGAACATGGTCCAGGTGCAGGCGTGAACGCGCGCGCGACGGTGCCGGCAGCAGGCGCGCCGGAGGTCCCGCCACCGGCGCCGGGTGAGCAGGTCGGCGGCCTGTCGCTCGGGGCGCCTATCACGGCGGGCGTCGAGACCCGCGTCCACCGTGCGCGCACCGCGGACGGTGCGGGCGCGGCGCTGAAGCTGGCGCACGGCGACTCCGCGTGCCGAGCGCTCGTCCACGAGGAGCGCGTATTGAGGTGCTTGCCGGCCGGCCCGTGGCCGGCGGTGATCGGGGCGGGGGTCAGTGCGGGGTGGGACTACGTCGCGCTGTCGTGGGTTCCCGGAGCCGACGTTCGCGCCGTCGCCACCGAACTACGCCTGGAGGGCTCCCGGCGGGGGCTGGCGCGGCTGTGCGCCGACGTCGCGACGGCGTATGCGAGGTTGCACGCATGCGGGGTGCTGCACGGCACGGTGCATCCCCGCAACGTTCGCGTCGACGGCGACGGCTCGGTCGGGCTGCTGGATTTCGCAGCCGCATCGGTCGCGGCGGTCAGCATCGGCGTGGACCCGACGGACGCGGCCGGTGCCGCACCACGTGGTATTGCACTCAGCGCGCTGAGTGCGCCGGAGCACGCCGCTGCCATGGATCGAGGAGAGCCGTTCCAGCCCACGGCCGAATCCGAGCAGCATGCACTTGCCGCGCTGCTGTACCTGACGGTCACCGGCTGTCTGTATGCCGCGCTGCCGGGGACGCGGGCCGCGCTGGCTCGGGCGCTTCCCGAGGCCGGCCCGCTGCCGTTTGCCGAGCAGGGCGTGGCCCCCTGGCGGCAGCTGGAGGAGGTTCTTGCGCGGGGCCTGGCCCGCGAGGCGCGCCGGCGGCACCCAAGCCTGAGCGAGTTCGCGGCGGCGTTGAGTGCGGTGGCCGACGCGACAGCGGACCCGCGGAGCGTCATCCGGTCCCGGCCGGTCGGCGTACCGCTGTCCCGAATGCTCGACGATTTCGCTCGCGAAGCACGCGAACCCGGTGACCGCCCGCCGCTTCCGGCGCCGACGTGCTCGGTCAACTACGGGGCAGCCGGCATCGCCTTCGCGCTGTACCGCATCTGGAAGGCCACCGCAGACACCGCGTGGCTCCGCTCGGCCGAGGCGTGGCTGGCGTACGCCGAGCGCGTTCAGCAGAGCGCATCCGCCTTCGCGGACGGGGGTGAGATCACCCCATCCACGGTGGGCACGGTCACGCCGTATCACTCGGTGAGCGGGCTGGCGGCCGTGCGGGCGTTCGTCGATCGCGCCACCGGCAATCCCGATGGTCAGCACGCCGCGATCGACCGGTTCTGTGCGTCGGTGCGCCAACCATGCGCCAGCCTCGACCTGACCCTCGGGCGGTCCTCGGTGCTGCTGTTCTCAGCATTGCTGCTCGCCTCGGCTGACCCGAACCGCTCAGCCACCCAACGCCTGCGCGAGCAGGGCGACACGCTCTGCCACGAGATCTGGGCCGAGCTTCCCAGCCGGGAGATCCGCTACAACGGGATCGCCCACGGCTGGGCCGGGATCGCGTACGCAGCCCTCAGGTGGACACGCGCGCGCGGGCTGCCGCCGCCACCGGGGGTGGCCGGCGTGCTCGAGCGGCTCGTCGCCGCGGCGGAGCCGTATGGGCGGGGCCGTTACTGGCCGGTGGGCTCCTCGCCGGACGCTGTCCGTGCCTACTTGACCGGTTGGTGCCACGGTCATGCGGGGTACGTGTTCCTGTGGAACCTGGCCCACGTGATCTACGGCGAGCGTGCGTTCGCCGAGCTGGCCGAAGGCGCGGCACGCTTGACGGTCGATCGTGGCATTCAGCCCGCGAACATCACCAGCCTCTGCTGTGGCACCGCGGGTGCGGTCTATGCCGTGCTCAACCATCATCGCGCCACCGGCGAGGAGATCTGGCGCGCGCGTGCGCAGCGACTGGCGGAGGACAGCGCCCGTGAGCCCGTGCTGGCGCCCGATGTGACCTCGCCGCTGAGCCTGTACAAAGGTCACGCCGGCTTGGCGCTGCTCGCCGCCGAGCTCGAGCGGACGGAGCTGGCCGCGATGCCGCTGTTCGAGCTCGAGCCGCCGGGCCGCTCCTGAGCGCGCTGGCGCTCGCGGGCGAGGCGGCCCTCGTAGACGCGAGCCAGGGCATCGTGGACCCGGAGCTCATCGAGCCCGCCGCCATCGCGGAGCAGCCGGTTCACGAACATGTGCGCGAGCGAGCAGACAACATCGTCGAGCGGACGCTCGAGCACGCCCTCGTCGGCCAGCGCGCGCAGCCGCCGGAGGATCGGCGTCAGGCGCTGTGCGCGCTCGTGGAGCGCACCGATCACCGGATCGGATCCGACGTCGGAGCGATCGACCGCCGCGACGACGTCTGCGACCTGCGCGCGCTCCGCGCGCTCCTGCTTCCCGAGCAGCTTCGCGCGGGGACCGGTGAAGCCGCGAGTTGACGGCTCGCTCAGCGCCCCGCAGCACCGATGCTGTTCAACCGGATCGAGCGTCGAGCACGCGTACAGAGATGCCAGGCTGGCCACGGCCAGGTGGCGGCGCTCGCGGATCGAGGAGCCACCGCTCAGGATCTTGATCACCGCGTCGGCATCGGCCTCGGCCGCCCGCTCCATCAGCTCCACGCCGTCGAGACCACCGTAGCGCTCGACCTCGCGCTCGTAGGTGTCAAGTGCCACCCGGTAGAGAAGCCCATCCTCGAGTGCCGGCGTCACCGCGGCCTGCAGCGCCGCGCGGACCTCGTTGCCGAGACGTTCCGGCGTTCCGTGCAGCCGGACACGCAGATGTCGGGCCGGGTCGCCATAACGGATGAAGAACCACCCGTCGATCCAATCCGCGTGGCGGACGCGCTGCACGAGTGGTGCGACGACGTCGGTGAGCACGCGGTCCGCGAGCGCGGCGGGACCGTACAGGCTCGCGAACAGCCACTCCGATCCAGGGGCGAACCGCCGTCTGGCCTCCGCGACCGGCGTGGGCGGCGGACGGCGGCGCGGCCGGGAGGCCGGCTGCGGGGGGCGAAGGAACGGGACGTGCAGGAGATTGGAGTAACCGCCGCCGGCGCCGCGGACGGGACTGCCGCCGTCCACCTCGCTCCACGGTGTCTCCCGCAGCCTGACGACGGGCAGCTCCTTGGCGGCGGCGAGAAACGCCTCCACGCTGAGGACGTTGTCGAAGTCGACCACGAGCGCGCTCTTGGGATGGTCAAAGCTGACGACCCTCGGCACGCCACGGTCCGCGCGCCAGTGTTGCAGACGCCGCCAACCAGCCGCCTCGGTGGACGGCGCGATCCGGACAAGCTCGGCGGCGCCGATGTTCCAGCGACGCAGCGACAGAATCGACCGCCCGTCCGTGACGCGAGGAAGATCGGGAAGATCGCCCATGGCTTCCCACGACCATCGCGGCCGGACGGTTCCCTGCATGCTGATCGCGTGCAGCAGCCGCACGGCCGGCAGCGAGATCCATTGGAAGTTCATCGCGCTCGTGCACGACGGCATCACCTGGCATCCGAGCCTGGCCGAATGCAGCAGGACCTCGCGACCGTCCACCGAGACGAGCAGATCGGCCGGCTCGAGCACGCGTGAGGCGAGCGCACCCGACGCGCCGCCGTAGTCGATCTCCCATCCGCGCAGGGTCGGGCGGTGGGTGACGCTCAGCCCCCAGTCGGTTTCGGGCGAGACCGCCAGCTCGGCGAAGATCACCCCAGGCTTGAGCAGCTCCTCTCGCCGCAGGTGATCTCGAACGAGCCGCTCAAGATGGCCGTCGCCGTGACAAAACCGGCCGAGCATCCTCGCCCCGGACGGGCCGTCCACGCCGGGCTCCACGAGGCGAAAGTCGCCCGCGTCGACGGCCTCATCGTCGCGGGCAAGCAAACCGGCCGCGACCACAAACGCGTCCGGCAGCGGCCGCGGCGACTCGGCGGCGAGCGCCGTGATGTCGGCCCCCGACAGCTCGACCGCCCCCGAGCGCAGTCCCCGCGCCACCAGCTCGAGCAGCGCCGCCCGGCGCGCGGCGGGCATCTCCGCCGGGGCCTGCTGCTGGCTCGACGAGTCGCCCAATGGCACGCCGAAATCAGGATCCAGAGCCTCCAGCAGCGGCACCGCGCGCGTGGCGAAGCGCCGCTCGAAGCTCTCCCTGAACTCGCGCAAGGCGTCGTGAGGGACCGGGGCGACGCTGGCGAGCAGCTCGGCGACGCGGTACAGCTCACCGCGCACCCGCCCCGAGAGCGCGACTCGCTGCGGACGGACGGTGTCGACCTGCACGCAATGGCGCCGGCTCACCCTCACCCCGGTCGGCTCGATCGCGCCCGCCACCTCCTCGATGGTCGCGCGGCCCACTCTGCCTGCCCCCTGCACCGCGCGCATCGCCTCCGCCACGGCGTCGCGCTCCGCCCCGGCGTCCGGGATCGCTGCTAGCACCGCCATTGCCTGATCAGCCGGCTCCTCCCCGGTGACCGCGAGCCGCGCCACAGGGATCAAAAAGTCACGCGCGGCCAGCCGGCGCACGAGCCCCGCCGCGCGCTCTGGGTCGACGCCGCCGGCCGTGAGCGCGGCGACCAGGTGGGACATGCTGATGCCACTCCCCGCCAGGGCGAGCGCTGACTGCACCTCCGGGCTCGGCCCGAAGGCGACCAGCCGGTGGTGGTTGCCATCGCCGCTCCGCGCCGCCACCCGCAACCTCCCGCCGGCGCGATACACCGCCGGGTTGGCGCGCACGACCAGCGCGCCCGCGTCGGCCGCCGCATCGCTCGCCCGGCGCACCAGCGCCTGGAGAAGTCCGGGGTCAACCCGGGCCCGGAGCTCGAGCTCGCCGTGCACGTCGATCACCAGCCGGCTCGGGCCGTCGAAGCTGCCGTGGGAGTAGGCGCCGGTGAGGCCCGCCAGATCAGGTCGCGACGCGCACCGCGTCAGAAAACGGACCAGCGAGCGCTCCGCGGAGCGGTGCCGTCGATCGGCCGGATCCGCTCGCCATCGCTCCACGCCCTCCGCCAGCTCGCTCGATGACAGCTCCAGCGCAGACCTCAGGTTCGGATCGCTTGCGAGCCGCGCCAGGCGCTCCCGCAGCACGACGCGGTCGGCCTGCAGCGACCGCTCCAGCTCACCGTCGTCCGCCGCGCACGCGCCGGCAGCGCGGAGGCCGCTGCCCCAGCCCATGAGAAACCGCCACGGCAGCAGCGGCGTGCGCAAGACAAAGAAGTCAGCGACGGCGGCTTCCATGTCCGGCGCAGGCTAGACGGCATGGTCAGCGGCCGCATCGGACGCACCCCTCGGAACTTCACGCGCGAGGGACCTGAAGATAGCGATCGGGCGCGGCGCATTTCATAGGGTGGGTCCTGGTCAAAGTTCGGGCTGCGCAGCCCGATGCGCCGCAGGCGTGGCCGGCGGTACGGTGTCGAAGCACAAGCGACGGGCGCCTGAATCGTGGCGCCGGGTGTGGCAATCGTCAGTCGCGAGCAACAGGCCAACGTCGTTGGCGGTTCCGGCTCCGCCCACTGATGATTTTCGCGGGCCACACCCCACGACCCGAACCACACAGGAGGGCCGATGGCAGAGAACCACGTACACCCGAGCCCGAGCAACGGCACTCGGACGAGGACGAGCTGGAGGACCTGAAAGCTCCGCCGACAGCCAGGACGAAGTAGTCGGTGGCGCTGACACGTGCGCCCCCGAGACCTGTCATGCCATCACAAACCCTCCCGATTAGGCGCCACAGACGCGGGCAGTGCGTCTTCAGGTTCTCAGACTGCACTGTCACTTGCCTGACTCAGACCTGTTCGGCTGAAACGACGCTCGGCCCAACGTTTGATGGATGTCTCCGAGCGCCGCAGCACAACGGAACACCAACGCAGCACGTAGGAGGACCGATGGAAGAGAAGCCCGGTACACCCGAGCCCGATAAGGAGGAACAGCATTCGGACGAGGAGGAGGTGGAGGACCTGAGAGCTCCCGCCGATAGCCAGGAGGGAGTAGGCGGCGGCTGCGGGGGCGGGGAAACGTGCTACGACACGTGCCACGGGACCGAAAGCGACGTCTGTGTGCGGCTCGAGTAGACGCGTACCCGCGAGCGGCGCGACTACCCGGTTGTCAAACTGCATGGCCACTTGCTTGGAATTCGCCATACCCAGGAGGAAGTACGGCGGCGGCCAGGACACGTGCTTGAAGACCCGTGGGGGACGCACACGCCCTCGATTAGACGCCACAACCGCGAGCGGTGCGTCTACCGGGTTCTCGGACTGCACCGTCACATGGCCTGACCTGGACCCGGGGCGGGTGACACAGGGTTCGGACCAGAACTGATGGATGTGTTCCGAGCCACGACCACATAGGAGAGCCGATGGAACAGAAGCGAGGTACACCCGGAGGACCAACAGCGCTCGGACGAGGAGGAACTGGAGGACCTCGAGGCTCTCGCCGACAGCCAGGAGGGAGTCGGCGGCGGCTGCGACGCCACGTGCGGCGCGACCTGTAAGGACACACACGTCCTCGAATAGACGCCACGAACGCGGGCGTTGGTCTACCACCTATACGGAAAGGAGGAACAATCGGACAGGACCCGGGCAAAAGTCAGCCGGCGCAGAACGATGTGCAAAAGGCCAGGAAGCGCTTCTGCCAATACCTCGATGCGTTCGCGGACAACCCTGGCAACACTGCCCGGCGGACGTATCCGGGGTTGGAGAGCCGACCGTGGCACGACCCCGGTGATTTTCCTCTCGCGCACTACCTCGAAACTCACTTCGCCGCCATTCGCGCTGAAATACTCGCGCTTGATCCGGATGCCTACCAAGCTGAGGCAGAGCCGATCGACCGGACTGGCAACTGGGACGTCTTGGTCTTCTACAAGATGGGCCAGCGCATTGCCGAAACGTGTGACGCATGCCCAGTCACGATGAAGGGCCTGGACCCGTTCTCGGCGATGCGCACCGGCCCAGGCGGAATTTACGTTTCACGTTTGCGACCCCAAACGCATATCGCTCCGCACGAGGCTTCGCTGAACCTGCGACTGCGCTGCCACTTGGGCATCGTCGTCCCCGAGGGCGACTGTGCGATCCGCGTCGATGGCGAGACGCGTTCCTGGCGAGAGGGTCGATGCATTGTCCTGGATGACCACTTTGAGCACGAGGCGTGGAATCGGACGCGCCACGATCGCCTTGTGCTCGTTGTTGACATGTGGCATCCCGACTTGGCGCCCACGGAGATCCGACTCCTAACTGGCCTTCACAGATACCGGTGAGATCTGTGCGCGGATGACCCCGCGTAACACCGATGCTCTTCGTCCGGATCGAGCGTAGAGTACGCGTACAGCGATGCCAGGCTGGCCACGGCCAGGTGGCGACGCTCCGGAAACGACGAGGCACCGGTCAGGATCTTGATCACCGCATCGGCATCGCGAGCTGCGCGCATCGGGCGAACCCCTCCGCGGTTCGCGGGCACGGCACCCGAAGATAACGGGCGCCTGCGACGCATTTCATAGGGTGGGTCCCGATCAAAGTTCGGGCTCTACAGCCCGATGCGCCGCCGGCGGGACCGAAGTACGTTGTCAAGCGCTGGGCGATGACCCGCCTGGCACATGTCATCCATCCAGGCGCGCCGCAGCCGCGCCCAGCCACGCGCGGACCGCCCAGGGCGACAGGACAACACCACACCACCAAGGAGGAACGGTGGAACCGAAGCCAGGGACTCCCGAGCCGGACCAGCCGCAACAGCACTCGGATGAAGACGAGCTGGAGGACCTGAAAGCTCCCGCCGAGGATCAGGAAGAAGTCGCCGGCGGGTGCGCTAACGAGTCGTGCGCCGCCGAGACCGGATGCTTCAACACGCACATTCCGGATTAGACGCCGCAGACACGCGCGGTGCGTCTGCCGCGTCCTCACCGCACGTGTCACTTAGTTTGACGTGGCCGGCAGTTTGACGTGGCCGGCCAAATGACGACAGAGTTCCGAACACCACTGACTGCTCGCCTGAGCCACGCAGGATAACAAGAACAACAACACACCACATAGGAGGAACGATGGAAGCGAAGCCAGGTACACCCGAGCCGGACAAGGAGCAGCAGGATTCGGATGAGGAGGAGCTGGAGGACCTGAAAGCTCCGTCCGACAGCCAGGAGGAAGTAGCCGGCGGGTGTGCCGCCGCGTGCAGCAGCTTCGGGTCCCAGACCTGTCACGATGGCTTCACCTACCTTGAGAGTTAGTCGGCGAAGGTGAGCGCTGCGTCTAACAGGCTGTCAGCCTGCGCCGTCACTCGCTCTGCCTTGGCGGGCTCGAGTGAACCAAAGCTCGGCGGACTGTCGCGAGCGACGCGACACGACAAGACCAACACCGTACGACGTCGTAGGAACAACGGAAACGAAGCCAGGTACACCCGAGCCGGACACGGAGCAACAGCACTCGGAGGACGACGAGCCGGAGGACCTCAAGGCCCCCGCCGAGAGCCAGGAAGAAGTAGCCGGTCGTTGCGTTTTACCCGTGCGACGGCGACACCCGTGGGGGGACGCGGGGTCTGGATTACTTCGTACGGAAATGAAGCCAGCTCGGGAGGCCAAGGTCATTTGCGGTTCCTGAGGTCGACGGTCGATGGCGATCGGCAGAAAGGCACCTCGTGACTCGCGTCTCTGGGCGTGAAGAGCACGATGCAGACTCCGGCTGTCACGTGCAGGCGGTGCAACCGGGTGCGAACGCGGCTGGAGCGAGGTGGCGATGCCGTAGATGCAGGTGGTCGCGCTGTTCGTGGTGTCCCACTTCGTGTTGCAGACGGAGTGGCAGGCGACGCACAAGACGGCCGGGCTCGGCGATGATCGGGTCGTTCGTGCGGCGCGTGAAGAGGAGCGAGTGGACGCCGGGGCCGTTGATGATGGCGGTGGATCAGAGCTTTCACGTGGTGACCCTGCTGGGTCTGTCCCTGGCGGTGGGGTCGTGAAGAGCGTGGCGCGATGAGCTTGCTGGCGGAGGCGCTGGCCGAGACTGCGGTCACTGACGGACACTATCGGCTCGAGATCGGCGATCTGGTGCTGCTCGGGTTCTGAGGCCGTCTCCTGCCCTGACCCGGCCGACGCGGGTGAAACCACGCTCGTGAAATCACGGACCGATGTCCCGAGCCACGCAGTACGCCCTCACCAACACCACACCACAGGAGGAACGATGGAAACGTCAGGTGGACCCGACCCCGAGAAGCAGCAACAGGACTCGGATGAGGAGGAGCTGGAGGACCTGAAAGCGC
>Ga0213875_10001040_pt1 | contig 19541 bp, 19 predicted proteins | sample BarmaccomBMRX_R8_FD_160105 | JGI IMG/M metagenome (GOLD analysis project Ga0213875, IMG submission 160105) | Root-associated microbial communities from Barbacenia macrantha in rupestrian grasslands, the National Park of Serra do Cipo, Brazil - RX_R8 | ecosystem: Host-associated > Plants > Roots... | reverse complement strand
GCGGGCCAACGCCACCCGGTTCGGGCTGGCGGCGACGATGGTCACCGGCGACCCGGAACGGGCCGAGCGGGTCAGTGCCCGGCTGCGGGCCGGGACCGTGTGGGTCAACTGCTTCTTCGTACGCGACCTGGGCGCCCCGTTCGGCGGCAGCGGCCAGTCCGGCATCGGGCGCGAGGGTGGCACCCACTCGTTCGACTTCTACTGTGACCTCAAGAACACCGTGTTCGCGCCGAACGGCTGGACCGGCCCGGGAGCAAGCCATGGGTGAAGTGACAGGGGCGGGGCTGCTGGCCCACGTTCCGACGATCGTGCTGCCAGAAGCGGAACGGCGCGCCCTCAACCACGGCCAGGACTCGACGCTGGTCGCGGGCCTGCAGGAGCTGCGCCGGGACGTGTTCGAGGTGCTCGACTACGACACCGTGGTGGTGCTCGACTCGCACTGGGCGACCACCGTCGAGTTCGTGGTGACCGCCCAGGACCGGCGGGCCGGGCTGTTCACCTCCGAGGAGCTGCCGCGCGGGATGACCCGGCGGCCGTACGACTTCGCCGGCGACCCCGAGCTGGCGCACGCGATCGCGGGCCGGGCCGACGCCAACGGCACCTGGATCACCGCGATCGACGACCCGCACCTGCCGATCTTCTACGCGACCACCAACCTGTGGGAGTACCTGGGGCGCGGCCTGGACAAGCGCTGGGTGTCGATCGGCGTCTGCCAGACGGCCGACACCGAGGACAACCTGCGGCTGGGCCGGGCGCTGGGCCAGGCCATCGCGGCGGCCGACCGCAAGGTCGTGCTGATCGCCAGCGGGGCCCTCAGCCATACGTTCTGGCCGCTGCGCGAGCTGCGCAGGCACGAGGCGGCCGGGGTCGAGCACATCTTCACGCCGGAGGCGGCGGCGGCCGACGCCGAGCGGCTGGGCTGGTTCGGCCGCGGCGACCACGCGCGGGTGCTGGAGACGATGCCGGAGTTCTACCGGTACAAGCCGGAGGCCCGGTTCGGGCACTACCTGATGATGATCGGGGCGCTCGGCGAGGGCGACTGCACGGCCACCTCCCGGCAGTACGGGGAGTACGAGAACTCGGTCGGCACCGGCCAGGTGCACCTGTGGTTCGAGCGGCCGGCCGGCGGTTTCCCGCGGCCGCGGGAGACCCACCTGGAACCGCTGACCGCCGAACTGCCGACCATGCACAGCGCCGGACTGGAGGATTCATGACCGAGACCCGCCGGATCGAGACCCGCCGGATCCTGCTCGATGGGGTCGCCGTCAGCGTCGAGCGGGACGGAGACCGGCTGGTGGCCGGCGACGGCCGCACGGTCGGGGTGGACGAGGCCGTGCACCTGCCCCCGGTCGAGCCGACCAAGATCATCGCCGTGCACCTGAACTACCGCAGCCGGGTGACCGAGTTCGGGACCCGGCTGCCGGCTGCCCCGACCTACTTCCAGAAGCCGACCACCGCCCTCAACGCGCACGGCAGCGCGGTGGTGCGGCCGGAGGGCTGCCGGTGGCTGAACTACGAGGGCGAGATCGCGATCGTGATCGGGCGGACCTGCCGCAACGTCTCCCCCAAGGACGCCGGTGACTACATCGCCGGCTACACCGTGGCCAACGACTACGGGCTGCACGACTTCCGCGACACCGACGCCGGCTCGATGCTGCGGGTGAAGGGTTCGGACACGCTGTGCCCGCTCGGCCCGGGCCTGGTCGAGGGCTGGGACTTCCGCGGCCAGACGCTGCGGACGTTCGTCAACGGCGAGGTCCGGCAGGAGGGCAACACCGACGAGATGGAGTGGGACATGCACTACCTCGTCGCCGACATCGCCCGCACGATCACCCTGCGGCCGGGCGACGTGCTGCTGTCCGGCACCCCGGCCAACTCGCGCACGGTGTACCCCGGTGACGTGGTCGAGGTCGAGGTCGAGGGCCTCGGCCGGCTGACCAACCACATCGTCAGCGGGCCGACGGCGATCCGCGACGACGTCGGCGCCCAGCCGACCGAAAGCGACGAGGTGCTGTCGACGGCGATGGGCGGGGACTGGCCCAAGCGCGGCAAGTAAGCAGGTCAACCCGGCAGGGAGATCAGCCCGGCGTTCTCCTCGGCCAGCATCGCCTGGACGATCTGGCGGACCCGCAGGGCCGCCACGTCGGCGCTGACGTTGACCTCGGCGGCCGGGCCGTCCTCGTCGATCACCTGCTGCATGGTCTCCAGCGCGCCCGCCAGGGTGGCGTAGTAGGGCGCGAACATCTCGGCCAGCTGGGCGGTGGTGGCGCCGTCGCCGACGCTGAAGTCACGGCTGACTCGCCACAGCAGCCGGGTGCGGTGGCCGTCGACCGGGGTGACCAGCTGCGTGAACCGCATCCGGGCGCGGCCGCCGGGACCGTCGCCGACCAGGCCAGGGCCAGGACGGTCGAGCACCACGTCCCAGTGATCGACCCAGGCGGCCGGGGACAGGAAATGACCCTCCTGGAGGTGCTCGAGCTCCTGGTCGCCGCGCCGCCCCAGCGCCCGGGCCTGCCAGTCCGGCACCCGCCCGGGCGGGTAGCGGCGCGCCAGCGACACGGTGGTCTCGGTGACCTCGACGTCCAGCGGCGGCGGGGCGGCCCGCAGGACCGAGGGCGAAACCTCGGGCACCAGGACCGGGATCTTGGTGACGTCGGCGAAGCTCTCGTGCAGCAGCAGGAACCCGGCGCCGACGCTGAGCTCGCCGCCGACGGTGGCCCAGCCGTCGCCCGCCAGCCAGGGCAGGTCAGGCAGCCGGTGCAGCCGCGCGCGACCCGGCTCACCGGTCCACACCCAGACCAGCCCGTGGGCTTCACGGACCGGGTAGGACCGGACGGCCGCGCCGACCGGGACCCGGCTCTGGGTGGGCACCCGCAGGCAGCGCCCGTCCGGGCCGTAGACGAAGCCGCACAGCCCGCAGCTGAGCTCGTCACCCTCCAGCTGACCGAGGTGCAGCGGATAAGGCCGGTGCACGCAGCGGTCGTGCAGCGCCACCACCTGCCCGCCGACGGTGCGGAAGACGACCAGCGGCAGGCCGGCCACCCGGTAGGCCCGCAGCGTGCGGCCGGCCGACTCGCTCGGGCCGAGCACGTACCAGCATTCAATCGGGATTGCGGTCATCGTGCCTGGCCTTTCGTCACAGGTCGAGGGTGAGACGGTCGGAGCGGCAGCGGGAGACGCAGATCATCATCGTCTCGCTGCGGTCCCGTTCGTCGGCGTTGAGGATCGAGTCGCGGTGGTCGACGTCGCCGCCGAGGACGATCTGCTCGCAGGTACCGCAGATGCCCTCGTGGCAGGAGCCGAGCACGCTGACCCCGGCCTCCTGGACCACGTCGAACACCGAGCGGCCAGCCGGCACGGTCAGCGTCCGGCCCGAGCGGGCCAGTACCAGCTCGAACGGCCGATCGGCGGCGCCCGGGGCGGCCGCCCGGGCCGCGAACCGCTCCACGTGGAGCGCCCCCCTGGGCCAGGCGGCGCAGCGCTGCTCGACCGCGGCCAGCAGACCCTCCGGGCCACAGCAGTAGACCAGGGTGTCGTTACGGGGCTGGCCGAGCAGCGCGTCCAGGTCGGGGAAGCCGAGCTCGTCCTGGGGCACGATCGTGACCCGCTCGCCGTAGCCGGCCAGCTCGCCGAGGAAGGCCATGGACGCGCGGGACCGGCCCCCGTAGACCAGCGTCCAGTCGGCGCCGGCCGCGGTCGCCTCGGCCATCATCGGCAGCAATGGGGTGATGCCGACGCCACCGGCGATGAACAGGTAGCGGGGCGATTTCACCAGCGGGAAATGGTTGCGGGGACCGCGGACGCGGACGGTGGAGCCGGGTTGCAGCCGCTCGTGCACGAAGGCCGAACCGCCCCGGCTGTCCGGCGTGCGCAGCACCCCAACCCGGATGGTGCCGCTGTCGGACGGGCTGCCGCACAGCGAGTACTGGCGGACCAGGCCGGGTCCGAGCAGCAGGTCCACGTGGGCGCCGGGGGTCCAGGGCGGCAGCGCGGCGCCATCCGGGTCGGCCAGCGTGAGCGCGGCGACGCCGTCAGCGGCCTGGTCGATGCCCTTGATCACCAGGTCGCCTTCGCGCTCCCGGAGCGAGGTGCGGGTCTCGGTGACGACCGGCCGCCGGGCCTGGGCGGTGACCCGGACCGGGAACTTCTTGATGCCGTTGACGAAGTTGCTGCGGACCCGGACGATGTCACCGGCCTGCTCGATCGAGGTGAGCCGGGGCAGCAGGGTCTCGAACATGATCCTGATCTCGAGCCGGGCCAGGTGGGCGCCCAGGCAGCCGTGCATGCCCTTGCCGAACGTCATGTGCTCGTTGGGGTAGCGGGTGAGGTCGAGCCGGTAGGGATCGGCGAACACCGACTCGTCGCGGTTGCCGGAGGCGAACCACATGACGACCTTGTCGCCGGCCTTGATCCGCTGCCCGTGCAGTTCCACGTCGCGGGTGGCGGTGCGCCGGAAGTGGTACACCGGCGAGGCGAACCGCAGCAGTTCCTCGACCGCGACCGCGGCCCGGTCCGGATGGTCGCGCAGGAACGCCAGCTGGTCGGGCTGGTCCATCAGCGCCTTCATCGCGTGGCTGATGGCCTGCCGGGTCGTCTCGTTGCCCGCCACCACCAGCAGCAGGAAGTAGTTGTCGAAGTCGGTCGAGGTCAGCGGCACGCCATCTTCGGGCATCCGGTTGACCAGGCGGCTGACCAGGTCGTCGCCGCTGCCGCCGCGGCGCTCGGCCGCCAGCTGGCGGCCGTACTCGTAGATCTCCAGCGACGCGGGCGACCGGAACGGCAGGTGGGCGTACTGCTCCGACTCAGGGCTGTCGACCAGGACGCGGGCGTAGTCCGGGTCGGTGGCGCCGACGATCTCGTTGCCCCAGGAGACCAGCTGGGGGGTGAACTCGGCGGGCACGTCGAGCAGCCGGGCCAGCACGTTGATCGGGTAGTCGGCCGCGACCGCGTCGACGAAGTCGAACTCCTCGTGCTGCAGCGCGCTGTCGACCGTGAGCCGGGCCAGCCCGCGCAGGAAGTCCTCGTAGCGGCGCAGGGTGCTGGCGCTGAAGTCGCGCATCAGCAGCCGCCGCAGCGCCTGGTGGCGGGGCCCGTCGGTCTCCAGCATCGAACGCCGCTGGTCCATGTACCGGGCGGGCGGCTCTTCGAGGTTGACGAAGCGCTCGGAGGTGAACGTCTCGTGGTCCTTGTCGATCTGCTCGATGTCGGCGAACCGGGTCACCGACCAGAAGCCCTGGTTGCCGCCGGCTTCGGGGTTCCAGAACACCGGGGCTTCCCGGCGCAGCGTGTCGAACATCCCCCACGCCTCGTTGCGGACGAAGACGTCGAGGTTGGACAGGTCGACGTCTTCGAGCGGGACCGGCTTCGGCGGGTACATGAGAACTCCTTCAGGGCCTGGCCAGCGGGGGACGGCTACCAGCGGGGGGACGGCTAGAGGTGGTAGGCGTACTCGCGGAACTCCCAGTCGGTGACGAACCGCTGGAAGCGCTCGACCTCGTTGCGCTTGTAGGCCAGGAACGAGCCGACGAAGTAGCGGCCCAGCACCTCGGTCAGGGCGGTGTCGGCTTCGAGCGCGTCGAGCGCGGCCGGCAGGGTCGGCGGGAGCATCGGGGCCGCTTCCGGGTTGTAGCCGTAGCCTTCGACCGGCGCCGTCAGCTCGGCCTTGTCGCGGACGCCGAGGTAGGCGGCCGCGGCGGTGCCCGCGATGATCAGGTAGGGGTTGGCGGTGGCGTCGCCCAGCCGGACTTCCATCCGGGTGCCGGGCCCCCGGTCGGGCGGGATGCGGACCATCGCGCTGCGGTTGTCCAGGCCCCAGTCGATCAGCCAGGGGGCCAGCGTGTCGGGGCCGAAGCGCTTGTAGGAGTTGATCGTCGGGTTGGCCAGGGCCGCCAGCGCGGGCGCGTGCCGCAGCACCCCGGCCACCGCGTGGCGGCCGGTCTCGGACAGCCCGTGCTCGCCGTCGGCGTCGCCGAACACGTTGTCGCCGGACTCGTTCTCCAGCGACAGGTGCAGGTGGAACCCGGAGCCGCCTTCGTCGTTGAACGGCTTGGCCATGAACGTGGCCAGCAGCCCCTCGTGCCGGGCGATCTCCTGGACGGCCGACTTCATCCGGAACGCGCGGTCGGCCGCGTCGACCAGCTCGCTGTGGTTGAGGTTGACCTCGAACTGGCCGGCGCAGAACTCGTGGTTGGCCGCGGTCACCCGCAGGCCGGCCTCACGGAGGTGACGCAGGGTCTTGAGCAGGACGCCGTTGGGGTCGCCCTTGCGGCCGACCACGTAGACGTTGCCGGGGCCTTCGCCGTAGCGGCGGTAGCCGCCCGCCCCATCTGACTCGCACAGGAAGTACTCAAGCTCGGGCCCGATAATGGCCTGCAGGTTCAGCTGGGCCAGGTGCTCGGCGACCCGGCTGACGACCGTGCGCGGCGACTCGGGCGCCAGCGTGCCGTCGGCCAGGAACGTGTCACCCAGACAGGACACGGCGCCGGGCTCCCACGGCAGCGGGGCCAGCGTGCTCAGGTCGGGCCGGACGTGGATGTCGGGCAGCCCGTCCTCCATGCCGCCCTGGATCGGGATGCAGTCCCCCATCGGGGTGGTGTGGTAGATACAGCGGCTGAACGGGAGGCCGTGCCCGAGCGCGCCCGGCAGTTCATCCAGCAGCACGTCCCGTCCGCGGTCGATGCCGATCATGTCCGAGTACGACACCCGGACCACGTCGACGTCCTGCGATCTGAGCTGCTCGATGACGGCACCGACGTCCTGGCGGTTGCTGTTCACGGCTCCTCCGGTACAATCGTTAGGGTCCAAACATAATTTGGGCACCACGCTGAGGCAAGGGGTGGACGCAAAGTGAGGGTGCTGTTCATTCAGCAAGATCACATGTCGCCGACCGGGCCGGTCGGGACGGCGTTCGCCGACCACGGCTTCGACGTCCAGGAGTTCATGGTGGTGCCCGAGGAGCGCTTCACCTCCCCCGGCGTCACCGTCACCTTCCCTGACCCGCTCGAGTTCGATGCGGTGGTACCGATGGGCGCCGCCTGGTCGGTGACGAACGATGAGCGGATCGGCAGCTGGATCGGCGACGAGCTGGACTTCCTGCGCCGGGCGCACGCGGCCGGGATCCCGGTCCTCGGCATCTGCTTCGGCGGCCAGGCGCTGGCGGCCGCGCTGGGCGGCACCGTGGTCCGGGCCGCGCGGCCCGAGATCGGCTGGACCAAGATCGAGACCAGCCGGCCGGACCTGGTCGAGCCCGGCCCCTGGTTCCAGTGGCACCTCGACCGCTGGATACTGCCGGCCGGACTGCGGGCGTTCGCACGGACCGACGTCGCCGACCAGGCGTTCATCGCCGGGCGCTCGATGGGGGTGCAGTTCCACCCGGAGCTGACGTCGGAGATGCTGGCCGGCTGGCTGACCAATGGCGGGCGCCAGGAAGTTGTCGACCTCGGCGCCGATCCTGAGCAGCTGATCGCCGAGACCGCGACCCGGTCAGCGGATGCGCGGGCCCGGGCCGGGCGGCTGGTGACGGCGTTTCTCGGCCTCGGCTCCGGCGCTGGCTCCGGCGAGGCGGCCGTGACCTCGTCCGACGAATAGGATCAGGGCGTGCACAGGCCGGAAGACGATCACCCTGAAGACGATCACCGGACGCTGTCGGCGACTGAGGCAGCGGTGAGCGAACGGCTGGCCTCGATGCCGCTCGACATGCCGGCGATGACCGCGGTCAGCAACCTCTACCGGGCGGCCGGCGCCATCCGCAACCACTTCGAGCACACGGTGCTGGCGCCCTACAACCTGACCTGGACCGGCTGGGTGGTGCTGTGGGTGGTGTGGATCTGGGAGGAGATCGAGACCCGGCACGTGGCGGCCGAGGCGGGCATCTCCAAGGGCACGCTGACCGGGGTGGCGGGCACGCTGGAGAAGCGCGGGCTGCTGGAGCGGCGCACTCATCCCGATGACGGCCGCCGGGTGCTGCTGCGGCTGTCACCGGCCGGGGTCCAGCTCATGACCGAGCTGTTCCCGGTGTTCAACAAGCAGGAGACCCGGGTGGTGGAATCGCTCAACCCCGAGGAGGTCCGGGTGCTGGCGGGCGCGCTGCGGAAGATCGTGGTGGGCTTGGAAGACACCCCGGCCTGAGCCATGCGCCCGCTGATCGCGATCCCGGCCCGTTTCTCGTCCTCGGCCGCGGCTCTGCGGTTCGAGGCCGAGGTGGCGGCGCGCAAGCTGGTCGAGGCGGTGTACGCGGCCGGCGGTGAGCCGCTGATCATCCACCCCGCGGCGCCCGATGGTGCCGCCGGCGACGCGGAGGTCGCCGAGCGGCTGGAGTTCACCGGCGGGGTACTGCTGCCCGGTGGCGGCGACCTGCACCCGGCCGCCTACGGCGGCGGCGGGCACGACTCGCTGTACGACCTGGACCGCGAGCAGGACGCCTTCGACCTGGCGGTGGCCCGCTGGTGCCTGCGGGCCGGGCGGCCGCTGCTGGCCATCTGCCGCGGCCTGCAGGTGGTCAACGTGGCCGTGGGCGGCACGCTGATCCCGGACATGCCCCGGCCGCACCGGCACCATGTCTCTGAGCTGATCCTCAAGCCCGACACCACCGTGCACGGCGTGCTCGGCCAGGACGTGGTCACCACCAGCTGCTACCACCATCAGGCGGTCGACCGGCTCGGGGCCAGGCTGCGGGCGGCCGCCACCTCGGCCGACGGCGTGGTCGAGGCGATCGAGGCGGACGCTCCGGGTGGCGGGTGGTTCCTGGGCGTGCAGTGGCATCCGGAGGACACCGCCGCGACCGACCCGGCCCAGCAGCGCTTGTTCGCCGCCCTGGTGACCGCGGCGGCCGCCCGCGTCGATGGAGCGCAGAAGGGGCTGGCCGTCAAGCGAGCAGATCCTCGAGTTCGGGGAGCCGGCCGAATAGGTCAGGGAGGCCGCGCAGCCCGTTGCGCACCTCCTGATGGCCCATCGTGAGATCGGGACCGGCCGACGGCTCGACGCCGGCCAGGCAACGCACGATGTTCCAGCGTGTGAACCCCAGCCAGCCCTTGATCATGAACACGAACCAGCTCGGACCGGGCGGTGGCAGCGCGCCGCCGCCTGCGACGTAGCCGTCGAGGACCGAGCGGAAGACGACGGGCTCGATGCTGTCGAAGCCAGGTCCCTTGGCCACGCTGAGGGCGGTCGAGCCGAGCTCACTGGCCAGCTCGAGCGGCCCCGACAGCTCCCAGTCGAGGATGACGGGCCGGCCGTCCCGGGCCAGCAGATTCCAGGGCTGGATGTCCTTGTGGGTCACCACGACGGGGCCCGGTCGAACCTGAAGACGTCGCCGGCGTGGTAGGTCCAGCGGCGGTCGGCGAGGTTGAGCTCTTTCACGGAGAACGATCCCTGGTCGGTGTCCGAGATTATGCGGGTCCGGCCGCCAACCTCGACTCAGCCGCCACCACGCACATCAGAACGGGCCGCCGGGCGGGTGCGCTGGGTCAGGAGTCGGTGATGGCGGCAAGGAGGTCGCAGGCGCGGGCAAGCACGTCGCGATCCTCGGCGGGGAGCGCGTCCAGTTGGGCGTCGAGCCAGGCGTTGCGCTGGCGGCGGGCCGCCTGGACCAGATCGGCGCCGGCGGGCGTGGTCGCGAACAGGACCTTGCGCCGGTCGCCGGGGGCGGGGGTGCGGACCGCGTAACTGGCCGAGGTGAGGCGGTTCACGGTCTGGCTCATCGACGCGGGGGCGACGTGGTAGTGGACGCTGAGCTCGGTCAGGGTCTGGGGACCGGCCTTGTCCAGGCGGGTCAGGACCTCGAGGGCCGTGTCGCCGAGGGTGCCCTCCGGGCGCTCGCTGCGGAAACGGCGGTAGAGGCGCCCGACCGTCCACCGCAACTGATCGCCGAGCCCGGCGTCGTCGGCAGCCGCCGGATCACCGGCATTTGCACCCGTGTCCATAGGTCATTAGTATACCTAAAAGTTCGTTCTTTTAGTATACCTAAAGAAAGGTCGGGAACCGATGCCCAATCCCCTCGGACGGGCCCTCCGCAATCGGCGGGCCGGGCACGACCAGCTGATGTGGGCGCGGCCCGACCTGCAGGCGCCGGAGAATTTCACGCTCAGCAGCCCGGCCTTCGACCACGGCGAGCCGATACCGGCGCGGCACAGGGGAAGGGTCTTCGGGGCCAACATCTCCCCCGCCCTCGCCTGGACGACGCCACCGGACGGCACGAAGGAACTCCTGCTGATCGCCCAGGACCCGGACGTGCCGTTCGGGCAGCCGGCCACCCACGCGCTGGCCGTGGGCATCGATCCGGCGCTGGCCGGGATACCCGAGGGTGGCCTGAGCCAGCCGAGCCCGGTGGCCGGGCTCCAGCACGGGAAGGGGCCGCTCGGACGGCGCGGCTGGGCGGGGCCGATGCCGATTCCCTCGCACGGGCCGCACGCCTACGTGTTCCAGCTGTTCGCGCTGGACTACCGGCCCGAGCTGGCCGCGGGCTTCACGGTGGCCGACGCGGCCGGGGCGATGGCGGGCCACGTGATCGGGCGGGCGCGGCTGGACGGGACGTACGAGATCCGGTAGCCCGCACCCCGGCTGGCCGGAACATCAAGGGGACGCTCCTCCGGCCGAACCCCTTTAAATTCAGAAAAAGGACTTCGCGGACTTTGTTACCGCGCAGGCCTTGCTCACGATCGTTTGGGTCCGTATGATCCCGGTATCGCGTTCGTTTAGTAGCAAACGTTCGGCTGGTCCCGGCAGCTCAGGAGGACTCAGTGGGCTCACCGCAGGCAGGCTCGTCATACAAACGGCTGGCGGCTCAGCACAAACTCAAGCTCCCCGACGCAGTGGCCCAGTCGATCGGGTTCATGGGCCCCGTCTTCTCCATCGCCTTCCTGGTCCCGCTGCTGGTCGGGGTCAACGCGGCCAGCCAGGGGGCGGGCGGCGCGGCCCCGCTGGCGGTGCTGGTGGCCGCGATCGGCATCCTCGGCCTCGGCTGGATCGTGTCCGAGTACGCCAAGCGCATCCACGCGGCCGGCTCGCTGTACGACTACGTGACCGACGGCCTCGGCGCCAAGGTCGGAGCGGCGGCCGGCTGGCTGTACTACTCCGGCATCATCATCCTCGGCTGCGGCATCATGGTGCTGATCGCCGGCTACATCCACGACACCCTGCAGGCCGAGTTCAATGTCACCCCGCTGCCGGTCGGCGGCTGGATGGTCGTCCTCATCGTGCTGATCTCCGCGATCTTGTACGCCGGGGTCCAGCTGTCCACCCGCGCCCAGCTGGTGCTGGCGCTGCTCTCGCTGACGCTGCTGACGATCTTCTTCATCTACGTGATGGTGCGGGTCGGCTCGGGTAACAGCGCCAAGGCCTTCTCGCCGAGCTCGTCGCCCACCCACTTCACCGGGGTGCTGTTCGGGGTGCTGTACGGGGTGCTGCTGTTCGTCGGCTTCGAGACCGCGGCCAACCTGGCCGAGGAGACCGAGCACCCCAAGCGCGACATCCCGCGGGCGGTGCTGTTCGCGGTCATCGCGGCCACCGTGTTCTACCTGCTGGCCTCCTACGCCCAGGTGGCCGGGTTCCACTTCGACCTCGGGAAGATCGCCAAGGCGGCCAGCGGCCCGCTGTTCGTGCTGGCCGGGCCGGGCGGCCAGGGCGGCTACGGCTCGGTCGCGATCCGGCGGCTGGCCGAGCTGCTGGTGCTGTTCGACATGCTGGCGGTGCTGATCGGCATCTCGGTGTCGGGCCCGCGCGGGCTGTTCGCGATGGCGCGGGACCGGCGGCTGCCGCGGTTCCTGGCCACGGTCTCGCCCCGGCGCGGGACGCCGCTGGGCGCGGCCATCTTCGTGGTCGGCTGCTACGTGGTCTACGCGCTGCTGACCACGTTCTGGACCGGGTTGTTCGCGCTGCCCAGGACGCCGCACTACTCGGCCATGTTCTCCTGGGGTTCCACCTTCGGCAGCTTCGCGCTGGCGCTGATCTACCTGCTGCTGGCGGTGGGAGCGGTGCGCGGCCTGCGCGATCACCCGAAACGGTGGGCGGTGTACCTGTCGGTCACGGTCAGCCTGCTGGTGACCGGCGGAGCGATCTTCGGCTCGATCTACAAGGTGGCCGCGCCCACCGTGATCGCCCCCTACGCGGCGATCGGCTGGCTGGCGGTCGGGCTGGTGGTGGCGTTCGTGGTGCGGGGCCGCCCGCAGGCCAGCCACGCCGTGGCCGACCTCGGCGAAGAGTCCAGCTCGGCGGTGCCCGGGCCGGCCGGGACCTGACCGGTGCCCGAGGAGAAGCGCGGGCTGAGGCTGGTCCTGGTGCTGACCGAGAACTGGACCATGCTGGCGGGCACCGACCTGCCCGCGCTGGTGCGGATGGCCCGGCAGGCCGAGGACAACGGCTTCGACGCGGTCATGCTGAGCGAGCACGTGGTCCTCGGCCCGGACGCCGGGGCGGCCGGGGTGATGGACAACCCGCGTGACTGGGCCTACCCCGGCAACCAGGACCCGGCCACCCCCTGGCCGAGCTCGCTGGTGCTGCTGAGCGCGATGGCCGCCGTCACCAGCACCCTGCGGCTGGTGGCGGGGGCGGTCATCGTCCCCCTCCGGCACCCGCTGCTGCTGGCCAAGGAGCTGGCCACCCTCGACCTGGTGGCCCAGGGGCGGCTGGTGGTGATCCCGACCGTCAGCTGGAGCCACGACGAGTACGACGCGCTCGGGGTGCCGTTCGCCGACCGCGGCGCGCTGCTGGATGAGCACCTGGCCGCCTGGGAGCAGCTGTACCGCAAGACCCCGGCCAGCTTCGACGGCGCCCACTACCGGTTCCGCGACGTCTACCTGGAACCCAAGGCGTACCGGGCGGACGGCCCGCGGCTGTGGTTCGGGGGCCAGCGGCTGCACCCGGCCCTGCTGCGGCGGCTGGTCCGGCACGGGGACGGTTTCAACCCGCTCGGCCGCCCGCGGGCCGCCGAGCTGGAGACGCTGCGAGCGGCGATGACCGCGGCCGGCCGCGACCCGGCCGAGCTGGAGATGGTGGGCGGCATCCGCGGCACGTTCCCCACCCCGGACGCGGTCGCCGAGCTGGGGCCGGCGGTGGACACCATCGCCGAACAGTGGGAGCAGGGGTTCACTACGATCTGCGTGAAACCCTCCATGTTCATCGATGATCCACGCGACCTGCCCCGGTTCTGCCGCGAGGTGGTACGGCAAGCCAGCCGCCTGATCGGCTAGCCGGCGGCCAGCGGGGCGAGAGGAGCACCGACGTGATGCACGCTGGCCCGGCCGGTTACGGCGAGCTCGCCGAGCAGTTGCGGGCGGCCGTCCGCAGCGTCGGCGACTGGATGGCCGAGTACGGCGAGTTCACACCGCATCCCTCGCTCGACGTGGCCGAGGACGACCTGCGCCGGGCGACCGGGGCCCTGCACGAGCGGCTGCGCGAGAACTACCCGTTCTTCCATCCCCGCTACGTCGGGCAGATGCTCAAGCCCCCGCACCCGGCGGCGGTCATCGGCTACCTCACCGCGATGCTGATCAACCCGAACAACCACGCGCTCGATGGCGGCCCCGCCACCGCCCGGATGGAAAAAGAGGTCACGGCCGAGCTGGCCGCGATGTTCGGCTACCCCACGCACCTGGGCCACCTGACCAGCAGCGGCACCATCGCCAACCTGGAAGCGCTGTTCGTCGCCCGCCAGACCCACCCGGGCCAGGCGATCGCCCACAGCGCCGACGCCCACTACACCCACGCGCGCATGTGCCACCTGCTGGGCGTCGAGTCGGTACCGGTGGCGGCCGGGGCCGACGGCACTCTCGATCTGCAGGCGCTGGAGGAGACGCTGCGCGGCGGGCGCATCGGCACGGTGGTGGCGACCGCGGGCACCACCGGCCTGGGTGCGGTCGACCCGGTGCACGAGATCATCCCGCTGGCCCGCCGCTACGGCGCCCGGGTGCACGTGGACGCCGCCTACGGCGGGTTCTTCCGGCTGATCGCCGACGACAGCGGCGACGGGGTGGCGGCGGCGCCGTTCGCGGCCATCGCCGGCAGCGACTCGGTGGTGATCGACCCGCACAAGCACGGCCTGCAGCCCTACGGCTGCGGCGCGGTGATCTTCCGCGACCCGGGGGTCGCCCGGCACTACCTGCACGACTCCCCCTACACCTACTTCACCTCGGACGAGCTGCACCTGGGCGAGATCTCGCTGGAATGCTCGCGGGCGGGGGCGGCGGCCGCCGCGCTGTGGCTGACGCTGGAGCTGCTGCCGCTGACCGCCGACGGGCTGGGGGCGGTGCTGCGACCGGGACGGCGGGCGGCGCGGGCCTGGGCCGGCCTGATCGAGGAGAGTGAACAGCTCAGCTTGTTCCAGCCGCCCCAGCTGGACATCCTCAGCTACTTCCCGAGCTGCTTCCCGGGCCGGCCGCGGCTGTCGCAGATCGATGCGGCCAGTGCCCGGGTGCTGGACGGCGGCATGCAGCGGCCCAGCGACCAGTCGCTGTTCGTGGCCACCTACACCGTCGATGGCGCCAGCCTGGCCGCCCGCGGCCACCGGGTCGACGCCGACGTGGCCAGCGGCCGGATCCTGCGCAGCGTGCTGATGAAACCGGAGATCGAGGAGCGCGTCCCCGCCCTGCACCAGCAGGTGCTGGACCTGCTGGCGGACGCGTGACCGGGCTGGCGGGCGGGCCGGAGCTGACCTACCGGTACGCCGGACCGGCCGACGTGCCCGCGGTGGTGACCCTGGTCGACTCCGCCTACCGGGGTGAGGACAGCCTGGCCGGCTGGACGTCCGAGGCGGCCCTGATCGAGGGCCAGCGGACCGACGCGGCCACGGTGTCGGCGCTGATCGCCGAGCCGGGCGCGCACGTGCTGCTGGCCGAGGAAGCCGGAGCCGAGGAAGCCGGAGCCGGGCAGGCCGGAGCCGGGGGGGCCGGGGCTCTGCAAGCGTGCTGTGAGCTGCGCGAACCGGACTCGCCGGGCGGGGTGGCCTATTTCGGCATGTTCGCCGTCCGGCCGGCCCGGCAGCGGAGCGGTTTCGGGCGGATCGTGCTGGCCGAGGCCGAACGGGTGGCGCGCGAGGAGTTCGGCGCGGCCAGCCTGGAGATGACCGTGATCCGCCAGCGGGAGACGCTGATCGCCTGGTACGAGCGCCGCGGCTATCAGCGGACGGGCGAGCTGAAGCCTTTCCCGTACGAGGACGGCACCGTCGGCCGTCCCAAGGTGGCTGACCTGGAGTTCGCCACCCTGGCCAAGCGGCTGCGCTGACCCCCCAGGCCCCGGCCGGGGCGGGATTCGCTGAGTTATTCTTAGCGTCGCTTTTACTTAGTGCTGAGTTAGTTCGGCCGGCGGAGGGGTTCGCGATGCCTGGTGAGGACGCGATCGACCGGATCGAGGCGGCGTGGCATCGGGAGCGGCCCGACGTGGACGTCAGCTCGGTCGGCATCGTCTCCCGGATCTGGCGGATCGCCCGGCACCTGGAGCAGGCGCGCAAGGAACGGCTGGCCGAGCACGGCACCGACCGGGTGACGCTCGACGTGCTGGCCATGCTGCGCCGGTCGGGGGCGCCGTTCCGGATGACGGCGGGCGAGCTGACCCATCACTCGCTGCTGAGCTCGGGCGGGGTCTCCCAGCGGCTGGAAAAGCTCGAACGGGCGGGCCTGGTGACCCGGGAGATCCACAGCGAGGACCGGCGCCGGATCGACGTCGGGCTGACCCCGGCCGGGGTCGAGCTGATCGACTCGATCCTCGCCGACCTGATGACCCACGAGGCCAAGCTGCTCGACGGGCTGACCGGGCCGGACCAGGACGACCTTCGGCGGATCCTGAAAACGCTGCTGGCCCGATTCGAGCCGCTGACCCCCGGCACCGGCCCCGCCCCCGACCCGGCCTCCGGCCCCGACCTCGACCCGGCCTCCGGCCCCGACCTCGACCCGGCCTCGGCCCCCGACCCGGCCTCCGCAGATAGGTTAGAAGCAAATAGTTGACCTCTAAGAAAATTAGTCCTAGCGTAATTCTCGTCGTTGTTGCCTAGGTCGCATCTCCCTGGGTAGCGCCTGCGCCGATCCCAATCTCGCGTCGCCGCTGGAGACCGCGACCGACCGGGGCCGCACCCAGGTCGTGGTCCAGCAGTGGATCCCCGCCTGCGCCGAGGGTGACCGGCGCGTCATCGTCCTCGACGGCCGCCCGGCCGGCGTGATCCGGCGGTTGGCCGGGGCCGACGACTTCCGCTGCAACATGGCGACCGGGGCGGTGGCGGTGGCCGACACGGTCACCGAGCAGGACGAGGCGCTCTGCGCCCGGCTGGCTCCGCTGCTGCGCGCCCACGGGCTGCCCTTCGTCGGCATCGACGTCATCGGCGGCCTGCTGACCGAGGTCAACGTGACCAGCCCGACCGGGGTGCGCGAGACCGACGCGCTCAGCGGCACCAGCATCGCGGCCGAGACGCTGGCCTGGGTGGAAGCCAATTGCCCGTTGCCCGTGCGGACATAAAGGGCCGGCGTCACCAGTCGATGCTGGCGCCCGCGTTCATGGCCAGGTTGCCGCCGTCGACCGGCAGCATCACCCCGGTGACCATGGAGGCGGCCGCCGAGGCGAGGAACAGCACCGGCCCGACGATCTCGGGCGGTGAGCCCATCCGCCCGAGCGGGATGCCGCTGACCGCCCGGTTGACCAGCTTGGCGTGGGCGGGATCGTCGATCTGGCCCGCCCACCAGTCGTTGACGAACTGGCAGGGCAGCACCGCGTTGACGCGGATCCCGTGCGGAGCCCACACGTAAGCGTGCTCCCGGGTCAGCTGGACCACGCCGCCCTTGGCCGCGCTGTAAGCCAGGTTGCCGCGGCCGAGGGCGCTGACCCCGGCGGTCGAGGCGAAGTTGACGATGCTGCCGCCGCGGCCGGCCGCGATCATGCGGCGGGCGGCCGCCCGCGAGCAGAGGAAGTAGCTGGTGAGGTTGGAGGCCAGCGAGTAGTTCCACTGCTCCAGCGGATAGTCCTCGGCCCGGTGGCGTTCGACCGGGGCCGAGATCGCGTTGACCAGGATGCTGACCGGCCCGAAGGCGGCGTCGACCTGCGTGAACACCTCGTCGACGGCCGCCTCGGAGCTGAGGTCGGCCCCGTAGCCGGCCGCCCGGCCGCCGGCGTCGGTGATCGAGTCGCGGACCTGCTCGGCGTGGGCCGGGCGGAGGTCGACCACCACGACCGCGGCGCCGGCGTCGGCCAGCCCCCGGGCGACGACGGCACCGAGCGCGCCGCCGCCGCCGGTGACGACGGCGGTCTGGCCGGACAGGTCGAACAGGGCAGGCAGGTCGGTCACGAGGACTCCCAGGGGGACGCAAACGGCACAGTGATCTTGATGATCACGTAAAACTGGGCGGTATGACCAGTCCTGGTTCCGTGTCGGCCGACGGCGTCCACCTGCGGCTGCTGTGGCCGCAGTGGCAGGGTGCCGGTACCTCGAGCGTGGCCGGGCTGGCGGCCGAGTTCCCGCTCGAGGTGGCCCGGCGCGGGTACGCGCTCGGCTCGGCGGTGCTGGAGGCGATCTTGCCGCCCCACGACGGCCCGACGGCGGCGGTGCCGGTCACGATGTCCGGCGACGGGCTGGCCGAACGCGGCGGGGTCGAGGCCGCCGCCGTGGTCCGCGACCAGCTGGCGGCCGCGCTGGCGGTCATCGATGCCTACGGGCCGGCCCGGATCGCGACGCTGGGCGGCGAATGCTCGGTCAGCGTGGCCCCATTCTCCCACCTGGCCCGCCGGTACGGCGACGACCTGGCCATCGTCTGGATCGACTCGCACCCCGACATCGGCACCCCGGCCAGCGGCTATCCGGGCTGGCACGCGATGGCGGTCGCCGCGCTGACCGGCCACGGCCACCCCGGCCTGCTGGACCTGCTGCCGGCCACGGTCCCGGGCGGCCGGGTCGCGCTGGCCGGGCTGCACGCCTGGACCGACGATGACATCGGCAACGTGGCCGGCTGGGGTATCCGGTCGTTCAGCCCAGGCCAGCTCCGCGACTCCAGCGGCCCGCTGCTGGACTGGCTGGCGGCCACCGGCTGCTCACGGGTGGCGATCCACTTCGACGTGGACACGATCGACAGCGACGAGATCGTGCTCGGCCTCGGGGCCGAACCCGGCGGGCTGACCAGCGCCCAGGCCCGGCGGGTGGTGGCCGACCTGGATCAGGTGGCCGACGTGGTCGGGTTCACCGTCGCCGAGTTCTTCCCCCGGCAGGTCATGCACCTGCGGCAGATTTTGCGCGGCTTCCCGCTGATCTCCTGAGCCTGCCCCGCGAGGAGCCGCCGCCCTGCGCCAGCAGCAGCCCGATGGCGGCGGCGGCCAGCACGGCGAGCGCGGCCGCGTAGACCAGGGCGGTCGAGTGCAGCCCGTACGCGGTGGTCGCGACCCCGGCGATCAGCGCCGGGATGCTGAACGCGAGATAGCCGACCACGTAGATGGCGGTGACCAGGCCGGCCCGCTCACCGGGCTCGGCCAGCGCGGTGACCACGCGGAACGAGCCGAGGAAAGCCAGCCCGAAGCCGACGCCGGCGATGCCGCTGCCGACGAAGAAGACCGGCGCGGTGCTGGCGGCGGTCGCGCCGAACGTCATCGCCATGCCTGCCAGCAGGAACAGGCAGCCGGTGAGCATGATCGTGCGCGGGTTGATGTCACGCAGCAGCAGCGCGGCGGCGGCGCCGACCCCGCAGAGCAGGAAGATCACCAGGCCGCCCCACACCAGGTTGGCCGAACCGGTCACCTCGGCGGCCAGGCTCGGCCCGAGCGACAGGTACAGGCCGCCCAGCGCCCAGCCGGTGACGATGCAGGGCACGGCCGCGAAGAAGGTCCGCCGGGCCGGGCGGGGCACGACGACGCGGGGCCGCAGCGAGGCCAGCACCCCGGGCCGCCGGATCCCCGGCTCGGGGATGAACGGCACGGCGGCGACGCCGGCCACGAACACGCCCAGCAGCACCCACCAGACCAGGTGGGTCGGGGCCGCCGCGTACTGGACCAGCACGCTGGTGACCAGACCGCCCAGAGCCAGCCCGAGGCTGGAGAAAACGCTGGTCACCAGCGGTGCCCGGTGACTGCCGGGCGGCTGCAGGTCGATCAGGGCGGCGCCGGTCGGGCCGGTCGCCAGCCCGCTGGCGATGCCCTGCAGGGACCGGGCCGCGAACAGCGCCCCGGTGCCGTGCGCGTCCAGGAAGACCACGCAGCCGGCCACGCTGAACACCAGCGCCGCGGCGATGACCGGGAGGCGGCCCAGGTAATCCGACACCGACCCGAAGAACAGCAACGTGACCAGCAGCACCAGTACGTACACGGCGAACACCGCGGTCAAGGTGGCGGCCGAGAAATGAAAGCGTTGCTGGTAGACGTCGTACAACGGCGAGGCGGCAGCCGAGGCGAAGAACACCATCAGGAACACCCCGGCCAGGATCCAGAAGGCGACCGGCTTGGGCAGCGTCACGCGGCGAGACCACACGGGTAGGTCCAACTTCGCCAGGTCTGCGCCTGTTCCTCCGGCGGCCGATGCACTTATGTTGCCGGTATGCCGCAGCATCCCCTGGACCGCCTCACCGGCGCCGAGCTCGAGCTCAACC
>Ga0213875_10001039_pt1 | contig 19546 bp, 13 predicted proteins | sample BarmaccomBMRX_R8_FD_160105 | JGI IMG/M metagenome (GOLD analysis project Ga0213875, IMG submission 160105) | Root-associated microbial communities from Barbacenia macrantha in rupestrian grasslands, the National Park of Serra do Cipo, Brazil - RX_R8 | ecosystem: Host-associated > Plants > Roots... | reverse complement strand
TTCTCCTATGAAGGCCTGCACAACAAGAGCACTTCCTACGGCGAGTCATGGGTAACCACGCCTCAATATAGGAAATTGGTCGCTGCGCAAAACAATGTGATGGGCAAGATCTTCAGTTCCGTCAATAACACTCCTCGAATTGTGGCGGTGCTGGGTGGTCCCAGTACTACTTGCGCGGCCGTTTTCGGTTCGAATGCAGCTAGTTCTTGCCGGGATGTTGCGGGCGGATTGGATCTTGGCTCGCCGGGACCCGGAGTTGCAGGAACGCCTTATTATCCGATCTATCCCGCGCCCGGGTCGACCGGCGGCGGCTTCGATGGTGTACCGGACATCGAATTCGCTCAATATTATTTGCCAACCACTCAGAAGGGCAATCAGTTCAACGGCCGCATAGATTACAACATCACCTCGAACGATTTGATTTTTGCTTCCGGGTACTTTACGCGCCTGAACGCGCTCACTTCCGACGGCGCTTCCGCGGGAGCCCCCGACGCTGACGTGACGTTTAAGCCATCGAACAATGCCATTACGGCGGGCTACATCAAGACGATCAATGCCACGACTATTAATGAGCTTCGCGCCAATTTCACACGCTTCGCCGATAACGGCGTGAGCGATAACCCGAACGTCAACTGGGGCATCCCCTACATCAAGATGGAGTCGTACCCGTTTGGAGCGATCTATCTGGCTGGTCCTCCGCAGGGAGGCGATACGCCAGCGATTCTTGCCCAAAACACCTATGAGGCGCGCGATACGTTGATCAAAGTCTGGGGCAATCACACCGTCCGCTTTGGCGGCAATTATCGAAAGGAGCAGGACAACAATAACCTGTTTGGCTCAGATCGGCCGATCTATTCTTTTTCGGGACTTTGGAATCTGGCCAATGCGGCGCCGATCTTCGAGGGCATCTCCGCCGATGTGAGCACTGGCGGGCCGGGGAACGCGGCACGGTATTACCGGGATTCGGATGATGCTTTGTTCGCGCAGGACGATTGGCACGCCTCTCAAAGTTTGACGCTGAATTTAGGGTTGCGGTGGGAGTACTTCGCGCCGGTAACAGAAGCGCGAGGCAACCTCGCCAACGTGTTCCTCTATGCGAACGGACCGAACCCGCTCGTGAATGCGGCTGTTAAGCATGTTAGCCAATTGTGGAACTCAAATTGGAAAGACTTCATGCCCAAGTTCGGTTTCGCGTACGCGCCCGTATCTCTTCACCAGAAATTTGTGGTGCGCGGTGGATTCGGCATCTCTTATAACCGGCAAAACATCAACATCTACTCCAACGGCGCGGAGGACATTCCTAACGACTTCAACTTCGGTCTCTGTTGCGGCACCGCACCGCCGCCCTATAGTTTCGGTTCGCCATACGCCGGGGGAACCATTTTGGTGGCTACCGGGAGCAGTAAGTCGCCAAATAGTTATCCGACGAATCCGGCTTTGGCGAGCGGGGTCAATCCCGCCACCGGAACTCCCAATCCCAACCCGAAAACCGGCCTCGGTAGCGCAGTCGAGGCATACGGCGCTTGGCCCAATACGCCGGATGCCTATACGTACCTATATTCGTTTGAAACCCAGACGCAGGTCGCGAAAGATATCGCCTTCATTCTCGGGTATCAGGGAGCTGTCAGCCATCATCTGATCCGCTTGGTGAATCAGAACTTTCTGTATCAAACGGTGGTGGGTGGCGCAACTACTCCATTCTCTGCAGTCTACATTCCTACTCCCGATGTGAATGCATCGTACAATGCCATGTACGCGCGCGTCTCTAAGACGTTTTCGATGGGCTTTTCTGTGGATGCCACTTACACTTGGAGCAAGAGCATAGACATGCTCTCGTCTGAAGGGCCAGGTTTCGTTACCAACCAAACCGATCCAGCCCACGCCCAGAAGGACGAATATGGTCCGTCGGACTACGACTCGCGCCATCGATTTGTCGCGAGTGGCTTGTGGACCATTCCGATTTTTCCGCATGATAAAGGTTTTCTGCACGCGATTTTCGGCGGATGGCAGTTGGGCGGAATCTTGACCGCCTATTCAGGTTTCCCATGGACTCCTATCACTGGGCAACAACAGTCAATCGCGGCGGTTAGCAGCGCAGCCACCATTCGGCCCGTGCGTCCGATTATTTACTACAACAACGCGGATGCCAATACCAATTCGAACAGCTGTTTCCAGAACGGGTGCGAATTCGGAGGGACGAATCAGACCGTGCCGATCGTTGGGACCAATTACTTCAACATCAGCCCGGCGCTTACAGGACCTCCGGGAATCGGCCGCAACTCCTTCCGCGGACCTGGCTATTTCTCAACGGATGCGACCCTCTCTAAGACCTTCGGACTGCCCTTCATCCATGAAGGCGCCGGGCTTGAACTGCGCGGTATGGCGTTCAACGTGTTTAATCAATTGAACCTAGTTCCGTTCCCGTTCGGTGGCGCCGATAACTATGTAGAAAGCCCGAACTTCGGGCGCCCAACAGGCGCTCTGGCCGGGAGAGTCATCGAGTTGCAAGCGCGGTTCACGTTCTAATCGCCCAGTGTATGCCGACTTTCGGGCCGGCATACCCCATTGGGAGTAGTACTGAATGCCCGTGGCATCAGACCGGATCGCTAACTTGGAATCCAAGTTGCAAGTACCGTAACATCTTGCTCTGAGTCGAAAACTCACCGTAAGATGAAAATGCGGATCGGGTGACTGGATTCATGCGCTTCTCGCGCCGCGAGTTTCTTTGTTCAGCCGCTGGCGCAACTCTGCTGGCGCGGAGCGCTCGGAGTGCTTCTCCAACGGTGCCGGAAGTCCCGGCGGCTCCTCTCAACCAAGGCGATCGCCAGTTCCTGGAGGACTATGCGAAACGCTGCTTTCGCTACTTCTGGGAGCAGGCGGATCAGCACACCGGAATTGTGCTCGATCGGGCCAGGACGGATGGGTCCCGCTTTAATAACATAGGCAGCACGGCCGCAACTGGATTTGGGTTGACGGCGCTGTGCATCGCGGCGAACCGGGGCTGGGTGCCGAAAGCACAGGTTCGCGCTCGCGTGCTGACAACGCTCAATTACTTCTGGGCGCATGCCTTCCACGATCACGGCTGGTACTACCATTTCATGGATGCCAGCACCGGCGCGCGCAGGCTAAAGTCTGAGATTTCGAGCATTGATACGGGCCTGCTGCTCGCGGGCGCTTTGACTGCGGCAGGGTATTTTTCAGGGGATCGCGAAATTCAATTGCTGGCGAAAGAGATTTTCGAACGGGTCGACTTCACCTGGATGCTCGACGGCAATCCCCTGATCCTGTGCCATGGCGTGCTGCCCGGGTCAGGATTCCTTTCTGCCCGGTGGGGCGTTTATAGCGAGGCCTCTATCCTGTACCTGCTGGGGATTGGCTCGACGCGCCATCCCATCTCCCCGGAGAGCTGGTATGCCTGGTCGCGTCCTGAGGTCCATTACGAGCGCTGGAGCTTCGTCAGTGGCGGTCCGCTCTTCACGCACCAGTTCTCGCACGCCTGGGTCGACTTTCGCCATCAGGAAGACGGCGATCCCTCTTACCTCAACTACTTCCGGAACTCGATCATCGCTACCTATGCGCATCGCGATTTTTGCATCAGCCTGCAATCGAGGTATTCGGATTTCGGGCCGAACATGTGGGGCGTTACGGTTTCCGACAGTCCGGTGGGGTACATCAATTGGGGTGGAACCACTTTCGGAAGTCCAATTAACGGCACACTGGTTCCATGCGCCGCGGCGGGATCGCTGATGTTCGCGCCCGAGATTTGTCTGCCCGTGCTTCGCGAGATGCAGAAGGTCTATGGAGAAAAGATTTATCAGCGCTATGGATTCACCGATGCTTTCAATCCGAATTGGGGAGACGAGAAGCTGTGGGTGGATCAGGATGTAGTCGGTATTGACATCGGCATCTCGCTGCTAAGCATTGAAAATCTGCTCACCGGCAATGTTTGGCGCTGGTTCATGCGGAATCCGTACATCCAGACGGGTATGGAGCGCGTCGGCTTCCGTTTTGCGACACCTGGAATACGACTGCGGGAAGTAAAGACCGGAGCGCGGCGATTATAGCGATTTACGCGACATAGGCGCCAACCACCCGATGCCCGCTGTTTATGATCGGCAGTAAGCTACCAGGTGTCCAGTGATGGTGGTGGTTCCACCCATGCTAGCGATAGCTTTCGTTCTCCGGGCAGCACACCTGGTTCCCGAAAGCCAATCAGGACCACGGACGGAAATCGTGGCGCCTGGGGCGACCGGCCGCCAGGTGATGCGAGCGCAGATCCTGCTGGATCGAGCCAGATTCTCCCCGGGCGAAATTGATGCCCGCTATGGAGACGACCTGGGAATCGCCATCACTGGCTTTCAGGAGAGGCATGGTCTGAAGGTGACCGGCACCGTCGATGCAGACACGTGGAAGCTGCTCAACGCAGACACGCGGCCCTTGCTGATGAGCTACACAATCACGAGGGCCGATCTGAAAGGTCCGTTCGAACCAGTTCCTTCCGATGTCGAGCAACGGGCACAGAGGAAATGGCTCGGGTACGAATCACCGGAAGAAGAACTCGGCGAGAAATTCCATATCTCGCCAAAACTACTCGCGGAGTTAAATCCCGGCAAGAGCCTGCATCGCGCCGGAGAACGGATCCAGGTTCCGAATGTCCGGCGAGGCCTGCCCCACCGGGCGGTGCGCGTAGTGGTCTCAAAATCCAAACGGACCGTAACCGCATATGGCCCGCGCGACCAAGTCTTGGCGCAGTATCCGGCAACCCTCGGTGGCGAGCACGATCCCCTGCCGATCGGTCACTGGATCATCACGATTGTCCAGCATTACCCCTGGTTCTATTACGATCCGGCGCATTATTGGAACGCGAGCCCCGATGAGGCAAAGGCCAAGCTCCCGCCGGGTCCGAATAATCCCGCCGGCGTGGTCTGGATGGGACTTTCGAAAAAGCATTACGGAATTCATGGAACTCCCGATCCGGGCCATATCCGGCACGATGACTCGTATGGCTGTATTCGGCTGACGAACTGGGATGCCGATGATCTTTCCCATATGGTCCGGCGCGGCACTCCGGCCATTCTCGAGGAGTAAAGTTTGCGAAGCTTGGCTTGCCTGAGCGGCATTTTGGCTCTCTGCGCCGCGCTGGCTTCGGCCCAGTCACTTCCTGAGTTAACCCTGCCCATTCAGGGTCTGCAGCTCTCCGATCTCAAGGATACGTTTGAAGAAGTTCATAACGGACATACACATGAGGCGATCGACATCATTGCCCCCAAAGGTACCCTCATCCGCGCGGTAGTTTCGGGGACAATCCGCAAGCTGTTCCTGAGCAAACCCGGCGGGAACACCATCTATCAATTCGACGAAGCGGGTGTGTATTGCTACTATTACGCTCACCTGGACCGGTACGCTGACAATTTGCGCGAGGGAATGCGAGTCCAGCCGGGAGACGTGATCGGTTTCGTTGGATCAACCGGGAATGCAGATCAGCGGACTCCTCATCTGCACTTTGCGGTTTTCGAATTAGGACCAGAAAAACAATGGTGGCGTGGAAAGGCCATCAATCCGTATCCAGCTCTGGTAGCAGCCGTTCAGCGAGCGAGGTGATCGCCAACGGTGCTAGCTTGTTCAGTTATTCGGTATTGACATCGGTGTATCGCTGCTAAGTATTGCGGCGACTATAGCGTGATAGGCTTCAAAGGATCTCCTTTCCGAGGCCTGTTCATGCTTACACGAAACACTTTTCGCTGCCGCACGAGTGCGTTTCCGATTGCCGCTCTTCTCCTGAGCGGATGTCTGCTAATTCCCGCCGTCGCCGGAGCCGACACGTCTATTCCGGCTAACCACATCCGTATTCACTATCACCGGCCGGCCGGCAAATATACAGGCTGGACGGTGTACGCGTTCGACGATACGACCGAGAATACCGGCGGTTACGGTACGGGTCCCGTTCAAATTTCGGGCACGGACGATTTCGGCGTTTATTTCGATGTCGGGATCATCGTGAATGCGCAGAATGTTGGAATCATCATCCACGATCCCACGGCGCCAGGAGGTGACGTCAAGGACCCGGGACCGAATGAGTTCGTCGATCCATCGGCGGAAGGCATCGAGTATTGGGCTCTCTCCGGAGTTGACGCTCTCTATACCAGTAAGCCGATGAAACCGGAGCCTTCCACGTTAGAACCCGGTTATGCACGGATTCATTATTACCGGCCAGATAGTAACTTCACAAACTGGACCGTCTATTCGTTCAATGACACAGAAGAACCGACGGATAACTTCAACGAAGGTCCGACCTTTGCTACCGGTTTTGATTCGTATGGCGCGTTTTATGACGTGAAGTTGAAGTCGAGCCCGCATGATCTCGGCTTCATTGTTCACAATGTGGCGACGGGCACGAAGGATCCCGGACCCGACATGCATCTGGATGTTGCGGTTTACAGCCAGGCCTGGGTCATTTCGGGAGATCCGACCGTCTACACTTCGCAGCCGACACAGGGCCAGATACTTAATGCCGGCTTCTCGCGTTTACAGGCCTTCTGGATTGACCGCACCACGATAGCGATTCAGCCCGAATTCCTGCAATCGGGGGGCAGCTATTCGCTCGTGTACTCGCCGACAGCGAGCCTGCAGATAACGTCCAAGGGCGCGTTAACGGGAGGGACGAGCGTCGCCTTAGCTTCCGCTTCGGGTCTCACTGCGGCAGAGCTTGCCAGATTTCCGCAGCTCTCCGGTTACGCCGTTTTCCATCTACCCAGCAGCGCGACGATTGCGTTTTTGAAGCAGATGCTTAAGGGACAAGTCGCGGTGACCGTGGCAAATTCGAGCGGCACGTTGAAATACGTGACGGGAGTACAGGACGCGGGAGTTCTGGATGACTTGTTTTATTATGCGGGCCGTTTAGGCGTCGTGTTCTCCGGCAGCGGCGATTCCGGTTTGAGTATCAATGTGTGGGCGCCCACAGCGCAATCCATGAGCCTGCTTCTTTTCAACGAGCAGAGCGATAGCGCGCCCGCGGCAACATCGGCGATGAGTGAAAGCAACGGCGTTTGGACGGCTAAGGTCGATAGCACGTGGAAAGGGAAGTACTATCTGTTCGACGTCAAAGTGTACGTGCCTGGCCAGCACAAGATTTTGGAGAACGTGGTCACAGATCCGTATTCAGTGGATCTCGCTTTGAACGGGGTGAAGAGCCGCATAACGGACCTCGAAGATGAAGCCACGAAGCCGGACGGATGGGACGGCAGCGCCGCGCCGCTGTTGCGAGCGAAGAACGATATCTCCGTTTATGAGCTGCACCTTCGGGACTTTAGCTCGAACGATGCAAGCGTTCCCGCTCAGTATCAGGGGACCTATCTCGCTTTCACTGATCCACGCACCTATGGCATGCGGCATCTGGAGCGGCTTGCCGAAGCGGGATTGCGAGCCGTACATTTGATGCCCACCTTCCATTTCGCGAGTGTCAATGAAGATAAATCCACGTGGCAATCGCCGGGTGATCTTTCGCCTTATCCTCCCGATGGCACCCAGCAGCAAGCCGCCATTACGGCCGTACAGAATACGGACGATTACAACTGGGGCTACGATCCGGTGCATTACTTCGCGCCGGAGGGCGCATATGCGTACGATCCCGCTGCGCGCGTCGAAGAATACCGCGAGATGGTGCTCGGGTTGCACCGGGTTGGACTTCGCGTGATTCAAGATGTTGTGTTCAATCACACGACCTCGAGCGGGGAAGCGCCGAACTCAGTGCTCGACGAGATTGTGCCTGATTACTATTACCGGCTCGATGCGGATGGGAACGTCGAGAATGGCAGTTGCTGTGCCGATACTGCCAGCGAGCATCTCATGATGGAAAAGCTCATGATCGATGCCGTGGTTCAGAATGCGCGGGAGTATAAGATCGACGGCTTCCGATTCGATTTGATGAGCTTCCATTTCGTTTACAACATGCAACACATACAGCAGGCTTTGTCGCAACTTACTCCCGAAAACGACGGCGTCGATGGCTCGAAGATTTATCTCTACGGCGAAGGTTGGGAAACCGGTGAGACCGCCAACGATGCACTGGGGCCGAATGCAAGCCAAGTCAATATGTATGGAACCGGAATCGGCACGTTCAATGATCGAATACGGGACGCGATTCGTGGCGGCGGCCCGTTTTCAGATCAGCGCGTTCAGGGATTTGCGTCGGGGCTATTTACTGATCCGAGCGCGTATACGAACGAGAATCAGGCGCTATCGGATCAGAAATCGACGCTGCTTCAGGAATCCGATTGGATACGGGTCGGATTGACCGGCAACCTGCGCGATTTCACTTTCATTGACAGCAATGGAGATCTGGTGAAGGGGTCGGACATCAATTATTTTGGTCAGGGCGTCGGCTATACGGAGGTTCCGATAGAAGACGTGAACTACTGCTCTGTTCACGACAATCAGACGCTTTTCGATGCAATTCAATTGAAAGCGGCGATTCCAGGATCAAGCGGAGGCGATTCGATTGAAACGCGGACGAGGCGTCAGGTGGTTGCCATGAGCCTGGTGGCGCTCGGTCAAGGCGTGCCCTTCTTCCTGGCGGGAGACGATCTGCTGCGCTCGAAAGATATGGATAACAACAGCTATAACTCCGGCGACTGGTTCAACCGGCTCGATTTCACATATCAATCGGATAATTGGGGCATCGGATTGCCCATTGCGAATCAAAATCAGAGTAATTGGCCGATCATGCAGCCGCTGCTGGAGATTCCCTCGCTGAAGCCGACTCCGAGCGATATCGCGCACTCGCGAGACGCGTTTCAGGAGTTTCTGCTGATTCGCAACAGCTCGTTACTTTTCCGAATGGGCAGCTTACCCGAGATTCAGAATAACTTGCATTTCCTGAATACTGGCCCGGAGCAGACGCCCGGCTTGATCGTTATGAAGCTGGACGACAACGGAAGCAACTATGGACCATATCATCACATCGTAGCTGTGTTCAATGCGACGGATGGTCCGGTTCATTTTCAGAATGGCGCGTTGACCGGACTGGATCTGTATTTGCACCCGGTACAAGCCGGATCGAGCGATCCGATCGTGCGCGAGTCTTCCTTTGACAAAACGACAGGAACTGTTACGGTTCAGGCGCTGACGACGGCGGTGTTCGTTTCGACGCGAGAGTAAGTTAAAGAGCTTGCCGGAGCGGATTGTTTGAGAACTCAGTTTACCGAAAAGGTCTCATCAGCGGGGGCGAGGCTTGCTCTCGAGTTTCCTTTGGCTCTTCAGGCGATGGTGGTAGATCGGGCTCATTCCAGGCCACAATGGCTGACGGAAGAAAACTAATTAACAGCAGGCACAGGGTCGCGATGGTTGACCAATCATCTCCGGAGGGGCGCCGGACGAAGGATAGATGTTTGGCTGCTGTTGTCCAGAAGAGGAGCGCGATAAAGATGCCCACCACGACAAAATAGGAAGCGGCCAACGTGCGGGCGCGAACTTGGACCTGACGCTCATCAAGTTTTGTGGTACGGGGGAGACAAACCCGATCAAGCTTATAATTCCGCGAAATCCACAAAAGCCAGATTCCAGTGCCGAAGAAAATCAGCACGTCTCCGACGAAAGCGGGCCACCCGTTACCTCGCATGCTGAAGAAGCCGCTCACAAATAATGCAAAGAAGGTGAAGCCAACATAATGAACGCCGATAAGCAGGCGTCGAGCCGAACGAGACGTCAGGATGGTCATGGTTTTGTCGCTCCATTTGATCGAAGATGTGCTAGGCTTAGCGGCTCAAAGGGTTCTCGGGAAAAAATCATTTCAAGCGGCAAGCCAAAGACCTCGGAAAGGCGGAACGCCAGTTCAAGGCTGGGCGCGTAATCGCCACGCTCCAAATACCCGATTGTCTGGTAGTTCACCCCAACCTGCAGGGCCAGCTCCTGCCGGCTCATGTTGCGCTCCGCCCGTAATACGCCCAATCTGTTGTGGATTTTACCTTCCACAATACATATTGTTGTCTAAACACAATAAATTGTCAACAGGTAAAACGTACCTGACCTAGGCTCGTGTGCTGAAATAAAGGTTCAAATTGATTACTCTTCTCGTAGAGCAAGCATTGGATCGAGGCGACTTGCGCGGCGGGCCGGAAGATAAGCGGCGAGCGTCGCAAACCCGGTTAGTACGAGAACAGCTAACACGAGGTTCCCGGGATCGTTTGGCCTGATGCCATAGAGGAGACTAGCCACTAGTCTCGACATCGCGAGTACGACCACGATTCCCGTCACAATCCCGATTGCGATATGGCTGATTGTCTCCCGCACCACCAGCCAGATGACGTTAGGCGGCCGGGCGCCGAGTGCTATGCGTACGCCGATCTCACCCGTGCGCCGGGCCACCGTGTAACTGAGAATTCCATACAGCCCAATCGATGTGAGCAGCAGCGCGAGAACGCCGAAGAACACTGATAGAGAGGCCATCAACCGTTCGCGACCTAAGGAATCGTTTACCTGCTTTTGCATGGTTTTGGCAATTCCGACGGGAATATCCGGGGCGATCTCGTGTAAGGCAGCGCGAAACTCCGGATAGATGGGAACGTCGCCACTGGTCTTTATTACGAAGCTGAGCGAAGGGACTCCGTCTGAGGCCTGAGTGTAGGGAAGATAGAGCGTAAGCGGGTCCGGCTCGCGCAGGTCCATGTACTTGGTATTGGCGACGACTCCGACGATGCGGATCGATTTTTTTTCGAGGATGACTTCGCGGCCGATCGGATTGGTGTGCGGAAATAATTTACGAGCAGCGAGCTCATTGATGATGCCGACTTTTTCGGAAACAGAGTTGTCGCTATCGCGGAAATCTCTGCCGCTCACTACAGCTATCCCCATCACTTCAAAATAATGCGGCGCGACCAAATTGATATCGGTGTCGCGCTGGTCCTTGGGAAGAGCGGTTCCGGGAGGGATGTCCAGAAGGTCATCCCACCCGGACTCGGTTAGTGGCGTGAACCACAATAGACTCGCTTTCTTCACACCCGGCATTGCATTCAGACGTTCCAATAAGCGGCTATAGAGGGCAATCAAAGGCGCGCCCTTTTGTGGCCGTTTGTCAGTATCTATGGCAATTATCGTGACGTTCCGAGGATCAAAGCCGGGATTCAGCGTCAGCAGGTGAAACAAGCTTCCCGCGAACAGGCCCGCGCCTGCAACCAGTAGAACAGAAAGGGCCGCCTGCGCGGCCAGGAGCCAGCGGGCGATGCCGATGCGCGTTGGGTCGCGTTGGACGTTGTGTACACGTTCTTTGAGGGATGCGCTGATTCCGATGCGGGTTGCGCGAAGCGCCGGCATAAGGCCGAACAAAATGCCTGACACAATCGCTGCCAAAAGCGTAAACAGCATGACTCGCCAATCGGGATGAAGATCGAACGCGGGAGTCTGGCCAAATCCGAGGCCGGAGCCCTCCCGTTTGGATGCAAGGAAACCGAAGAGCAGTCGCGTCGACCAACGTGCGAACAGCAGACCGACAATTGCCCCTAATACGGAAAGAAGGAGACACTCGGTCAAGAGTTGGCGAACGACGCGGGAGCGGTCTGCGCCCACAGCCAATCGGACTGAGATCTCGCGATGGCGGGCCGAAGCCCGAGCGAGCAGCAAATTTGCCATGTTCGCGCAAGCAATCAGTAAGACGACGCCGACGAGGATCATCAGAATTGCGAGTGGATTACTGAACTCGCTTCGCAGCTCGGTCCAGCCATTTGCGCCCGACGCCAGAGAAAGCGGCCGTCGCAAGAATTCTTTCTGGCCGGCTTCTCCCCAGTCAGGCACGGCGTTTTGCATCACTTGCGGTGTGACGACCTTGAGAGCTGTTTGCGCCTGTTCTTGCGAGATACCGGGCTTCAGACGCGCCATGACGTTGAGCCACCAGCAACTTCGACTGGCGATGCAATGCCCGTCGTCAACTCGTGTGGTCATCCAGAGCGGAGCCCAAATGTCCGGATTCGTTCCGACTTCCGCGCCAAAAAAACCGGGGGGCATGACGCCGATAACTGTGAATCGCACGCCATCTAATGTCAGGCCTGAACCTACAGCGGACGCTTTGCGTTGATATTGATGCGACCAGAATCCGTCACTAATGACGGCGACTGGCCCATCCTTTCCGCCACCCGGCTGGTCATCTGCTGGGGTCAATGTGCGACCAATGACAGCGGAGACGCCGAGCATCGAGAAATATTCGCCGCTTGCGAGCGCGCCGTCGACGTGAACCATGTCCGACCCGGCACGCATCTGGAATTTGTGACCCGACCAGGCGAACACGCCCGAAAAAACGCGGCTCTGAATTGCGATCTGTTCAAACAGGGCGTAAGTCAATGAGTGCTGCGGATGCCCACTTTCCGTTCGGGTAAAGATAGTCACGAGGCGCTCGGGCGCCGGCACCGGAAGCGGTCGTAACAGCAGAGCATTAATCAGACTGAACACGGCGGCGTTCGCGCCGATACCCAACGCCAGAGAGAGAACAGCCACGCTCGCGAAGGCAGGGCTTTTTCGCAGTACACGTCCGGCGTAGCGCAGATCACGGCCGAGATCTTCGATCCAATTTACCCGGCGGGTGTCTCGGCAAGCCTCTTTCTGCTGTGCCAGACCTTCCATCGCGCGCAGAGCAATAAAGCGAGCCTCTTCCTCGCCCCCACCTTTAGCCATTTCCTCCTCTGCACGGTGCTGCAAATGGAACTGCAATTCTTCATTCAATTCCTGTTCGAGATGATTGCGCCGAAAGAGCGAGCGAAGCCGGAGAGGAACCGTATAAATCCAATCTTGAGGACGCATGTTAGTTAAGCCTGCCTTGCATATCAAATTTCCTGAAGTTGCACTACACGAGAAATGGCGTCCGACAGGCGCGACCACGTGGCCGCTTCTTTTTCCAGTTGTCTGCGTCCGAGGCGCGTTAAGGAATAGAATTTGGCGCGCCGGTTATTTTCCGTTGTCTTCCATTCCGCTTTGATCCAGGCTTCCTGCTCCAGCTTGTGCAAGGCAGGATAAAGCGAGCCATCGCTCACCCGCAGCACATCGCCTGAAACCTGCTGCAGCCGTTGCGAAACCGCCCAGCCGTGTAGCGGCTCGAGCGCCAGAATCTTTAGAAGCAGAAGATCCAGTGTTCCTTGCACGAGGTCAGATGGTTTACTCATGGGAAACCTTTCCCGGTTATGGCAATCAGTATAAGCGAACTTCCCTCGGTAAGCAAGGGGAATCGGTTTTGGGCGCGTTTTTCAGGCGAAGCACGCTGATCGCGTCTTAACTTTGGCTCCAGAGAAGCAACGCTGCCGCAAACTCGGCGCAGCACCAGGACAGCGGCGAGGCGGCGCTGCAGTCGCTACCGTCAGGGAGTATATGTTCTGGCATCAATCCATAGGAGTTCGCGTTACGCACCATCCAATCGAGAAAGGTTTTCGCGGCGGATTTGGTGCCGTATAAGGATTCGTACTCAGCCGCAGCAGCAGTAGTAAAGAAGAAGAGGCCGTGACCATAATTTGCGAGGCCCGGGTCCGGCGAGTCGAAATATTCCATTCCGCCTCCGAACTTGACGGTGTTCTTCGCGTAGAACGCGTTCGATAGCACCATTTCGCGGTGATTCGGGTAACCCCAGATCAAACCGACATTGGCCGTTGTATCCCAGAGATACGTCTTTTCTCCCGACTGAATCGCCAGGCTCTCGCCATGCGCGCCTTTTCTGTTGGCGAAACGGACGTCTGCATACGTTTGCCGGGATTGGTCGAACATTTCAGGCAGGGAGGCCGAGATCTTTTGCGACGCAGCGGCGTAGCTCCTCGACCTGGCGGAATCCCCGAACTCTTTCGCGATTCCGGCAGCATTCTTCAAAGCGGCTGCGCAGATCATATTGGTCGCCGGCAGATATCCCGTCCATTCGACGATGCCGCCTTCGTAGATCAGCCCATTCGGACTGAGGTGATCCACCACAAAATCCGCCAGCTCGTACACCAATTTCAGGTCAGCGAGCCAGACGCCTTGCTGCCGATTGTACTCGGTCAATAAGTAAATGTAGTAGCCGTTCGCATCCCACTCGGGCTCATCGAAGCGCGCTCCGCTTCCGGCGTCTACGGGGTGGGCGTGAGCGTCATAACGGGCGTACCACTCGCCGGGCGTTTTCATGGGAATCCGGCGGTTTGCCCAGAACTCGATCACTTGTCTCGCCTCCTGCGCGTGTCCAGTCAGAAGAAGGACGCGCGCGCACATCATGGCGTCGCGCGGATAGAGCTGCGGCATGTTGTTCGTGACAAATTGTCCGGTGATGTCGGCCGGAATTTGGCCATTCAGGTCAGCGGCTTTCAAACAATAAAGATTGCGCTTGTAGGCTTCGAGATATTTGGCGGCGTCAGGGCCTCCGCTCGCGAATTGCGGCAGGCGCCCGGCATTCATCCAGGAGTTCCAATAACTCGCCGCCTCGCCCTCAATGTCTCCCTCACGTTGGAGCGCGCGAATTTTGGAGTAGGCTTCCTCTCGCGAGGCTGCCGGGATTAGCAGGACTTCACCACGGTTCTTCTCCTGACCTAAGACTCCCGTCACGAAGACCGATGAGCCGCTCACCGACACCCGGTCTTCTGAAGCCGCTGGAGCGATCGCCAGCGCCGTTCCATTGGACCAGACCGCGACTGCAACGTTGTCCGTTTCTTGAAGAGAAGCGAGAGTTATGGATCGATCCGTCTGAATATCGCGTCGCAGGCGAGCCTCAAACCTGTAATGAACAGTACTGCTGGTACCAGTCGCGCGAACTGCGAGCACGGCCGCATCAGCCGGGTGTACGAAGCAGAGCACATCTTTCACGAGGCCGTTCGAAAGGGGCGTCCCGGTTCTTGCAGTGAAGAAATTCTCCATGCCGATCGTGTCTTCACCGGCGGCATTTAGGGTGCTCCCGTCGGGACTTAATAGGTCGAAGCCGGTCGAAGCGAGATAATCGGCCGTATAGTCTCGGAAATAGAAATGCTGGATGCCTTTTGCGTGGGTGACGCTGGAAATTCGGCTGTCATCGGAATAGACTGCCGTTAGATGACCGTTTCCAAGGATCGAGAAGCCTTTCCAGGGACGCCTCTGCTCTGATTGTTCGGCGTGACAAAAGCGGCTGGTCACGAGAGCGAGGAGCAGGACGAAAGCCCGGTTTCTAACTCCAACCAACATGGGACCGGTTCTATGCTGGACTCGGTTTTTCTGGGTCGTGACTTTTCACGAATTCGAGGATATCGAAGCGCTTGACCTCGCGATCGGGGAAGAAGCTGTTGATAGCGGCCTGCTCGTCATCGAAGATCTCGAAAACGGTCGAGAGCTTGGTAAGCACAAGCAGTTGGATATTGCGCCTCGTGAGGTTGAGCAATTTCATGTAGCCACCCGTTTTTTCAATTAGCGAGTGGCCGATCACTAGGGTGCCCAATCCCGTGCTGTCGATGTAATCCACCTGCTTCAGGTTCAAGATCACCTTCGTGGTCTGCTGATCGACCAGTTGGGTGAATCTGCGACGCAGATCGCTCGATTCCGCGCCCACCACAAGACGGCCTTGCAGATCGAGAATTGTAACGCCTTCCGCTTCCCTTCGGTGCACCTCAAGAGGCATAATGTGCCTTTAACTATAGCTTGTCGTCGGCCCGGGAATATTATTGATAGAAATACGTGAAGTAAGCATCTGACAGTTCGGAGTAAAGTGGAGAGTACAAATCGGCTGGCGCTGTGCGCGAAGGAGGGAGGCTCAATTTGATTGTGCATGCCCTAGCGGCTCTGTTGCAGACCCAAGTGCCGGGACTTCCCGAACATCGCGTCGCAAATATCTTTAAGCCCCTGGCGAGCCCGGCCCAATCCGAATACGAAATCGCTGTGTTTGTGATCGCCATCACCACGGTCATTTTCGTGGTGGTGGGAGGTCTGATCGTCTTCACGATTGTGCGGTTCCGGAGGCGGCCAAGCGATGATACGCGCCAGGAACCACCGCAGGTATACGGGAGCAATCAAATCGAAGTCGCCTGGACGGTCATTCCGATTCTCATTGTCTTCGTGCTGATTGGCGTTACGGCTCGTATTACTGCCGGTGTTCAGAACGCCAGTCCACCGGCTTCGACCGTGAAAGTGACGGTGATTGGACATCAGTGGTGGTGGGAAGTTGTGTACCCGGACTTCGGATTAACCACGGCGAACGAGATCCACGTTCCTGCATCGCCGGATGGCAAGACCGCTACTTATTTAACCCTGCGGAGCATGGATGTGATTCACAGCTTTTGGGTCCCCCAGCTTTCCGGCAAAACCGACCTGATTCCGAACAGGGACAACTTCCTGTGGATCGATCCGAAAGAGGCCGGGATCTATCTCGGCAATTGCGCCGAATATTGCGGAACCCAGCATGCCAACATGCTTCTTCGAGTGATTGCACACCCGCCGGGTGATTTTGAGAAATGGATGGCGGAGCAGCAGAAACCTGCCGAGCAAAATCCGCAAATGACCGAGGCCAAAGCGATGTTCGAATCGCTATCCTGCATCAATTGCCACACGGTCAAAGGGACGCCGGCAGTGGGGAAATTCGGTCCGGATTTAACCCATCTTATGAGCCGGGAGACGATCGGCGCCGGAGTGCTGACCAACACCGCGGAAAATCTTCGGAACTGGATTAACGATCCACAAGTGGCGAAGCCTGGCTGCTACATGCCCAGCATGAAACTGACGGACCAGGAACTGGGTCAAGTTGTATCGTACTTGGAGTCGTTGAAATAGCGGAGATCTTGTCATGGCATCGATAGATTATCCACTCGAACATCCCAAAATTCACCCGCGCGAGTTCTCTTTTTCAGAGACGCTGTACGCATGGGTCGCGACTGTCGATCACAAGCGGCTTGGACTGATGTACATTGTCTCGGCGTTGATCTTCCTGGTGATCGCGGGAATCATGGCATCGGTCATGCGGATCCAATTAGCGGTCCCGAATAATCATTTCGTCGATCCCGACACGTTCAACCGCCTGTTCACCATGCACGGGACTACCATGGTCTTCCTGGTCGGCATGCCGATTGTGGCGGGCTTGTCGAACTATCTCGTGCCGCTGATGATCGGCGCGCGAGACATGGCCTTTCCGCGCCTGAATGCGTTCGGTTTTTGGATTTTCCTTTTCGGCGGTCTGCTTCTTTATTACAGCTATATCGGGGGAAGCGGTTTATCGGGGGCCGGATCGGCGCCCGACGTCGGATGGTTTGCGTATGCGCCGTTGACGGAGAAAGCGTTTTCGCGTGGGGCCAGCAGTGATTTCTGGGCGCTGGGCGTGATGGTTTCCGGTTTTGGCAGCATTGCGAGCGCAATCAACGTGATCGCAACGACCATCTCACTTCGATGTCCGGGAATGACCCTGAGCAGGATGCCGGTGTTTGTGTGGGTCATGTTGGTGGACGCGTGGTTAATTCTAGTTGCTTTGCCGCCGCTCTCGGCCGCGCAGATCATGCTGCTTCTCGACCGCTCTCTGGGCGCGAATTTCTTCAATACGCAAGCCGGCGGATCTGCGGTGCTGTGGCAGCATTTTTTCTGGATCTTCGGACATCCTGAAGTGTATATCCTGATTTTCCCGGCCTTCGGAACTTTGTCCGAAATCATCCCAATCTTTTCCCGAAAGCCTATCTTCGGCAGGCCGGCGATGGTGGGAGCAGTGGTTGCGATCGGCTTCATCAGCCTGGGCGTGTGGGCGCACCATATGTTCGCCGTGGGCATGACATCTTGGTCGAACACCTTTTTCGCTGCCTCGAGCATGCTGGTTGGCGTGCCGACCGGGATCAAGATTTTCAACTGGACCGCGACGATGTACGGGGGCAAACTCCGATTTGCGACCCCGATGCTCTTCTGCTGCGGATTCCTTCTGCAGTTTCTGGTTGCCGGATTGACGGGCATCATGCTGGCTGTCGCGCCGTTCGACTGGCAGCTCCACGATTCCTATTTCGTCGTTGCGCATTTTCATTTCACTCTGATCGGCGGCTTGGTATTCGGCGTTTTCGCGGGGCTCTACTATTGGTTCCCGAAGGCGACCGGCAGAATGTTGAGCGAGAAACTCGGCAAATGGCATTTCTGGCTGTTCTGCATCGGGTTCAACATGACGTTCATTCCTTTGCATTTCGCAGGAATGTTGGGCATGCCGCGGCGCATTTACACCTACGCAGCCGGACGTGGTTGGGAGAGCTGGAATATGATCGCCTCAATCGGCGTGATCTTTCAGGCGGCTGGCATTCTTTTCTTTGTATGGAACGTGATTCAATCGCTGCGATTTGGTGAACGGGCAGGCGATGATCCGTGGGACGCTTGGACGCTCGAATGGGCCACGACTTCTCCGCCGCCCGAATACAACTTTGAGAAGCTCCCGGTCGTGCGCAGCAGCCGGCCCTTGTGGGATCTGAAGCATCCGCAAGATCCCGATTGGAAGTTCGAATAAGGAGGAACGATGGCTGCGACGTCAGTAGTCCCCGTACCTCCTGGGCCGATGGAGCGCGAGTGGACGACCCCCGATCGCGGAACTGTGGGGATCATCTTCCTCATTGTTACTGAGACCGCGCTGTTCTCGATTTTCGTCGTCACCTATCTGGTTTACATCGGCAAGAGCCTGAACGGGCCCTATCCGCGAGAAGTTCTAAGCATTCCGATTATCGCCAGCATCTGCCTGCTTTTGAGCAGTTGGACCGTGTATCGCGCCGAGCACGCGCTTCAGCATAACCATCTGGATCGTTTTAAATTGTGGTGGATTATCACGATTCTGCTCGGCGGCGAATTTCTGATCGCCACCGGTGTCGAATGGTATCACCTGATCACAAAAGAGCACTTTACGATCAGCACGAATCTGGCCGGCAGCACGTTTTATTCGCTGGTTGGATTGCACGCCAGCCACGTCATCGTCGGTTTGACATTCTTACTGCTGGTTTTGATCGTGACGCTCGCCGGATTTCCGATTCAGACCCAATTCCGGCGCGTCAGGTTTCTTTCCTGGTACTGGCACTTTGTTGATGGCATCTGGGTGGTTGTGTTCACGGTGGTGTACATCATCGGCAGATAAGGGACGGCAATGGCGCACGAAACGCATCACGGTGAAGCAGGCGAACGGACCGAGCACTCCCATATCCAACTACCTGCTCCGACGTTCTGGCCGATCGTTTTCGCGTTTGGCATCACGTTGCTATTTGCGGGCATGGTCACGCATTGGGCTGTGGGCGTAGTGGGCTTAATTATCGTCTTGCGCGGCACAGTCGGATGGTGGCGCAACGTGATCCCGCACGAGGAGCACGAAGAAGTGCCGATCGAGCCCGAGCTTCGTCCCGCGCCAATTCTGGTAGAAACTCGCTCCGTGGTTCGGTTAGGGCTGGGCGAAGCTGGGCACCGGGTGCGCATCCCCGAAGAAGTGCATCCCTATTCCGCTGGATTCTGGGGCGGGCTGGCCGGCGGCGCCGCGATGGCGGTGCTGGCGTGCCTGTATGGCTTGGTTGCGCAGCACAGCATTTGGTATCCGATCAACCTGTTGGCTGGCGCCGTCATTCCTGATTTGGGGAACGCGAGCATCGGGCAACTAAGAGCG
>Ga0213875_10001037_pt1 | contig 19586 bp, 21 predicted proteins | sample BarmaccomBMRX_R8_FD_160105 | JGI IMG/M metagenome (GOLD analysis project Ga0213875, IMG submission 160105) | Root-associated microbial communities from Barbacenia macrantha in rupestrian grasslands, the National Park of Serra do Cipo, Brazil - RX_R8 | ecosystem: Host-associated > Plants > Roots... | reverse complement strand
GATCAGCTCCTGGTCGGTGCGCGACGAAACGCTGCACTGCCTGTCGGTGATCCGGCTGTTCCGCACCTTCATCGCGGAGAATCCGGAAATCTGGACCGAGGAGTTCCGCCGCGAGCTCTATCTCGTCTGCGCCACCATCGTCGATCACGAAGACGCCTTCATCGACCTGGCGTTCGAGCTCGGCGCCGTGGAGGGTCTCGATGGGCCGGCGGTGAAGCGCTACATCCGCTACATCGCCGACCGGCGGCTGGTGCAGCTCGGCCTCAATCCCCTCTACCACGTCGACGGCAACCCGCTGCCCTGGCTGGACGACATGCTGAACGCTGTCGAGCACACCAACTTCTTCGAGAACCGCTCGACCGAATACAGCCGCGCTTCCACCTCCGGCACCTGGGAGGAAGCCTTCGCCCAGAGCGTGTTCGAGGCGCCTCAGCCGGTCGGCTGACCGCTGCGCCGGGACGGGCCGGGGTGAAGGATCAACTTTCCCCCGATCGCCTCATGCGATAGTATGAGGCGAGTCCCACGCTTTGCCGGTTCGGCAAGGTCACCTATGTAGAGGTCATGCAGCGTACCATTCGTGCCGTTGCCGGCGGGCTGATTGCTGTCCTGGTCCTGCTCTGGGGGACGGTCTGGCTGGCCCGGGAGGCCCCGAACTCGGCGGTCGGCGTCGCCGTGCGAGGGGTGGCCGGGCTGTTCGGCGGTGCCGCGGCGCCTTCCGCCGGCATCGCGGTGCCGGGCGGGGTGCAGATCGGCGGCCCGTTCCACCTGGTCGACGATCAGGGGCGCGCTGTCACCGACGCCAGCTATCGCGGCCGCTGGATGCTGGTCTATTTCGGCTACACCACCTGTCCGGATGTCTGCCCGACGGAGTTGCAGACGATGGTCGCGGCGCTGGACAAGCTCGGCCCGGAAGCCGCCTCCGTCGTGCCGCTGTTCGTCACCGTGGATCCGGAGCGTGACACGCCCTCGGTGCTGGCGGGGTACGTGAAGCTGTTCGATCCCCGCGTGGTCGGGCTGACCGGAACGCCGGAGCAGATCGCCGAGGCGGCCCGCGCCTATCGTGTCTACTACGCGAAGGCGACGCCGAAGGGCAGCTCGACGTACCTGATGGACCATTCCTCCTTCGTCTACCTCATGGACCCGCAAGGCCGGTTCAGCGCCTTGTTCGGCCAGGGAAGCAGTGCCGATGATCTGGCCTCCGGCATCCAGGAGCGCCTTTCGCAGAAGAGCTGACTCTGCGGGGCGACCGGACTGATGCGATGAACGACGACGAAGGCGAGAAGGACAGCGCGGGCGCCACCGCACCACGGTATAGCCGCCGCCTTCCCGACAAGATTCTGATCGCCTTCCATCATGCGTGCGACCAGGCGGATTTCGAGGTGGCCGAACAGTTGCTGCGGGTGCTGGAGATGATGCTGACGCGCCGGCCGCTGATGCCGGACGGCAATCGGCGGCGCAGCATGGAGAGCCTGGTGGCGGCTTACGAGCGGCTGTGGCACCTGCGGCATCCGGGGTAGAAAAGGAAGGCCAGGGCTCCGCCCTGGACCCGCTGGGGTCCGTCGACCCCAGACCCCACTTACTTAAGTCAAGGGGTCTGGGGGCCGCTGCCCCCAGCGGGGTCCAGGGGCAGAGCCCCTGGCCTTCTTAAAATCCTTTCTGCCTCTTCCGTGTATCCCCCCTCAGGCCGATGCAGGGTCAGCCCCGCTAGCACGCGGCAGGGCGCCCTGGCCTGCTTGCGCCCCTGCAACAGGATCAGCCTTGCCGGGGTGCCCGCCTTCGGCCAGAGCGGTGTCAGCGTGAGCGCGCCGCAACCGGCCTCGGTCAGGGCCGCCACGCCTTCGGCGAAGGCCGCGGCGGGCAGGATAAGGCTCAGACTCCCGTGCAATCGCCTGGCCAGGCTGCGGGCCCAGGCAGCGAGCAGGCCCGGGGATGCGCGCTTCGCCGCTTCGCGCGCGGCCACCGGCGAGGCCGTGCCGGAGGCCGTGTGCCAGGGCGGATTGGCCAGGGCATGGTCGAACATCCGCGTGTCCGCAAAGTCCGCGATATCCCCCGCGACGAAGGCGAGCCGCGCGGCGAAGCCGTTGGCCGCGGCGTTCTGCCGCGCCAGCGCGGCGAGCGCCGGGTCGCGTTCGACCCCGACGCCCTGCAGCTCCGGCACGCGTGCCGCCAGGCAGAGCAGGGCGGCGCCGGCGCCGCTGCCGGCTTCGAGCACGCGTTGACCCGGCCGGGCCGGCACGCTGGCTGCCAGCAGCACCGGCTCGATGCCGGTGCGAAAGCCGGTCCGCGGCTGGGCATAGACGACCTGACCGCCGAGCAGGTGGCCGGCGGTCGTCTCCATCAGGCCTCGCCGGCCTCCGCCAGCACGCGGCGCGCCCGGGCCTCGTCGCGCGGCGCCACCGCCAGCCGGCGCTGGATCGCGCAGATGCTGCCCTCGGTGACGCTGGCGTGCTGATCGAGCAGCACCGTGGCGATCCCGGCATCGGCCAGCAGGGCCGTGAGGAAGCTGAGACGGACGCTGTCGTTGGACATCGCGACGATGCGCATCGGCCGGCTCGCCTTGACCCTGTTTGTGCCGGGCCGATAATAGCCGAGGCGTCATGACGCCGGGAGATCGCTTTGGGCGTCGCTGCTGGCGTTGACGGAGGGGATGCGCTCGCCGTGCTCTCGGCACTGCTGAGCGAGGACCTCGCCGCGTGCAACCGGACGATCGTTGCGCGCATGACAAGCCCGGTGGCGCTGATCCCGCAGCTGGCGGCGCATATCGTCGCCGCCGGCGGCAAGCGGCTGCGCCCGCTGCTGACGCTCGCCGCGGCGCGGCTGTGCGGCTATCCCGATGCGGCCGGCGGCGAGCGGCATGTGCAGCTCGCGGCCTGCGTGGAGTTCATCCACACCGCGACCCTGCTGCACGACGACGTGGTGGACGAGAGCCTGCTGCGCCGCGGCCTGGCCAGCGCCAATGCGGTGTTCGGCAACAAGGCCTCGGTGCTGGTCGGTGATTTCCTGTTCGCGCGCGCCTTCCAGCTGATGGTCGAGGACGGCTCGCTCGAGGTGCTGGCGGTGCTGTCGCAGGCCGCGGCGACGATCGCCGAGGGCGAGGTGCTGCAGCTGGCGACGCAGAATGATCTTTCCACGTCGGAGGAGAGCTATCTCGAGGTGGTGAAGGGCAAGACCGCGTCGCTGTTCGCCGCGGCGTGCCGGGTGGGCGCGATTCTCGGCGCGCGTCCGGCGGCGGAGGCCGAGGCGCTCGCGGCGTACGGCATGAATGTCGGCATCGCCTTTCAGCTGGTCGACGACGCGCTCGACTATGCCGCCGATCAGGTGCAGCTCGGCAAGACGGTGGGCGACGATTTCCGCGAGGGCAAGATCACGCTGCCGGTGCTCGCCGCCTATGGCGCCGGCGGCGCGGCGGAGCGGGCGTTCTGGAAGCGCACCATCGAGGACAGCGAGCAGAGCCCCGACGACCTCGACCACGCCCTGCGGCTGATCCGCGAACACGGCGCGATCAAAGCCACCCTGGCCCGCGCCGCCGGCTACGCGCAGTCGGCGCAGTCGGCACTGCGGGTGTTCCCCGAGGCGCGGCTGCGCGAGGCGCTGCTGGATGTTGCGGACTACACGATCCGCCGGGCGCGGTAGCGGCTCGCGGCGTCTGCTAGGCTGAGGAACATGATCGGAGGCCGACCATGACCCAAGTGTCGAAGATCGAGATCCCCGTCGAGGAGGCGACGGCGGCCGCCCTCTCGGACGTACGCCGTCGCGAAGCTGTCGGCCGCCTCGTCGACCGGCTGGTCCGGCCAGGTGCTGATGACCCATTGATCGCGCTTTTGGAACGGATTGCCACCGAAGCACGGGAGGCCGGTCTGACGGAAGCCGAGATCGACGCGGAACTGGCGGCCTACAATGCGGAGCGCCGGGCCTGAGCATCTACGTGATCGATGCGAATACGGTTGTCTCGGCTGCCTTGAACCCCAGTGGACTGCCCCGACGCGCCGTGGCGACGGCGCGGGCGAAAGGCACGATAGCCCTGTCGGAAGCCGTATACGGGGAAGTCGCTCAGGTGTTGGCGCGACCAAAGTTCGCCCGGGCGCTTAGCGATGACCGACGCCGTGAAATTCTGGAACTGCTGGGCGCGGCGGCGCTTTGGGTCGAGCCGAGAGAGAAGATTCGGGACTGCCGGGACAGCAAGGATAACCGTTACCTGGAACTGGCGCTGGCAGCCGGTGCGGCCGTAATCGTATCGGGCGATGAGGATCTGCTGCTGCTGAATCCCTGGCGCGGAGTTCAGGTGCTGCGGCCAGCTCAATTTCTCGAACTACTCGGGGAGGGCTGAACGACAGTCCCCAGGGTTTTTACGGTGGTTCTCCCAAGAACTCGTTCAGCTTCCTCGCGATCCGTACTCGCCGCTCAGCGAGCGGGCGTTCTGGAAGCGCACCATCGAGGACAGCGAGCAGAGCCCCAACGACCTCGACCACGCCTTGCGTCTGATCCGCGAACACGGCGCGATCGAAGCCACGCTGGCCCGCGCCGCCGTCTACGCCCAGGCGGCGCAGTCGGCGCTGCGGGTGTTCCCCGAGGCGCGGCTGCGCCAGGCTCTGCTGGCCGTCGCCGACTACACCATTCGCCGGGGTCGGTAGACCGTTCCCTGGCTTAAACGACGGCTGCCGATGCCGAGCGGAGGTTCGCTGGTTACGTCCCAAGGTCCGCCACTGCTGACCTCGCCCCACCCGTGTCTCACTCGCCTTCGTCCCGGCGGCCATGCGGACCGATGACGTCGCGAGAGATACCGCCTCCGCCAGACTCATCTGTTGCAAGAGTAGGTCGAGTAAATCACTTCGGCTTCCGGCATGGGTCGACGGGCCTTGGCCGCCGGCAGCATCGCGGGCGGGTACGGGGAGCCACCCAGCCCTCGTCTGCCGCGACGCTGTACGCGACCCGGAGCTGTGCGGTAAGATGATCTATGGGAACATACTTCACGGAGGTTCTGGGCGTGGACTCCGACACGCTGGACCGTTACGGGGCGTTCGACGTGTCACTCGTAACCGATTTGCCGCTCTTTATTGACCCGTTCCTGCTCTTCGGCAGCGAGAAAGAGGAATACAACCGGCTCCACGACTCGATCATCGCTTACTTGGTGTTCCTGCGCGACAAGGCTCTCGCCGGGCCGGTCGACGAGGGATTACTCGCCACTTGGTATTGCTTCCCGGAAATCAAGCAGAACTGGCTAGGCTTTTCGCTCACCGACAACGGCGGCCGCGGCCTGGGAATGGACTTCGCCCGCGCGCTCCACGCCAGTCTGTCGAGTATTTTCTCTGACTTCGGCTCGGAGGTGGTTACTGAAAGTAGCCATTTGGAAAAGGTCTGCCTGATCCGCGACGGCGTAGGTAGAGATAGCATCAGCGATTTCACGACCAACCTGATCCTCGACTACTTGTGTGCTTATAGCCAGACCTTCGCGCTCGAGCACCTGCCACCGCAGCATCGGCGCGAAGTCAGCGTCCCAAAGGTCAGGTTCAACCGGCGCACCGAGCGGTGGGACCCAGGTATCTACACCCTGCCATGGGCGGCCGGTGACTACGTCATCCTGTCACCGCGTGACATGCTCACGCGGGACGAAACTTGGATCAACAAGGGCGACCTAGTGCGCCGCTTCGACGCGCTTCCCCAGGCTGTTCCCGACTTGCAGCTTAGGGCGCAAATCTCCGAGCATTTCCGCCGTTGCATCGTCTGGCATGACGACAAGGAGCCTACACAGAGAGAACTAGATGCTGCGGCTACAAACACAGTCGCGCAGTTTCCCATTCTCATTGATCATTACATCGCGCTCAAAGAAGGCGAGCGGGAGCAGGCAGAAAGCGTCAGCTCACAGAAGGTCGGCTTGGCGCAGCAGATCTTCCACACTCAGATCCAGGCGCTGCAGCAGCTTCTTGCAACTACGACTGCGTTCTATCAGACGGGCCGGAATACCTACCAGGAGGCGATTGCCCGGACTGCTTTTCTCAAAGATGTGGTCGAGAACAAGGGCGGTCACCGAATCTTCTACAACGCCGGCGTTCCTATCAAGCGGGAGGCCGATCTCCAGATCATGTACCGACTGGTGTGGATCGGTACCCCGTCTGACGTCAGCGCTGAAGTCAACGACGGCCGCGGCCCCGCAGACTATAAGATATCGCGTGGCGCGTCCGACAAGACGATGGTCGAGATGAAGCTCGCGTCCAACTCCCAGCTGGAGCGGAACCTGACTAAGCAGGTCGAGATTTACAGGGCTGCGAGCGACGCAGAAGCTGGCCTCAAGGTAATCCTGTTCTTCACCGCCGAGGAGCAGGTCAAGGTGAACCGGATACTGAAAAAGCTCAACATCGACGACAGACCCGACATCTTCCTCATTGATGCCAGAAGCGACAACAAGCCTTCCGGCTCGAAGGCTTAACGGTTGCCATGCACGCAAACAACTGCATGGGGAAGTTACTCTAAATCACTTTATTTTCGGAGGGCCCAGCATGCTCTGCGACCTTGCTCATCGCTTTCCGTCTCATATCGCAGCTCTGCTGGAGCGTGACTGCCGTCTCACCCGCAATTTCCGAGAGGAGACGGTGACCGACCTGCTGATGGCAAGCCTAATCGGGTTTGAGGCATTTGGGGTGCGTGTCCAGTTCCCGATCGAGCCAACCACTGGCGGCGATATGGACTGGATCTTTGCCGCCCCGCTCGACGTCAACGGTGGAAGCTACTTGCGCCTAATCCTTCAAGCTAAGCGTGCCCAACACGCCCCCGGGAAGGGCGGCGGCTGCTGGTTTTACAAGCATCTCGACCATGGCAGCGGACGACAGGCACAGACGTTAACGGATTATGCGGCGACCTCGCCTGGCGGTCTGGCCACTCTGCCTCTCTACATTTTCTACCACCCAGCGTCCGCACTGGCGCCGGCGGGCCGCTTCCAACCCGCCATCGAGGGGATCAACATTGTTTTCGCCAGCAAGGTTGCCCCGGCCGTCAGGGGCGGATGCGGGCGCGCCAAGAAGTTGGTCAGCTACTGGCGCAACGACTTCATGTCGCTTTCGGACCTGCTATGCTGGCCAGCCATAGAGGACGCGCCTGCGCCACCTAACGTCGCAGCCGCTGCCTTCCTGGGGCTCTTAACTGGGAGCTATCACCCCGATCTCGTCGCCCGCCGCCTGCGCGATCGCCGTTCGCGCGGGCAATCGGGAGCCGGATCTGGGATGGATACCACGGAGGTTCCGCCGATAGAGCCAGCCCAAGGTGTCCCGGAAGACGTCCGGCGGGCTATCGATGGCACGGCCACGTTATACCAGCCGGCGGAAGCGTTGACTCTTCCAACGCTCCCGCCGGCTGGTATCGCGCGCCGGGTTGGCGGGCGGCGGCGCGCCGAATAAAGGCGTCATACCAACGGTCATTCTTTATGACCGTTGGTATTAGACGACCGTCAGCAGCTCACGCGCCCACGGATCATTCTCTCGACCCGACTGACAAGGGACAGCCCGGATTTCCGAGTCGCGCAGGAACGTACCCGTTCGCCGCGCTGAAACGGGCTTTCTTGGGCGACTTTCACCGCAATCTGGCGAAAGCGATCATCCCTCAAGCGGGCATCGACGATCTGACGCTAGGCAGCCAAGTCGCCAAACTCGCCCGGCGCACGCCCTACTGCACCACGGCCAAATTCTCCCGCCGCAGTTCGCCCGTGAGGTCGGTGAGGGCGGCGGCGACGCGGTCGAGCATTTCGTCGATCTCGGACTCGGTGATGATCAGCGGCGGGCTGAAGGCCAGGGCGTCGTTGACGCAGTTGCGGCCGATTACGCCGTGCTCCTCCATGTGGCGGACCAGGCGGGCGCCGATCTTCGCCTTCGGATCGAAGTTGCGGTGCGCCGCCTTGTCCTCCACCAGCTCGACCGCGGCGATCAGGCCGGTGCCGCGCACCTCGCCGACCAGCGGGTGGTCGGCAAAGCGCCGGCGCAGACCCTCCTGCATGTACGGGCCGACCTGGCGGACGTGGTCGATGATGTTGATCTCGTCGTAGATCTTCAGCGTCTCGATGGCGACCGCCGCCGGCACGGGATGCCCGGAATAGGTGAAGCCGTGGCCGAACGTGCCGACGACATGGCTCTCATCCGCCAGGCCCTGGAAGACGCGCTCGTTCACCATCACCCCGCTGATCGGCAGGTACGAGGAGGAGAGCGCCTTGGCGCAGGTCAGGATGTCGGGCTGGATGTTCAGCGTCTGGCTGCCCCAGTAGCTGCCGGTGCGCCCGAAGCCGCAGATCACCTCATCGGCGACGAACAGGATGTCGTGGCGGCGCAGCACCTCCTGGATTTTCTCGTAGTAGCCGCGCGGCGGCACGACGACGCCGCCGGCGCCCATGATCGGCTCGCAGAACATCGCGGCACAGGTGTCGGGCCCCTCGGCCAGGATCAGCTTCTCCAGCTCCTCGGCGCAGCGGCTGGCGAAGGCGTCCTCGCTCTCGCCGGGCTCGGCGGCGTGGTAGTGGTGCGGCGTCATCGCGTGCACGAAGCCGGGCAGCGGCACGTCGAAGGAGCGGTGGTTGACCACCTGGCCGGTCACCGAGGCGGCGGCGATGGTGATGCCGTGATAGCCGCGGATGCGGCCGATGATCTTCTTCTTCTTCGGCCGGCCGATCGCGTTGTTGAAATACCAGATCATCTTGATCGCGCTGTCGTTGGCCTCCGAGCCGGAGTTCGCGAAGAACACCTTGCTCATCGGCACCGGCGCGCGCTGGATCAGCATCTCGGATAGCTCGATCAGCGGCTCGTGCGACTTGGCGGTGAAGCCGTGATAGAAGGGCAGCTTGCGCATCTGCGCCGTCGCCGCCTGCACCAGCCGGTCGTTGTTGAAGCCGAGGGCGGCGCACCACAGGCCGGCGACGCTCTCGATGTAATCGCGGCCGTTCTCGTCGAACACCCGCACACCCTCGCCGCGGCTGATCACCATCGGGCCGTTCTGCAGGTGGCTTTTCAGATCGGTGTAGGGGTGCAGCACGTTCGCGATATCGCGGGCGGCCGCGGAATTGGCGCGGGGCGGGTTCATGAGTTCTCTTTCGCTTCCACAGCACCGCTGCTCCGGCGCAGCGCAATGCGGCCTGCAGTCTATCGCCGATAGAGCGGCGGGGGAACCCGCATCCTCGCCGCCATCGGCCGGCGCACCGGCCGCCCGGCTTTCCCGGCCGGGAGCCGGGCCATCGGGAGCCGGGCGCCGCGCACAACCCTGAAGCGGTTTTGGCAAGGGTCTTGCTTACTCGTTTTTATATGGCAACCGCCGGTAGCCTTGGCCGCTGGCCTTGCCCTCTGCCTCGGACCGAACAGGGGACATTCTCGTATGACGCTTTCGCAGACCGAAACCGCAACTCTGCCCTGCGCGGCGAGCGCGCGTCGCCGCCGCTATTTGGGGATGCTGGCTCCCGCCCTGCTGACCGCGGCCTCGCTGCCGGTGCTGACCGAGGTGGTGCGAGCCCAGAGCGCCCCCGCGCCGGCCGCCGCCCCGACCGGCTGGGTCAGCGGCATCAAGCTGTCGGCGCAATTCGAGGGCGGCATCGTCTTCAACGCCATGCGCCCCGAGGATGCCGAGAACAACGGCCAGCTCTTCACCGACAAGAACGGCCAAGCCCAGCTCAACCAGATCCTGCTGACCGCCGAGCGCGACCCCGACCCGAAGGCGGCCGGCTACGATTTCGGCTTCAAGTTCCAGTTCCTCTACGGCTCGGACGCCCGCTACCTCCACTATCTCGGCGAGTTCAACCACCTCATCGACAGCCGCTACCAGATCTCGGTCATCGAGGCGAACGCCGCGGCCCACCTGCCCTGGCTGACCGCCGGCGGCATGGACGTCAAGCTCGGGCAGTTCGCCACGCCGCTCGGCTACGAGGTGATCGATCCGAAGGGCAACCCGTTCTACTCGCACTCCTACATCTTCAATTTCGGCCTGCCCTTCACGCATACCGGCCTGCTGACCGAGACCCACGTCTCCTCCCTGGTCGATGTCTATCTCGGCGCCGATACCGGGGTGAACACCACCTTTGCCGGCGGCGACGAGAACGACGAGCCGGGCGGCATCGCCGGCATCGGCCTGAACTTTTCCGACAGCCTGACCTTCCTCGCCCTCACCCATATCGGGCCGGAGGACAGCCGCCTGGTGACGCCGCTGGCCAATTCGGCGATGCGCTACCTCAACGATGCGTATCTGACCTGGAAGGCGAGCGACAAGCTGAGCTTCACCACCGAGCTCAACTACATCCGCGAGGAGGCTTTTCGGGCCGAGGGCTACGGCGTCGCGCAATACGCGTCCTACGCACTGACGGACACGCTGACCCTGAACGGCCGTGCCGAGGTGTGGCGCGACAATGCCGGCTTCTACGTCGCGAGCTTCCCCGGCAATCTCGACTACATCAAGGCGGAGCTCGGCCTGCCGAACACCTCGATACCGACGCCGCGGACCACCTACGGCGAGGTGACGCTCGGCGTCACCTACAAGCCTGGCCTGCCGGCGCCGATCTCGACGCTGATGATCCGCCCGGAGATCCGCTACGACCGCGCACTGAACGGCCGGATGGCGTTTTCGGGCGGGCGCAACAGCGACGCCTTCACCGTGGCGGCGGACGCCATCCTGGGGTTTTAAGCGGGGGGGGGTTCTGAGCGCCGAGAGGTTCAGCCGGCAGCGGCCTTGTGCCGGGCCGCCTCCTCGGCGCTGCCGATCCCGCCATGCGCCTTCGACCACGCGACGGGGTCCTCGAGGAAGCGGCGCACCTCGGCGAGCGCCTTCTCCTCGAAATACGGGCGGTCGCGGCAGGCTTCGAGCACGTCCCACCAGGTGCAGAGGTGGTGCAGCGCGATGCGCATTTCCGCCAGGGTCTCGAAGCTGCCGGGGAAGACGCCGTAGAAGAACACCACGAAGGCGTGGTCGACGATCGCCCCGGCGTCGCGCAGCGCCTGGGCGAACTGGATTTTCGAGCGCCCGTCGGTGGTCAGATCCTCGACCAGGAGGGTCCGCTTGCCCTCCGGCACGTCGCCCTCGATCAAGGCATTGCGACCGAAGCCCTTGGGCTTCTTGCGCACATAGGCCATCGGGGCGAGCATGCGGTCGGCGATCCAGGCGGCGAAGGGGATGCCGGCGGTCTCGCCGCCGGCCACGGCGTCGATGCTTTCATAGCCGACGTGGCGGCCGATCTTCTCGACCCCGAGTTCGCAGATCTTGGCGCGGGCACGCGGAAAGAAGATGATGCGGCGGCAGTCGATATAGACGGGCGACTTCCAGCCCGAGGTGAAGGTGTAGGGTTCTTCGGGGCGGAAATTGACGGCCTTGATCTCCAGCAGGATCCGAGCGGTGGTCAGCGCGGCGTCGCGGTCCCAATCCGTCATGGTCGGGTTGGCGGCTCCCTGCCAGAGGGTCTGGTTGACGGGGGTCTGGTTGGCGGGGGTCTGGTTGGTGGCGGCCATGCCTCGCATCCTCACCCCGTGCAGTGCGGAGGCTAGGTAGTCCGCAAATGGCCGATGCGTCCACCGGGGTCAGCGATGTCGACCAGGACGGCCGGCCGGCCGGGCGGGTCTGGGTGCTCGACGATCCCCGTGCCGGCGGCGCTGAGGCGGCGATCGGCATCGCCGAGCGGCTGGGCACCCCCTTCCGCCGCATCCCGCTCTCCTGGAACTGGCTGGCGCACGTGGCGGCGCTGTCGCCGCACGGCTCTCTGCTCGGCCTCGCGGCGGTCGGCCGCGGGAGCGGCAGCGCGGGTCGGATCGGCCAAGGGTGGGAGCAGGCGATCGGCTACGCGGCGCCGGGGCGACGCAACCCTCCGCCGGTTGCCGGATCGGCTGCTCCGTCCTGGCAGGAGGGCAACCCTGCCGAGGCCGCGTGGTCGCGCCTGTGCCCGGCCTCGCCGGCGCTCGCCCATGTCTCGCGGCCGGTGCTGACACTCTCGTCGGGCAGCCGCTCGGCGGCGGTGGCGCTGTGGCTGAAGGCGCGCCTCGGCACCCGGCTCGTGCATTGTGCCCGGCCCGGGCTGCGCGGCAGCGCCTTCGACCTGCTGGTGGTGCCGCGCCATGAGCAGCCGCCGGACGCCGCCAACGTGCTGGCCACCCTTGGCCTCACCCACCGCCTGTCGCCGCTGCTGCTGCGCCAGGCCCGTCTCGCCTGGCAGGAGCGCCTCTCCCACCTGCCGCATCCGCGCATCGCCCTCCTGGTCGGCGGGCCGGTGCGCGGCACCGACCTCAAACCGGCGGTCGCGCACACCCTCGGAACGCGCATCGCCGGCCTGGCCAAGTCGCTGAACGGATCGGTGCTCGCCACCACCAGCCGGCGCACCGGTGCGGAAGCCACCGACGCGCTGGCGGCCGGCTTGGCGCCGTCGCTGCATGTTCTCTATCGCTGGGGCGAGCCGGGGCCGAACCCGTACGAGGCGTTCCTGGCCTCGGCCGATGCGATCGTCGTGACCGGCGATTCGATCGCCATGCTCAGCGAGGCCTGCGCCACCGACGCCGCGGTCTTCGTGGCACTTCCCGAACTCGCCGGCGCGCAGCAGCGGCGGCTGCACGCCAGCCTGTTCGAGGCCGGCCAGGCGCGCCTGCTCGGCGGCTCCGTCTCGCCCTGGCCGCGTACGCCGCTCGACGAGGCCGGCCGGGTGGCGGCGGAGATCATCCGGCGCTTCCCCCTGGAGTGATCCCCAGGAGCAGAAAGGACCCCCGGCCATGGCGCAGCGCTATCGCATCGCGGTGATCCCCGGCGACGGCATCGGCCGGGAGACCGTGCCCGAAGGCTTGCGTGTGCTCGACGCCGCGGCGCGGCGCTTCGGCTTCGAGTTGGCGCTCGACCATTACGACTGGTCCTGCGAGCTCTACAGCAAGACCGGGGCGATGATGCCGGCGGACGGCATGGACCGGCTGCGCGACTGCGACAGCATCTTCCTGGGCGCCGTCGGCTGGCCCGGCGTGCCCGACCACGTCTCGCTCTGGGGATTGCTGATCCCGCTGCGTCGCGGCTTCGACCAGTACGTCAATCTGCGGCCCTGCAAGCTGATGCCCGGGGTGCGCACGCCGCTGGCCGATCGCAGCGAGGCCGACATCGATTTCTACGTGGTGCGCGAGAACACCGAGGGGGAATACAGCAGCAGCGGCGGGCGCATGTTCGAGGGCACCGAGCGCGAGTTCGTCAGCCAGCAGAGCGTCTTCACTCGCCACGGCGTCGACCGGGTGCTGAAATACGCCTTCGAGCTGGCGCGCACGCGCACCCGCAAGCACCTCACCTCCGCGACCAAGTCGAACGGCATCACCTTCACCATGCCGTATTGGGACGAGCGCTTCGCGCTGATGGGCAAGGAGTATCCCGATGTCGGCACGGCGCAGTTCCACATCGACATCCTCTGCGCGCATTTCGTGCAGCACCCCGACTGGTTCGACGTGGTGGTCGGCTCGAACCTGTTCGGCGACATCCTCAGCGATCTCGGGCCGGCGGTGGCCGGCTCGATCGGCATCGCGCCCAGCGCCAACATCAACCCCGAGCGGGCGCATCCCTCGATGTTCGAGCCGGTGCACGGCTCGGCGCCGGACATCGCGGGGCGCCATGTGTGCAACCCGATCGGTCAGATCTGGTCGGGTGCGATGATGCTGGAGCATCTCGGCGAGACCGCGGCGGCGCAGGCGATCGTCGGTGCCATCGAGGCGCTGCTGCGCGAGGGCGGTCCGCGGACGCGCGACATGGGCGGGCAGGCCGGGACGGAGGATGTCGGGCGGGCGCTGGCCGAGGCGGTCAGCAGCAAGTAAGGCCCGGCCTGGCCTTGCCTCTCTGCAAACCCGGCCGCTAGAATACCGCCATGGGCCACGACACCAGCCGAATCGCCCGCCGCTGCGAGCGAGCGGTTGTCACCGCTTATCGCGACCTGCGCCTGCACGGGAATGCCGATTACGATGCCTTCCGGGCGTGCACGACGCTGTATCGCATCCACCACCCCGAGGCGTCGCTGAACGAGGCGCGCCGGCTGGTGGCCGAGTGGATCGACCACCACGTCGTGCGTCAGGACAGCGGGCCGACCTCGGGCTGCGACTGCCCCTGATCCTGCTGACCGGTGGCCCAGGCGATCGCCGCCTCGGCCAGGGCGTCGATCGTATCGATCAGCGCGACCTCCGCCGGTAGCGGCCCCGCTTGCAGGCCGAGCGGAATTTCGGTGCAGCCGAGGATCACCGCCCCGGCGCCCCGTTTCCCGAGCCGGCGCGCCGCCTCGGCGAGCGGGGCATAAGCCTCCGTGGGCCGGTTGGCCTTCACCAGGGCGATGGCCGGCGTGACGAGGTTCTGCATCTCCTCCGCCTCGGGGGTGATGCATTGCCAGCCCTGCGGCTCCAGCCGCTGCTGGTAGAGCCGCATGGCCAGCGTGCCCGCGGTGCCCATCAGCCCGACCGGGCCGGGGCCATGACCGCCGCGCCGCAGCGCATCGGCTGTCGCCTCGACGATATGCAGGATGGGTAGCCGGGTCGCCGCCTGCATCGGCTCGAACCAGCCATGCGCGGTGTTGCAGGGGATGGCGACCGCGGCGCACCCGGCCTCCTCCAATCCGCGCAGGCCCCGCAACAGCCAGGGCAGCGGGTCAGCCTCTCCGGAGAGCCGCGCGGCGGTGCGGTCCGGCACCCGGGGATCGGACCACAGCACGGTCGGGATATGATCCTGGTCGCGGGCGGCCGGCGTCAGCAGGGTCAGCCGTGTCATGAAATGTGCGCTGGCCAGCGGCCCCATGCCGCCCAGCACGCCGAGGAAGCGCGTGTCCATGCGCCATTCTGCGCAAAAGCGCCGACCCCGGAAAGCCGGGCTCTGCCTAGGGCAGATTGAAGAAGTTGGCCGTCGCGGAGGCGCGGGCGACCAGAGCCTGCAACTCGGGGTTCTGGTCACTGTCCTCGGCGGTGAGCGCCTCCATGGGAACGAAATACTCGTGCGGGTGCGGCACCTGGCTTTGCACGAACCCCCGGTAGTGCCGCTGTTTGAGGCCGTACATCACCCGCACGTCGCGCACCGGCAGCACGAGCGGCGTCACCGGCGGGTGCAGCAGCACCCCGGTCGCCCGCCAGCGCGGCGTCGGGTCGTCCGGCAGCACGGCGGCGAGCAGCCACGGCACCGGACGGACCGCCAGCAGCGAGTGTGTGCTGGGGGCAAAGCGCGACCGCTTGTCCAGCAGGTTCTGCAGCGTCCCGCACGCCTCGATGGCGAAGATATCCACAAAAGGCTCCACCGGCGTGCCGGCGAAATTGAGCCACAATCCATCCGGCAGAGTGCGCAGCCGGTTGCTGCCGGGAAGCTTGAGAAAGGGCTGCTGGCCATCGACGACCTCGGCCGGTCGGCCGCGGAGCCAGGATCCCCGTATATTCGCGTTCTGAGTCAATCCTGGAGGGCGTTGCGGCCACTTCTTCAACCGAGCTTTCACCAGATTGTCGAGTCTGCGAAGCTCGTCCACCCTCCCCCTCCCTCCGCATCGTCGCTCAGCCGCCGACGCGGGTAGGATTACAAGCAAAAAGGGGAAATCGGAAAGACTTTATTTAACCTATGGTTGAAATCCAGTCATTCACATATACCGTAGCGCGCCGTCCCGAGGGCCCTAGTTTAGGTGCGTGAAAGGGTTAGTCGCTGCTCCTTATCCACAACATAAACAGGCTGTGGAGAAACCTTCTTCACAGGTCGAGCTTGCGCTCGAACCTCAGCCCCGCTGCCCGACCGGCACGTAGTCGCGCATCGGTGCGCCGGTATAGAGCTGCCGAGGGCGGCCGATCCGGTTGGTCGGGTCCTCCACCATCTCCTTCCACTGGCTGATCCAGCCGACGGTGCGCGCCACCGCGAAGAGCACGGTGAACATGCTGGTCGGGAAGCCCATCGCCTTGAGGATGATGCCGGAATAGAAGTCCACGTTCGGGTAGAGCTTGCGGCTGATGAAATAGTCATCCTTCAGCGCGATCTGCTCCATCTCCATCGCCAGGTCGAACAGCGGATCGTCCTTGATCCCAAGCTCGGCCAGCACCGCGTGGCAGGTCTGCTGCATGATCTTCGCCCGCGGGTCGTAGTTCTTGTAGACGCGGTGGCCGAAGCCCATCAGCCTTGTGTGGCTCTGCTTGTCCTTGACCCGGGCCATGAACTCGCGCGCCTTCTCCGGCGTGCCGATCTCGCCGAGCATCTTCAGCACCGCCTCGTTGGCGCCGCCATGCGCCGGGCCCCACAGGCTGGCGATGCCGGCGGCGATGCAGGCGAACGGGTTGGCGCCGGTCGAGCCGGCCAGCCGCACCGTGCTGGTCGATGCGTTCTGCTCGTGATCGGCGTGCAGGATGAGGATGAGGTCCATCGCGCGCGCCAGCACCGGGCTCACCTGGTAGGGCTCGGCGGGCACCGCATTCATCATGTAGAGGAAATTCTCAGCGTAATTCAGGTCGTTGCGCGGATACACGAAGGGCTGGCCGATGGCGTATTTGTACGTCCAGGCGGCGATCGTCGGCACCTTGGCGATCAGCCGGAAGGCGCTGATCCGCCGGTGCTCGGGATTATTGATGTCCAGGCTGTCGTGATAGAAGGCGGACAGCGCACCGACGACGCCGCACATCACCGCCATCGGGTGAGCATCCCGCCGGAAGCCGTTGTAAAAGCTGCGCAACTGCTCGTGCAGCATGGTGTGCAGCATCACCCCCTGGTGGAAGTCCTCGGCCTCCGCCTTGTTCGGCAGCTCGCCGTTGAGCAGGAGATGCGCCACTTCGAGGAACGTGGACTGCTCGGCCAGCTGCTCGATGGGATAGCCGCGATACAGCAGCACACCCTCATCGCCGTCGATGTAGGTGATCTTGCTCTCGCAGGCCGCGGTGCCGCCGTATCCGGGGTCGAAGGTGAAGATGCCGAAATCGCTGTAGAGCTTGCGGATGTCGGCGACCTCCGGGCCGATCGTGCCGGCCAGCAAGGGCAGGCGGATGGACTGGTTGGTGCCGTCGCGGGTGATGGTGACGGATCCGTCGGCCGTGCCGCTCATTGTGTATCCCTCGTGCAGGCGGGTGCTGCCACCGCGTGCCAGATTGTTCGGACGGGCAGGCGCCGGACCCGGCTGGGGTCCCGTCTCATAATAAACGGCGAACAAATGGGCAGTGCAACCTTCGCGCCCGCAGCAAATTCGGGTGAGCCCCGCGGCGGACGGCTCAGGCGGCCATCTCCGGCAGGTCGCGGGGGGCGAGGAAGCGCAGCAACCGGGCGCCGCCCTCGCCCAGCGAGCGCCAGGGGCCGGTGACGGTGAACTCGGCCAGCGCCGCCGTCGGAAAGCTCTCAGCCAGCCGGTGCAGGCTGGTCCCTGGCGCGCTCTGGCCGGCCGACCCGGCGAGCAGGAGCGCCAGGTCGTGCAGGCCGGGATTATGGCCGATCAGCAGCACGCTGCGGGTGGTTTCGGAGACCTCGCGCACCGCTTGCAGGAGCTGCGGGGCGGTGGCCAGGTAGAGCGCGTCCATCGGCTCGACCAGAGGCGTCTCGTCCCAGGGCTGTAGCGCCTCCAGGGTCTGCAGGCTGCGCCGCGCCGAGGAGACCAGCACCACGTCCGGCTGCAGGCCGAGATCGCGCATGGCCCGGCGCATCGCCGCCGCCGCCCGCTTGCCGCGCGGGTTCAGCGGCCGGGCATGGTCGGCCAGCTTCGGCTCGTCCCAGGACGATTTGGCGTGGCGCAGGAGAAGGAGCTGGTGCATGGCGATCCGGGTCCGACCCGCGGCAACGATCCTGCCACGCCGCCCTGCCCTTGTCGTGGGAGACTTTCAGGGAAGCCGGCAGGTCAGGGCAGGCGGCCGCAAGCGGGCAGGTCGATCCAGGAGAGGTGCCCACCCTTGCCGGCCCCGGTATCGAGGAACACCGCGACGCCGCCGGCCTTCCCGACCCGCCGATAGGGCCGGCCGTCGCGGCTGCGCCGGTCGTGGCCGCAATAGACCGTCAGCCCGGCCGGGATGCGGTCCACCCAGCGCAGGCTGCGCTCGGGATAGCCGTCGGGCTGGGTGCGGCCGGTCGGCTCGCCGTAGAGTGCCCGGGCGAGCACATCCTGCACCCGGCCACCGTCGATCGGCAGGCTTGCCGGCGCCGGCTGCTCCAGCATCGCGGTATGGAAGCCGCCGTGCACGAACAGCCGGTCGCCGCCGCGCAGCCAGGCCGGGGCGCGGGCGATCTCGGCCGCGGTGCGCGCGCGCAGTGCCGGGTCGAGCTGCGCCAGGGTGGCGGCCAGTGTCTCCGTCATGCGCACCGGGCGGCCGGCCAAGGCGCGGGCCAGCCGCAGCTCGTGATTGCCCAGCAGGAACAAGCCGCGCCCTTCGTCGATCAGGCGGAACATCAGGCGCAGCGCACCGGCGCTGTCCGGGCCTTCATCGGTCAGGTCGCCGAGCTGCACGACGAACCGATCCGTCGCCGCGGCGTGGTCGAACCCGCGGGCGTCGGCATGGACGTCGCCGACCACGCGCAGCGGCCGGCCCTCGGGGATACGGGGCGGCGACAGCACGGTTGGATCTTCCTGGCGTGACATGGGTGCGGCCGTGAGTCCTGAGCTTGGAGCATCTTCGGTGCTGACAGGCGCACTGCAATGCTCTGGTTCTCTGTTTGACGAGCAACGTCATCCGATCGGGTGCTTCCACCCGATCGGATGTTGCTCTAGAAGGACGCCGCGGGCTGCCCGCCGCCCTGATCCCGCGCGGCGGGCTGTCGACCCATGAGATCAATTCACACCCCTGAAAGGTTCCCCATGAAGTTTCGTCCCCTGCACGATCGCGTCGTGCTGCGCCGGCTGACCGGCGAGGAGAAGACGGCCGGCGGCATCATCATCCCCGACACCGCCAAGGAGAAGCCGATGGAGGGCGAGATCGTCGCGGTCGGCCCCGGGGCACGCAATGAGCAGGGTCAGGTCACGGCGCTCGAGGTCAAGGCCGGCGACCGCGTGCTGTTCGGCAAGTGGTCGGGCACCGAGGTCAAGATCGACGGCGAGGAGCTGCTGATCATGAAGGAGAGCGACATCATGGGCATCATCGAGGGCACCGTCGCCCAGAAGCAGGCGGCCTGAAAGCGAGCGGCCTGAAGCGCGGGCCTGATCGCTTCCACCGGTTTTCACAGATCTGAACAAGGATTGCACACATGCCTGCCAAAGACGTTCGATTCGGCGGCGAAGCCCGCCAGCGCATGCTGCGCGGCGTTGACGTTCTCGCCGACGCGGTGAAGGTGACGCTCGGCCCGAAGGGGCGCAACGTGGTACTCGACAAGAGCTTCGGCGCGCCGCGCATCACCAAGGACGGCGTCACCGTCGCCAAGGAGATCGAGCTCTCCGACAAGTTCGAAAACATGGGCGCGCAAATGGTGCGTGAGGTCGCCAGCAAGACCAATGACCTCGCCGGCGACGGCACCACCACCGCGGTGGTGCTGGCCCAGGCGATCGTGCGCGAGGGCGGCAAGGCGGTGGCCGCCGGCATCAACCCGATGGACCTCAAGCGCGGCGTCGACAAGGCGGTGACCGCCCTGGTCGGCGAGCTGGAGAAGCGCAGCAAGAAGATCACCACCCAGGCTGAGACCGCCCAGGTCGGCACGATCTCGGCGAATGGCGAGAGCGAGAT
>Ga0213875_10001036_pt1 | contig 19619 bp, 16 predicted proteins | sample BarmaccomBMRX_R8_FD_160105 | JGI IMG/M metagenome (GOLD analysis project Ga0213875, IMG submission 160105) | Root-associated microbial communities from Barbacenia macrantha in rupestrian grasslands, the National Park of Serra do Cipo, Brazil - RX_R8 | ecosystem: Host-associated > Plants > Roots... | reverse complement strand
CGCGCCCTCCGTCGCCTGCGGTCGCAGCGCTTCCGGCCCGCGAATGTCTCGCGGGGTCTCGAAGTCGCGCGCCGCGCCACGCGCCGCCCGCTGCCCCTGCGGAAAGCCGCTGCGATTGCGATAGTCGGCGCGTGCCGTCTTGCGTCCGCCTTTTTCCGAGTTGAGGCAGGAAGCGCAGAACAGATCGATCGCGGTGACGGCGAGTAGCGCGCCGAGCGCCAAGGTCTTTTTTCCCTCGCCGCCATGGCGCTCGGGGGGCGCCATCGCGACTGTCGCGATGTCGAGCGCGTCGCCGGCGACCCGCGCCCAGATCCACGGGGTCGCATCGTGCGTTGTCAGGATGGCGACGCCGGTCGCGATCTCGCGCACGCCGTAGCCGCGTACGAGGACGTCGGGGGTTTTGATGCCGGCGGCGTGGCGGATCGCCTGCGGCATCGCCAACTCGGCAAGGCCCAGCGCAATCGAGAAATACCCCAGCCCGGCTGCCATTTCGTCGTGCATCGAGCGGGACCGCCCGGGCAGGGCGGTTTTCGGTACCAGGCTGCTCATGCTGAAGCTCCGTTGGGTAGCAGCACCACCTTGATGCACCCGTCCTGCTTGTCGCGGAACGTCTTGTACATCTCCGGCCCCTGTTCGAGCGGGACCCGGTGCGTAATGACAAAGGATGGATCGATCTGCCCCTCGAGGACCCGGCGCAAGAGATCGTCGGTCCATCGGTTGACGTGGGTCTGGCCGGTGCGCAGCGTCAGCCCCTTGTTCATCAGCGCACCGAACGGGATCTTGTCCAAGAGGCCGCCATAGACCCCCGGGACCGACAAGGTACCCGCCGGCCGGCAGACGTAAATCATCTCGCGCAGGACATGCGGCCGGTCGGTCTCCAGCATCATCGCCTGCTTAGCGCGGTCGTACATCGAGTCGATCGTGGCGGTCGCGTGGGCCTCCAACCCGACCGCATCGATGCATTTTTCTGGTCCCTTGCCGCCGGTCAGCTCATTGAGGCGCTCGACGGTGCTTTCCTCCTCGAAATTGATCGGGATCGCGCCAGCCGCCTCGGCCATCGACAGGCGCTCGGGTAGCCGGTCGATCGCGATTACCTGCTTGGCGCCGAGCAGGATCGCGCTGCGGATCGCCATCTGTCCGACCGGGCCGCAGCCCCATATGGCGACCGTGTCGGTCGGCTGGATGTCGCATTGCACCGCGCCCTGCCAGCCGGTCGGAAAGATGTCGCTGAGGAACAGCAGCTTTTCGTCGGGGATGCCGTCCGGAACCTTGATGTGCGTCGCGTCGGCGAACGGCACGCGCAGGTATTCGGCCTGCCCGCCCTGATACCCGCCAGTCAGGTGGGTGTAGCCGAACAACCCGGCGGTGGTGTGGCCGAACGCGGCGTCGGCAAGCGCCTTGTTGCGGTTGGTGCGCTCGCAGACCGAGAAATTGCCGCGCCTGCACTGCTCGCATTCGCCGCAGATGATCGTAAACGGGATCACGACCCGCTCGCCGACTTTGAGTTTATGCTTCGCGCCGGGGCCAACCTCGACGACTTCGCCCATCGTCTCGTGACCCATGACGTCGCCGTTCTTCATGCCAGGCATGAAGTGATCGAAAAGGTGCAGGTCGGAACCGCAGATAGCACAGCTCGTGACCTTGATGATCGCATCGCGGTCCTCCTCAATTTGGGGGTCGGGAACACTGTCGCAGCGGATATCCGCTGTGCCGTGCCATACCAAGGCTTTCATATTGCTCTCCAAAGAAACCGCGATTCTGTCTTGTGCTGCACAATAATCAGCGTCGGCGCGGCTGGAACCGATGCATCAAAACGCGGTCTTCGGGAAGACGTTCCACTTCAACCCGAGTTAGCGTAGGTTAAAAAAAGTCACTTTCTGTTTTGAATTTGAATGCCGAATAGCCTCATCTACGCGGGTGCTGTGCAATTTTCTTTTTGGTAGCGCGGAAAAGCAGGTCGGTAGCTCCTTGCCAAGGCAGCGCAAGATGGGGATTGTTTCTCAATCTGGTGCACGAGATGGTCGGTTTTGCCGCACACGGCTGATGGAGCTTGAGGCCGAGAGGCTGACGGGTGCGGCGCATGGCGAGCGCGGCCTCGATCGCATCGCTCACCGCAACGGTTACCGCGATCGGGTCTGAGAGACGCGCGCCGCCGTGGCAGGCCAAGCTGTGCGAGGGATCTCTGTCGGCCGGCGGCGACTAAGCTAGCCGCCTGCCTTCACCATTTGCCTTTCCAGCTTTAAGAAAATCCTAAGTAACTTTAATGAATTCCAGCATTTTAGAATTATCTAATTCGATTTTTGCTAGAGCCCTGGGATGCCGTTTCCCGTTTTGCTGTTCTAAAGACATCCTACAGGGAGAGATCTCGGTGATGTCATGCCAGCAACTAGACCTCAATCGAGTGCTTGTCATTGACGATGACCCTGCCTTCGGAAGATTACTGACTAGGGTTGGCGAAGGGTTATCTCTTGCGGTGACGGTTACGGAGGACCCCAGCACGTTCATTAAGACCGTGCGAAGCTGGCAACCAACCGTGGTCATCATTGCGCTGCAAATGCCAGGTGCGGATGGGATCGAATTGATGCGCGAGCTTGTCGCAGACAAGTGTGCCGCGGACGTGATCCTCGCCAGCGGCGTGGATACGCGCACACTCCATACCGCGCTGCGGCTCGGCCGCGAGCGCGGGCTCAAAATGGCAGGCGTGATAAAAAAACCGGCTCGGGTTCCGGCCGTTCGAGAAGTTTTGTCCCGCTTCCAGCCGGCCCAAGGCCCCCTGGTCTCAGTCGAGCTAATGCAAGCGATTGAGAGCGACCAGCTCTTTCTGGAGTACCAGCCAAAGCTCGACTGCCGCCTTGCCCGATATACCGGCGTTGAAGCTCTGGTGCGCTGGAATCATCCTTCCCGCGGCCTGGTGAGACCAGATCAATTTGTTACGTTGGCCGAAGAAACGGACCTCATTGACCCGCTGACCGATTGGGTGTTCACGCAGGCGGTTCGCCAGGGCGCCGCCTGGCAGCATCAGGGGTTGGAGCTCGATGTTGCAGTCAACATTTCGGCCAAAAATCTGGCAATGCCGGATTTTCCCGACCGCCTCGCGGCTCGTTGCGGAGAGTGCGGGATCGATCCCGACACCATGATCCTCGAACTGACCGAAACTGGTGCAACCCGCGACGCGCTACAAATGATGGAGATGCTAACTCGGCTTCGTCTGAAAGGCTTTCGGCTCTCGATAGACGATTTCGGCACCGGGTACTCGTCGATGAGCCAGCTCCAGCGGATGCCGTTCTCCGAAATGAAAATCGACCGGTCTTTTGTCACGACTATGGAGGAAGAACCCGATTCCAAGGTGATAGTAGAGATGAGTATCAACCTGGCCGACAAAGTCAACCTGAACAGCGTCGCCGAGGGCGTCGAGAGCAAAGATATATTAGCATCGTTGCTCCAGCTTAATTGTAATACCGCTCAAGGGTATTTCCTCAGTCGGCCACTATCACCAGAGGCTGCGACAGAATTCCTGATTCGCGAGCACGCCAGCTGTTCGAATTTGGTCCCGTCCTTTGTCCCTTCGTCGGCAAGCTGAGGGATCCAATAATTTCTGCGACTCCTTTGCGATGGTTGGAGTTGTAGCTATTATAGTCGTTATGTATCCGTTTAATCCTGATCCTGAAATGCAGAGGTGACGACCTGCACGTTCAAGGTAGTCATAGAATCCGATGACGATCGATGGCACGCCTATTGCCCAGCACTTGCCGAATACGGTGGGGCGACGTGAGGTGAAACACGAGAGCACGCTCTCGCGAACCTAGAAGCTGTGGTTAAGATGGTGGTCGCGAGCCCAGTCGAAAAGCATTACGACGAAGTGTCGATGCTCGACACGAACGGACTGAACATCCGTGTGTCGGTGGTTCAATTCCGCCCCTGGGAACCACCCTTTTTAAGGCTCGAGGCGCCGCGCCTGGAAGAAGGCGCGCAGCCGCGCCGCGGCGGCCCGCTCGGCAATCCCGCCATAGATTTCCGGGCGATGATGGCAGCTTGCGTCCGCGAATAGCCGCGGGCCGTGCTCGACCGCGCCGCCCTTCGTGTCGTAGGCGCCGAAGTAGAGCCGGCGGATGTGCGCGAGTGCGATTGCCGCGGCGCACATCGGGCACGGTTCGAGGGTCACGTAGAGGTCGCAGTCGTCGAGATAGGCGCGGCCGAGATGGGCGGCGCCGGCGCGCAGCACCAACATCTCGGCATGCGCGGTCGGGTCGCGATCGGCTTCGACCCGGTTGCCCGCGACGGCGAGCACGGTGCCGGTGCGATCGAGCAGCGCCGCTCCGACCGGGACATCGCCGCGGTCGCCCGCCAAGGCCGCCTGGGCCAGCGCCAGCGTCATACCCGGTGGGATTCCGTCGGGATCCCGCGGCGTGCCGCCGTGTTTTCCATTGCGGAAAGGGAGGTCGGACATGACGCAATCGCACCCGGACGACAAAGACGCCGAGAAAGTGCACCAGCAGCAGCACACCGGCAATCACGACAAGCCCGGACCCGAGCGCGGCGGCAGCGACCGCCATGGCGGCACTCGCCATGGCGCCGAGAATGTCGAACCGGCCGCTTCGCCGACCCCCACCGGCACCAAGGGCTGATCCAGCCTGTTTTTGGGGCGGCGGCCGCGGATGATTCGTCAGGCTCACAATATGAAATGATGAGCACAGGCTGACGCTCGACCGGTATTGTCGCGGGTGCGGCCGCCGGTGCGTTATCCGGGCTGGCGATCGGCTATGGCGAATTCCGCGACAGGATCCATCATGCTAGCCGACCGGTACGGGCTTCCCTTGTCCACCACATCCGCGGCGGCGCGAGATGCCTATCTGCGGGGCTGCGAGGCGAAGCTGACGATGTACCCCGGTGCGATCGAGGCGTTCGATCGTGCCATCGCCGCAGACCCCAACTTTGCCCTGGCCCATGCCGCCAAAGCGCATGCGCAGCTGGAAAGCGGCAACGCGGCGGCGGCTCGCGGGTCCATCGCCGCAGCCGGTTCGCTTGCCGCCGGATTGTCGGCGCGAGAAGCCAGTCACATCGCATTTTTCGGCCTGCTGGTCGCGGGCGAGACCGCGGCCGCGCTTGCTGCATTGCACGCCCACCTCGAGGCTTGGCCGCGCGACGCCCTGGTACTCGGCACCACCGCGTTCACCAACGGGCTGATCGGCAATTCCGGTCGCGCCGGGCAGAAGCGCGCGCTGCTCGCGCTGCTGGACAGCCTTGCCCCGAGCTGGGGCGATGATTGGTGGTTCTTGGCCCATCATGGCATGGCGCTTTCGGAGAACGGGCAGCCGGATGCCGCCCGGCCAAAGATCGAGCGGTCTCTTGCCCAGAACCCGAACAACCCATGGGCAGCGCACGCCCGCGCGCATCTCAGCTATGAGCAGGGTGATGCCGAGGCGGCCCGCGCCTTCCTGGCGAATTGGCTCGCCGCCTATCCGCGCAGCGGCTTGTTGTACAGCCACCTCAGTTGGCATCTCGCGCTTGGCCATCTTGCGGCCGGCGACAACGCGGCGGCGTACGAGCTGTTCCGGGAAGCCGTCTCGCCCGACGTGCACACCGGGCATCTGCGCGGGAAGGTCAACGATTCGGTTTCGTTTCTGTGGCGCTGGGAACTCGCCGGGAACCCGCGGGACGCCGACGCATGGCGCCTGGTGCACGAATTTGCGAACGGCGCGTTGCCGCGCGCCGGCGTGGCGTTTTCCGACATGCACATCGCGCTCGCGCAAATCGTGGCCGGCAATGACGCGGCGCTTGCGGAGCGCGCACGGCACATCGCAGAACTCGCACGCGACGAGCGTTACCCATCGGGCCCTTGCGTGCCGGCGGTGTCGCGCGCCTTCGCCGCCTTCGAGACCGGAGATTTCTCTGCCGCAATCGACTTGCTGGAGCCGATCGCCGGCCAGCTCGAACGCATCGGCGGCAGCCTCGCCCAGCTTGACCTGGTAGAATTGACCCTGGTGAAGGCCTATCTCGGCGCGGGCCGTTTCAACGCCGCGCGGAACCGCACGGCGAGGATACGGGACACCGGTATGGCTCAGATCTCGATCCGATAAATTCGTGCGGCCGTATCGTGAAACATCGCGGCGCGTTCCGCGTCCGAGTAGCTCCGTGAAAACCGCTTGAACGCGTTGAACAGGATGGGGTGCGAGAAAGACACCTTGTCGACCGGAAAGTTGCTTTCGAACATGCAGCGGTCGGGGCCGAACTGCTCGATGCAATAGCTCAGCAGCGGTGCCATCGCCGCAGCCAGCTCCTCGGAGCCGATCGGCTTGTCGCGCAGATGCCAGTCGAAGCCGAAGCGCGGCATGCCGATGCCGCCGAGCTTCAAAACCACGTTCGGGCATTTGGCGAGTTCGGCCATGCCGCGGCGCCAGGCCGCCATCACCTCATGATCGTGGCCGGCGAATGGGCCGGTGCGGTTGAGCCCGCCGAGATGGTTGATGACGATCGTCACCTCCGGCACCGCCCGGACGAAGGCCGTCATTTCCGGCAGCTGCGGAAAGCAGCAGATCGTGTCCAGCGACAGACCCATCCGGCCCAGCACCTTGGCGCCGGCGCGGAACTGGGGAGTGGAGAGCACACCCGCCACTTCGCGGCTCTCGACCCGGGGGTCGGCATCCCAGGTCACGATATGGCGAATTCCCCTGAAACGGTTCGGGCTGGCCGCCGCCAGCGCCTCAAGGACCGGCGCCACCCGGTCGCCGAGCTTCAGATCGGCATGGCCGACGATCGCCGCGGCGGCGCGGCATTTGCCATAGAGCCCGCTGGCGCTCGCGGCGGCAAGACCCTGGACGAACTCGACCTCGCCGACCGGCCGCATCTCGACCGGCCCGTCCGCCCGGTACATTGCGCGCGCCTCGATGAACACGGTCGAGCGCACGTCGTGGCCCTGATCGACATCGGCGATCAACTCGGGCAGCAGGTAGCGCTGGTACGGGATGCGGGCGGTGCGGAAATCCCAGAAATGATGGTGCGGGTCGCAGATCGGCAGCTCCGGCTCCAGCGCCGGTTCCCGGGTCAGCGCCAGCCAGTCGTTGCCGCCATAGGGCATGATCTACCTCCCTCTCACCCGCTGCGCCGTCACGCCCGGGCTCGTCCCGCAAGCAACGCGGATAGCCGGAACTGGCGGCGACCCCACCCGCGGCTATTCCGCGGCGGCGGCGACCTTCGCCGGACGGAACGCCGGCATCACCTCCTTGGCGAACCGGTCGAGGTCCTCCAGCTGGACCTCGAGCGGCGTGCCCAGCGGCGTGGCGCAGATCACCCGATCGATGCCGGGGTACCGCTTCTCGACGGCCTTCAGCTGCTCGATGATGTCATCGGGCGTACCGGCCAGGAAGCCGCCGGCGTTCACGGCATCCTCGATGGTCGGCAATTTGACCGTGGCGGCGCGGCTGGGATCGCGCATCGCCGCGATCTGCTCGTCGCTCAGCGCCCGCACCAGGCGCAATTCGCCGAACATCTTCATGTTCTCTTCGTAATGCGGCGCCGCCTCGCGGATCGCCTGCTCGCGGCTCGATGAGATGTGGAACTGGTAGCCGAGCGCCATTCTTTCACCGAGTTCGAGCTTGACGCCGCGGCGGGCATAGGCGGCCTGGAAGCCGAGCATGTGCCGCTCCACCGCGCCGCCCTCGGCCGAGCCGCCGCCGATGACGCCATTGATGCCGTGCTTGGCCATGAAGTCGAAGGCGCGCTCGGAGCCGCTCTGGATCGGCTGCCAGCATTCGACCGGGAAGCGCTCCGGCGCCGGCACCAGCGTGATCTCCTTCAGCGTATAGCCGCGATAGGGAACCTCCGGCGGGATCGTGTAGTACTTGCCCTTGTGCGAAAAGGGCTTGCCCTCGAACGACTTGAACAGGATGTCGACGGCTTCCTCGAATATCTCGCGGTTGGCGTTCTGATCGATCAGCGGCGAGCCGAAGGTTTCGACCTCGCGCGTGTGGTAACCGCGGGCGACGCCGAAGATCACCCGCCCGCCGGTCAAGACATCCGCCATTGCATAGTCTTCGGCGAGGCGCAAAGGGTGCCACATCGGCACGACGTTGAAGCCGCAGCCGATCTTGATATTTTTGGTCACGCCGCACAGGTGCATCGCCATCATCAGGAGGTTCGGGATCAGTTCCGTGCCTTCCGGTTGGAAATGATGTTCGGCCATCCAGAACGTGTTGTAGCCGCGCTCGTCCATGCACTTGGCATAGGTCACGACCTTGTGCAGCGCCTTGGCCAGTTCCTCCTTTGAATAGCAGCGCTCGTTGATCGGCGTGCCGGTATAGCCGAGCTTCTCCATATCGGCGGTGCCGTAATAGGAGCTGTCGAATTTCGTGATCATTGCCGTCTCCCTGCCCGAACCGAAGCTGCGGGAAGCGTACCGCATCGTGCCGTCGCAAGCTTACATCGGATTGGGTCGGCAGCTATGCGTCTGATATCCGGCCTCGTGTTCCGTCCAGAACGCCGCGACGCGACCGACCGACGACATCCGGCTCCGGGCCGCAAAGCCGGCGGCATTGGCCTGTTTTCGTCCGCTTGCCGGATGACGCCAATCTGTCGCACTTGATCGCGCCGCTTGCGGCGACATATCACGACCGCAGTGTTCGTGTTTTCCGACTGGATCACGTGACCGGACTTGCGTGAGGCTTCCGCCGATCCGGCGGAAGTCGGATCGGTCTTTATCCTCTGCCGACACTCCAGACAGCCCTTTCGCGCGGGTCGTCTTTCGACCCGAGCGGGCAGCGTCGTGTGACGCCCCGCCGACATTGCTGCAAAGGGGCGTAAATCACTTGTCAGATTTCTCCGAGCTTGGACTTTCCCCGACGATCCTTGCGGCCCTTGCCGCCGAAGGTTATGCGGAGCCGACGCCGATCCAGCTTCAGGCCATTCCACCGGTTCTGAAGGGACGCGATCTGTGCGGCATCGCGCAAACCGGCACCGGCAAGACCGCCGCGTTCGCCTTGCCGATCCTCCAGCGCCTGTCGGAAATGCCGCGGGCGCCCGCCGGGCACACCTGCCGCGCGCTCGTACTCAGTCCGACACGGGAGCTGGCGAGCCAGATCGGCGACAGTTTCCGCGCTTACGGCGCCGGCACGCGGCTGTCGGTTGCGGTCGTGTATGGCGGCACGCCGATCGGCCGCCAGCGGCAGCAACTCGCCCGCGGCGTCGAGATCCTTGTCGCGACGCCGGGCCGCCTGCTCGATCTGATCGACACTCGGTCGCTGACCTTGTCGGCGGTGCAGGTCCTGGTCCTCGACGAAGCCGACCGCATGCTCGACATGGGCTTCATCCACGCCCTCAAACGCATCGTCAAGCTGTTACCGAGCCAGCGTCAGACGCTGCTGTTCTCGGCGACGATGCCGCGTGCCATCGCCGCTCTGGCACAGGATTATCTCAACGATCCGGTCACGGTGGCGGTGACGCCGGCAGCGACCACGGTCGAGCGCGTCGACCAGAGCGTCGTGTTCGTGCCGAGCGAGCGGAAGCGGGATCTGCTTGCGAGCTTGCTGCGTGACCCGGCGCTCGACCGCGTGCTGGTATTCACCCGCACAAAGCACGGCGCCGATCGCGTCGTGCGCCACCTCCGGGCCGACGGCATCGAGGCGAGCGCCATTCACGGCAACAAATCCCAACCGCAGCGCGAGCGGGCGCTAGCCGGTTTTCGCGACGGCCAGGCCCGCGTGCTGGTGGCTACGGACATTGCTGCGCGCGGTATCGACGTCGACGGCGTATCGCATGTCATCAACTTCGATCTGCCGAACGTGCCCGAGGATTATGTGCATCGGATCGGCCGCACCGCGCGAGCGGGCGCCGCCGGGATCGCCATCGCATTTTGCAGCGATGAGGAGCGGCTTCATCTGCGCGATATCGAGAAGCTGACCCGGTCCCGGCTGAGGCCGATCCCGGCGGCAATGGCGGCGGCTCGCGACAGCGTCGAGCGGCCGGAGCGGGCGGCACCGTTACCGCAGCCCCGGCCTGCAGCGAGGCGGGTTCCGGCCGCCCCGGCTGCCACACCGCCGCATTCGAAGCGGGGCGCAGTCACCGGTTCTCGGCGCCAGGTCGCGACCGGTCCGCTTCCGAATTTCTTGCATCGTCAGGCTTCGGCCGCGGGCGCCGCACCGGAGCGACGCACCGCACCGCGGCGCCGCGCCGCCGGGGCTCCCCGCTGAGGGCTAAAGATCCGCGGCTTCCGCCGGTTGCCCCGGCTGTCGCGAGCTACCGCCTCGGAAGCGAACTCCATATCTCGCGCAGCGCATCCTCGGCCACGAAGATGATGTTTCCGAGCGTTCTGAAATAGGGACGGTACCCGCGCTCGGACAGCAGGTTTATGAGGCGCTCGGCCTCGTCGCGATCCGCCCCGCTCACGGCCTCGGCGCAGATCACGGTCGGCTTGGAGCGGTCGAACGTGGCGCCGGCGAGGACCGCATAGTCGAAGCCCTCGACATCGACGGTCAGAAGATCGGGAAACCTGCCGCCGTTATAGCGCTCGATCACCTCGTCTAGCGTGATCGCAGCGATCTGCTTTACTTCACGGATTCGAAATTCGGGATGGAGCCGGACGAAGTCCTCAGCGGTGCGCTTGTCGAACGTGTTCCGACCCGACCATTCGTCGATGCAATAGAAGTCGAGTTCGCCGGGACAGGGGGCAATGCCGACATTGAGATTGACGTCTTCAGGCCGCTGCTCCAGGAACGCGGTGATCAGGTTCGGGTTCGCCTCGATATTGATACCCCTACACCCACGCTGATAGAGCAGTGCGGTGTTGCTGATATTAAGGGGGTGATACGCTCCAACATCGATGTACTTCGGGGTATGAACGCCCAATAAACTGAAGATATTTAGAAAAATAAGATCTTCGCCGTGTTGTGCGTAGCTCATATTGCCGAAAGCTTGATCCGGGTGCGGTTTGGCTGGCATCGCTCCGGCCGGGGAGGCGCCATGCTCGAGTATACGATCTACCTTCCTTTCGATGTGGATCAGGCGTTGCAGGGCTTCCGACCAATCACCTGGCATAATATCGTTTCCTGTGCTGGCCGCTGGCGCCATCGGCAATTCCAGAAGAAGCGGCGGATCGTCCCTAAACCGACCAGGCACGCTCGAGAATAGCCCACGGCCGTGGCGCTGCAGCCGACGGGCTCTCGACCGCCAAGCGCTCCAAAGAAACGACGGCGTACCCACGTCCAGGCGCACCGTCCGTAAGCAGAGGCGCGATCAGCAGCGCCGATCTGTCTTCGGTCGAGGATAAAGCGGCCGTCGACCCGTTGACCGCGATGCGATAAAGGGCTTTATCGCGCGGCTCTGGCAGATGAAGTTCGATTGCAACGTATCTCGCCCGGAAGCTGGGTAGAGGCAACACGAAGTCCAGCGAATCGGTGAAAACCGGCGTGCCGATTTCATTGGGTATTCCAAAACTACCCTGCCCAAGGGCTCGGCACCCCAACCCGTCAACCGAAAAAAGCAGTGGCAGATATTCGCAGCCGGCACTTGCCGCCTCTGCGCGGTACTGCTCCACCAGTGAGCTCCTGCGGTTCGCCGCGCTCTTGTCAACCGGGCCGGGGGCGGACGGGGCGGGAAGCCCCAGAGCCTGCTCGATGACTGAGAGAGCCGCAGGCTCGAACAACTCCGTTCCGATGTTGCCGCCTGCGCGCCAGCGCGCGACCACATCCTCAGGATTTGCCAGGGAATCGGTCGAGCTCCCATCGGGGCCTGCACTAAGACACCAGAAAAGCTCGTATTGCCGAACCCCCTCGCTGAAAAGCCCCTGTGTCAGCGCGAGCTGACACCCGGAAGGATCTCGCCAGTCGAACCTCGCCGCCAGTTCCGGCCGCTCATCAAGGACCAGCATCTCGAGCGGGGTGAGTTTCGCACCCTTCCACGGCACCGACCGGCCGATTAATTGCAAGACGAAATGCCGCGACAGTACGTGCCATAAGCGATGTTCAACCACGCCATGCAGCACAAACCATCGCAAGCCGGCGCGAAAATCAAAGCGGCCGGCAGTCGTGAATTGCGCGCGCAGATCACGACGGCCGAGGATGACCGCAGCGATAGGCGATGGCAGCGACAGCCTGCCGTCGAACAAGGTGCCATGCTCGATATTTCGCAGCGCGCCTATCATGGCCGGGCTGTGCCGCAAGCGGAACGCGCCTTGATCGTCAGGCAACGCGTGCAGCATGTCATCGCCGACCTGCGCCAGCACCGCTTCCGGCGGTGCGAGGCACTTGCCCTTCGCCCTGTCATTCTCGATGACCCGCGCGGTATCGAGAAGATCGGCGACCATCCGGCCGTGGTCGAAAAAGCCGAATTTCGCTACGGCATCGAAAATCATTTGCGGGTGCGTTTGCCCGTCAAAGCGAGCCTCGGGTCGGCTCTGAAACGACTCGATCCCAAATGCGTCCACTCGCTACCTGGCCGTTGCTGCGACTGCGCCGCATCGAACGACGAAGACCTCTCGCCGCAGCTGAAACGTCGGTCGGCGTTTCAACGACGCGAAATAACGCCGTCACGGCGCGAGCCTGGTGCAGACTGCCGTCGAGCAATTTGGGGTTGGCTTTGACGAGGCTGCGCGCGCCCGGGATCCGCTTTCCACCAAGTGCGGTCAGGCGAGCGCGAGCGGCTTCGTGCGGAGACTCATCGAAAATCAGCACTTCGCCGTCCGGCCTGGTAACGCGAATGGCCTCGGCAAGAAGCGTGGCCGCGTTTTCAGGACCGACCATCCGCAAATCAAGGAACAACCCATCGTAACTGTCGGTCTCGGCCGGGATGTGTACCGGCGAATACGGCCGGACTTCACCGATTTGTCCGACTTCTGCCGCCCTGCCAAAAAGCTCCAATGGTACGAAGCCATCAAAGGGCGTCTGCCCCGCGGGGAAGTGAGCGAAACACAATTTCAGCAAATCCAGGCCGCGCACGGCCACTGCCGTCCTTGAGCTGTTTCTGAACTGGGAGCGCGCCCGCGTCACCGCGGTTTCGAGCGGCGCGGCGGGGGACGGGGCGTCTTCGCCCACGTCCATTGCGCCCTGGAGTACAGCCGTCTTCGATGAGCGCGCAAAGCGCAGAACAAGGTCGACAATCTTTTCCGGGGCGTGCTCGGCCATGCATTCGGGGCCGGCAAATCCGCGAACGCAGGATCTCGCCCACTCCGGGCCGACCCACCAGCAATTGGCGCAGCCCTGCGACTGCACATTGACATTGGCGGGATATCCAAAAAAAGCGGCGGGGGTGGGACCGAACATCACGACGCTACGCGTCCCCATCGCGCGAGCCAAATGCACCAGCCCCCCTTCGGTATCGATATGGGCGTGCGCATGCTTGATAATCTGCGCAGTGTGGTCGAAGCTCGATTTCCCGCGCAGATCGACGGCAACGCCCTCGATCGGCGGTTCGTGCTCCTCGCCCAGCTGGACGGTGGTCCAGCCCTGCAGCTTCAGAAGCGCGACAACGGCCTGCCAAGTCGCTTTCGGCAGGTTTTTTGTCTGCACTCCGTTCGCCGCCGACATGACGCGGTCGGAGCCGTGGTGAACCGTGATATAGGGATTCCCGACCAGAGGAGCCACCAAGGCGGCATCGGCGGGCTCGACCGGGAAAAAATCGCCGGCATCGCGCGTGGCAATGGGTAAGTTCGCCGTATAGCCCATCAGATCGTATTCGGTCATGCCGCGGCGCATCGCTTCCTGCCCGAGCATGTTGTTCAGAAAGGGCCAGTCGCGGCGCACGAAGCGCTGCCACTCGCTCGACCGGGAATGCGCGGCCAGCAGGAATTCGTGCGGAATGCGCGACAGCGGTGGGGCAGCATACGTCACAGCATACCGCACGTCCACGAGGAGGTCGAAAATATCGAGGCAGGCGGCGAGATCGAAAAACTGCTGCTTCTGCTCGCCCTTCAGGCTTATCGTCGAGAGAACGTAGGGATTCGACGCGAAGATCCGGTGGGCCTCGGGATGGGCTTCGAGCACAACGATGCGGGCCGGAGAAAAGCGCTCGTAAAGCCGGCGCACCAGGCACGAATGGGTGATCATGTCGCCGAAACCGCCCGAGCCTGAAACCAGGATCGTGATCGGGTCAGTCTCGCCATTGTGCGGAAACAGCCCGAAAATGGCGCCGTCGAGCCCCAGTTTGGTAAGGCCGGCGAGCCATAGGTCGCGGCGCTGAACCAGCGTCAGCATACGCATTGCCGCATCGATGCGCACCGCCGGAAAGAGCTGGCGCTCGTCGGTCGCAGCTTCGGCAAGCAGAAGGGTAGCCTTCAGCATTCGCTCGAGGTTGTCGCGCTCGGATTGCAGTTCACCGATGCGGATGTTCGCCTCGGTCAGCCGGCTGAACAGCTCTCTGTTCTGGATGGCGGCCAGCTCCGCATCCCTGTTGCCTTGCAATTCCCCCTCCTCGGGCGGCGTCGCCCCTTGATAAAGCAGCTTGTTTTTGGTTGGCGAGGTCCGCGGGCAGGATTATAGGTCAACCGCCGCGAGAAGCGCACCTGTTGTATCGCGGCGCGCCCCCGCGCGGGCTGGATCCGAGGCGCCGGGTGTGCCCGGGTTGACCGCACCGGCCGTGTCAGGCGAATCTGAGCGCCTGTTCCGCCGGGCTCGCCTTTGCGCCCGTGAACGCAGCCATTTCCCGCCCCTTCCGGGAACCTCGAGATGAAGCCGATCAGGGCATCCGCCGCGATAGATCCGCCACCGACGCCCATGATCGCCGGCGTGATCCCGCTGATCGACGTCGCCGGCCATCTCGCCGGTGACCGCGAAGCCGGCCGAAAGGCGGCGGCGCAACTTCGGTGGGCGTTTGAGAATATCGGCTTTTATTACCTCGCCGGGCACGGGGTGCCGCAATCGCTGATCGACCGGAGCTATGAGGCGGCGGCCCGGTTCCATGCCCAGCCGATGGCGAAAAAGCTCGCGTTGAGGGTCGACGAGAACAATATCGGCTATCTGCCTATCGCAGACAGCCCTGCGCCGCAGGCCGCCGCGCAGGGCCGCAAGCCGAGCCAGAACGAGGCCTTCTTCCTGCGGCGCGAGCGCACCCCGGACGACCCGCGCGTCATTGCCAGGCGGCGCTTTCACGGCCTCAACCAATGGCCCGACGATCTGCCGGGATTCCGCGACGCGACGCTGGAATACATGCAGACCCTGGAGAGGCTGTGCCGGCGGCTCGTGCCGCTTTACGCCCTGGCGCTCGACCTGCCGGCCGATTTCTTCGACACCTGCTTCGCCGAGCCGCACATGATCCTGCGCCTGTCGCGCTATCCCGTGATCGATGGCGCGGACGGGACGGCGGCGAGTCTGGCGCCGCACACCGATTCCGGATTTATGACCTTGTTGCCGCCGAACCGGGTGCCGGGACTGTCGATCCTGATGCCAAACGGGCGCTGGCTCGACGCACCCGATATCGGGGGCGCCTACATCGTCAATGGCGGCGACATCCTGCATCGCTGGACCAACGAGCGGTTCCTGTCGACACCGCATCGGGTGCGCAATGTTTCCGGCCAGGTACGGCATGCGATTCCGTTCTTCTGCGATCCCGATCACGATTCGATCATCGAATGCCTGCCGAGTTGCCGTTCGGCGGACAACCCGGCGAAATACCCGCCCATCCGCTTTGGCGATTACGCGCTGTGGTTTGCCAGCAAGACTTACGGGCACATGGCGAACGAACCGGCCCTGCCGGATGCGATCATTGCGCCCGGCGCGCGCGCGACGGCGCGCTGGTAAACTGCGAGGGTTTATCTTGAGCTCCGCTTTGGGCGCCCCCTCTCGCCGGTGAAGGCCATTTCATGCTGACAGACCGCTACGACCTCGCCTTGTCCACCGGTTCCGCGGCTGCGCGTGACGATTACGTTCGGGCCTGCGATCTGGCGCTGACCTTCTATCCCGGCGCAGCGGAGGCCTATGACCGCGCCATCGCCGCCGATCCGCGCTTTGCGATGGCCCACGCCGGCAAGGCCCAGCTGCTGCTGCGGCAAGGTGACGTCGCGCCGGCGCGGACGGCGCTGGCGGCGGCGAAAGCGCTGGCGGCCGGATTGTCGGAGCGCGAAGCCAGCCATATCGCGTTCGTCGAGCTGGTGTTCGGCGGCCGCACCGACGCTGCGATCGACGCTTTGCATGCCCATCTCGCGGCTTTCCCGCGCGACGCGCTGGTCGTTTCGGTGGCCGCCAACCCGAACGGGGTGATCGCCAGCTCCGGGCGTCTCGGACAGAAGCATCGGATCGCGATGCTGATGGACAGTCTGGCACAGCATTATCACGATGATTTCTGGTTCCTCTCCTATCACGCGATGGCGCTGGCCGAGGATGGGCGGCTCGCGGCGGCGCGGGCGAAAATCGAGCAATCCCTCGCGGCGAACCCGAACAACGCACATGGCGCGCACGGCTTCGCTCATGTCTGCTACGAGAGCGGCGATCTGGAAGCGGCCCGCACCTTCCTGCCGTCGTGGCTGGCCACCTATCCGCGTGACGGCTTCTTCTACGGGCATCTCAGCTGGCATCTTTCGCTGTGCGAACTCCAGGCCGGGAATTGGCCGCAGGCGCTGAACCTGTACCGGGACGCCATCGCGCTCGAGCGGCACAGCGGCGGGCCGCAGCAGAAGATGTCGGATGGGGCGGCGTTTCTGTGGCGGTCCGAGCTTGCCGGCAATCCGCGCGACGCCGCGGCGTGGCGCGCCTTGTACGACTACGCCAACAGCGCTCTGCCGCATCCGGGCAACGGCCTCGCCGACCTGCATGTGATTCTGGCTCACGCGGTGCTCGGCGACGAGGCGGCGCTCGAGGGTCGCGCACGGCAGATGGAGGAATTGGCGGGGGCGGGGCGCTACCCTTCCGGCCCTTATCTTCCGGCGCTGTCTCGCGGGTTCGCGGCTTTCGAGCGCGGCGATTTTCCTGGCGCGATCGCGGCCCTCGCGCCGCTCGCGGGGCACAACGAACGCATCGGCGGCAGCCGCGCGCAGCACGATCTGATCGAGTTCACCCTGCTGCGGGCCTGCATCGAAGCCAATAGAATGGACGAAGCGCGCCGTCTGCTCGGCATCAGGAGGCCGGGCGCTGCCGGCGTTGCCGTCAGCGGGATTGCGGCAGTGCAGTGATCCGGCGATCATCGTCGCTTGCCGAATTGGGGGGAAGCGCATGACAGCGGATTATAATATCTGTCTCGGAACCGCGGGCTGGGGCGTCTGGCACAGCCCGGATGGCGGCCAGTCATGGACGCGGCATCGCGCCCCGTTTCCACTCAACAGCCGCATTCAGGCCCTGGTCGCCCATCCGCAGGAGGCGCAGACGGTTTTCGCGGCCGGCGATACCGGTTTGTTCGTCAGCCATGACGGCGGCGCGCGGTGGGAGCGCCTCGGCGCCGGTGAGAGCAGCGAGGGGGCGCTGCCGACGGTGTGGTCGCTGGCTGTCGACCCGGTCGACCCCGAGATCCTGTTTGCCGGCACCCGCCCGGCCGGGATCTGGCGCTCGCGCGATGGCGGACGGCAATGGCAGCGATTGACGCTCGACATCGCCCGCGAGTGCTCGATCGGCACGCCGTTCGTCACCAGCCTCGTCGTCGATCCCGATGACCATCGCACCGTCTGGGCCGGGGTCGAGATCGACGGCGTCTTCCGCAGCCGCGACGGCGGCGACAGCTGGACGCATCTCAAAAAGGGCTTGTACGACCCGGACATTCACGCCATGACGGTCGCGCCGACAAGTCCGAAGCGCGTCTACGCCAGCACGGCGCGCGACCTGTTCGTCAGCGACGATCTCGGCAACAGCTGGCGTGCCCTCGGCATCAAGCAGAAATGGCCGCTGCCCTATGCCCGCGGCCTCGCGGTCAAGCCCGATGATCCCGGCGTGCTGTTTGCCGGCTGCGGCGAGACCACGACCGGCACGACCGGGCACGTATTGCGCAGCACCGATTTCGGCGAAAGCTGGGAGACGCTGGATTTGCCGACCCGGCCCAACGCCACGATGTGGGGCCTCGCCGCCCACCCCGCGGCCCCCGACCGCCTCGTCGCCTTCAGCCTGTTCGGCGAGGTCTACGTCACCGACGATGCCGGCCAATCCTGGCGCAAAATCCCCCGCGAATTCGGCGAGATCAGGGCCGCGGTGTGGGTGCCGCACTGACGCGTCAGGTCAGGTCCGATCAGTTCAAAAGGTGGTCCCCGCCCGCGGGCGTGTCCCGCGGGCCTACGTATTCATCCTATGGCGTCTTACAAAAAAGACGTGGATGGCCGGGACAAGCCCGGCCACGGGGCCGAGAGAAGCAAAAAGATATGAGTGGATATTGCTTTAATCCCCTACATTTGTGTTCTGTAAGGTCCGTAGTGATGCGCGATCCGTAGGGTGGTTGACCCCAGCGAGAGCAAAAAACCCACCGACCCCTCCGGAATCGATGGGTTCCGCCCCGCCAACTCATCCTACGCGTACTATTGCAGATCCAATAATAACAATCATCTAAATAGCAAGACGCTACAAAAAACTGATTGGATCATGAGAAGCAAGGCGGGAGGCTCACCGAAGACGAGGGAACGATTGTGAAGGCTCTGCCGCCCGGTGTAGGCGATTTTCTTGACCCCTTCAATCATCCTCCATACGTGAAAGCGCTCAGGGAGCGGCCGGCTACGCAGGTATGACGCACAATCTCAAAGACGCCACCGCTACGGAAGCCATCGGTGAGGATTGGGCGAAATTGAAGGTTTCGCCTTGCTGGACCGGCCTTCCGATGGCGGTGTGGATTACCGAAAACGACGATTACCCTCGCGATGTGCGCGTCAAAGTCAGCACTTTTCACGGCGGTCGTGGCTCTTGGCGCACCGCTCCGTCGATAGGTGTGCGGCCGCAGCCGCATGAAATTGTACCGGGCAGCTTGCCGGCTTCGGATGTTGCGCTCGCCAGCCGCTGGATCGATCTCAACGGCGACGTAATCATTGATTATTGGAATGGCGTTATCGATTTCGATGAAGTTACAGCGCGGCTTCGACGGCTACAGCCGTAACTAACCTCGATCCAACGAAGGTGTCATTCCCATAGCGGCTGCTTAACCGCGGGATAGACCTCGTATCTCCCGCCCGCTCTCAAGAAAAGGCGCTTAGCCGCGCCAAGTCAAACCCGTACACCCGCGCGGTGTTGAGGGCGGCGATTTTGGACTGGTCGGGTTCGGGCACGCCGGCGAGGATTTCCGCCAGGATCTGGCGCGAGCGCGGGAAGGTCGATTCGCTGTGCGGGTAATCGGAGCCCCACATCATGTTATCGGTGCCGATCACGTCGCGCAGGCGGATGCCGATCGCGTCCTCCTGGAAGCTCAGCACGACGTTGCGATGAAAGAAGTCGCTCGGCAGCAGGCCGTTCTTGAACCGGTAAATCGCCTCGCCATGGCGCTCGCGGTAGGTGTAATCCATCGTCGACAGCAAATGCGGCGCCCAGGCCAGCTCGAACTCGACGATTGCCAGGGTCAGGCGCGGATAGCGCTCGAAGACGCCGGAGAAGATCAGGTCGCACAAGGACAAAGCCGGGTAGAAGGCTTTGGTGGCGCGGCTGCTGGCGTCGCGTAGGGTCTTCTCGCCGACGCCACGGATCTTGCCCTGCCGCCGCGTCGCGGTGTGCAGCGAGAGCGGCATGTCGAGCGCCGCTGCCGCG
>Ga0213875_10001035_pt1 | contig 19625 bp, 18 predicted proteins | sample BarmaccomBMRX_R8_FD_160105 | JGI IMG/M metagenome (GOLD analysis project Ga0213875, IMG submission 160105) | Root-associated microbial communities from Barbacenia macrantha in rupestrian grasslands, the National Park of Serra do Cipo, Brazil - RX_R8 | ecosystem: Host-associated > Plants > Roots... | reverse complement strand
CGCCGACCGCGTAACCGGCGGCGGCCAGCGCGGCCGTCCAGGGGATGCAGCCGATCGTGGTGTAGACCCCGAACTTGAGCGGGCGCATCGCCGCCAGGCCGGCCGGCAGCGAGATGAACGTGCGCACCACCGGCAGCAGCCGGCCGATCAGCACCGCCCGCGGCCCGTAGCGGTCGAACCAGCGGGTGGCGACCTCGATGTCGTGCTCGCGGAGCCAGACCCGGCCGCCCCAGCGGCGCAGCGCGGCCTGGCCCCCGTAGCGGCCGACCGCCCAGGCCAGGTAGCTGCCGACCACGTTGCCGGCCACCCCGGCCACGATGACCAGGGTCAGGCTCAGGTGGTGACCGGCCACCGCCCCGGCCGCCAGCGCGCCGCCGAGGGTCATGATCAGTTCCGACGGGATCGGGATACAGGCCGACTCGGCCACCATCAGGATGAACACGGCCAGGTAGCCGTAAGTCGCGATGAAATGCTGCATGGTCTCGCTCTCGGTCGTCGGTGGAAGGTGGGAGGGTCTCGCCGGCGGGGGCCGGGCCGGCCGGGGTCCCGTCGGCCGGGCTCGGGGTGCGGCGGCGGCGCAGGCGGCGGACGGCCATCCGGGCCAGCAGTACGGCCACCAGCAGCGCCAGCGCGGCCAGCTCGTAGCGGCCGTACCGGGTGATGGCCGGGTAGAGGGTGGCGACGTGGTGACCGGCCAGGTAGCCGGCGCTGACCCAGGTGCCGACCCAGAGGGCGGCACCGATCGCGTTCAGGATCAGGAACTTCGCGAAGCGCATCCCGGTCAGGCCGGCGATGATCCCGTTGGCCTGGCGCAGCACGTCGACGAAGCGGGCGAGCGGGACGATCTTGCTGCCGTGGCGGGCGAAGAACCGCTCGGCCCGGGCCACCCGGTGCGGCGGAAGCAGCACGTAGCGGCCGAACCGGGCCAGCAGCCGGCGGCCGCCGCGACGGCCGATGACCCAGCCGATGCAGTCGCCCGCCACCGCGGCGGTGAACGCGATCACCCCGACCGCGACCACGTTGAGGCGGCCGGTCCCGGCGTAGACGGCGGCCGCGATCATCACGGTCTCGCCCGGCACCGGCAGCCCGAAGTCTTCGAGCAGCAGCAGCCCGCCGACCGCGGTGTAGCCGTAACGGTCCAGGTAGGGGGCGATCGCCCCGAGTACCCCGGGGAGGGCGGGGCCGGTCATGCGGCCGCCCGCCCACCCCGGGAAGCGATCCCGGTGGTGCGGGCGTTACCCGTACGGAGCCGTGACATGGCACAATCCTCTGGACGGAGTTTCTACATTCTCGTAGAACTTCTACATGATTGTAGATGCTAGCCCAGAGTGAGTGGAGACGACGTGGCTGACCGCCGGGCCGCCGGAGAGCTGGCGGACGAGGTACTCGGCATCCTGCAGGCGGCCGGCGAGCCGCTGACGCCGGCCGTGGTGCGCGAGCGGCTGGGCGGCGACCTGGCCTACACCACCGTGGTCACGATCTTGTCCCGGCTGCACGCCAAGGACGTGCTCGACCGCGAGCGGGCCGGCCGCGCCTACCGGTACTCGCCGGTGGCGGACGAGCCGGGGCTGGCCGCCCGCCGGATGGCGAGCGTGCTGGCGGCCGAGGCCGACCGCGAGGCGGTGCTGGCCCGGTTCGTGTCGGGACTGTCGGGCGAGGACGAGCAGGCCCTGCGGCGGATGCTGGGCGAGGCTGATGGGCCTGATGGGGCTGGTGGGGTCTCTGGGGCGGGCCGGGGGTAGGGGTAGCCGTGGATCTGACCGCCTTCCTGCCGCTGCTGCTGCCGCTGGGCGCCGCCGCCGGGGCCTGGCCGCTGGCCACCCGGCTGCCGCCCAAGCTGGCCACCTGGCTACTGACCAGCGCGGCGGTGGCGCTGGCGGCGCTGAGCACGGCGATCCTCGGGATCCTGGTGGTGACGGCGGCGCTGCGGCTGCCGTTCATCGCGTCGATCGGGCACCTGTCGCCGGCCGTGATCCGGCGCGAGGACCCCGCCTCGCTGTCGGCCGCCCTGGTGGCGGCGGCGCTGCTGGCGGTGGCCACGCTGGCCGCGGCCCGGGCGGGCTGGCGGCGGGCCCGCACGCTGGTGGCGGCCGCCCGCCAGGCCCGCTGCCTGCCGGGCACCGAGCAGGTGGTGGTGATCCCGGACGGGGCGGCCGACGCCTACACGGTGCCGGGCTGGCCGGGCCGGATCGTGGTCACCGAGGGCATGCTGGCGGCGCTGGCCCCGGCCGAGCGGCAGGTGCTGCTGGCCCACGAGCAGGCGCACGCGGACGGGCAGCACTACCTGTTCACCGCGCTCAGCCACTTCGCGGCGGCCGCCAACCCGCTGCTGCGGCCGGTGGCGGCGGCGGTCAGCTACACGGTCGAGCGCTGGGCCGACGAGACCGCGGCCGGGCGCTGCGGGGACCGGCGGCTGGCGGCCCGGGCGGTCGGCAAGGCGGCCCTGGCCTCGTCCGGCCGGGACAGTGCCAGCCGGGACGGGGCCAGCCGGGGTGGGGCGAGCCGGCGGGCGGCCGTGCTGACCGGCATCGCCGGGCCGGTGCTGGCCCCGGTCCGGCGGCTGGGCCGCCCGCGGACCCCGGGCCCGGTGCCGCGCCGGGTGGCGGCCCTGCTGGCCCCCGCCCCGTCGGCCCGCCCGCTGCTGATCGCGGCGGCCGCGGTGGTGGTGCTGGTCTCCGGGGTGGCGGTGCTGGATGCCGCCTACGACCTGCACGCGCTGGTCGAACTGGCCCAGGCGCCCGCGTTCCTGACCCACTCTTAGGGGTTCTGAACCGGCGGGAGGGCGGCCGCCGGGGTCGGCCGCCCTCCCGGTTTTCAGCGCGTCGGCGCGGGCTCAGCGCTCGAGGGCGGCGAGCTCCTCCTGAACGCGCTGCTCGTGGGCGGCGGCGTCGCGGCGGGCGCGGCGCGGGTCCCAGCGGCCGGTCATCAGGAAGATCAGCGGGATGAAGACCACCTCGCCGCCGACCGCGACCCACCACCAGTTCTTCCACTGGCCGGCCGCCGCCTTGGAGGCGTTCTCGACCGCGGCGCCGTGGGCCTGCAGGTAAGCCAGATCGGCCTTGGGCACCTTGGTCAGCGCGATCAGCTTGGCGGTGGCGACCGGGACGCTCACGCCTTCCTTCTGCGCGATGTCGCCAACCGCCTTGGCGGCGGCCGCACTGTTGGCCGGGTTGGCGTTGAGGGCGGCCTGGGTGGCCGGGTCGATGGCGGCCGCGGTGGCCAGCTGGGGCGCGTACCTGGTGCTCAGCGCCGACACCTGGGTGCCGTAGTTGACCAGCGGGGTCATCGAGCTGACCACGAACGGCAGGACCAGGGTGGACACCGCGATGACGACGCGGATGATCCAGCCCCAGACGGCCAGCCCGGTCGCGGTCAGGGCCGGGTTGTGCTTCTCCACGGTCTCGGTGAAGCTGGCCATCCAGGGCCCGTAGGCGATGGCCAGGAACACCGCCAGCAGGCTGATGGTCAGCACGAACGTGGTGTAACTGGTGTTCGGGTGACCGGCGAAGCTGCCGAAGATGATCGTCATCACGATCGCGCCGACCGCGCCGAGCACCATGAACGGCTTCCGGACCCGGACCCGGTCGGAGATGATCCCGACCAGGATCAGCGCGCCCGCGTCGAACGCCCAGAACCAGTTGCCGAGCCCGTTGGCCTTGGACAGCGAGTAGCCGAACAGGGCGGAGAAGTAGATGGTGAAGAAGCCGACCGCGGTGTAGTAGACGATCAGGAAGACCGAGATCGCGAAGGCCGAGCCGATCACGTCCAGCCGCAGCATCTGCCGCCACGGGTGCTGGAGGCTGGCCTGGAGGTCGATGCCCTTGGCGCGGGCCTCGATCAGCGCCCGGTCGCGCGCGCTGACCATGAGCTGGTCGCGCAGGCCGGGCGACAGCTCGCGCAGCGCCACCACCGCGATCGCGGCCACCACCAGGCCGACGATGCCGCAGATGACGAACTGGTCCTGCCAGGCGTGCAGGTGGGACAGGGTGGCGCTGGACACGATGGCGACGATCAGGCTGCCGACGACCGGCCCCAGCGTCCAGAAGCCCATGGCCGAGGCCCGGCCCAGCTGCGGGGAGAAGTCGCGGATCAGGGCCGGGGTGGCGACCAGGATGACCCCCTCGACCACCGCGATGGCGGAGAAGATGATGCCGTAGCTGAGCTTGTTGGGGGCGTTGGGGATGCCGAACAGGACCAGCAGGGCGGTGATGACCAGCCCGTAGGCGACCAGGTTGGCCCGGCCCCAGCGGTCGGCCAGCCCGGCCAGCAGCGAGCCGAACGCGCCGACGGCGTTGCCGACGACGATGATGTAGACGTAGTAGGAGAACGTCATGTGGAAGTTGGCGATGATCGTCGGCGAGACCGCACCGGGGATATACAGCGCGTAGTAGAGCTGGATCGTCGCCAGTACCACGATGCCGAGGTACAGCACCCGCCGCCCGGTGTTGGGATAGTGGTTCAGCTGCCTGTACCACAGGCCCGACGTCGCCAGCCGGAAAGCTGGGCGCCCGGTGGTGCCGTCCACGGTTGTTGTCATGTGCTCCCCTTTGAGTCAGTCCGGCCTGGAAAAACCCTTTCGGAAAAGCGAAACACCCAAAAGTACGTCTACGTACTTGAGGCATTTGCCCGATACTCTAGGCGCGTGGTTCACACCAGGCAAGGGGCGACGGGCGGGACCCTGGCCGGCACCCACGAGGGCAAGCCGGGGCTGCCGCGCGGCCGCAGCAAGCTGCCGGCTCCGGCCGTGCAGGCCTCGCAGCGCGAGCGGTTGCTGCGGGCGGTGGTGGCGGCGGTCGCCGAGGCCGACTACGCGGTGGTCACGGTGGCCGACATCGTCAAGCGCGCGCGGGTCTCGCGGGCGGCGTTCTACACGCACTTCTCGGACAAGGAAGGCTGCTTCCTGGCCGCCGCCCGCGAGGGCGGCCAGCTGCTCGACAGCTGGGTGGTGGGCGCGACCCGGGCCACCGCGCCGGGGACGGCCGACGAAGAGGTGCTGCGGGTGGCCTGCCGGGCGTTCCTGGCCTTCATGGCCAGCGAGCCGGAGTTCGCCAAGATCTTCTACGTCGACATGCCCGCGGCCGGCCCGCGGGCGGTGGACCAGCTGAGCCGGGCCCAGCGCCGGTACGCCGACCTCAACCAGGCCTGGCACGAGCGCGCCCAGCGCCGCCACCCGGACTGGCCGGTGCTGCCCGCCGACGCCTACCTGGGGCTCGCCGGGGCCACCGCCGAGCTGGTCAGGACCCGGGTCGACGCCGGCCAGACCGGCACCGTGCCGGAGCTGGAGGACACCGTGGTGGCGCTGCACCTGGCGGTGATGGCGGCCCAGCGCTGGCCCGCCGCCTCCCGCGGGCCGGACCGCGGGACGCACTAGTCCCGCCAGGTGATCAGTGCGTCCAGCGCCTCGACCTGATCGCCCCGCACCAGCAGCGGGTTGACCTCGAGCGCGGCCAGCCGGTCACCGAGCCCGGCCGCGACCGCCGCCAGCTGGGTGATCACCGCGGCCACGCGGGGCAGGTCGGCCGGGGGCGCGCCGCGGGCGCCGTCGAGCACGGCCGCGCCCCGCAGTTCGCGCAGGGCCGCGGTCACCTCGGCCGCGCTGACCGGCAGCGGGCGCAGGGCGGCGTCCTGGAGGACCTCGACCCAGATGCCGCCGAGGCCGACCGCCAGCATCAGGCCCCAGGCCGGGTCGCGGACGATCCCGGTGATCAGCTCGACGCCGCCGGTCCGGAACGGCTGGACCAGGACCGGGCCGTGGCCGGCGACCGCCCGCACCGCCCGGTAGGCCTGGCGGACGGCGGCCTCGTCGCCCAGGTCGAGGCGGACGCCGCCGGTGTCGCTCTTGTGGGCCAGGCCGGCCGCCTTGACCACCACCGGGTAGCCGAGTCCGGCGGCGGCGGCCACCGCGGCGTCCTCGTCGGCCGCGGCCAGACGGGGCACCACCGGGATGCCGTGGTCGGCCAGGAAACCGGCCGCGCGGTCTTCGGCCCACAGACCGGTGGCGCCGGCCGGGGGTGGCGACGCGGGGAGGGGCCGTTCAGGTTTTTCCGAAGTGTCAGTGGCGAGGAACTCACGCCGGGCCTGCGACCACCGCACGGCGGCGCCGATCGCGGTCATCCCGTGCTCGATGCCGCCCGCCACGTACGGGTAGCCGGTCTCGGCGATCAGCCGGCGGCCGACCGCGGTGACGTCGGTCAGCGCGTTGCTGACCACCACCACCGGTCGCGGCGCGGCCGCGATCCGGCGGGTGCTGGCCTCGAACAGCTTGCGGGCCAGGGCCGGGTCGGCGGGCTCGTCGCGGGCCGGGTCGGCCAGCAGCAGCACCACGTCGAGGCCGGGGTCGGTGACCACGATCTCCAGCGCCCGGCCGAGCAGGGTCCGGTCCACCACCACGTAGCCGGTGACGTCGAGCGGGTTGGCGACGTCGGCGAACGCGGGCAGCATGGCCTTGAGGGCGGCGGCGGTGGCGGCCGCGAACGGCGGCAGCGTCAGCCCCTCGTCCTCGGCCCGGTCGGCGATGATCTCGGACGCGCCGCCGGACGGGGTGACCACCCCGAGCCGGTTCCCGGCCAGCGGCTGGCCGTCGCCACCATCACGGCCGAGCAGTTCGGCCAGCACGCCGGAGGTGATGATCAGGTCCTCCAGCGACCGCACACGGACCACCCCGAGCCGCCTGAAAACCGCCTCGATGACCCGGTCGTCGCCGGTCAGCGCGCCGGTGTGGGCCTGCGCGGTGTGCTGGGCGGTGGTGCTGCGGCCGACCTTGAGGGCGACGATCGGCTTGCCCGCGGCCAGCGCCCGGCGGGCGGCGGCCGCGAACTCGGCGGGCTGCCGGATCGACTCCAGGAACAGCGCGATGACTCCGGTGGCGGGGTCGTCGACCAGGTGATTGACCACGTCGGTGACCGACAGCATCGACTCGTTGCCCATCGACACCAGCACGCTGATGCCGAGGTTGCGGGCCTGGGCCAAGCTGAGGACGGCGCTGGCCAGGCCGCCGCTCTGCAGCACCACCCCGACCGGGCCGCGCAGCAGCGGGACCGGGATCGGCAGCCCGTAGGGGGTGATGCCGGCCGCCGCGTTGATGTAGCCGTTGCCGTTGGGGCCGAGCACGGTCAGCCCCCGCTCGCGGGCGAACGCGACGATCTCGGCCTCGCGGCGGGCACCCTCGGGGCCGGTCTCGCCGAACCCGGCGGTGAGGATGACGAACGCCCGGATGCCGGCCTCGGCCCCCTCGCGCAGCACGCCGAGCACGGCCGCGGTCGGCACCATCACGTAGGCCAGGTCGACCGGCCCCGGCAGTTCGGACAGCGACCGGTGGGCCCGCTCCCCGTGCACCACCTCCGTGCGCGGGTTGACCAGGTAGACCGGGCCATCGAACTCGTGCACCCGCAGGTTCAGGTGCGTGTTGACCGACCAGCCGGACTTGTCGGTGGCACCGACCAGGGCGATCGCGCGGGGGTGGAACAGCTCGCGAACCCCCGAGGGGGCCGTACCGCCCGGGGTGCTCACTCCCCGATGCCACCCAGGCGGGCGTGGCCCTTGAGCAGGTTGCGGGCGATCGTCCGGCGCTGGATCTCGTCGGTGCCCTCGTAGATGCGCAGCAGCCGCAGCTCGCGGTACCAGCGCTCGACCGGCAGCTCCTTGGTGTAGCCCATGCCGCCGTGGATCTGCATGACCCGGTCGACGACCCGGTTGGCCATGGTCGCGCCGTCGAGCTTGGCGATCGAGGAGGCGTGCCGGGCGTCCAGGCCCTCCTGGACCCGCCAGGCCGCGTACAGGGTGAGCCACTTGGTCGACTCGATGTCGACCTCGGAGTCGGCGATCTGCCACTGGATGGCCTGGTAGTCGGCGATCGGGTGGCCCATCGAGACCCGGATCTTGGCGTAGTCGATGGCCATCTGCAGCAGCCGCTCGGCCGAGCCGATGGCCCGGGCCGGGATCAGGTAGCGGCCCTGCCGGATCCACTGCATGGCCAGCTCGAAGCCCTTGCCGGGCTCGCCCAGCATCGCGCTGGCGGGCACCCGCACGTCCTCGAACACCAGCGCGGCCGGGCCCCACTCCCCCATCGTCGGGATCGGCTCGGACTTCCAGCCCATGTCCCGGTCGACCAGGAAGCAGGTGATGCCGGCGTCCGGCACGACCGCGAACACCATCACGAAGTCGGCCTCGTTGCCGTTGGTGATGAACGTCTTCTCGCCGTTGATGACGTAGTCGCCGCCGTCCGGCTTGGCCGAGGTGCGGATGTTGCGGGCGTCGGACCCCGCCCCCGGCTCGGTGATCGCGAAGCAGGAGCGGCGCTCGCCCTCGATGGTGGGGATCAGGTAACGCTGCTTCTGCTCGTCGTTGGCGGCGTAGAGGATGTTGTCGGCGTAACCGCCGAACCCGAACGGCACGAACGTCCGCCCGCACTCCATCATCAAGATCGCCGACATCACCGCGCCGAGGTTCATGCCGCCGTACTCCTCGGGCGTGTTCACCCCCCAGAACCCGCTGCGGCGGGCCTTCTGCTGCAGCTCGCGGACGATGGAGCGGTCGAGCCCGGGCTGCCCGGCGCGCTCGTTGCGCAGCACCTCGGGCTCCAGCGGCATGACTTCCTTCTCGATGAAGGACCGCACGGTGTCGCGGATCTGCCGTTCCTCATCGCTGAGCGAGAAGTCCACCATCGGCTTGCCGACCTTTCTTCTGATCCTTGTGGTCTTTCCGGTCTTTCTGGAATCGGGCTCTAGTACTACCTCGACCCTGACCTCGGGTCGCGGAGTTGTCAAACCCCCACGCGCGCGGCTGGACCCCCTAGGGTCGGAACGTCCGGTAGAGCGACAAAATCAAACAGGGGAGGATCATTATCTTGAACATGAAACTGCGGGTCGCGGCCGCGGGCCTGGCCGCCGCGGCCATGGGCGGGGCTCTGGCGGCGACCGCCGTCAGTGCGCAGGCGGCCGGTCCGACGTACACCACGATCAGCAAGCAGTCGGCCGCCGACCCCGGCTTCGCCAAGTTCGGCTCGTCGTACTACGTCTACGCGACCGGCGGCGGCGACGGGATCCTGCCGATCTTCCGCGGGTCGTCCATCAGCAAGCCGTTCACCAAGGTCGGCAACGCCTACGCCAAAGCGCCGGCCGGGCTGACCGGCATCTGGGCGCCGCACGTGGTGGCGCGGGACGGGCGTTACTTCATGTTCTTCACCGCCGCTCAGGGCGGCGGCTCGCACTGCGTGTACTGGGCGGTGGCGGCCACCCCGACCGGGACGTTCGGCGCGCCCCACCGGCTGGTGTGCGGCAACGCGGCCAACACGGAGGCCATCGACCCGACCGTCTACGTGACCGCGGCCAAGGCGAACTACCTGGTGTGGAAGCGGGGCCACTACCACCCGGCGTTCCCGCAGGGCACGTTCCAGATCCAGGCCCGCAAGCTGACGTTCTCGGGGGCGAGCGTGAAGTTCAGCCCGGGCAGCAACCCGACGGTGACGCTGGCCGAGGTGGCCGACGGCACCGTGATGGAGGCCCCCAGCCTGGTCGCCCACGGCGGCAAGGTGTGGCTGTTCGTGTCCCGGAACCGGTTCGACACCAACGCCTACCACACCGACGTGTGGTCGGCCAAGGCGTTCGGCCCCGGCTTCAAGTACTCCGGCCCGGTCATGGCGACCGGGCAGGGATACGGGTACGGTCCTGGCGGAGCCGAGGTGATCACCGATGCAGGCGGGGTGACGCGCATCGCCTGGCACGTCTGGGAGAACTCCAAGCCGACGCCGTCCACGCCGGGGACCCGCATCGTCCGGGTCGCCACCCTGACCTGGCCAGGCGGGAAGCCGCACGTGGCCTGAGGCTTGTTCGCCGGAGTGCGGCGCTGGGCCTGCGGGCCCGGCGCCGCGTTGCGCGTGAGCTGGGCTGGCGAGCCCGGCGCCGCGTTACGCGTGGGAGACGGGGAGCGCGTACGGCTGGTGGGACTCACGTGACTGGTGAGCCGGGTGTGACTGGGTCGCTTGGGGCAGTTGTGGCTGAGGTGACGCACGGGGCTGGGACGTGAGGTGAGCCGCAGATCAGGGGCGACTTTTTTACAAATGCTGCCTAGAAGTCTTCCCTAATACGAAGTCCCACGTGGTGCTGAGGGGCGTGTGACTTGAGGGGCGCGCAAGCACACTCCGCGGGACGGGCTGCCCATCCCGTCGCCGTCATCCCGGCCGCCGGGAAAGCAGGCCGGGTCCAGGCGAGCCATGCCGCGGGGTGAGCGGGACGGGGGCGGAGCGGGGACCGGAGTACGGCGGGGGGCTGGCCGGTCACGGGAGATCCGGCACCAGCTCGCTAGGACGGGTAGTTGGCGGTGCGGGCGAACTCGACCTCGTCGGCGGGGATCTCGTGGCCGTCGGGGTCGATGAAGCCGATGTGGACGGGGCGCCCGTCGGGGGCGCGGCGGGTCACGGTAGGGCCGCCGGGTGGGGGGAGGTGATCGTCGCCCCACTGCTGGAGGGCGCCGAGGACGATCTGGAGCTGGCGGCCGGCCGGGGTCAGGCGGTAAGCGTCGCGGACGCGGCGACCCGGCTCCTGGTAGGGCTCGCGGGTCAGGACGCCGGCTTCGGTCAAGGTGGCCAGGCGGTCGGTGAGCACGTCGGGGGCGATGCCGAGGCGGTCGCGGAACTCCGAGAACCGGGTGGACCCCCAGAACGCCTCGCGCAGGATCAGGAACGTCCAGCGCTCGCCGACCACGCACAGGCTGCGGGCGATCGAGCACATCAGCGCGGGCGGCGTGTCCGTGGCCGGATCGAGCAGGGACTCCACCGTCGCCTTCTCCGTCATACCGCCAGTCTACCTCTGAGTTGCGTTTTCCAATTCAGATAGCTAAGTTGGATTTACCTACTCAGGCGGAGATTGTGGAGGGCACGATGCAGATCGAGGGAAGTACGGCGCTGGTGACGGGGGCCAACCGGGGGCTGGGTCGCCGGTTCGCCGAGGAGCTCGTGGCCCGCGGGGCCAAGGTGTACGCGGGCGCCCGGCGGCCGGAGGCGGTCGACCTCCCGGGGGTGATCCCGGTCGCGCTCGATGTCACCGACCCGGACTCGGTGGCCGCCGCCGCCGCGTCCACCGGGGACGTCAGCCTGCTGATCAACAACGCCGGGTCGTCCACCGTGACCAGTCTGCTGGAGGGGTCGCTGGCCGACATCGAGCTGGAGATGAACACGCACTTCTTCGGGACGCTGGCGGTGTCGCGGGCGTTCGCGCCGCAGCTGGCGGCGGCGGGCGGCGGCGCGATCCTCAACGTGCTGTCGGTATTGTCCTGGGTCAGCCTGCCCGGCAACAGCGCCTACTGCGCGGCCAAGTCGGCCGAGTGGTCGCTGACCAACGCGCTGCGGGTCGAGCTGGCCGGGCAGGGCACCCAGGTCACGGCGCTGCACGTGGGCTACATGGACACCGACATGGCCGCCCACGTGACCTCGCCCAAGTCCGACCCGGCGGTGGTGGCCAAGCTCGCCCTCGACGGGGTGGCGGACGGCCAGTTCGAGGTGCTGGCCGACGAGCTCAGCCAGCAGGTCCAGCGCGGCCTGGCTGGTGGGGTGGCCGCGCTGTACCCGCAGCTGGCTGGCTGACGCCGGCCGCCGGAGGCCCCCGTCAGCTCAGGCGGCGGCGCAGCAGCCAGAAGCTGGCCCAGGCCAGCACGATGGCGACGGTCAGGTAGATGCCGAACTCCAGCGCCTGGAAGGTCCAGTAGCGGCTGGCCGGCTGGTAGACCAGCTGCTGCTGGAAGTTGCGGGCGGCCAGCGCCTGCTGGCAGGGCTGGAAGCTGCCGTTGGGCCCGATGTTCTGGCAGGCGGCCGGGACCGTGCCGAGGTCGGGCGAGCCGGACGCGGTGACGGTCGCGTCGGAGTACACCCAGGCGCCGGGCGTGTTCACGGTCCCGGCGAAGACCGTCCGCAGCTGGGCGTCGGGCCCGGGACCGCTGACCCCCATGCCCTGGATGGCGGACGCGGTGATGGTGATGGAGTGGCGGACCGGGGTGATCAGGTGCGGGCGGACCACCAGCGGGAACGCGATCTGGACGGCGGCGATGAGGCCGAGCGTGACCGCCATGGCCGGGACCGTGCGCCGGATCAGCAGCCCGATCAGCACCCCGAGGACGAACGCGAAGGCCGCGTAGCCGAGCGGGGCGATCCCGCGGGTGCCGAACACGACCGGGAAGAAGCGGTTCTCGTAGCCGCCGACCGAGCCGAGCCCGGCCGCCCGGTCGATGGGGCTGGCCCACCAGCCGAGGATCAGGCTGAGCAGCCCGGCCGCGGCCATGCTGGCCAGGCCGAGGACGCCGAGCTTGACCGCCAGCCAGCGCTCGCGGGTGACGCTCTGGTTCCAGGCCAGCCGGAACGTGCCGGCCTCGAGCTCGCGGGCCAGCAGCGGCGCACCCCAGAACAGGCCGATGATCGCGGGCAGCACGATGATCAGCACCGCCCCGAACAGGTAGACCAGGTGGTAGTGCGGGACGCCGATCTGAGCGAGGAAGTTGCCGGCCAGCTGCGCGCAGCCGCTGTGACAGGCGGCGAAGCCGCTGGTCCGGTACACGCCGCCCAGGCTCGGGCCGGTCACCAGCAGCAGCACGCCGAAGACGGCGAGGATGGCCGCGGTCACCACGGCCTGGACGCGGAACTGACGCCAGGTGAGCCAGATCATCGCTGTACCTCCAGCACGGGACGGGCCCGGTCGTGGCCGTTGGCGGCCTGGCTCATGTAGGCCAGGACCAGGTCTTCCAGGTTGAGCTGCTCGACCGTCCAGGCCGGGTCGAGCACCGGGTGGCGGGTCTGCACGATCAGCGTGCTCTGCCGGTCGGTGTGGCTGCCCTGGATGACCAGCTGGTCGCTGGGCAGGGTGGCCGGGTCGCGGCGGGGGCCGATCAGCCGGTGGTGGCTGGCGATCAGCGCGTCCACGTCGCCCGCGATCTGCACCCGTGAGGCCGCGAGCACGACGAGGTAGTCACAGACCCGTTCCAGGTCGCTGACCAGGTGGGAGGAGAGGATGACGCTGACATAGTGCACGGCCACCGCCGCCATCAGGTCGGACAGGAACTCGCGGCGGGCGAGCGGGTCGAGGCTGGCGACCGGCTCGTCGAGGATGAGCAGCCGGGGCCGTTTGGCCAGGGCCAGGGTCAGCGCGAGCTGGGCCTTCTGGCCGCCGGACAGCTTGCCCGCCTTCTGGGCCGGGTCGAGGCTGAGGTGCTCGATGCGGCGCTGGGCGTAGGCGGCGTCCCAGCCCGGGTTGAGGTGGCCGCCCAGGCGCAGGTGGTCGGCCACGCTCAGGCCCGCGTAGACCGGGGTGTCCTGGGCCACGAACCCGACCTTGGCCAGCTGGGCCGGGCCGCTGCCGGGCTGGCCGTCGAGCACGGTGACGGTGCCGGCGTCCGGGGCGAGCAGGCCCACGGCCAGGTTGAGCAGGGTGGACTTGCCGGCCCCGTTGGGGCCGACCAGACCGGCCACCCGGCCGGCCGGAATCTGCAGCGAACAATCGCTGAGCGCCCACCGCTGCCGGTAGCGCTTGCCGAGCCCGCTGGCGTGCAGAGCGGTCATGCTATGTCCTCCTCGGAAGAGGCCGTGGACCGAAAGGTGGCCAGAAACAACGCCTCGATGCTTTCTTCGTCCAATCCGGAGCGGCGCGCCTTGCCGAGCCAGCGCACCAGCTCGCGGCGCAGTGGTTCCTGGGCGGCCAGCAGCGGGCCGTCGAGGGTCCCGGTCACGAACGTGCCGCGGCCGGGCCGGGCCGCCACCAGCTGCTGGTACTCCAGCTCGCGGTAGGCCTTGAGCACGGTGTTGGGGTTGATGGCGAGCGCGGCCGACACCTCCTTGACCGTCGGCAGCTGCTCGCCCTCGCGCAGCAGATCCAGCCGCAGGGCGTGCCGCACCTGGTGGATCAGCTGCAGGTAGGGCGCCACGCCGGAGCGAGTGTCGAGGTGGAACTCAATCAAGGCAATCCTCTATTCATCTAGTTGCCTAGCACATTAGAGTCCTGCGGTGGCCAAGCTGTCAAGGGGTTAACGGGGCGGCCGGGGCGGGGGTCGCGGGCAGCGGTTAAGATCCGTTCATGCCCGGCATTCCGCTTCTGGCCCGGGTACTGGTGGCGGTGACGGTCATGGCCGCGCTGGTGGCCACCGCGCTGACCGGGACCGGGTTCCGCGGCCTGGACCACAGCGCCCCCGCGGCGAGTGCCCTGACCGAGGGCATCGCCGAGGACTCGTGCGGATCGCAGCAGGTCATCGTGGTGCCGCCGGACCAGAACGTGAGCTACGACGGTGACGAGAGCGTGCGGCTGGCGGGCCGGTGCGCGGCCGGGGTGAGCGCCGGTAGCCGGGCGGGGGCCCAGTGGCTGGCGGCCGGTACCGTGCCCGGCCGCGGGCCGGTGCTGCGCTCGATGGCCGACCGGGCGCTGCTCGACCTGTACCTGTCGGTCCAGCCCGACGGGGCGGTGGTGGCCGGCTACTACCACGGCTGGGACTACGCCTGGCCGCGCGACTCGAGCTGGGTGGCGGTGGCGCTGGCCAGCACCGGGCACGGGGATGACGCGCTGCGGGTGCTGCGGTTCCTCGGGGCCGAGCAGAACCGGAACGGGACCTGGGCGGCCCGGTACCAGACCAACGGGAGCGGGCCGGTGCAGGACGGGCGGCCGACCGAGCTGGACGCGGTCGGCTGGGTCCCGTGGGCGGTCTGGTCCTGGTACCAGTCGGCGGGCGGCGGTCCGGCCGGGCGGGGCGAGCTGGCCGCGCTGTGGCCGATGGTCAACGCGGCGGCCGGGGCGGCCGAGCGGTCACTGACCCCGGACGGGCTGCCGGGGCCGGCCACCGACTACTGGGAGCACGGCGCCCAGGTCACCCTGGGCACCGCCGCCCCGCTGCTGACCGGGCTGCGGGCGGCGGCCGACATCGCCGCGGCGCTGGGCCGGACCACCGCCAGCCAGCGCTGGGGGGCGGCCGCCAGCCGGCTGGGGACGGCCGTGCAGGCGTCGTTCGGCTGTTACGGCGACCACCGGCTGCCGCGCGACCCGGCCGGGCCGGACGCCGCCGTCACCTGGCTGGGGCCGCCGTTCGGGCCGGCCAGCGCGGCCCTGGTGCGGGCCGAGCAGACCGCCCAGCGGGCGCTGACGCTGCCGGGCGGCGGGCTGCTGCCGGGCACCGACTGGCCCGGCAACCCGTCGACCGCCTGGACCCCGGAGACCGCGTTCTTCGCGCTGGCCGACGCCGAGACCGGTCAGCAGGCGGCGGCCGCGACGCTGCTGGACTGGCTGGCCGCCCACCGCACCGTCCTCGGCGAGCTGCCCGAGCAGGTCGACGCGAACGGCCACCCGGGTTCGGTGGCCCCGCTGGCCTGGACCGACGCGGCCGTGCTGCTGACGATGGTGGCCCAGTCGCACCCGCTGCCGGCCGTGCCGGTGCCCGGACAGGGAAAAGGGACAGCCGCGGGCGGCTGTCCCCTTCCTCCTCTTACCGTGGTCGGGCGCTGACCTCTTACCAGAACCAGGGGTGGTGGTGGCGGTGGCCGCCGCCACCGGCCGGGCTCGGCGCGGTGCTGGCCGGCGCGGTGCTGGCCGGCGTGGTCGGGGCGGTGCTGCCGGTCGGGGCCGGGCTGCCGCTCGGGGCCGGCGACCCGCCGCCGGTGGTCGCGCCGCCGCCGCCGAACGTCACCGAGAAGGCGTTGCCGCCGGTCAGCGCGGACGGGGTGGCCTCGGTGACGCCAGCCGCGGACACCATCGTCAGCGAGTCGGCGTTGGCGTTGCCGATCGGCGCGTTGTCGGCGTCGGCGTCGGTGAAGCTCACGGTGCCGAAGTTGGACAGCGGGAGCACGCCGTTCTGGCTGCTGGGCGCCTCGGCGATGACCTCGGCCGAGCCGTCCTGGGCGGTCGTCGAGGTCTGCTGGGTGGTCTGGGTCCAGTTCTCGGTGGCGTCGCTCAGCGTCAGGCTGTAGGAGCCGCCGCCGTTGGAGACGACCTTGGCCGACATCGCATCACCGGGCTTGACCGGCTCGTTGTAGAACACCGGGGCGGCCGGGAACATCTCCCACCAGCCCTGGTAGGAGGCGGCACCGTTGTCGCAGTCGGCCTCGGTGCCGGTCTGTTCCACGCTCTGGGTGCCGTCGCCGTCGAGGCCGACCCAGAAGCTGGAGAACGTCTGCTGGGCGCCGCAGGTGACGGCCGGCTGCGTCCACGAGGAGGACACGCTGGTGAACTGGCCGGCCTGGCCGGCGGCGGCGTAGCCGGACCAGTTGGTGGAGGTGGCGGCCGCGTCGGCGGCGTTGGCGGTGCCGCCCGCGCCCAGCGCGTGCAGGCCCTGGACGCCGCCGGTGGCGCCGCCGGTCATCGGGTAGCCGCCGCGGCCGAAGCCGCCCATCGGCATGCTGCCGCTGTAGGCGGCCGGCCTGGCCCCGAGCTGAGCGGCCGGGTGGGCGCCGGCCTGAGTGAGCACGACGGCGACCGCCGCCACCGGGACACACGCCCCGGCCGCGACCAGGTACACGCGGCGCTTGCTCCGTCGGTTTCTCCGCTGTCTCACGGCTTCGAAAGCTCCTTCCGGATCCTGCTCCCAGATCACGCACGCTCAGGTCTGTTACACGTTAGAGACACGGGGACGGAGAAATCGGTCAGAGCGGGCATCGTTAGACATCGTTAAGAAATGGGGTGAACACGTTCGGGTGTGCGGATCTGCGCCCGGAAACGCCGGGTTACACGGGCTTAACACGCGGGCGTTAAGGTGCCGCTATGTTGATTTCGCCGCACGAACAGGAGCGGCTGCTGATCCACGTGGCCGCGGGCCTGGCCCGGGAGCGGCGGGCGCGCGGGCTGCAGCTCAACTACCCGGAGGCGGTCGCGGTGATCAGCTCGTTCCTGCTCGAGCGGGCGCGGGACGGGCTCGGGGTGGCCGAGCTGATGCAGGCCGGGCGGACCGTGCTGACCCGGGACGACGTGATGGACGGGGTCCCCGAGATGCTGACCGAGGTCCAGATCGAGGCCACCTTCCCGGACGGGACCAAGCTGGTCACCGTGCACGAGCCGATCCCGTAGGCGGTGACGCGGTGATACCAGGCGAGATCGTGCCCGGCGAGGGGCCGGTGCTGCTGAACGAGGGGCGTGCGGTGCGGACCCTGGTCGTGGTCAACACCGGGGACCGGCCGGTCCAGGTCGGTTCGCACTACCACTTCGCCCAGGCCAACCCGGCGCTGTCGTTCGACCGGGAGGCGGCCCGCGGGCACCGGCTGGGCATCGCGGCCGGGACGGCGGTGCGGTTCGAGCCGGGGGTCGAGCGCGAGGTCGAGCTGGTGCCGCTGGCCGGAAGCGGAGTGGTCCCGGGGCTGCGCTTTGCGGGAGGCCTCGGTGGCTGAGCTCAGCCGGTCGCGCTACGCGCTGCTGTACGGGCCGACCGCGGGCGACCGGGTCCGGCTGGCCGACACCGACCTGTTCATCGAGATCGAGCAGGACCTGTGCGGCGGCCCGGGCCGGGCCGGCGACGAGGCCGTGTTCGGCGGCGGCAAGGTCATCCGCGAGTCGATGGGCCAGTCCCGGGCCACCCGCGGCGACGGGGCCCCCGACCTGGTCATCACCGGTGCGGTGGTGCTCGACCACTGGGGCATCGTCAAGGCCGACGTCGGCATCCGCGACGGCCGGATCGTCGCGCTCGGCAAGGCCGGCAACCCCGACATCATGGACGGCGTCCACCCGGACCTGGTCATCGGGCCGTCGACCGAGATCATGGCGGGCAACGGGCTGATCCTGACCGCGGGCGGCATCGACTGCCACGTGCACCTGATCTGCCCGCAGCTGCTGCCGGAGGCGATCGGCAGCGGGATCACCACCGTCATCGGCGGCGGCACCGGCCCGGCCGAGGGCACCAAGGCCACCACCGTGACCCCGGGCGCCTGGAACCTGGCCCGGATGCTGGAGGCGACGGCCGGCTGGCCGCTCAACGTGGTGCTGCTGGGCAAGGGCAACACGGTGTCGGAAGAAGCCCTGTGGGAGCAGTTGCGGGCGGGGGCGTCCGGGTTCAAGCTGCACGAGGACTGGGGCTCGACCCCGGCCGCGATCGACGCCTGCCTGCGGGTCTGCCAGGAGGCCGGGGTGCAGGCGGCGCTGCACACCGACACCCTCAACGAGGCCGGGTTCGTGGAGGACACGCTGGCCGCGATCGCCGGGCGGCCGATCCACGCCTACCACACCGAGGGCGCGGGCGGCGGTCACGCCCCCGACATCATCACCGTGGCCGGGCAGCCCAACATCCTGCCCTCGTCGACCAACCCGACCCGCCCGCACACGGTCAACACGGTCGACGAGCACCTCGACATGCTGATGGTGTGCCACCACCTGAACCCGGCGGTGCCCGAGGACCTGGCCTTCGCCGAGAGCCGGATCCGGCCGTCCACCATCGCCGCCGAGGACATCCTGCACGACCTGGGCGCGATCTCCATGATCGGCTCGGACAGCCAGGCCATGGGCCGGATCGGTGAGGTCATCATCCGGACCTGGCAGACCGCGCACGTGATGAAGAAGCGGCGCGGGGCGCTGCCCGGAGACGGAGCCGCGGACAACGTGCGGGCCCGCCGGTACGTGGCCAAGTACACGATCTGCCCGGCCGTCGCGCACGGGCTGGACGCCGAGATCGGCTCGGTCGAGCCGGGCAAGCTGGCCGACCTGGTGCTCTGGCAGCCGGCGTTCTTCGGCGTCCGGCCGCACGCGGTGCTCAAGGGCGGCTTCGTGGCCTGGGGGGCGATGGGCGACGCGAACGCCTCGATCCCGACCCCGCAGCCGATGCTGCCCCGGCCGATGTGGGGCGCGGCCCCGCGGGCGGCCGAGGCGACGTCGGTGTCGTTCGTGTCCGAGCTGGCGCTCGAGAACGACCTGGCCGAACGGCTGGGACTGGGCCGGGCGCTGCTCCCGGTGGGCGACGTGTCCGGCCTCGGCAAGGCCGACATGGTCAACAACGACGCGCTGCCCGAGATAACCGTCGAGCCGGACACGTTCACGGTTCGCATCGATGGTGACATCGTGGAGGGAGCACCGGCCACCGAGCTTCCGATGGCCCAGCGCTACTTCTTGTTCTGATTGCTGTGAGGTGCTCATGGCTCCGTCCGACTCGCCGCCGCCGCGCCGCAAGCGGGACTGGCGCGCGCCCGACACCGGCCGGGGGCCCGAGGTCGGAGAAGGACCCGAGGTGGGGCGGGGGCCCGAGGTGGGGTCCCGGCCGGACACCGGTGAGATGCCTGAGCTGGGCCGAGGCCCGGAAACGGGGCGCGGGCCGGAGGTGGGGCGGCGGCCGGACACCGGTGAGGGGCCCACGTTCGGACGGGGACCCGAGTTTGGGCGGGGGCCGGATACCGGGGAGATGCCGGCGGTGGGACCGCGACCCGACACCGGGCGCGGGCCGGATACCGGGAAGGGGCCGGACACCAGCCGGATCGAGGAGGAGGACCGGCTCGGGCCGGCGGCGGTGCTGATGCTGGCGGACGCCCGTTTTCCGGCTGGGGGGCACGCGCATTCCGGTGGGCTGGAGGGCGCGGTGACGGCCGGGACGGTGACGGACGTGGGGTCGCTGGAGGTGTTTTTGCGCGGGCGGCTGGCGACGGCGGGGGTGGTGGCGGCCGGGCTGGCAGCGGCGGCCTGCGTCGCTGCGGCCCGCGT